>Ga0055477_10000647_pt1 | contig 10146 bp, 10 predicted proteins | sample Muzzi_PWA_D2_FD_57683 | JGI IMG/M metagenome (GOLD analysis project Ga0055477, IMG submission 57683) | Wetland microbial communities from San Francisco Bay, California, USA, that impact long-term carbon sequestration - Muzzi_PWA_D2 | ecosystem: Environmental > Aquatic > Marine > Wetlands ... | reverse complement strand
GCCTCGGCGAAACCCTGGGGCGTTTCTCGTTCACCATCTATCTGGTGCAAACGCTACTCATCTGTTCCGTATGTTCCTACACGTACCAGTATCTCGCCGGCCGCTTACCGTTACCAGTAACGCTGGGCGCCACCTTCGGCGTTTATGCCGTGACGCTGGTGCTGGTTTCCCTAGTTTTTGTGCACTTCGACGAGCTGGCGATCCGACTTTCGAGAAGATTCGCTGGCCTGATGTTCGGAAGAGTTCGGCGTCGCACCGAGGATTTTCCCGCCGGTAGGCAGGCTGGGCCGGGTGATTAAGAGGGGATCAACAAACCGCAGCATGTGACGGTAGTATGCCCAGTACAGCAACATGCAGTGCAACGCGTTAAAGAAATTGAGCCCGCCCAAGAGCACTACCTTATATTGGCGGAGTGTCGGTGGTAAGCATTCTAAATTCCTCGACAAGCTCTCATTAACTCCCCAGTTGCCCAGCACATAATTGTTGGTGGAATCGATCTGAAGCAAATATTCCAGGATGATGAAGATCGTGACAACTTTATTGTAGCGGATTGGCAATATACTGCTCGAAACATTCACTACCTGTTTCGCGTGGGCGCTCATCTCGTCAAATTTCCACCTTACTGCTGTACCGGATCCTCTCCGTTCGCCAAGGTCATGAGGCGTCTGCTTATCGTTAATGCCGTCACCCACAATCATTTTTTTTATGACTGGCTGGGCGCAGCTTTTTGGGGAGGGGTGTGCCTGTTGCCCTTCTTTTGGCGGCAGGAGCAGCTCCCTGCTTAATTCTTGTCAATAATGGGTAAATAAACTAATTTGGGTAGGAATTTATCGGTTTCGGCCAAGGTTATGAGATCGAGAGGGCGGATTGCGCCAACCTCTCGCTCCGGCGTGAGCCTCGGACTGATTTTACAGTAGATATCCAATAATTCTTTGCTGATAAAATCGGCGGTATCCCAGGTTGAAAAAGGTCCAGGATCATTATTTCAAGAAGGCCAAAAAGGAAGGCTATCCGGCCCGGTCGATCTACAAGCTCGAAGAGGCTCAGAAGAAACATAATTTCCTGAAGAAAGGCGACCGGGTTCTGGACCTGGGCTGCCAGCCGGGCAGCTGGTCGCTCTATCTCGCCAAGACGGTCGGCCCTTCCGGTCTGGTGGTCGGAGTGGACCTGCAGGCCGGCAAGGGGCTATCCGCCCCCGGCGGGGCTCCGATCAGTGTCCTGGCGGCCGATATCATGACCGAGGGGACGGTCGCGGAAGTGCGCCGGGCTTGCCAAAATTATTCGGCGGTGGTAAGTGATATGGCCCCCCGGACCACCGGCAACAAGTGGGCCGACCAGCAGCACTCGCTCGATCTGGCCCGTAGGGCGCTCGAACTCGCCGGCTTTTTGCTGCAGCCGGGAGGGGCCTTTTACTGCAAAGTTTTCGAGGGTGAGGATTTTCGGGAGTACGTTGAAGAAGTCCGAAAGTTCTTTGCCCGTGTAAAAATCGTCAAACCAATGAGTTCCAGGAAAGAAAGCCGCGAGGTTTTCGTCCTCGGCCTGGACTTCAGGGGCAGGCCAATGGCCCCGGAAGAGCGGAACTCAGTAGATATCACGTAACTTCAAGGAGTTTTTATTCATGTCTGGACATTCCAAGTGGGCGAATATCAAACATCGCAAAGGGGCGGCCGACGCCAGGAAAAGCAAGACCTTTTTCAAGCTGATCAAGGAGATCACGGTCGCGGCCCGCTTGGGCGGCGCCGACCCCGACGGCAACCCCCGGCTGCGTAGCGCAATCGCTGCCGCCCGGGCCGAAAACATGCCCAAGGATAACGTCGAGCGGGCAATCAAGAAAGGGGCCGGCGGCGGCGAAGGGGAAAACTACGACGAGATCCTTTACGAGGGCTACGGGCCTGGTGGAGTGGCGGTACTGGTTGAATGCATGACCGACAACAAGAACCGGACGGTCGGCGATGTCCGGCATTTTTTCTCCAAGGCCGGCGGTAACCTCGGCGAGTCCGGCTGTGTAAGCTGGATGTTCGACAAGAAGGGTGAGATCCTGATCGAGAAGAACGTTATCGACGAAGATAAGCTGTTGGAGATGGCTCTGGAGGCTGGGGCCGAGGATGTCGTCGACGATGATAACGTATTTCAGGTTCTCACCGCCCCGGAGGATTTTGAAACGGTCCGGGCGGCCCTTGAGGAACAGGGGGTCGAATTTCTCGATGCCTCGGTTTCGATGATTCCCAAGAACGTCGTTGAACTGGCCGAGGAAAAGACCGCCAAACAGCTCATGCGGTTGCTGGAAAACCTGGAAGACAACGACGATGTTCAGAAAGTACATGCCAACTTCGATATCCCCGAGGCAATCATGGAAAAGATTTCCTGAGGATATCCGGGCTCTGAGTCTTGATTATTCTAGGCATTGATCCCGGTTCCCGGGCGGCCGGTTATGGCCTCATCGAAGTTCACGGGGCCCGGATGAGTTTCGTCGCCTGCGGAGTGATCCGGGTCTCCGCCGGCAACAGTTTCGGAGCACGGCTGCTGGAAATTCATGAAGGCATCAGCGAGGTGATCGCCACCCATCTGCCGCAACAGGCGGCTATCGAAGAGGTCTTCATGGCCAAAAATCCCAATTCGGCCCTGAAGCTTGGTCAGGCCCGGGGGGTGCTGATCCTGGCCGCCCTGCAGGCCGGCCTTCCTCTGGCCGAGTACAGTCCGCGGCAGATCAAACAGGCCGCCGCCGGCTTTGGCAACGCCGACAAGGCCCAGATTCAGCACATGGTCCGGGTTATTCTCGCTCTGAACAAAGCTCCCAGTCACGATGCGGCCGATGCCCTGGCCGTGGCCATCTGTCATGCCAACCATTGCCGTTTCGGCCCGGCCGCCAGCCCCGCCGAGCGGATCATCCCAGCCGGGAAGGGGAGCCGATGATTGCCAGTCTCAGAGGGATGCTGACTCACAAGTCGCCGGAAGAATTGATCGTTGAAGTAGGCGGGGTGGGTTATGACGTACGTTTTTCGCCCACCGGGCTGCATCGACTGCCGGAGGTCGGCGCCGAGGTTTTTCTGCACATCTACACCAATGTCCGCGATGACAGCATCGATCTGTACGGTTTCTGCGAGCGCCAGGAAAAGGAGATGTTCATCATCCTTACCAGCGTTTCGGGAGTGGGGCCCAGATTGGCCATGAACATACTTTCCGGCCTGTCGCCCGCCGTCCTGGCTTCGGCCATCCTGGCCGGAGATCTGGGACGCCTGACCAAACTGCCTGGAGTGGGTCGCAAGACGGCGGAGCGACTCTGTGTCGAATTGAAGGACAAGGTGCAGTTCATTCCCGCCTTGGACCGTGGCGAAGTACCGGCGAGCCAGCCCGATGAGCACGATCGGAAAGGGGCTGATGTGATTTCCGCCCTGGTCAACCTGGGCTACCCACCGGCCAGCGCCCGCAAGGCGATTGAACAGGTTAAGGCAATCGGTTCGGCGGCGGACTATGAGGGCATGAGCCTGGAAGAAGTGTTGCGCCAGGCCTTGAGGAGCATGGCATGAAAGACGAGGAGCGTATCGTCAGCACCCGTTCCGGCAATGATGATGAGCAGGAGCTGGCCATCCGACCCCGGGCGCTGTCCCAGTATATCGGCCAGGATCAGCTCAAACGCAACCTGCAGATTGCCATTCAGGCCGCCAAGAACCGGGGTGAGCCCCTCGACCATCTCCTCTTCCACGGCTTTCCAGGTTTGGGCAAGACCACGCTGGCCTATATCATTGCCTATGAGATGGGGGCCAACATCCGGGTCACCTCAGGCCCCGTCATCGAAAAATCCGGCGACCTGGCCGCCATTCTGACCAGCCTGCAGTATGGCGACGTTCTCTTCATCGACGAGATCCATCGCCTCAACCATGTGGTGGAGGAGATTCTCTATCCGGCCATGGAAGATTACCAGCTCGACCTGGTGATTGGCCAGGGTCCCGGAGCCCGTTCGGTGAAAATGGATCTGCCGCGGTTCACCCTGGTCGGGGCCACCACCAGGACCGGTTTGTTGACCCCGCCGTTGCGCGACCGCTTCGGTGTGGTGTTGCGCCTGGATTTCTACGAAACCGAAGACCTGGTCAGGATTGTGCAGCGTTCCGCCCAGGTTCTCGAGATCGAGATCGATGTCGCCGGGGCTCGGGAAATCGGCAGCCGCTCACGCGGGACGCCGCGGATCGCCAATCGCCTGCTGAAGAGGGTGCGCGATTTTGCCGAGGTCAAGGCGAACGGTAGGATCACGGCCAAAGTCGCCGACCAGGCCTTGAACATGCTGGCTGTCGACCAGCAGGGGCTGGACGAGATGGACCGGCGCATACTCCTGACCATGATCGATAAATTCCAGGGCGGCCCGCTGGGAATCGAGACTTTGGCTACCGCAGTATGTGAAGAAAAAAATACTCTTGAGGATGTCTACGAACCGTTCCTGATCCAATCCGGCTTCCTGGTGCGGACCCCCAGAGGGCGCATGGCGACCAGGTCGGCCTATGAACATTTCGGCCGTGCTTTTGCGGGTACGCCCCCGCTGACAGAGGAAGACCCTTCTGGTAAACTGTTTTAAAACCAGCGGTGAGGGCCAGAAAGATGCCAAATAGAAAACTTACCATACCTGACATTGTCGCCATGAAGGCGGCCGGGGAAAAACTGACCATGCTGACCGCTTACGACGTCAGCCTGGCCCGGATGATCGATGCCAGCGGGATAGACTTGGTGCTGGTCGGCGATTCGCTGGGCAACGTGGTCCTGGGTTACGACTCAACCGTGCCGGTGACCATGGAGGAGATGCTGCATCACTGCCGGGCGGTAAGGCGTGGGGTCAACCGGGCCCTGCTGGTGGGAGATATGCCGTTCATGTCCTACCAGCCTTCACCCTACGATGCGGTGATCAATGGCGGGCGGTTCCTGAAGGAGGCGGGCTGCGACGCGGTTAAGATCGAAGGCGGCTCCGAGGTCTGCGACCAGGTCCGGGCCCTGGTTCGGGCCGGAATCCCGGTTATGGGCCATATCGGTCTGACTCCCCAGACCGCGACTTCCCTGGGCGGCTACCGGGTGCAAGGGCGGGATCTGGAATCCGCCCGGCGGCTGCTGGATTCGGCCCGGGACCTGGCCGAGGCCGGGGCCTTCAGCGTGGTGCTGGAATGTGTGCCGGTCCAACTGGCCGGGGTGATTTCCAGCGAGATTGCCATTCCCACCATCGGCATTGGCGCCGGCAGCCAGTGTGACGGCCAGGTCCTGGTAATTAACGATCTCCTGGGCATGTTCGAGAAATTCGTGCCCAGTTTCGTCAAAACCTATGCCAATCTGGCCCCGCAAATCAAGTCGGCCCTGGCCGCCTATCGCGATGAAGTGAGGAGCGGCGCCTATCCGGACGCCGAGCACAGCTTCAACCTGCAGGTCGAGGTGGCGGAACTGCTCAAGGATTAATTGGCCTGACGGCAGAAATTAACAGTTGAAAGTTAGTAACTTAAAAGTTGCGGTAGTTATTGATGGCATTTTGTTAAAACACCTAGCCGGCTGCTCTTAGCCATTCTTCATTCTTAATTCTGACCGCAGGTTGCGGATCAATCACCCAAATCGGGAATTCGTCTGATTATGAGAAAACTGGAAACGGCCAGGATAACCGAAGCGGTCCGAGAACTGGTGATCGAAGCGGCCTGCGAACTGGAGCCGGACATCCTCGAGGGGCTGGTCAGGGCCAGGGATCGTGAAGAATCGCCCCTGGCCCGCGATCTGCTCGAACTGCTCCTGGTCAATGCCGATATCGCCAGCCGTGAAAGGATGCCGGTCTGCCAGGACACCGGGATCAGCGTCTTCTTCATCGAAATCGGCCGCGACCTCAAAATAGAGGGTGATCCGGAAGCGGCAATCCAGGAGGGGGTAGGGCTGGGATATCGGGAAGGTTACCTGCGGATGTCGGTCTGCGACCCGCTGACCCGCAAGAATACCGGGTCCAACATCCCGGCGGTGATTCACACCGTGCCGGTCGCGGGCGATGGGCTGCGTATCCTGTATCTGCCCAAGGGTTGCGGCAGCGAGAACATGAGCTCCCTGCGGATGCTGCCTCCCTCGGCCGGCCCGGCCGGTATCGTCGACTTCGTCTGTGAAACCGTGTACGCGGCCGGCTCCAACCCCTGTCCCCCCTTGGTGATCGGGGTCGGGGTCGGGGGAACCTTCGAAAAGGCGGCTTTGCTGGCCAAGCGCTCGCTCTTCCGTCCCCTGGGCCAACCCAATCCGCGCTCCGACGCGGCCGAACTGGAGAAAACAATCCTGGAACGCTTGAACCGCGAGGGACAGGGAGTGGAAGGCATGGGCGGTTCCAACACCGCCCTGGCCGTGCACCTGGAGGTGTTCCCTACCCATATCGCCAGCCTGCCGGTGGCGGTCAATATCCAGTGTCACGCCCACCGTCACAAAGAATTGGTGTTGTAAACGTCCACCGGTAGCGCATCTTCACGCGCTCGTGCCTGCCCGCATAGCGATACTATAGCGGACAGGCGTGATCACGCAAATTTGCACTACCGGTGGACGTTTACAGGAATTCATTCAAGATAAAGGTAGATTTTTTTCCAGGCAAATGCTTGAGATGTGGTTAATTGTTGCATGGTGATCTGCTGAAGGCTTTTTATTTGGCATTCTTACTTTTAAATTCTTAATTCCGGCCTAAGGCCGGCGGAGAACATGTCGTTTCTGAAAGTTGAGCCTACTGCCCTGGGCAACTCCCGGGAAATCGCGATCCCCTTCATGCCGGAGATGGTAGCCACCCTCAAGGCGGGGGATATGGTCGCTCTTACCGGGGTGATGTATACCGGCCGGGACCAGACCCATCGCCGGCTGATGGCCTTGCTGGACCAAGGGCAACCCCTGCCGGTGGATCTGCGGGGCCAATTACTCTACTATGTCGGTCCCACTCCAGCCAAACCCGGACAGGTCATCGGTTCGGCCGGCCCCACCACCAGTTACCGGATGGACGCTTACACGCCGCGCCTGCTGGAGCTGGGGCTTGCCGCCACCCTGGGCAAGGGCAAGCGCTCGCCCCAGGTCAAGGAGGCCATGCTCAAGCATGGCGCGGTTTATCTGGCCTCCATTGCCGGGGCCGGGGCGCTATTGTCCAAAAGTATTGTCAAATCGGAGGTGGTGGCTTTCGAAGATGCTGGACCGGAGGCCATGTTCCGCTTCGAGGTGGAGAGATTTCCCGCAGTGGTCATCAACGATCTGGCCGGTCGTGATTATTACGAGATATGAGGGGGAGGGTAAAGGAAGGGGGGGATTAAGAATTAAGAATTCAGGAGTTACCGGCTCGAAGCCCCGAAGCCTTTTAATAGTGTAGGGCGGATTAACGAAGCGTAATCTGCCGGAAGGCTGTTTGCATGTAACTATTGACTAGAAAATTCCCTCACCCTTGCCCTCTCCCGGAAGGAAAGGGGATTTTTTTTACCTTCTCCCTAAGGAGAAGGCCGGGATAAGGGAATGAAACTCTATTGCCATTGAGTTCAACTGCCGTTTTTAGGCTAATTGTTCGTGGCTTCGCCACTGCTTTCCTGCTGGTATTCCGAGTAAACGGTCAACCCTTTCAAGATCATCAGGGCGGTGCGTAACTGGTTGTCTTTGGCTAGCCGCTCCTTAATTTCCTTGGCTTCGTCCTCGGCCTTTTCCTGGTCGCTTTTATCCTTATCGCCTTTATCGTCCTTTGCTTCAGGCTTGGCGTCTTTCTTTTTCGCGGTTTTTTTACCATCGGAAATGTGATGACGCAGGTCTACTTCTCTAATAGCCTCGGGGCGATCTTCCTGATTTTCGGTGTCTCGAGCTTCCGCCTGGGGCAGGCTTTCCACCAAGATGTCCGGTTCGATCCCCTTGGCCTGGATGGAACGGCCGCTGGGGGTGTAATAGCGGGCGGTGGTCAGCCGCAGTCCGGCGCCGTTTGACATGGGGATAATGGTCTGGACCGAGCCCTTGCCGAAGGTCTTGGTGCCGACAATGATGGCCTGCTTGTGATCCTGCAGGGCACCGGCAACGATCTCCGAGGCGCTGGCGCTGCCGCCGTTGACCAGGACGACGATGGGGTAATCATGGTGTTCGCTGTCCGGGCGGGCCAGATACTCGGTGTTCTGTTCCTTGACCCTGCCCTTGGTGGAGACGATGATGCCATCATCAATGAAGATATCGGAGATTTTCACCGACTGGGCCAGAAGGCCTCCGGGGTTGTTGCGCAGGTCGATGATCAAGCCTCGGACCTTCCCCCGATCGGCCAACTCCTTCATGGCGTCCTTGAAGTCCTTGGTGGTATTGGCCTGGAAGTTCGAGATCCGTACGTAAGCATAGCCCGGCTCCAGGACCTTGGACTTGACGCTGTGCAGCGGGATGACGTCGCGGACCAGGGTGAAGTTTTTCAGATCGTTCCAGCCCTCGCGGTGGACCGATATCGTCACTTCCGTGCCCTTGGGACCCCGCAGTTTCTTGACCGCCTCCATCAAGCTCATGTCCTTGGTCAGTTCTTTTTCAATTCTGAGGATTTTGTCTCCAGCTTTCAAGCCAGCCCGGTCGCCGGGTGTGCCCTCGATTGGGGAGACCACGGTGAGCACGGAATCCTTCATGGTGATTTCAATGCCGATCCCGGTGAAGCTGCCCTTGGTTTCCAGGGTCAATTCCTTGAAATCATCCGGTTTCAGGTAGGACGAGTGGGGGTCTAGCGAAGCCAGCATGCCTTTGATCGCGCCTTGCAATACATCGGTGGTGTCGACTTCCTCCACATAGTTTTTCTGGATCAGGCTCAGCACGTTGGAAAACACTTCCAGGCTCTGGTAAGTATCATGGGTGCTGGCCTTAGCTCCGGGTCCCTGCAGCAACAGCAACAAAACCAGGGAGGGGATGACCAGGACGGCGAACGCCAGAAACTTCCTGGAAATGGCGGGGCGCTTTTTATTCATTGGGGCGATCCTGTGAAATTATTGATGGGCGCTTGGCAGCTGCGGGTTCCGGGCGCCCGGTGCTGGTCGGATTTGAATATCATGGTGTAAACTGCTTAATCTAGCATGGAGAGAACCGGGGGACAATCAATTATTGTAAGGAAGGGCTCCGGGCTGTTGCTTAACCGTCTTTCAGCAAGGTTCGGTTTACCCAGTCCAGAGGGTCTTCCGGGTCGGTCCCGCGGCGGATTTCAAAATGGAGCCCTTCACCCAGCAGACCGCCTTGATCATCCATGATGCCGATGACCTCGCCGGTTTTCACATCGTCTCCTTCCTTCTTGTAAAATTCGGCGGCTCTGGAAATAAGCGAATAATACTGCTGGCCGTGATCGATGATCAGCAGGTTGCCGTAGCCCCGGAGCTGGCCGGAATAGACCACTTTGCCTTGATAGATGGCGGAGATTTCCGCACCGGCCAGGGTCTTGATGTCGATCCCATCGGCGTAGGTGGTCAAACCGAAGCGCCCCTGGGTATTCTTGCCGAAATAAGTGGTGACCGCCCCCCGCACCGGCGGCTGCAGGCGGCCCTTCATGGTGGCGAAACCGGTGTTGAAGCCGGGCCGCCGTTTCTTGGGTGAAGTGAAGGTCCTTTCCCGGTTCTGCTTGGTGAGGGCAAGTTTTTCCCGTAAGCCGGCCATGGTCTCGTTCAGGCGGTTCGTGGCCTCTTCCATTTCTGCCAGAGCCTGCCGGTAGAGTTCCTTTTCACTGTTGACCCGGGCCAGCAGGGTCAATCGACCTTGGCGGACTTCGGTCAGTTGCTCTTCCTGATTCTTGACCTCGACTATCAACCGCAGCAATCCCTCCTTTTCCGTCTGCAGTTCATCCCTGACCTTGATCAGGGATTCAATGGTCTGACGGTAATCGGCAATCACCCGGTGATCATAGTTGACCAGGGCCAGGAAATACTCCTTGAAATTGAGCAGGTCGGGAAGTTTCATGGCCGAGAAGGTGGCGTTGATGAACCCGATGTCGCCCATCTGGTAATAGGCCGCCAATCTATTTTTGACATGATCCTTGGTCTTTTCCTTGGCGGCAGTGACCAAAGCCAGTTCCTCGTTTTTCGCCTTGATCAGTTTTTCCTTTTCGCCGGCATTCTTCCGTAGCGTATCCAGACGGTTGCGGCCGTCGCGCAAGGCCTGGTCGAGGATCTCCAGCTGGCCGAGCAGATTGATTTCCTT
>Ga0055477_10000640_pt1 | contig 10231 bp, 10 predicted proteins | sample Muzzi_PWA_D2_FD_57683 | JGI IMG/M metagenome (GOLD analysis project Ga0055477, IMG submission 57683) | Wetland microbial communities from San Francisco Bay, California, USA, that impact long-term carbon sequestration - Muzzi_PWA_D2 | ecosystem: Environmental > Aquatic > Marine > Wetlands ... | reverse complement strand
TGAAAGGTTTAATGAAGGACGTAATTTTTTTTCATTCCCAAAATGAGACCAGACAAAAAGGCTATTATTTGGATATTACAGGCTTCATGATAAACAGGTGTTCTAAAGACTGGATTGTCAGTTGTCTGTTGTCTTAGCAAAAGGTAGAAAATTAATTTACAAACGTATAAACTCTCCTCCTTTTTTTAAGGAGGAGATTAAGAGGTGGTTTCAAAAAAATCTGTGAAATTAATTTTTGGGATAGATAGTAAGTACTTAATCTGTAGCAGCAAATAAAAAATGTCAACCTATTTCATGTATACACATGCTGTCAACTGGTAATCATAGCTCGCAACAGGCAACTCATTCGAAGATAGTGTGCCGTGGGGAAAGGCAGCAAATACGGTTTCACCGTGTTAATATTCGTATAAAAAATTTCTTTTTATAGTCTTCAATGCTCTGTTGAACTATTTCCGGAAAAAATTTAACTGTCTCGCTTCCCAAATTGGGAATAATGTGCCATAACGAGATTAGCTACATCAACATTGATCATTAAAATAACTGATAATCAATTAGTTAATATTTTAGCACAGTTTTGGCACATACTGAAATTAAAATTGATAGTCGAAACCAGGTTTCAAATCTGACAGAACGTGTTGGAGAACTGGAGTTAGAAAGAAGGGACTGGTAGGAGTTGAGTTAGGAGTGAGTCTGAGAGTGCTGAAGGAATGTGATGTTGATAGAGGGGATCAGAATTCTAACCGGTTTATTTGACTGATTATTAATTGGTTTTGGGGTATTGATGGGCGGTTGTGTTGTTGTAACGTGGGATGAACCGCCTTCTTTTTCGACTTAAAACCTAAATACTTGGTTGGTTTGGTGATTAATATGAGTATTTAGACTTTTTTAGCTTAAAAGGTGCCCTTCAGGAAGTTGGATTGCTGATCTTTCTTTTAGAGAAAGGCACCTTTTTGCTAAACGATTTAACAACGGTAAAAGATATTTAAAATAAGGGTTTTCATAGTGCGGTTGGTAGTTAAATGATTAGGCGGGTTTACCCGCCTTTTCTCTTTTATACCTACAGGAACAGCTTTACGGCAGCAAACACTGTTGAGGCTATGATGAATATCCGGTAGGGCTTCTCGGGTATTAGTCTTACGATGTATATCCCGATAACCGCACCCAAAATAATGAAAGGGAACATCCCAAGATCAAACATAAATGTCCTCGATGTAATGGTTCCCCAATTGTAAATGTGAAAAGGCACCTTAAAGAGGTTGACCAGCAAAAAGAACCAGGCGGAGGTACCTATAAAATTGTTCTTCTTCAAATTCATTGATAGAAAGTAAATAGTCATAACGGGCCCGGCAGCATTGCCGATCATGGTGGTAAAACCTCCCAGCAAACCGGCAAATGACGCAAAAAACCAATTATGCGGAATAGACTCCCGGGATTTCTTCCTTTCATTCCAGATCATGATGACTACTCCGGCCAAAATAATGACTGCCAGCAGATTTTTAAATTGCTGATCATTGATGATTTTTCCCACATATACAGCGATAATAATTCCCGCAACTGTCGCCGGTGCAAGCTTTAGTAAAAGTTTAAGATCGGCATGACGGTGATAGTAAATTACACTTATAACATCACCCATGATCAGCATGGGCAACAAGATCCCGGTGGAAGGCTTTGCGCCGAATACCGAAGCCAGTACCGGCACTATAAACATTCCTATACCAGACAATCCGGCTTTGCCCATTCCCACACACAATGCACAGAGAATGACCCAAAACCAGTCGGTGGATGATAAATGAAAGGATTGAAAAAAATCTATCAAAACTACTTACGGGTTTACAATACTCCCTTTGTACTGGGGAGGTCATCAATTTCTTTTATGTTTCTTTTCACTGCCATTTTTATAGCTTTTGCCCATGCTTTAAATATGGCTTCTATTTTATGATGTTCATTTTCGCCTTCGGCTTTAATGTTCAAATTACATTTGGCTGTGTCGGAAAATGATTTGAAAAAATGCATAACCATTTCCGTTGGCATCTCACCAATCTTTTCCCTCTTAAATTCGACTTCCCACACCAGCCAGGGCCGGCCACCGAAATCTATAGCTACCTGGGCAAGGCAATCATCCATCGGTAATAAAAAACCATACCTGGAAATACCCTTTTTATCCCCCAATGCTCCCAGAAAGGCCTCTCCTAATGCTAGTGCCGTATCTTCAATGGTGTGGTGTTCATCGATATGAAGGTCACCATTGACTTTTATAAACAGATCAATTTTTCCATGCTTTCCCAGTTGGTCCAACATATGATCAAAAAAGGCTAATCCCGTTGAAATATCAGTCTCACCACTTCCGTCGAGATTTATCTTAATATTGATCTGGGTTTCCTTTGTTTTTCTTCCCACTGAAAATTCCCGATTTGGGACTTTCAAATACAAATAAACATCATCCCAATTACCAGCCGTAAAAGTTGCCTCCGGATGTTTTTCGCCCGATAGTAAAATGGATTTACATCCTAAATTTTTTGCCAACTGCACATCCGTTGCTCTGTCGCCTATAACAAAAGAATTTTCGAGATCGTAATTCCCATTTATATACTTTGTCAATAAGCCTGTTCGGGGTTTTCTTGTTGGCTTATTTTCGTAGTCAAAAGAGCGGTCGATAAGGATCTCGTCAAATACGACACCTTCGCCTTCAAGCGTCTTTAACATTTTATTGTGCGCCGGCCAAAAAGTCTCTTCGGGAAAAGAATCCGTGCCCAGTCCATCCTGATTGCTCACCATGACCAATTCGTAATCAGTTTCTTCAGCAATCTTCCTCAAATTGGAAATTGCTTTTGGAACGAACTCCAGCTTTTCCAGCGAATCAATCTGGTAGTCGCCCGGTTCGACGATGATGGTTTGATCGCGATCAATAAATAAAACTCTTTTGCTCATTTTGAATCGAATTTTGTCAGAGCCTCGGTCAACTGTTGATTCTCATTGGCTGTTCCGATAGTAATTCTCAGGCACCCCTCGCATAGTGTTAAATTCGACCGGTCTCTCACGATAATTTTCTGATCAATCAGGTACTTAAATGCAGATTTTACATCCTTCATTTTTACCAATAAAAAATTGGCATCTGAGGGATAAATTTTAATTACTTCTTCCAGTTTTCCTAATTGGATTTCCAGATCCCGTCGTAAATTGAGGATTTCTCGAACCTGCTGATCCTTCCAGTTCTGATTATTCAGAGCTTCGTGCGCCAATTTTTGCGTAGCCCCATTAATATTATAAGGAGGCTTAATCTTATTGAGGATCTCCACTATTTCAGCGTGGCAAAAAGCCATCCCCAATCTCAAAGCCGCCAAACCCCAGGCCTTGCTCAGAGTTTGCAGAACAACCAGATTATTAAATTCACCCAATTTTTGACTAAAGCTTTTTTGAGCACTAAAATCAATATATGCTTCATCAATAATTACCAAACCTCGAAAATTTTTTAATATCCTTTCTATTGCGTCTTCCTGCATACTATTCCCTGTTGGATTGTTGGGTGAGCACAAAAAGACTAATTTGGTGCTTTGGTCAATGGCTGATACGATCGCCTTCTCGTCCAGCAAAAATTCCGAAGTGAGCGGTGCCTTTTTCGTTTTCACCCCATTTATATCCGCACTTACGTTATACATTCCGTAAGTGGGCGGGGCTATGATAATATTGTCTTTTCCAGGTTCACAAAATGCCCTGATAAGTAAGTCAATGGGCTCATCGCTGCCATTCCCCAAAAATATATCGTCGGAATTTACTCCCTTGATCTGTGAAATTTTTTGTTTCAGAACAGTTTGCAGCGGGTCGGGATACCTATTGAAATTCTCATAGATGCCGGAGCCAAATGGATTTTCATTAGCATCCAGGAAAATTCCCTCCCTACCCTTGTACTCATCCCTGGCGGAAGAATAAGGCTTAATGTTGAGCAAATGCGGCCGTAGTAATTTATTTATATCCATCGATTATTCGGTCATAAGTGGTTATCCGATCGTAATTGCTATGCTCTTTTTATACGATTTAATCTAAACGTCACAGCATTTTTGTGGCCTATCAAATGCTCTTCCTCCGCCATGATTTCCACAATCGGCCCAATATTCTGAATGCCCTTTTCCGAAAGCTTTTGGTATGTGATCTTTTTAACAAAGCTATCTACCGACACCCCGCTAAAGGCCAGGGCCGCCTTATTGGTAGGCAAGGTATGATTCGTTCCGGAAGCGTAATCGCCTACCGATTCGGGAGCCAGATTACCCAAAAATACGGAGCCGGCATTGACGATCTTATCGGCTGTCCTTTCCGGATTCTTTACCGACAAAATGAGGTGTTCAGCGGCGTATTGATTTAGCAATTCAATGGCCTCCTCCTGTGACTCCATAACTACGGAATAACTTTTAGCGAGGGACTGTTCGGCAATTCTTTTTCTGGGGAGCTCTTCCAACTGTTTTTCCAATGCTTCCCGGCATACGTTCAACACTTCGGTGGAGCTGGCAACGAGTAAAACCTGGCTGTCGACACCATGTTCGGCCTGGGACAAAAGATCTGCAGCGACAAATTCCGGAACTGCCGTTTCATCTGCATAAACCGCCACTTCCGACGGGCCGGCCGGCATATCTATTGCCACGCCCTTTTGACTCACATATTGTTTAGCAGCAGTAACATACTGATTGCCAGGCCCAAATATTTTGTATACTTTGGTCACTGACTCGGTGCCAAACGCCATTGCTGCAATGGCCTGGGCGCCACCTGCTTTGATTATTTTATGAATGCCGACCAGGTCAGCGGCAAAAAGAATAGCCGGATGGATATTGCCATTCATATCCGGAGGCGTGCACAAAACGATTTCCTTACACCCCGCTATTCTTGCTGGAATTCCCAACATCAAAACCGTACTGAACAAAGGTGCCGTTCCGCCGGGGACATACAACCCCACTTTTTCAATAGCTACCGACCTTCTCATACATGTCACCCCTTTCATGGTGTCCATTTTCAGTTCAGGTTGTACCTGCGCCTTGTGAAATTTCTCGATGTTGACAACTGCCTTTTTAATGGCGCTCTTAAGATCCGGTTTGACTTGTCTGACGGCGTCGTTAATTTCTTCGCCCGAAACCACCACACTCTTCAGATCTGCATGATCGTATTCAAAAGCAAACCTGATCAAAGCTTTATCACCTCTCCTCCTGACACTTTTCAAAATGGGTTTGATCACCTTTTTCAGGCTCTTCAAATTGAGAACGGGCCTCGACGTTATTTCTTTTATCTCTTCCTGCGATGGATTTATATAAGTTTTCACGATATCAAAATGTTTAAACTTACAAGATCATTTTTTCAATTGGTACTACTAATATTCCTTGTGCTCCTGCTTTTTTCAGCAGCTCTATTCTTTCCCAAAATTCGTCTTCATTGATGGCAGAATGAATAGAGCTCCATCCCGGTTCGGCCAGGGGCAATACCGTAGGACTCTTCATTCCCGGCAAGATCTTAATAATTTCATTAATCGCCTCATTAGGTGCATTCAACAAAATATATTTATTGTTTTTGCCATTCTGAACAGATTCCATTCTGAAGACCAACTGATTGAGGACATCCACCTTGCCTGACACAAGATTTTGATGGCCTATCAATACAGCTTCTGACTTAAAAATAACTTCCACCTCTTTCAAACCATTGCTGATGAGGGTACTTCCCGAACTTACAATATCACAAATACCATCGGCCAATCCAATGCCCGGCGCTATCTCCACCGAACCAGATATTTCGTGAATTTCAGCTTTTACTTTCTTTGATCGTAAATAATTCCCCAAAATATTTGGATAGGACGTGGCAATTTTTTTCCCTTCGAAATAAGCGGGGCCGGAATAGTTTTCCGATTTTAGCAGCGCCAGGCTCAATCTGCACTTGCTAAATCCCAGCCTTTTTACAATGTCTATATCTTTGCCCTTTTCGACCGCCACATTTTCACCGACAATACCCACATCTGCCACACCATCGGCAACGTAGTCGGGTATGTCATCATCTCTGAGAAACAAAAATTCGATCGGGAAATTTTGAGATGTTGACTTCAACTTGCTGACACCATTATTAAACTTGATGCCGCATTCTTTTATCAATTGGATAGAGTCTTCACTTAAACGTCCTTTACTTTGTATGGCCAATCTTAATACCTCGCTCATGAAAATAAATTTTAAACTTTTTGTAAATCAGATTAATAAGAAATAAATAGTCGTAATATAAAATAGATATGCCTTGTTCCTCTTTACGAGAAATGGTGTAGGTGATGGTGGTATGAATTGCATCCGAAAAGCATCATTGACAAAAAATTATAGAGCAAAAATAGAGATAAAATTATTTATTAAAAATTTCACCTGCAATAAGTGAATAATTAAAAGTCAGATTATTTTTTGTGCGACGAGTTAAAGAACGGTAAAACTTCGAGTTTCTTTAGATTCACAATATGTTAATAAATAGTTTTTTATCATCATCTCAATATTGTCCGGACTGTCATTTGTTCCAAAGTCATAAACCACCATTAAAAGCCGGCTAGTTTTTTCCGTAACCATGGTTCTGACGCTGTCACTTGTCGGCGTGCCAAATGGTCCCGACTCATCAAAAAGCGCCGGAAGGTTTTCAATGTTCAACGCACCTCTACCGATGGCCTGATATTCACTTTGATCGCCGATTGAAAGAAAAACTTCCCCCTTTATTAAATCTTTATCAAAACCACCTATCGAATAGCCGGTTGAAATTGAGATCAGGTTCAGGCAATCCACCACGTTATTCACTTGATACAACGCTTTTCCATTAATAACCCTCCTCAAAAGCGCTTCCGCAGAAGGCCGGTAACGCGATGGATCCTTCCCCAAAATTTTATACGCTTCACGGGTAGCATGATTGGTTGGTATCTGAGATATGTCTTCAATACGCAATCTGCCTCTCGACTCTTCTATTTTTCTATTGGCCTCTTCCCGGAAATCATTTTTACTGATCCCGACTTTTACATCCGCATCAAAACATAATAGCCGAATATTTTTAAGCTTATCTCTAATGTCTCTGTGGATGATCACTTTTATCATTTTTCAGGTTAGCACTTCGTAAAAATATCCTCCGTAAATGATATTGTCATATTATTTGTGATATTTATAATTAAAAAACTAAATTATTACGAATATTTAAAAATATATCTGCATTGTTGAAAATATGGATTAATTATAGTTTATTTGTTGAAATTACTTCTGCCGGATCGTCTAAGTGGTAGGATATGGGATTCTGGCTCCCACGGTCTAGGTTCGAATCCTAGTCCGGCAGCTAAAAACCAGGTTTGTTACTTTTTATCATGGCCAATAGTTATGTGAAAAAAGCCGCGATGAAAAGTAAATTCAGAAATGAAAACAAAATCAACTCAGGATCAATGGCTGACATCGCCTTCCTGCTGTTGATATTTTTTTTGGTTACCACTACCATCGTTTCTCACCAGGGCTTAAGCCACAAACTTCCACCGGAAAAAACTGATCAGCAACCGATTCGTGACAGAAATCTATTCAAAATTCTCATCAATTCACAAGATAAAATCCTGGTCGAGGGAAACGAATTCGAATCTTTTGACCGCCTAAAGCTGGATGTAAAAAACTTCGTATTGAACAACGGAAAAGATCCACATCTGTCAGTCAATCCCGAAAAGGCAATTGTCTCATTGAAAATAGACAGAGGCACCAAATATCGAACTTTTATTCAAACACTTGATGCCCTGCAAGGAGTGTATTATGAAATTTACGGTGACCGAATAGGAATGTCTGCCGAGGAATTCAGGCAACTTAAAACAAATGATGCCACCGAAAGGGAAAAATATCTGGAGGCAAGAGAGGGGATACCGATGAACATCTCTATTGCTGAACCAACAAAAATCAACTAACATGCCAAAATTCAAGTCAACTCATCAAAAAGGGAGTAGTGAGATCCCGACCTCAGCGCTACCTGATATCATTTTTATGTTACTGTTTTTCTTTATGGTTACTACAGTACTAAGAGAAAACGAGGACAAAGTGAAATATTTAATTCCCGACGCAGAACAAATAAAGAAGATCGAAAGAAAAAGTCTCGTGACTGAAATTGTTGTCGGATTTCCCAAACAGCAAAAGCTGTATGGAACAGAACCCATTATCCAGGCAAACGGCAGGATACTGGACCTGAAAAATATCATTCAGTTTGTCGAAGAATCGAGAGCTTCATTGCCTGAATTGAAAAGAGACCAGCATATTATTTTACTTAAAGTGGATAAAAATGTAGATATGGGAATCGTCATCGATCTGCAACAGGAATTGCGAAAAGCCAACGCTAGAAAAATTGTTTATGCAACGCTCAAAGATGATAAAGAATAAAAAAAGCCAACTATAAAATATAGTTGGCCGAGAGAAAGATTAGTTACAGAATTATTATTGAGAGTTATTATTTTGTTACTTCCACTAATTCTCCGGAATTCAACACATAATATTTTTTGTGTGGGTCCGTTGCTTTCTTAAGTGGAATGTACTTGATTTTGTTTTGTTCCAGTCTTTTTCTCTGACGGAATGGCTTAACGAATTTAGTCAAAAAAATCACCATCCAAATTAGCGAGATTAAGTAAATAGTTAAAATCATAGCCATATCATTTTGTTTGCTGTGTAAATGAACGATTTAGGTTTTAAAGGTAGTGCTATAATAGATTCAATGCCTTTCTTGTTTGGTGGTGGCTTGTCGTGAGTAAGGAATTCTATTTTTTGTAGTTAAATGGGAATTATGATTCAAAATTGTCCCGTTTATTTTTCAACGCCAGTGTATACATTTAAAATATTGAGTTAATTCGATATACGTAAATCACTGTTCTACAAACTTTTATAATAAGTATTTTATTTATACATCCCAAAAAATTGTTTGAACCTTTTGATTTCTTACCTGTCACAAAAGATGGGAGACAGATGTATAAAAAATCTTTATTTAAAGAATAAGTTGAAATTAATCACAAAATGAATGATTTTCAGACCGATATTTGCAGCAAAATTATAATTCATTTTAAGGGGGAAATTTTTTTCTAATGAGACATTTTAAAAAAAGGAATAATGGACGTAAAACTTCTCAAGCACATCTGTGAAACACCCGGAGCCCCGGGCTTTGAAAATCAAATAAGGAACCTGGTGATAAAATCAATCGAAAACTATGTCGACTCGGTCGAGATTGATAATCTGGGCAACGTATTTGCTATCAAAAAATCAAAAAAACAGACGGATACCAAGATAATGGTGGCAGCCCACATGGATGAAATTGGCTTTATCGTCACCCATATTGATGACCAGGGTTTTATCCGGTTTCATACGTTGGGAGGCTTTGATCCGAAAACGCTTACGGCACAAAGGGTTAAAATCCACGGAAAAAAAGTAATTCCCGGTGTCATGGGCACCAAACCTATTCACGTGATGAGCCAGGAAGAAAAAAACAAATTACCCAAATCAACAGATTTCTTTATCGACACGGGAATGGATAAGGAAGAACTAACCCAATTTGTAAAAGTTGGCGATCCTGTCACCTGGGAAAGGGAATTGGTAGAAATGGGCGATTGCGTGAATTGCAAATCTATCGACAACCGGGTTTCGGTGTACATCTTGATCGAAGCCCTAAAAGCACTCCAAACTCCTGCCTTTGATGTATATGCCGTCTTCACTGTCCAGGAAGAAGTAGGATTAAGGGGCGCAAATGTATCTGCACATCAGATCAATCCGGATTTTGGAATCGCCCTGGATACGACCATCGCCTACGATGTACCCGGAGCGCAGGAACATGAAAAAATTACCCGATTGGGTGAAGGGGCGGCGATAAAAATAATGGATAGTTCTGTCATTTGCGATTATCGAATGGTCGAATTCTTAAAACAAACTGCAGAAAACAGTCACGTCAAATGGCAACCCGAAATACTGACTGCTGGCGGAACTGACACTGCCGGCGTCCAGAGAATGGGAAAAAACGGAGCCATTTCCGGGGCCATTTCCATCCCCACAAGGCATCTCCACCAGGTTATAGAAATGGCTAATAAAAGGGACATAGACAACTGCATTTCTCTTTTGGTAAAATCACTCGAATCGATGGATCAATTCAACTGGTCGCATTAAGCTTAAAAAAGTAGCCCCGGGAGTACTATGTATTCTAGCCGGAGCCAAAATTATATGGGTATAGGAAATAGGGTGATACTATCCCC
>Ga0055477_10000637_pt1 | contig 10249 bp, 7 predicted proteins | sample Muzzi_PWA_D2_FD_57683 | JGI IMG/M metagenome (GOLD analysis project Ga0055477, IMG submission 57683) | Wetland microbial communities from San Francisco Bay, California, USA, that impact long-term carbon sequestration - Muzzi_PWA_D2 | ecosystem: Environmental > Aquatic > Marine > Wetlands ... | reverse complement strand
ACAACTTTAGCCACATACTCCTCGACAGACATTTTGTCTTTATATTTACCATAACTCTTGAGCATCCCTCCGGCCACATGGCCTCTCAGGTTAAGGCGGCGAATCAGGTCTTTCCGGGCGTCGTACAGCATGCGGCCAAGGCCGCGCCGCCGGTATTCCGGCAACACCCCGATATCGGCCCCATAGAGCCAATCGCCTTCAGGGTCGTGATTGCCCAGCCAGTTGTGGTCCACGGCATCAATATAACGATGTTCAAAATGGTCGAAATCGACCTTGGTGCGAAAATCTGTCGAGCAGGCGATCACCTGGCCTGCCTCATTTAATACGGCCAACTGGCCTTCGGGAAAACGGTTAATCTGGGCGGCGTAATGCTCGGCGGTGATGATTTCCTCTTCAGACAGAGAGGGGAAGCTAGCTCGTTGAATCACTTCAAGTTGCTCGACCATGTCAAGCCTGCTATTGACAACTGTAAAGGTCTCGCCCAATTTACACCTCCTCCATCATCTCATCTCCTCATACGTGGCTCGGATAGACGCGGCAATAACGTCCAGCCCTTCTTGGAGTTGGTCGTCGGGAATATCAAGCTGCGGCAGCAGCCGGATGCAGTTGCTATAAAGCCCTGCTCTCAGCAACATCACCCCCCCAGCCACCGATTTTTGGATGGCATTCATCACAAAATCGGGCCAGGGTTCTTTGCTGACCGGGTCTTTCACAAACTCCAGGGCCATCATAGCCCCCCGGCCCCGCACATCGCCCAGCACAGGGATTTCCTGTTGCAAAGGCTCGAAGGTAGCTCTCACCATGCCCTCGATGCGCTCGGCACAGGCCAGCATCTCAGGCCGGTTGATTAATTTGATGGCCTCAAGCGCCGACACACAAGACAAGGGATTGCCGCCATAGGTACTGCCGATGCCACCCAGATGGGGCGCATCTACTATCTCGGCCCGCCCGGTAGTGGCGCTGAGGGGCATCCCGGCGGCCAGGGATTTGGCCGTGACAATCAAGTCAGGGACGACGCCGCTATGCTCGATGGCAAAGAGTTTGCCACTGCGGCCAAAGCCGGATTGTACTTCGTCGGCAATCATAACAATGTTGTGCTGGTCGCAAATCTCTCGAATTTTCGCCAGGAAGCGGGCTGGAACCGGGATAAAGCCCCCTTCGCCCACAATAGGCTCGATGATGAAGGCCGCAATCGCGCTGGGATCAATGTGAGCGATTAAAGCGTTTTCCAGATTCCAGGTACTCCAATCTAGATAGGCCTTCTGGCTCATTCCTGGTGGGGTTCGATAGAGATTGGGCAGCGGCAGACGATAAATTTCCGGGGCAAAGGGGCCAAATCCCTTTTTAAAGAGGGTATATTTACTGGTCAAAGCCATCGTGAGATTACTGCGGCCATGATAGGCCCCCTCAAAGGCAATGATGGCCGGTCGTTTGGTATATGACCGGGATAATTTGATGGCATCCTCTACTGCCTCCGCCCCGCCATTGCTCAAGATGGTTTTCTTGGGAAAGTCGCCGGGGGTAATGGCGTTGAGTTGCTCACACACGGCGACATAAGGCTCATAGTTGCCCACAATCGCCCCAAAGTGTAAAAATTTTTCCGCCTGGCTCTTGACAGCTTCGACAACCTGGGGCCGGGCGTGTCCGACAGCCAGAGCACCGATGCCACCAATCAAATCAATCAAGGTATTGCCATCCACATCTTCAATCAATGAACCGGAAGCTTGAGCCACGGCAATTGGCACAGATTGGTAAAGGGCGCTACTCACGGCTGCCGCTCGACGCTGCAAAAGCGCCTGGCTCTTGGGGCCAGGGATGGGTGTATTTAGCTTAATGTAAGACATTTTTTATTCCCCCAAAACCAAGAATGATAAATTATTCGGGCCATTATAGGCTAGACCCATGCGGGAGTCAATGAGCAGAGGTGCGAGTCTGCGAGTTTGCGAGTCTGCAAGTCTGTGAGTAAATAATATGTTTATTCGCCGACTGGCCAACTCGCAAACTTGTCGACAAGATACTCGCATATGTATAGCTTATCGAAGCACTCACGAGCTAAATGCCGCTTTGACAAAAGAGCCACATCTGAGGTAAATTGCGGCCATAAAATTAAAAAAGGAGTCATCACGAGCGTGCATTGCGCGTCACCGACCGAAGGTGAAAATGCAGAGCCAACCCATCTGGTTTGGCTCTGCGTCTTCAAAGCACCAGCGGTGCTTCATTATACAAAAGCAATAATGCCCTTTGGGTACTCAGCGAAACAAACCTAATTATATAGGAGGGGTGTTCATGAGCTACAACATACTACCGATGACGAGAATCGAGGAGTCCGCACGAATAGGTGCGGCTTACCGCATGCGAGCACGAAGGCGTGCTTCACTCCGCAATCTATATTTTTACCACAGGAGGTAAGTCATAATGTTAACCCGTAAGAAGTCACAACCCATCTTTGATAGAGCCATGAAGGTGATATCGAAAGGCGTCAGTTCTAACTTTCGCTACTGGGGGCCGGAGGAAACCCCTGTTCTGGCCCGAGGTAAAGGAGCAAAAGTTTGGGATGCCGACGGCAATGAGTTCATCGATTATCGTTTGGGCTGGGGACCTATAATTTTAGGCCACGCCGATGAACGAGTAAACCAAGCCGTTCATGAGGCTATTGAATTGGGTACGACTTTTGCTGCCACAACGGAATTAGAAGTTGAGGTAGCAGAAAGAATCGTGGCGATGGTTCCCGGTATGGAGATGCTTCGTTTTACCAATACCGGCACGGAAGCCACGATGCACGCTCTGCGTGTGGCCCGGGGCTACACCAACCGGGAAAAGTTTATCAAGTTCGAAGGCCAGTATCATGGTATGCACGATTACGTTCTTTTCAGTACTGCCAGTTCCGCTACTACGGCGATGGGGTCGCGCCGTAGCCCTATCCCGGTTCAACAAGGCTCCGGTATCCCCAATAAAATTCGAGATTACGTCATCCCCCTACCCTTTAACGACTTCGAAGCCGTAGAACGGGCGGTTAAAGATCAATATGGAGATATCGCGGCTATGATGATAGAGCCGTGTCTGGGTAACATCGCTGGCCTTGAGCCGTTACCAGGCTATCTCGAACACCTGCGTAAATTGTGCGACGATTACGGCATTGTCATGATATTTGATGAGGTCAAGACCGGTTTTCGCCTGGCTAACGGGGGAGCGCGAGAAGCCTACAATGTTATCCCCGATCTATCAACCTATGCCAAAAGCCTGGGCAATGGTTATCCGGTGGCGGCTTTTGGTGGCAAGCGGAAAATCATGGACGTCGTTGGCTCCGGCGTTTCACACGGCGGAACTTACAGCGCCAATGGACTCAGTATGGCCGCGGCCAAAGCGGTGCTGGACATCTTAACTGAAAGTCCAGTACTGGATGATTTAGCCAAACGCGGCCAACGATTAAAAAGCGGTATGGGTGAAATTCTCAATGATGCCGACATCCCGCACCAAATGACCGGTCATCCCAATATGCAGGGCTTTCTCATCACCAAAAAAACCATCAAAGATTTCCGTGACCTTATGACATATCATGATGGGAACCTGTATCGGACGATTCTGGGCAATCTATATGAAACAGGGGTATGGGCCGAAGATGATGCTCGTGAACCCTGGTTCCTGTGTGAAGCGCACACAGATGCCATTATAGATGAAACCCTGAATAGATTTGAAGATGCGGTGAAAGCGGCTATTAAGTAACGCAGAACGCCCGAACTTGAGTAACCAAAAAAGACACCCGGTTTTTCCATAATAGAGTCTCAATTTATCTCATTCTAGGCTCTATCCAAAATAAACCTGACCTAATCACATAAAAACCGGGTGTCTAGCATAAGGCAGCAACTCGGGTTAAGCTACATCTTGATGTTGGACAAAGCCAAACACCTCATACATGATCTTCAAGGCTGCCAGTGAGGTGACATCAGAGATATCCAAGGGGGGGCTGACCTCAACAATATCCATCGCTTTGATGGGCAACCCGGCGAAGATAATGCGTAGAAACTCCAAACATTCACGGGTCGTAGGTCCACCGTGTTCCGGCGTGCCGGTGCCGGGAGCACACGAGGGGTCAAGGCCGTCAATATCCAGACTCAAATAAACTGCTTCAATCCCTTTCAGTTGTTCAACAATGTCATGAGCCACAGCCTTGATACCACGCTGGTGAACATCACGGGCTGTATGCCAGCCGATACCAGAATTGTCCGCATAATATTTCAACTCTTCGCTTAAAAAAGAACGTAAGCCAACAAAGGCCATGTGGTCAGGAGAGAGATTGGGCTGCTCAACATTGCGGCGGGCCGTATTGGCATGACTCCAGGGATGGCCTTCGAAATTATCGGCCAAATCGGCGTGGGAATCAAACTGAATATAGCCCACCGGGCCGGAGAAACTTTTGGCAAATGCCTTGAAAAGCGGAATCCCAACGCTGTGGTCGCCCCCCAGAAAGATGGGTAATTTGTGCTGGCTATTAATAAGATCAGTTGCCATCGCTTCGGTGGAGTCGAAAAAACGTTCCCAATTTAAGTCGGGTTCCATATCGCCATAATCTTTAACGCGAATATCTAACATCACCCCCTCTTCGGTGCTGTACGCCAGATGGGGCGTAAGGCTGCGAATACGCTCCGGGGCGTGCCGGGTTCCTCCCCGCCAACTTACGGCATTATCAAAAGGGACGCCCAATATCGCAATTTCAGCCTTATTATCGTCGCTGGCCAGGCCACTCCAAAGACTATGATGCTCGACTAATTTCGACATATTCGGTCCTCCAAAGGAATATATTAGAATTTACGGGATTGAAGGATTATCAAGATGAAATTTACCACGGAGACACTGAGTTCACAGAGTTTTTCTTATAATTCTCTGTGCCCTCCGTGTCTTCGTGGTTTGGGATGTCTTAACTGCGTAACACCTAATACTATTGGGCAGACACAGAGGCGGGACCTTCCAGAAAACAGAGAATACCGGCTGCAATGCCTCTGGCAACCACTTTTGGCCTGTATTGCAATAGCTGGCGGTCATCGAGCAAGAAGCCGGTTTCGATGATCGCGCCAGGTGTCTGTGGAGCAATTTCATTAAAGGCGTGGTAATTGGTCATGCTATCGGTGATACTGGCGGGGTGTTGTGGTAAGCCGGTATAGACTGCATACTCCTGGTTGAGACAAGCCACCAACCGATCTTCGGCTTCAGGTATGGCGCTATCCGTCACTCTGGCGGCCTTAAAGCCGGTTGCACCGGGTACATTACAGCTATCAGCGTGGACACTGACCAAAGCATCCGCCTGATAATCACTCAGTCTATCATCAAATTCGTCTAACAAATCGGCTTGAATGCCCCGTCGTTCCAAAAGGCTGGTAACCTCTAGGGCAATGGTGTAATTAACGTCGGCCTCGGTCAAGCCATCGGGACATACCGCGCCGGGATCATACCCCCGATGACCCGAAACAATCCCAACCAAGGGCCGGTTTGGATCTTTCTCAGCTGAGTTAATGACCGCCATGGCACCTACAGTGGGTGCAGCTTGGGTCTGCGGTGGCAATATTCTTATCTCCGCTTTGGATTGGTTAATTGAAGAACCAAAGAGCTCGAACCCCACCAATATACCGATTGTAAGCAAGGTGATGAGGGTAATGGAAAACATGGTCTGCTCACCCCGCTTAATCGTTGTCCGGCGAATAGCTTGATTCAGGGTTGAATTACGTCTTTTTGACATAAAGTTATGATAGCATAATTTTCAAGAATCGTCTACAATGATTATGTCATGTTAACATCCTCGATTTTCTCCATACCATCCCACAATCCGCAACGAAGAATGGAAATAACCATCGAAAGCGGCACCAGAAACCAGGGAATCCAGTAGACAAAAAATGCAAAGAGCGTATACAGTCCGGAAACACCTCGCACTTTTAAATCTGGAAAGATCACCGCAGAGGCCCACAACAAAGCAAAGCTCAACACAGTTCCGGTGGAGCCAATCATAACCCATTTAATTTGTTGTCGTTGAACATCAGCAGTTTGCCAAAACCGGATAATTTGTGATATTACCCCGCTACTCAGACTACTCACCACAATGGTTAACAATAGCCACTCTGACCAGTTTTTTAAGTCCAATAGAGTCTCAGGAAATGGATTGAGAAACCAGACGAAGAGCCATAACCACCAAATCACTATAAACAGTCGTATCCAGCCTGACAATAAGCGTCCAATAGGAAAGATGTAGAAGAGGATGAGGAGGAAACCAAAGCCAAGCACCCGAATGACACCGGGAAACCAACGAACAAGGGGGAGGGTATTCATTGTCCCGCCAAGGATTTCCCCGGTATGAAAAAACGCCGCCGCAAAGATCAAGAGCGAAATTGCTGCAAATTTCGCCACCCAGGAACGTGATCCGCGCCAGAAGATCACACTCGTCAGCGCCCAATACCCCAATAGCAAGAGCAGCATTAAGATTAAACGTAGGTTTTCTGTATCACGGGAGCGAATGTCTAACAATTGTAAGGTACGGAATACTGCCGGGGGATAGTAGAGTCGGACGCCATCTTCCGAAGACACAAGGTTAATAAAGCTGAGTATCAACGCCAACCCAAAAAGTACGAACCAGATAGTCCCGACCTGATTAGGGGCGGTAGTTAAGTACTTTGTCTCCAACTTGGCTACGGATATCGCTAGAAAAACGCCAAAGAGAATGGGAATCTGACCGAAGATGATCAAACCCGTGAGCGGTGAGATCAGAGCAAACTCCCCTTCTGGGGATATGAATAGTGGCAGTACAAAGATTAAAAATAGAATGGAACCATAAAGTAATCCCTTCCCTAAATCGGGAAGCGGTATGAATCGCCGACCGGTCATAAAGAGCAAACCAAAGGGAACCCCTAAGAAAGCCCCTAAAAAAAGGATACCGACCGTTCCCCCGAGCGTAAATTCGGGCGGAATACCAGCAATTAAGGCAACGACCCGCATGGCAATTCTGGAGCCAACACCTCCCACAACCAGACCAGTTATGAGGCCAGCCAAAGCTCCTACACTGACTTTGTTTAGATCAACCATATACCCCCCTGACAACACATAAAGATATAACATTATCCCACAGAGGAATAGGGCAAGGCAAGTTGTGATTTCGAAATAATGGGGTGTGAAGGCAAACTCTTCATTGACACAATTACGCCACATCTATACAATATCAAATGAAGATTAGGAGAGGGGGTTGGTGGCAGGCCAATCTCCTAACGCGGTTCAAAATTATGAGCGATACAATTGTTTTAATTGTTGATGACCTGATGTTTTTGCCCAAGTTGGAAAATGGGTTGCGTCACCTGGGATACCAACCTATAGCCGCTACAAATGAGACTGACTTGACCTTGGCCTTAGCCAAATCGCCGGTCCTCATTATCATTGATTTGTTCAGCCAGAGCTTTGATTGGGTGACGCTCATCCAGCTTATCAAGAAATCTAAAGCTGGTCCGATACTGGGCTTTGGGCCTCACGTAGATTTATTACTACGCGAAACAGCCCTTGCCGCCGGGTGTGACGCTGTGGTTGGGCGCGGCGCTATTGCCAGCCAATTACCTCACTTGGTCGAAAAGCACAAACGAGTTTCTGATATCTGAAGAAAACTCTTTTTCTTGTGACTCTGCCCAATTTACCGCTTTGCCCCTGTTCAATGTAATTGACCTTTGATACCCAACATAGTATAATTTTTCCCGCGAAATTCGCAGACTGAAGTCTGCACTCCAACCTGCAGCGGATAGACACTTAGACCATCCAAAAGATTAGAGTAACCTAATGAGGACCATTGTAATCATCCCAACTTATAATGAAGCAGATAACCTGTCGGCAATCACCGCCAAACTCTTCGCTCTCGACATAGAAGATTTGCAGATACTCATCATAGACGATAACTCTCCAGATGGTACAGGCCAAATTGCGGATGACCTGGCTGAACAATCTTATCCAGGTCGACTTCATGTCATGCATCGTGAAGGAAAACTAGGGCTTGGGACGGCCTACATCGCCGGATTCTCCTGGGCTTTGGAGCAAGGGGCCGATTACATCATTCAGATGGATGCCGACTTCTCTCACTCGCCATCATACATTCCCCAAATGCTCGAACAGATTTCAGATCAAGATGTAGTGGTTGGCTCTCGTTACATCAGAGGGGGTCAACTAGACGAACGCTGGAGTTGGTGGCGTTGGTTTCTAAGCTGGTGGGCAAATTCTATTTGGACACGAGTTATTTTGGGGGTCAAAACCAAAGATGCCACTGCCGGTTTTAAGTGCTGGCGACGGAACGCCCTGGAGCATATTGGTTTGGAGCGAATTAACTCCAATGGTTATGTATTTCAGGTTGAGATGGCCTATGTTTCGGAAAAGCTCAACTTTCGTATTAAAGAAATCCCCATCTATTTTGAAGACCGGCGTATCGGAAAAAGCAAAATGTCGATTCCGGTTAAAATTGAGGCTGCCTTGCGCGTATTTGAAATTCGCTGGCGACATCGCAACGTTCAACCGTTGCCCCTACCTCGCTCAGCAAAAGCGTAGGAGCTTCACGTTTGTTTCGAGCCATTAACCGCCGGGATATCCTGGCTGCGTTCATATTGCTGGCTTTGCCTCTCCTCCTCTTCTGGTCTGTCACCATTGGACCCAACAGCCTGCTTCCAGTTGACAACCTGTTTGCCTACGAACCCTGGCTCACCTACCGGGAGGAGTTAGGGGTCGGTCTACCCCAAAACCAACTCCTGTCCGACTTAATTCTGGAGAACTACGTCTGGAAAAAATTTATCCGCGAATCGATAGCCGCTCGCCAGATTCCCCTCTGGAATCCTTACATTCTCTCAGGCCAGCCTTTCCTGGCCAATGGACAGCACTCGGCTCTTTATCCCTTTAGCCTGATTTTTTATCTGTTGCCTTTACCTAAAGCTTATGGCTGGTTCACAGTTAGCCAGTTGTGGCTGGCCGGTGTGAGTATGTATATATTTACTCGCACGCTACGAGCCACCCGGCTGGGGGCGCTCATTGCTGGAATCACCTATTCAATGAGCGCCTTCTTTATCGTCAGCGTCGTTTTCACCATGATTATCGCCGGAGCCGTCTGGCTGCCCTTAATTTTGGCAATCATCGAAGTGATTATCCGCAAACAAGAAGAGAAAGGACCGGTTAGCTACTCTCCCATTCCGTATGTCGTTGCCGGAGCGATAATTTTAGGCTTACAAACCCTGGCTGGACATGTCGAGATTACATACTATACCCTGTTAGTCAGCGGTTTTTATGCCCTTTGTCGACTACTCATCTTGTGGCGACGCCAACATACTCCTCGTTTTGCCCTGCATCTAAGCGGCTGGCTGCTGGCGATGGTTCTATTAGGTATTGGCCTGGGAGCCGTTCAGTTAATCCCCATGTACGAGGTTGTCACCCAAAACTTTCGAGATAGCTCCGTTACACTAGACCAGGTGCGGGGTTGGGCCTTGCCTGCCCGACGCATTGCCACCTTCCTCATCCCCGATTTTTTCGGCAGTCCGGCTCATCATGGTTATTTTGATGCCATTACCCGCCAATGGCAGCCTCTCGGCCTTAACGCCTATGGCGAAATCAACCCTCTTTGCCCTAACTGCACCAGTTGGGATACAAAAACTGCCGTCGAAGCCGGGGCTTATGTCGGCATTTTGCCTTTGGTGCTGGCAGTGTTAGCGGTATTTCAAGCGGCAAGGAGTCAGTGGCTTTTAGTCCGTGGTCAGTCGTCCGTGGTCAGCGGTCAATCAAGTGATCCTCCCCTTCGCACCTCTGCTTCCCTGCCCCCATATGTTTTTATTTTCACCGTGCTCGCCGTCATCTCGCTGCTCTTCGCCTTTGGTACACCGTTCTATGCTATTCTTTTTTATGGTTTGCCTGGCTGGAATCAGCTTCACTCGCCGTTTCGTTGGATTTTTCCTTTCACGGTGAGTGTGGCCGTCTTGGCCGGTTTTGGCATAACCTATCTGGATCAGTTAGTGAGCGCCAAATATGGCTCCAACAGCGAAGCAAAAATTGAGAACGAACCCACAAGTAAAAAACATCCCTTTACCCTCGCTTTGCCTTCCTTTCTTGGTTCGGTATCGCTCTATCTGGGCTGGCTACTCTTCTGGGGTGGATTAGCCGGAGTATTACTCATGTTAGTTGCGCTCATCAGACCCGACCCATTTATTCATGTAGCAACAGTTGTATTTGATCGCTCTGGCCTGGCCCAAAATGCCTTTGC
>Ga0055477_10000633_pt1 | contig 10257 bp, 9 predicted proteins | sample Muzzi_PWA_D2_FD_57683 | JGI IMG/M metagenome (GOLD analysis project Ga0055477, IMG submission 57683) | Wetland microbial communities from San Francisco Bay, California, USA, that impact long-term carbon sequestration - Muzzi_PWA_D2 | ecosystem: Environmental > Aquatic > Marine > Wetlands ... | reverse complement strand
GGCGCAGGTCGTCGGGTGGGGACGCGAGAACATCGGCGTGGACCACGTCGACATCCGTCACAGTGGCCCCGACGATACGGGATGCGAGGCCCCGGACGATCGTCTCCGCTTCGGGGAGCTCGGGCATCAGTTCCCGGGGCGTCCCCAGGCACGAGTGACTCTCGTCCGCTCGAGCTCCCTCCAGCCGATGTCCCGCCGGTAGTGCCTTCCGTCGAACCGGATCGCTTCCGCGGCGCTCCGGCTCTTCTCGGCGGCAGACTCGAGCGTGTGGCCCAAACCCGTTGCGGCAATGACCCGCCCGCCGGCGGTGACGATGCGACCGTTCGCAACCGAGGTCCCGGCGTGGAAGAGCACGACGTCGTCGGACTCCGGAGGGAGATCGATCGGCTCACCCTTCTCGTACGGTCCGGGATAGCCCCCCGACGCCACCACGGTCGTGAGCGCCGCGCCCGGCCGCCAACGCACAGGCCGGTCCTCGAGTGAGGATCCCTCCGCCACAGTCACGAGGAGGTCGAGGAGGGAGCTTTCCATCATCGGCAGGACGACCTGGGTCTCCGGGTCCCCGAAGCGGCAGTTGAACTCGATGACCTCGAGCCCCCTTTCGGTGAGGATGAGTCCGGCGTAGAGAACCCCGAGAAACGGGGTCCCACGCGCCGCGAGCGCGGTGAGCGTCGGCAGGAAGACGCGGTCGCGCGCCTCCTGCACGACCGCGCGGGTCGCGACGGAGACCGGCGTGTAGGCCCCCATCCCTCCGGTGTTGGGCCCGGTGTCGCCCTCACCCACCCTCTTGTGGTCCTGGGACGGGATGAGCTGAACCACGTTCTCCCCGTCCGTGACGGCGAAGATCGAGATCTCCTCGCCCTCGAGGAACTCCTCGACGACCACCTTCCGGCCGGCCTCCCCGAAGGCAAGGTCCCCCATCATGGAGTCGACGGCGGCCAGGGCCTCCTCCAGCGACTCGCAGACGATGGCCCCCTTGCCGGCCGCGAGGCCCGATGCCTTCACGACGACCGGCGCACCGACCGTGCGGATGTGATTCCTCGCCGCCTCATGATCCGCGAATGTACGGTAGTCCGCGGTGGGGACGCCCGCCTCCCTCATGAGATCCTTGCTGAAGGTCTTCGACGCCTCGATCCGGGCCGCCTCCCGGGAGGGCCCGAAGACGGGCAGGCCCTTCGCACGGAAACGGTCGGCGACGCCCGCCGCCAGGGGCCCTTCGGGTCCGACCACGGTCAGGTCGATTCGGCGGCTGGCGGCCCACCCCGCGAGAGCCTCGGTATCGGTGGCCGCGATCTCCACGGGCTCGCAGAGGCCCGCCATGCCGCCGTTGGGCCGCGTGACGAAAAACTGGGCGGAGGGCGCGTCCCGGCGGAGCTTCCAAAGGAGGGCGTGCTCGCGCCCGCCATTCCCGATGATGAGAATGCGCATGGCTTGCGTGGAGGTGGCTCGACTGGTCCCCCGGCCCCTCGAGGCCGGAACGGGAGTATCGACCCACCGGAGGATGGACGAAAGGGGTCCCCGGCCGGTGTCCCTACCGCTTGAAGCCGGACATGAAGTTCTCGCCCATGCGCCGGGCCGACGCGGCCATCTGGTCCAGGAAGTCCTTGGCACCCTCGGCATACGCCGCCGCCGCCTCTCGAAGATCGTCCTGGTAGGCGCGGTTCGGCTCGCCTCGCCTCGGGTAGTCGCCCCTGAGAATCCGGTCGTAGTCTCCCGACTCGATCCACGTCCGCAACTCGGACACGCGCAGCACGTAGAACGGGTGGGTCGCACCCATGAGGTTGAGGATCTTGAACACCTGATCGGCCACGTCACCGCCCTCCCGATACTCTTCCGCCTGGCGGATGAACTCGGGAAGGTTGATCTCGTCGCCGGAGCCGCCTCCGGCCATCTTGAGCATCGTCCGCATGGCCAACTCCGAGTCCTGAATGGCCAGCAGTCCCGCACGGTCCGACGACAGCTCACTCTTCCGGTACCACTCGAGAAGCGCCACCAGAACCGCACGCGCCGCGATCCCGACGATCGGAAAGCCCATGCCGGCAAGGTTGACCAAGAGGATCGTCATCGTCCGATAGAGGACGTGATCGCTCATGATGTGGCCCAGCTCGTGCCCCAGGACGAAGGACAGCTCCTCGTCGTCGAGCAAGCGGACCGTCCCCGAGTTGAGAATGATGAAGGGTCGATCCATCCCGTACGCCCCGGCGTTCACGATCGGCGTCTGGGAGACGTAGACATCGTAGTCTCCGGTTACATCCAGCGTTCGACGCACTTCTTCGTAGAGGGCGTGGACGCGCCCGAACTGATTGGGGGAGACGCGGACCGCATTCGCTTGGAATGCCAGCCGGATGGGCTTCTCACCGAAGAAACCGAAGAGCTTTCTCAGAATTTCGTCGAATACGGGAAGCTTCCGGAGGGCCTGCAACGCCGCCTTGTCGGCCGGGTGTTCCCAGGCCCTCGGAGCGATCTCCGTGAGGATTCGCCTCGCGCGGGTGTCTTCGGACTCGGTAGGTGGGTTCTGATCCTGATCGTCTGCCATGGCATCCCCTCTCCATTCCGGAGGCGGACGGGGTCGGTGTGCGCTGTCGTCACCACCTACGGTAGGGGACCACCGAGGGTTTCAGCCAGGCCCCCCGACCCCCGATCTCGCCCGACATCGCGTTGACGCTCGTTCGGCGCTCCGGCTACTTTCCTTTGCCTCGGGCCGGGCCTCTGGTGGCTCCGGCCCTTTCTCGTTCCACGACCCCGCCGCCCATGCCGATCGACCTCCCCCCGGATCTCATGGTCAGCGTGTCGGGGATCCGGGGTCGTGTCGGTCAGCCTCTGACGCCTGAGCTGGTCGCCGGAGTGACGGCATCGTTCGGTGCCTTCCTCCTGAGCGATGGCAAGGGGGACCTGGTTTGCCTCGGACGGGACTCACGCACCTCCGGCCCGATGTTCGAGGCCGCGGCGGCTGCTGGCCTGCTTTCCGTGGGTTGCGGGGTGGTGCGCCTCGGTGTGGTTTCAACGCCCACGCTGCTCCTCTCCGTGGGGCATCATGGGGCTGTGGGTGCCATCGGTGTGACGGCGAGTCACAATCCAGCCGAATGGAACGCCCTGAAGCTCGCGACCGGGGAAGGGATGTTCCTGGACGCGGAGGCGGGAGGCCGCTTCAGGAGATATCTCGCGGAGGTCGAGCCTCCTAGGGTGGGGTGGGCGGATCTCCATTCTCTGGTGGATGACACCGAGGCCGCCCAGCGGCATTTGGATGCGGTGCTCACGCTTCCCGGCCTCGACCGGGCCGCGGTCCGCGCTCGAGGGTTCCACGTCGCCCTGGACTGCGTACGGGGAGCGGGTGGCACAGTCATGCCGCACCTCCTCGAAGCACTGGGATGTCGGGTCGAGGGGATGGATCTGGAGCCGGACGGACGGTTCCCGCGAGAGCCCGAGCCGACGGCCGCGAACCTGGTGGGTCTGGGCCGGCTCGTGAGGGAGTCGGGCACCGACCTCGGCCTTGCGGTCGACCCGGACGTGGACCGCCTCTCTCTCGTCGACGAACACGGAGAGCCGCTCGGTGAGGACATGACACTGGCCCTCGCCGCCGCCGCCGTCCTCCGCCGGGCGCCCGGTCCGCTCGTGACCAACCTTTCCACCAGCCAGGTCGTCGAGGACGTCGCCCGTTCGTACGGAGGAAGCGTGGTACGGGCACCGGTCGGGGAGATCAACGTGGCTCGCCGAATGGAGGCCGAGGGGGCGTCGATCGGTGGAGAGGGCAATGGCGGTGTGATCTTCGCCGACCTCCATCGGACGCGCGACGCGTTGGTCGCGACGGTGTTGGTCCTGCAGCACCTGGTCGACGAGGGAGTGAGCCTCTCGGAGGCCGCGAGTCGCTGGCCGCGGTACGTGATCGTGAAAGAGCGCATGACCTTCGACACGCGCGCGCTGGACGAAGCCTACGAGGCCCTACGGGAGGATTTTCCCTCGGCTGAGGCCGACACCTCGGACGGGCTTCGTCTCGCGTGGCACGACCGTGGGGCCTGGATTCACGTCCGGCCGTCCGGTACGGAGCCGATCGTCCGCTTGATCGCGGAAGGAAGGACGGACGAAGATGCGCGAGCGCTGGTGAAGCGCACCCGTGCCGTGCTCGAGGGGACGGCCTAGTCCGAGCGGCTTCTGGTCCCCAACGCTAGACCGACCTTCCTTCCCATCTGATACCCCTCATCGAAGCCGGCCGCGTAGTCGAAGGATAGCTCGGCCTCGTCGGGCCCACTGCTTTCCAGTCCGTGGGAGGAGGCCTCCTGACGAGCTTCCCTCGGGCGCTCTGTGGGCTCTTTGGCGGGTGCCCGTGAGGTGTCCGCTCCGTCGGGGAGGCTCTCCGACAAGGGGTGGGGCTCGGACGATGCGGCCTGTGGGGCTGCCACCTGCGTGAGGAGCTTCGCCACCCCCAGAATCGTCTGGATCGCCTCCTCCCTCGTGGGTGCGTCCGGATGGAAGGCGCCGACGACCTCGCGCCAGGCGGCAAGGGGGGTGTTTCGCAGCGCCTTGGCGGCCACCTCGAGCGTCGCCGCGGTGCCCGGCATGCCCGGGAGCGGACGATCGGTTGGCTTCGGTCCCTCGGGCGTGTCCGTTCCCTCGCCGGGCTCCACCGCCATCCAACGGGATGTGAGGTAGTTCCGCAGCCACTCCCACGTCTCCAGGGAGCGGCTCCAACCCTGGTCGGTCCCATTCCCGAGCTGTGCGAACTCGGCGCACTTCTCGGCCGCGTGCTCGACGTGCTGGAGGGCCCGCTCGAGATCCGACTCCTCCATCCGGTCTGCGGTCGATTCCCGTTCCGCCGGCTGAGCGTCGGCTCCCTCCGGAATCAAGACCGTGACTTTCTTCCCCAGCGCCTCGAACGGCCCCCAGGGCATCTGGTCCAGATCCATCTCGAACGCGATGCGTGAGTTGGGTCCGTCCCACGCCCGCACGACCGCCGAGGTGCGTCTCACGCGACCGACGTGTTTAGGCTTGGCATCTGGTCCCATTCTTGCTTCCAATGCTGGCGTCGAACCCGGGGTCACTCCCCGGGTACCCAATGAACCGGACTCGGTCCGTGGAAGCGTAATATACGTCCACCCTGGTCCGGATGCCCACGACGAATATGTGCGGAATCATCGGATACGTCGGATCGAAGGAGGCGGGCCCCATTCTTCTCGAGGGGCTACGGCGCCTCGAATATCGTGGATACGACTCGGCCGGGATCAGCATTCTCAACGGCAAGGGTCTTCTGACCGTCAAGCGACCGGGGAAGATCGGGGAACTGGCCACGTTCCTCGAGAGCGGGATGCCTTCTGGAACGTGCGGAATCGGGCATACCCGGTGGGCCACGCACGGCGCGCCGAACTTGGTCAACGCCCATCCGCACGTAAGCGGCGACCAGGACATCGCGGTCGTCCACAATGGCATCATCGAGAACTATTCCGTGCTTCGGAAGGGTCTCGAGCAGGCTGGCTATCCCTTCCAGAGCGAGACGGATACCGAGGTCGTGGTGCACCTCGTGGATCACGCGTTTCGACAGGGGATAGGGCTGCTCGAGGATGCGGTCGCGGCCGCTCTCCAGCAGATCGAGGGCACCTACGGATTGGCCGTGGTGAGCTCCCGAGATCCGGCAAAGATCGTCGTCGCCCGGAACGGAAGTCCTCTGTTGCTGGGCATCGGGAAGAACGGGGAGTACCTCGTCGGGTCGGACGTCGCCGCGGTGATCGCGCACACTCGCGAGGTCGTCTACCTCGACGACGGTGACTACGCGGTGCTCACCCCCGATGGGTACCGGACCTACCATGTCGACCGCGGAGCGGTCCGGCGGGACATCCAGTTGGTGACCTGGGACCTGGATGCCATCGAGAAGGGTGGCTACGAACACTTCATGCTCAAGGAGATCTTCGAACAGCCATCCAGCCTGGCCGACGTGGTACGGGGTCGCCTCCTCGAGGAGGAGGGCGATGCTCGCCTCGGTGGTGTCACGCTCACGGACGAGGAGCTCCTCGGGATCGACCGGATCATCATCACGGGGTGTGGAACGAGTTGGCACGCCGCCCTCATCGGCGAGTACATGCTCGAAGAGCTCGCCCGCATTCCGGTCGACGTCCAATACGCCTCCGAGTTCCGATACAAGAATCCCGTCATCGAGGACGGAACACTGGTCGTCGCGATCAGTCAGTCCGGAGAGACGGCCGACACACTGGCTGCCCTCAGGGAAGCCAAGCGGCGCGACGTGCGCACCATGGGCATCGTCAACTCGGTGGGCTCGTCCATCGCGCGGGAGACGGACTTCGGCGTGTATCTCCACGCGGGCCCCGAGATCGGGGTAGCGTCAACAAAGGCGTTCACCAGTCAGATCATGGCGCTCGCGCTCTTCACGCTGTACCTCGCGCGCCGCCGTGGGATGTCGGTGCTACAGGGCCGGGAGATGGTTCGGGCGATGCAGGAGATTCCGGGCCAGGTCCAATCCATCCTGGAGTTGAGCGACGACATCCGACAGCTCGCCGAGGAGTACAGCGACGCACCCAACGCGCTGTACCTGGGGCGTGGGTACCAGTTTCCCGTGGCGCTGGAGGGGGCGCTCAAGCTCAAGGAAGTCAGCTACATCCACGCCGAGGGATACCCCGCGGCCGAGATGAAGCATGGCCCGATCGCCCTGATCGACGAGAACATGCCTGTGATCGTTCTCGCCCCGACGGATGCCGTCTTTCCCAAGGTCGTGTCGAACATCGAAGAGGTGAAGGCGCGTAGCGGCAGGGTGATCGCGGTGGTGAGCGAGGGTGCGCAGGAGCTTGCGAGCAGGACGGACCATTTGATGTGTGTACCCCAGACCCTCTCCCCTCTCCTCCCCATCCTCACCACCATTCCGCTCCAGCTCTTCGCCTATCACATCGCGGTCCTGCGCGGATGCAACGTGGATCAACCCCGGAACCTGGCGAAGAGCGTAACGGTCGAGTGACCCTGGACCCCGCCCTTCGGTAGTGGTTGACGAAGGGCCGGTTCCGCTCTACTGGTCAACGCGGTTCCCGAAGAGGTCCTCGCGGTGTCGGAGGAGTGGATGAGGGTCGTCCTGCAGCGCGTTCGGCGCGCGTCGGTCACGGTCGGCGGGGAGATGGTGGGATCGATCGGCCGGGGAGCCCTTCTTCTGGCCGGCTTCACGCAAGGCGACGACCTTGACGACGTGACGTGGATGGCCGAGAAGGTGGTCGGCCTGAGGATCTTCAACGATGGTGAGGGACGAATGAACCTGTCCCTCAGTGACGTTGGAGGAGACTTCCTCGTCGTGAGTCAATTCACGCTCTACGGGGATGCCCGCAAGGGTCGGCGGCCCAGCTTCGTGGCGGCGGCGGATCCATCGGTGGCGACCCCCCTCTACGACGCATTCGTCGAAGCCCTGCGGGTCCGTGTCCCCGGCGCGGTGGAGACGGGTGAGTTCGGCGCCACGATGGACGTGGAGCTCGTCAACGACGGTCCGGTCACCCTGGTGCTCGAGCGGTGAGCCCGTCGCCCCGCCTCGTACTCGCGTCCGCCTCTCCGCGCAGGACGAGACTCCTCACCATGCTCGGCCTCCGCCACGACGTGTGGCCGGCCGACCTGCCCGAAGAGCTTCTCGGGGGCGAGTCACCCGAATCGCACGTACGGCGATTGGCGGCGGAGAAAGCCTCTGCAGTGGCTGCACGCTGCCCCGACGCGCTCGTTCTCGGAGGCGACACGGCTGTGGTCAGGGACGGCGTCGTCATCGGAAAGCCCCCCGGTCCCGCAGAGGCGGTCCAGACCCTGATGACCCTTTCCGGGCGCGAGCACGTGGTGGCGTCGGGTCTGGCCCTCGCCGTCCCCGGGGGCCGGACATTCAACCGCGTGGACCTCACCCGGGTGACCTTCCGTGCCTTCGACGAGGGTGAGGCTCAGGCGTACGTGGCAACCGGGGAAGCCATGGACAAGGCGGGCTCCTACGCGATCCAGGGTCGTGGAGCGGCGTTGGTCACCCGTGTCGAAGGCGACTACCATACGGTGGTCGGCCTGTCCATCTCCGGATTGATGGCCCTTCTCGAGGCCGCGGGGTGGCGGTATGCCTTCGGGCGCCTCGAGTCCCTCCGTCCCCTGCCAGTTGATGGATACGGCCCCCAATGAAGTACGTCCTCGCGATCGATCAAGGCACCACGGGCTCGACATGTCTCGTGATAGGAGAAGATGGGCGAGTCCATGGCCGAGCCTACTCGGAGTTCACTCAGCATTTTCCCCGACCGGGCTGGGTCGAACACGACGCGAGCGAGATCTGGAGGGTGACCCACAAGGTGTCTCGCGAAGCCCTGGTAGCGGCGGGCGATCCTCCCGTCGAGACCGTCGGTATCACCAATCAACGAGAAACCACCGTGCTGTGGGATCGAGAGACCCTGGAGCCGGTCCACCGCGCTATCGTCTGGCAGGACCGTCGCACGGCTTCGATCTGTCGCGATCTCCGTGCGGCGGGCCACGAGCCCAAGGTTCGACAGCAAACCGGGCTGGTGCTGGATCCATACTTCAGCGGGACCAAGCTCACATGGATCTTCCGGGAGAACCCGGAGTTGCGACGGCGGGCCGAGGCAGGAGACCTGGCGGCGGGCACGATCGACAGCTGGTTGATCGCTCGACTTACCGCGGGTGAGGTGCATGCGACGGACCACACGAACGCGTCTCGGACTCTCCTCTACGACCTTCGCTCTCGGGTTTGGGACGACGATCTCCTGGAGCTTTTCGAGGTGCCTCGCGGGGTGCTGCCGGACATTCGGGCGAGCTCGGGGGGATTCGGGACCACGAGGGGGGAGGTCTTCGGGGTCGAGGCCCCCGTCGCGGGGGTCGCCGGTGACCAGCAGGCCGCACTTTTTGGACAGGGGTGCTGGAGAGCGGGCCTCGCCAAGAACACATACGGAACGGGTGCATTCCTTCTCCTCAACACTGGCTCGGAGCCCGTGGCATCGCAGGGAGGTCTGTTGACTACCGCGGCGTGTGACGAGACGGGAGGGCCGGCGTACGCGCTAGAAGGTTCGATCTTCGTCGCAGGTGCCGCCGTCCAGTGGCTGCGGGACCAGCTCGGGCTGATCGAGACGGCCGCGGAAACGGAGGAGATGGCCCGGAGCCTCGACGGGAACGACGGCGTCTACATGGTCCCGGCGTTCGTGGGTCTCGGGGCGCCATGGTGGGAGCCGGAGGCGCGCGGTACGCTCGTTGGGCTCACCCGCGGGACGACCCGTGCCCATCTTGCGCGGGCCGCGTTGGAGGCGATGGCGTACGCGACGCATGACGTTCTCGGAGCCATGGAGGCCGACTCGGGTGTGACGGCTACGGAGCTACGCGTGGACGGCGGTGCCAGCCAGAACGACTGGCTCATGGGTTTCCAGGCCGGGGTCGCCGGGGTTCCCGTTCGGCGCCCCGCGCTCGTCGAGACGACGGCCTTGGGAGCGGCCGGTCTCGCGGGCCTGGCCGAGGGAGTATGGTCCTCGGCCGAGGATTTCCTCGCTTCCCAGCCGGAGCCGACCCTCTTTCGACCCGAGATGAGCGCGGAGGACCGGGCAGGACGGCTCGCGGGCTGGGACCGGGCCGTGCAGAGCACCATTGCCTGGGCCCGAGCCGCGCACGAGGCGGGGTGAGCAGGCCTGAGTTTCGCGAGCCGTCCTTCCGTGTCGCCGTGGTGGGAGCGGGAGCGGCGTCCAGTGAGGAGGTGCGTTTGGCCACCGAGGTTGGCCGTCAACTCGCGAGGGCTGGGGCCATCCTGATCTGCGGTGGGCTGGGCGGCGTGATGGAGGCCGCGGCGCGGGGGGCCCGTGAAGCCGGTGGTCGGACCGTGGGACTCCTCCCTGGGACGGACGCGAGCGACGCCAACCCGTGGATCGAGCTTCCCGTGCCCACGGGTCTCGGCGAGGCGCGGAACCTTCTCGTCGTCCGGGCCGGGGAATCTGTGATCGCGGTCGGCGGCGCGTGGGGTACGTTGTCCGAGATCGCCCTGGCGAGGAAGATCGGGCGGCCCGTCGTGACGCTCGGGCCGCCCCCGGCCGAAGGACTCGGGTGTCCGGCGGCCGAAGAGCCGGAGGGCGCCGTGGCCTGGGCTCTCGACCACGCTCGGGATTTGCGCTCCGGGGTCGCTGAGTAGCGCCTTCGCGAGAGGCCGGACGCGTCCATAGGGGAGCGGTGTGGGGAAGCGCCCGACGAGGGATTGGGAACCTCCCGACTTGCCGGTCCTACATCAGATCAAGACATTTCGAACACTCCGGCGGGTGCCCCCCC
>Ga0055477_10000631_pt1 | contig 10283 bp, 9 predicted proteins | sample Muzzi_PWA_D2_FD_57683 | JGI IMG/M metagenome (GOLD analysis project Ga0055477, IMG submission 57683) | Wetland microbial communities from San Francisco Bay, California, USA, that impact long-term carbon sequestration - Muzzi_PWA_D2 | ecosystem: Environmental > Aquatic > Marine > Wetlands ... | reverse complement strand
GGTTTCTTCGCTGGAAGCGAGCGGCAGGTGGTATCGGGCCATGGGTTTGAAATAACTGGCATGGGGGCAGCCGCTGGTGGAGATCAGCAGCCCCACCAGGGAACTGATCGCCTTCTGGGCATCTATACTCTGAGTGATTTTGCGCTCGACCGTGACCACTTCCAGATCCACCCGGCCATAGGACATGACCCCGTCGAAACGCCGGACCACCTCGATCAGACTGACGGCCACCGGACAATTGGCTACCTCCCGGCTGTCCAGGGGGCAATGGGGGCATTGTTCAAACTCGAGCCGGGTCCACTCCGGCAGATCGTGAACAGGTCGATTGACAATCTCGATGGTGCGCGGGTCGATCACCAGTTCGACGATCTCCTCGCGACTATCCTCGAACCTGAATGTGTAGCTGATCTCGAGATTTGCCATGTTTCCTGCTTTGGAGATTTTTTTCCGGTCCGACAGGTTCCGGCGGCGGTTTGGCCGTAAGATTCTCGGGACCCGCCCTGCCCTCCTGCTCGAAAGCTACATGAAGTACCCGAACCGTAGCCGGTTGTAGGCCAGCAGCGAAACGGTGACCAGCAGGGCCAGCGTTGCCGCCGCCAGGCCGAGGTTTTTACCGGTGCGCTTCTTCTCCCGCAGCGCCGCCAGCAGCGATACCGAGGTCAGGACCAGGGCCGCGGCCAGAAACCAGCCCTTATGCCCCGGGATCCACCGGCCGATTCCCGCGCTCCCCAGTCCCAGCCCCGCCAGGACGAAGGAAACCTGTCAGCAGAAGGCGAAAACCGTTGCCGCCAGTATCGCTCCGAGATTACCGAGTATTTTCTTCATTATCCCTCTCCGGCCATCGACCCGCCGAGAGCGGCCGACCCCCTCTTTATTATGATCAAAACCAGGGTATCACCACGGTATTCCGTCTTAGATCTCTTCGTCCTCGTCGGAAACGACGGCCCGGGGCAGTTTCGCCAGGTCAAAGGCCCCGGCGGCTTTGACTCCGGCCCGGAAGGCCTGCCGGTTGAGAGCCTTGGTGCCCGCCGGCACCCGGTTCAGCAGCGCTTTTTCCAGGCTTTTGGCGGTGACCAGGGGGCAGAAGACCGCGATGGCGCCCAGGGCCGTCATGTTGGCGGCAATGGCGTTGCCGATCTGCTCCCGGGCAATGCGGGTGAAGGGGATCGCCACGGCCCGGCTGGTCGGCACCTGCTCGACAAAGGTCGAGTCGACCAGCAGCAGGCCGTCCGACTTGAAGTCGTGGGAATAGGCGTCACAGGCCTCCTGGGTCATGGCCAGGAGAAGATCGACCTTGATCACCTTGGGATAGTCGATGGGCCGATCACTGACCACCACCTCCGCCTTGCAACGGCCGCCCCGTGCCTCGGGACCGTAGCTCTGGGTCTGGGCCACCTGGCGCTGCTCATGCAGGGCCAGGGCCTCGGCCAGGATTACCGAGGCCAGGATAATGCCCTGCCCCCCTGAGCCGCTCAGGCGGATCTCGTAACGATCGGAGGGAGCTTCGGTCAACGGCGCCGTCATTGCTTTTTCTCCCGGCGGGCAGCCTCTTTTTTAGCCCGCTCCCGAATCCTGGCGTACTCGGCCAGGTAATCGGGTTTGTCGAGGTCGGCCAGGACCCCGATGGAGAAACGACCCTGCATCTCCTTTTCGCTTTTCTGCCGGGCACTGCTCACCGCCACCGCGCTGTCCCGCATCCATTTCATCATCTTGACCGGGTCGCCCATCTCGTTGCGGCGACCGTACTGGACATGGCAGTTGGAGATGATTTCCACCACGCTGAACCCGGTCTTGGCGATCCCCTGCTCCAGCAGCCGATCGAGCTGCGGCACATGATAAACCGTACCCCGGGCCACGAAAGCCGCCCCGGCCGTGACCGCCAGTTCGGCGATGTTGAAGGCGTGCTCGACATGCCCGAAGCTGGCGGTGGTGGCCTTGGCCCCATATGGGGTGGTGGGCGAGAACTGGCCGCCGGTCATGCCGTAGATCTGGTTGTTGATGATGATGGCGGTGAGGTCCAGATTGCGGCGGGCGGCATGGATGAAATGGTTGCCGCCGATAGCGGTGGCATCGCCGTCGCCCATGACGGTGATCACCTTCAGCTCCGGCCTGGCCAGCTTGACGCCGGTGGCAAAGGTCAGGGCCCGCCCGTGGGTGGTGTGCAGGGTGTTGAAATCGACGTAGACCGGCAGCCGCCCCGAACAGCCGATCCCCGAGGCCAGGACGATTTCGTCCTTGTCAAGCCCGAGCTTGTCGACGGCCCTGATCAGCGACCCGAGGACGATGCCGATCCCGCAGCCGGGACACCAGACATGGGGGAACTTCTTGTCGTGTCTCAGGTACTCTTTGCGCAGCCGGACCATGGATTCTGGCATGGTAAGTCCTCTCACAGCTTGAGCAGTTCTTCGTAGATCTGGTCCGGGGTCAGCCCCTGGCCGTCAACCCGGTTGAGTTTGGCCACCTTGGCGGTAAGGTTCACCCTCTTCACCTCGCGGCTGATCTGGCCGATATTCAATTCCGGCACCACTACCGCCCGGCATTGGCGCAGCACCCGGTCCACCGCCTTTTTGGAGAAGGGAAAGAGGGTGATCAACTGCAGCAGGCCGGCCTTAAGGCCATGCTCGCGGGCCCGGAGGATGGCCCGATGGGCGGCCCGGGCCACCGAACCGTAGGCGATTACCGCCACCTCGGCGTCGTCCAGCAGGATCCGCCGGGTCATCTGGATCTCGTCGGCCCCGTTGGTGATCTTGCGGAACTGGCGGGCCATGAAGTCCGCCACTTCCTTGGGCTGTTCGGTGGGAAAACCGCGCACATCATGGACCAGACCGGTGACATGGTGCCGGTAGCCGCTGCCGAAGGCGGCCATGGGCGGCACCCCCCGGCTGTTGTCCTCATAGGCCTTGAACCAGTCGGGCGGCACCGTGGGGGCGATGCGGTCGACCACCACGATCTCGGAGCTCTCGGGCAGAACCACCGATTCACGGGTATGGGCGACGACCTCGTCGGAGAGGATGATCACCGGCACCCGGTATTTTTCGGAGAGGTTGAAGGCCTGGACGGTGATGGCAAAGGAGTCGCGGACCGAGGATACGGCCAGGACGATGATCGGATGATCGCCGTGGGTGCCCCAGCGCGCCTGCATTACATCACCCTGGCCCGGGCTGGTGGGCAGCCCGGTGGACATGCCGCCCCGCATGACATCGACCACCACGCAGGGCACCTCGGCCAAGCAGGCGAAACCCAGGTTTTCCTGCATCAGGGAAAAGCCGGGACCGCTGGTGGCGGTCATCGCCTTGACCCCGGCCAGCGAAGCCCCGACCACCGCGCCCATGGAGGCGATCTCGTCCTCCATCTGGATAAAGGTCCCGCCCAGGGCCGGCTGTCGTTCGGACATCAGCTCCATGATCTCCGAGGCGGGGGTGATCGGGTAGCCGGCATAGAAGCGGCAGCCGGCGGCCAGGGCCCCTTCGACGATGGCCTCGTTGCCCTGCAGGAAGCGGGTTTTAACGGCTGCTTCAGGTGCCATTCCTCTTCCTCCTCCGGTCGGGGTAACGCTCTTCGATGGTGATGGCCAGGTCCGGGCAGTGGGTCTCGCAGAAGCGGCAACCGATGCAGGCGTCGGGGTTCTCGATCAACGGTTTGCCGGTCTCGTCGCGGCTGTAGACTTTTTTGGGACAAAAGGTGATGCAGAGGCCGCAAGCCTTGCACCAGTCGCGGTAAATGGTCTGGGTGAAGAGTTTGTCGCCTTTTTTTGTCAGCGCGCTCCGGGCCCGCCAATAGCTGTCGCTCTTTTCGACTCCGGACCCGACTTTGGATTTGGGTTTTCCGCCGACCGCCATGACATTCCCCGGAAGACAAGTTCTGGTTGATGATTGGAAGTTTCACCCCTCCCGACTACTCAAGACAGTATCGTCCTTCACCCTCCGGAAAACAAGGTTAACCCTGATTCTCCCCCCCCCCCCGCCGCAGAACAGCCGCAACTTGCCAGGCTGTCCCGGTCACCTTTCCACTTTCCAAAATTTGCTTACCATACAATCTGCAGCCATCTTCTGGATTGGCTACTTAGCCTGCTGATATTGTTGTTTTTTTTAAGATAAGGCTGCGGTGGTGCGAATAAGTCGGGCCATCCTTCGATCCTTCGCCGAGCTCAGGATGATCGGTTTAACAGTAATTCCGTTCACCCTGAGCTTGTCGAAGGGTGACTGGCGGAAATTCAGTGGTGATCGAATTCCAAATTCCCCAAAGATTTTTCTGCGGCAACCGCCAGATATGTTATAAATAAAACTCTTATCGCGCCAAGACGATTCCAACCAGGACTGACATGGGCTGGCTCAGCAGAACCATCAACTCCTCCATCGGCAGAAAGACGGTGATGGCCGTAACCGGCCTCCTCCTGAGCCTGTTCATTATCGGCCACCTGCTCGGCAACTCCAACATCTTCCTGGGTCGCGCCGCCTTCGACTCCTACGCCGCCCACCTCCATGCTTTGGGGGGCCTGCTGCACCTGGTGGAAATCGTTCTGCTCCTGGTCTTCGTCCTCCATGTCGGTTTCGGCCTCTACCTTTTTCTGGACAACCTCAGGGCCCGGCCGGAGGGGTACGCGGTGACCAGGAGCGCCGGGGGCCGGACCCCGGGCTCGCGAACCATGCCCTATACCGGTCTCTTTATCCTGGTTTTCCTGGCCGACCACCTGGCCCGTTTCCACTTCACCCCGCACACCTCGGTCAGCGACCTGGTCCGGGAGAATCTCACCCGGCCGGCCATCGCCGTTTTCTACATCGCCGCCCTGACGGCCCTGACCCTGCACCTGAGCCACGGCCTCTGGAGCCTCTGGCAGAGCCTGGGCTTCAACCATCCCAAGTATGAAACCTTCCTGGATCGTGGCGGCCTGGCCCTGGGTATCTTGATCGGCGCCATCCTCATCATGATCCCCGCCCTGGCCCTGTTCTGGCCGGGCTTCCTCCGCTAAAGAGGCTGAAGCGATGCAGCTGGACGCCAAAATCCCCGCCGGCCCCCTGGCAGAAAAGTGGCAGCGCCACCTGTTCGAGAGCAGGCTGGTCAGCCCGGCCAACAAGCGCAAGTTCACGGTGATCGTGGTCGGCGGCGGCCTGGCCGGGGCCTCGGCGGCGGCCACCCTGGCCGAACTGGGTTACCAGGTCAAGAACTTCTGCCTGCAGGATACCCCCCGGCGCGGCCATTCCATCGCCGCCCAGGGCGGCATCAACGCCGCCAAGAACTACCAGAACGACGGCGATTCGGACTTCCGCCTCTTCTACGACACCATCAAGGGCGGCGATTTCCGGGCCCGCGAGGCCAATGTCTATCGCCTGGCCCAGCTCTCCTGCAACATAATCGACCAGGCCGTGGCCCAGGGCGTGCCCTTCGCCCGGGAGTACGGCGGGCACCTGGCCAACCGCTCCTTCGGCGGCGCCCAGGTTTCGCGGACCTTCTACGCCCGGGGCCAGACCGGCCAGCAGCTCCTGCTCGGGGCCTACGGCGCCCTGATGCGCCAGGTCCAGGCCGGCCGGATCACCCTCTTCCCCCGGCGGGAACTGGTCGAACTGGTGGTCGACGAAGGCCGGGCCCGGGGCATCATCACCCGCAATCTGCTCAGCGGCGCCCTGGAAAGGCACGCCGCCCACGCGGTGGTCCTGGCCACCGGCGGCTACGGCAACGTCTACTTCCTCTCCACCAACGCCATGAACTCCAATGTCTCGGCGCTCTGGCGCGCCTATCAACAGGGGGCGGGCTTCGCCAACCCCTGCTTCGTGCAGATTCACCCGACCTGCATTCCGGTCCACGGCGAGCACCAGTCGAAACTGACCCTGATGAGCGAGTCGCTGCGCAACGACGGCCGGGTCTGGGTGCCGAAAACCCCCGGCGACAACCGCCCCCCCGACCGGATCCCGGAAACGGAGCGCGATTATTATCTGGAAAATAAATACCCGGCCTACGGCAATCTGGTGCCCCGCGACGTCGCCTCCCGCAACGCCAAGGAGCAGTGCGACCTGGGCAAGGGGGTCGGAGCCACCGGCCGGGCTGTCTACCTTGATTTCGCCGAGGCGATCAAACACGACGGCGAGACCGCCATCCGCTGTAAGTACGGCAATCTCTTCGAGATGTACGAACGGATCACCGCCCGGGATCCGGTCCGGGAACCGATGCGGATCTACCCGGCCGTCCACTACACCATGGGCGGTCTCTGGGTGGATTACGACCTGATGACCACCATCCCGGGATTATTCGCCCTGGGCGAGGCCAATTTCTCCGACCACGGCGCCAACCGCTTGGGCGCCAGCGCCCTGATGCAGGGGCTGGCCGACGGCTATTTCATCATCCCAGCCACCCTGGGAAATTACCTGGCCGGGGCCGGGGCCACTCCCCTCGACCAGGAGCACCGGGAATTCGCCCGGGCCGAAAAGGTGGCCGCCGAGCGAAGCGCCCGGCTTCTTGGGGCCAGGGGCAAGCGGACCGTGGACGACTTCCACCGGGAACTGGGACTCCTGATGTGGGAGCACTGCGGCATGGCCCGGAATCGGCAGGGACTGGAAATTGCCGCTCAAAGAATCCCCGAGATCCGCGAGGAGTTCTGGAAGAATGTCCTGGTACCGGGGGCGGCGGCCGATCTCAACCAGTCGCTGGAACGGGCCGGCCGGGTCGCCGATTACCTGGAGTTCGCCGAATTGATCGTGGCCGACGCCCTGGCCCGCGAGGAATCTTGCGGCTGCCACCTGCGCGAGGAATTCCAGACCGGCGAGCAGGAAGCTGTCCGGGACGACAAACATTTCGCCCACGTGGCGGTCTGGGAACACCGGCCCGGGCAACCCCCGGCCCGCCACCGGGAAAAACTCTCCTTCGAGAATGTCGAGCCGATCAGAAGGAGCTACACATGACCATCAACCTGATCTTGCAGATCTGGCGCCAGGCCGGGCCCAAGGGTTCCGGCGATTTCAAAACCTACCGGCCGGGGCCGATCTCCACCGATATCTCCTTTCTGGAAATGCTCGATATCCTCAACGAACAACTGACCCTGGCCGACGAGGAGCCGGTGGCCTTCGACCACGATTGCCGGGAAGGGATCTGCGGTGCCTGCGGCGCGGTGGTCAACGGCATCCCGCATGGGCCGGTCGCCAAAACCACCCTCTGCCAGCTGCACATGCGCCACTTTCAAGACGGTGACATCCTGGTCATCGAACCCTTCCGGGCCCGCGCCTTCAAGCTCGAAAAGGACCTGATCGTGGACCGCTCCGCCCTGGACCGGATTATCCAGGCCGGCGGCTATGTCTCGGTCAACACCGGCTCGGCCCCGGAGGCCAACACCATCCCGGTGCCCAGGAAGGCGGCCGAAGAGGCCATGAGCAGCGCCGAATGCATCGGCTGCGGGGCTTGCGTGGCCGCCTGCCCCAATGGGGCCGCCATGCTCTTCACCGGCGCCAAGGTATCGCAACTGGCCCTGCTGCCCCAAGGCCAACCGGAACGGGCCCGCCGCGCCCGAGCCCTGGTCCGGGCCATGGACCATCTGGGTTTCGGCAACTGCGGCAATGAACGGGAATGCGAGGCCGCCTGCCCCAAGTCCATCTCGATCCGCAACATCGCCCGGCTCAACCGCGAGTTTCTACGGGCTTCGTTGGTCTCGGAGGAAGAATAAATGGCTGATTTAGGAGCAACAGCATGAAAGTCGGGCTCTACGTCGATGCAGCCAACATTGCCATGAACGGCGGTTTCCGGATGCGCTACGATGTTCTTCGCGATTTCGCCTGCCGGGGTGGCGCCGAGGCGGTTCGCCTCAACACCTACGTCAGCTACGACCCGGCCCGGGCTGAATCCGACCGGGACTACAAAGAAGGCCAGTTCCGGTTTCATTCCGCCTTACGCGACATCGGCTACAAGGTCATTCAAAAGGAGACCAAGTGGTACACCGACGAGACCGGCGCCAAATTCGGCAAAGCCAACGTGGATCTCGATCTGGCCGTTGACGCCCTGCTGCAGTCATCCACTCTCGACCGGGTCGTGCTGGTTACCGGAGACGGCGACTTTGTCCAGGTTGTCAAGGCCCTGCAGAACAAGGGCTGCCGCGTGGAGGTGGTTGCCTTCGATAACGTTTCGGCGGATTTACGGCGCGAGGCGGATCTCTATATCTCGGGTTATCTGATTCCGGGGCTTTCGCCGATCATCAGGAATGGCGAGCCCCAGAAATGGGGTGAGATGAATGGCTACGCCAGGGGGGTCTTTTACTCCCATGACAGCGCCAAGGGGTTCGGCTTTTTACGTTATCTGAAGAAGGTCGACGCGCAGCTCTGGCGCACGGACACCAGGGAAGAGGACTCGCCGTACGGCACGGTTTTTTGCCATGATTCGGAGATCCCGGAAACCTTCGACCCTGATTCCCTGCCCAATCGAAACGTGCTTTTTGAATTTAAAATAGTCGAAGCAAAGGAAGGCGGGAAAACCAAGGCGGTTGATCTACAGGTTATTAAAACCCGCACTTAATGCGCCCCCTGGGCTGATTAACACAAAATCCATAGGCATACTTAAGCCCTTGTCTTTCTTTTTCATTTTTTCTTTAGGGGATACTGATGCGGATTGAAGAAGCTGTTGAGTGCATGTCGAAAATTAATCTTCACAGGATTTTGGATGGCTATACCAAGGATACTCTCAAGCCTGATGAAGTAACTTCACGCAAGCGCATAGTGACCGACCAAGATATCCTCTCCGACCCTGAGAATATTAAAAAACGAATGCATTTTACGGGGACTTCATTCGAAGCCAAAGCTGTGGCCTATTTCTTGTTGGAGGCGCTTCTTTCTGCGGAGCAGAACAAATTGGACGAGCAGTCTATCCTCTCTTACATAATCGACTACGAAAAGAAGATCATCGAAGAAGCCTCAAAACCGGACACCTTTAAATACAAAAACGCCGAAGCGGTGAACACTTACAAAACAGTACTGGAAGTAGCCCTGGAAGACGACGTCATCAGCGATGATGAGAAAAAGCTTCTCGACAGGCTCAGAAGATACGTCGGCCTGTCATTTTATGACCACCACCTGATTCAGGCGACACTCAGCAAGTTCCCAAAGGCCGGGAATGAAATTCATACCGAGAAAGAGATAAAAAGCGGGTTGGTGGATTTGCAACGGCGGGGTGTCGTCTTCTATTGTAACCAGTGCCCGAATGGTCCCGTCTATTTGATTCCGGAGGAACTTACGCCAGGCGTAAAATCCGTAATCGGCATCGAATTATCGAATGAGGCTTATAGCCTCTTGCTGGACAGACTATCCGGTGAGGCCCTTTGGATGATCCTTGATGCAAACAAGTTGCCAGTTTCCGGCAAGAAAGGGGAGAAGATCGAGCGAATTAAAATGGCTAATATCCAGCCGAGTACTGCCCTGAATACTCTTTCAAACGAAGATCTATACGAATTGTGCAAGAAACTTCCCGGCGTAAATGTCAGCGGGAGCAAGTCAACTCGCATCGATAATATCATCAACCACTTCGATAAACTACGAATCGTTGTCTGTGACGAGGCAGTCGACAAACGGGAAAAGTTCTATGAATACTATGTCGAACTGGCAACGCGCGATAGGGAGAACTTGTTATCCAATAAGGTAATTTCCAAAGACAAGGACATGGATTCTGCTTTTGAAGAAGCCACCCGTTTTTTGTTTGAGAAAAAGCTCGGTCTCATTCTCGAACCTTTGGCCGGAAGCGAACATGCGGACGGCATATTGCGATTCCCCAAGTCCAACGAGTTGTTCATGTGGGACACCAAGAGTAAAGAGACTATCTACGAGTTTCCGAACGACCACTTCAACCAGTTCCGGCGCTATATCCTCAACTCCACCGAAAGGGTTAGCTGCTTTATGGTCATAGCTCCCTTGATCTCAGAAAGGGCTGAAGAAAACGCCTACCGTCTTAAAGCCCAATCTGGTAGCGACACAGACCTCTCCTTAATAAGCGCCAAAGATCTCAAGTGGGTCGCCGAGAACTGGCAATCATTTTCCCCAAGCGGAAAATTTCATCTTGATGTCTTTAATTTTACCGGGATTCTCGATGGAAGCGTTTTACGGAAAAGGATGAAGATATTTCTGAAATAGGGCGAATTAAGTAAACTGTCGCCGGAACTATTTACAAAATTTCTTGATATGACCCATTTTGCAAGGCAGCTATCTAACACCCCGGCTATTTTTAGCCGGAATTATATAGAATTCTATCTAACACCCCCATATGGGGGGCAAAAGTTGCTATTTAAGAATATCACTGATCAGTTTCTGGTCACATTAGGG
>Ga0055477_10000628_pt1 | contig 10301 bp, 9 predicted proteins | sample Muzzi_PWA_D2_FD_57683 | JGI IMG/M metagenome (GOLD analysis project Ga0055477, IMG submission 57683) | Wetland microbial communities from San Francisco Bay, California, USA, that impact long-term carbon sequestration - Muzzi_PWA_D2 | ecosystem: Environmental > Aquatic > Marine > Wetlands ... | reverse complement strand
AACGCTGACTAGTATGGTAGTATGCTGTGTAGATAGTTGTGGAGGTCGTCAAGTGTTAAAGAGGAAAAATAAGGCCAAAGGGGTGGAACAGGGGAAGACTGTAGGCCCTCAAGTCTATGAAATATTGAAACAACGGATCGTTCAGGGGGAGCTTGTTCCCGGTAGGCGTATCTCCGAAGCGGAGATATCGCAGAAATTGGAAGTCAGCCGTCAGCCTGTCCGGGAAGCATTCCTCAAACTCCGCGATGAAGGACTGGTTGAAATCAGACCGCAACGGGGGACCGTTGTAACCAAAATATCCGTAGATGCGGTCAATGATGCACGTTTTATCCGTGAAGCCATTGAAGCCGATATTATCCGGCTGTTGGCGGAGCAAGGTGATCCGGCCGTAGTCGAAAGCCTGCGTGAACTCGTCCTCCTGCAGCGGAAGGTGCCGGAAAACGAGCCGGAAAAATTCATTGAGCTTGACGAACGCTTCCACAGGACCATGGCCGAGGCCGCTGGAAAACTGAAAGCTTGGGGCGTGATCGCCAACATGAAGGCGCACCTGGATCGGGTTCGCTATCTGAGTTCAACCGAAAAGCCGATGCAACGGCTCGCCGATCAGCATGAAGCAGTTGTCGAGGCAATCGCCAGTGCTGATCCCGGTAGGGCGGAAAAAGCTATTCGGGGACATCTGCGGGAGGTTCTGATTGACCTGCCTAAGGTGATGTCGGCGAAACCGGAAATGTTTGAGGAAAACGATTGATGAAGACAGGCGAAATACCAACCGAAGACATTTAAATCATAGTGAAATAATCGGAGCGTAAAGAACTTGCGAAAAATATGAGTAAAGGATAGGTTTTCTCGGCATACCTCTTCGGCTTTCGGCGAAGAAAAATGTGACGGTAAGTGGTACGACCCGGTTTTCCGAGCATCTTGGCCGGAATTCCCTCTCAATCAACAGCCCAAGGAGACTCCGATGCGTAAACTAGCAACATTCATGGCGTTAGCCGTTAGTCTTGCTTTCTGTTTCAGTCCGGCATCTGCCGCAACAACCGTCAACATCGGGGTGGTTGTCAACCCTACATTCGTGCACAATCGAGCGGCCAATTGGTTTAAGGAGGAGGTGGACCAGAAGCTGCCGGGCAAGTACGACATCGTTATCCATCATTCCGGTGCTCTTGGCAGCGAGACCCAGGTATTGCAACAGATTCAACTCGGCACCACCCAGATGTCGGTCTGTACCACCGGGCCGATAGAAGCCTTTGTCCCGGAGATTAAGGCCCTGGAAATGCCTTTTCTTTTCCCGTCCTATCAGGCTGCCGATACCGTCCTCGATGGTCCGATCGGTCAGGACCTGGCCGGGCGTTTCGGCAAACAGGGTTTTACCGTTCTCCATTTTCTCGACAATGGCTTCCGTAACGTAACCAACTCCAAAAAACCGATCAAAACGCCCAAGGATCTGGCTGGTATGAAGATCAGAACCATGGAAGCTCCGACCCATCTGGCAATCTGGCGTGCCATCGGTGCCAATCCCACCCCTATGGCCTGGCCTATTTTCACCGCCCTGCAGCAGGGAGTCATCGACGGCCAGGAAAATCCGGTCGCTGTAATTCATGCCGCCAAATTGTTTGAAGCCGGGCAGAAATACCTGACGCTCACCCGCCATGTCTATTCCGCTCTGGTTTTTATCGGCAATAAAACCTTCATGGATAGTCTGCCCGCCACGGACCGCGAGGTATTTTTCAATGCCGCCCGAAATGCTTCTCTGCGAGGACGTGCATTCATCCGTGATAACGAAGCCAGGCAGCTGGCTGAACTTCGGGCCGCCGGAATGGAGGTCGAAGAACAGCCGGATCTGGGCGCCTTCCGCAAGGCAACGGCACCGGTCATTGCCGGTCTGAATGGCGAGTCTAAAAAAATTGTCGAACGGATACAACAGGCGGTGAAGTGAACATAGAGGAAGGCAGGGACGCGCTGCTGGCTGATCTTACCGCAATAGAGCAGATCAGTCGTCTGATCAACAGGCTGGTTGAGTACCTGCTGATACTTACCGGCACCGCCATCTGTCTGATTCTTTTTGCCCAGGTGATCTGGCGGTATCTTGGCTCGTCACTGGGATGGTCGGAGGAGGTGAGCCGTCACCTGCTGGTGACCATAACCTTTCTCGGCAGCACCGCAGCCTACAAGCGGGCCAATTTTATCGGTCTCCGGGGAGTTGGCCACTGGTTTGGGCCAACCTGTGAACGAGCGATTCTGCTGGTTTTGCATGGCCTGACCCTGGCCTGCTTTACCGGGCTTTCCTGGTTCGGAATACTCTATACCCTGAAGGCCTGGCACCTTAGCACCGCCTCCCTGCAGATCCCGATGGCCATTCCCTTTGCGGTGATTCCTCTTGCCACTTCCATCCTTGCTCTGCATACCGCTGCAGATATAGTCAGGGCGGTGCGGAGGGAGAAAGCATGATTGTTGTCCTGCTGTTTTTCCTGCTCTTCCTGCTGATAGCTTTGGGGATGCCGATCGCACTCTCGATCGGCCTCCCGGCTATCGGCCTGATCCTGACACCCGGAGTTTTCCCGCCGACAGTACCTACTGCAGCTCTTGGTCAAACGGTCATTCAACTGCTGTTTGCCGGCGTCGATTCCTTCGATCTTCTTGCGGTGCCCCTGTTCATGCTGGCCGGAGCAATAATGGAAAAAGGGGGAATTTCCCGGCAGATCATCGATTTTTCCGACAGCCTGGTAGGATGGATGCCGGGCGGTCTGGCCTGTGCCGGCATCGTCGCCTCAATGTTTTTTGCCGGAATTTCCGGCTCGGCCGCCGCGGATGCCGCCGCCATAGGGGCCGTGATTATTCCTGCTATGGTCCGCCAGGGATATCCGCCGGCTTTTGCCGCGGCAGTGGTCGCGGCAGGAGGTGCGCTTGGCGTGATCATTCCTCCGTCGATCCCGATGGTCATTTTTGGTTTTCTGACCAATGTATCGATCGCCAGATTGTTCATGGGCGGCTTGATAGTCGGTATCTTCCTGGGCTTGGTGCTGATGGTCATCGCAGCGGGAATTTCCTGGCGCATGGGGTATGGCAGCCGTAAGGTTTTTTCGCTGGCAAGAGTGGGCCGGGCCTTCCGTGGCGCCTTTTGGGCACTTTGGGCGCCGGTAATTGTCCTTGGAGGTATCCTGACCGGCATTGTCACCGTTACCGAGGCGGCTGCGATTGCGGTCTTCTATGCCCTTTTTGTCAGCCTGGCAATTAATCGTGAGATGAAGTTGGCTGATGTACCCGGTCAGATTCTCCGGTCGCAGATCATCGCAGCGACCATCCTGTTGATCATTGCCATGGCCAAGGTGTTTACCTGGCTGGTAGTGATGAAGCAGACCAGTCAGCTGCTTGGAACGGCGATGATGCATCTCGGACTGCCTCCCTGGGGTTTGCTGCTGCTGGTAATGGCCGGCCTGCTTATTGTCGGCTGTGTCATGGAAACAACGGCGGCTTTGATCCTGCTTGTTCCGGTGCTGATTACCCTGACCTCGCAGCTGGGGGTCGAGCCGACACAATTTGGTGTGCTGATCGTCACCAACCTGGCCATTGGCATGCTGACGCCGCCGATCGGAATCTGTCTTTTTGTCAGCTGTGGCATTTCCGGTGCGACTCTCGGTGAGACCTCGAAGGCAGCCCTGCCTTTTGTGGTTGCCGCTCTTCTTGTCCTGGTGCTGACCAGCCTCTGGCCGCCCCTCACCCTCTGGTTGCCGTCCGTTGTCTACCCCTGAGTTCCTGTCCAAGGGATATGGCCGGCAAAAGAAATTGAAAAAATTAGTTTCACCGGGTAACCTGTCAGGGCTGTGGTAAATGGCTTGTGGTCAGAAAACCATGTCTCATTATCACCTCACCACTGCCATTTGCAGCCCCTCGTTATTTCTTTCGTGGGGGACCATTCCATGATTGTTCGCGAAATTTAAAACGCAACGAGCCGACTTTTGGGCGACTTGTGATTTGCTGCGTATAGCTCACAAAACCGGCCAGTAATTGATTTTCGAAAAACTTGGCCGTTTGCGACAGGTAACACATCGGTCTCCGGTCATCTGATTTTTACCGGAAGGCCGGGAAACGGAGGTGTGCCGCCGGCTTCCCGGTTGTACCTCGCCGATGGTGGCATTGACGTGAAGAAAGCCATCCGGCCCGGCATGGCGAATACATGATATCGGGAGGCGGCAATGGACAGTAGAATTGATCCGGTCCTGGACGTCGGGATGCGGCATACTCGACGGCGGGTGCTGGGTGTCACGAGCTATCTGCTTTCCTGCCTGTTGGCGGTGTCGACGGTCGCCTTCGGGATGACAGCCTTTCATCCCGGTATGAATGTACTTGCCAACGCCGCAATCTGTGTCGGGTTGTTGCTGGGCTCCCTGATGATGTGGTCGGCGGCTGAGATGTTTTTTGTTCCCAGTGTCCGTGAGGCACTTAGCCGCGACGGTCGCCCACCGGTCATGTATCTGCGCCCTTTCGGCGAGGATAAATCGCTGGTGTATGACGTCATCAGCAGCGGTGAGACCACGACTGAACTGTCGGCCAAGGCTGAGGATTTTCTGCTTCCCTTAAACGCCGTTGGGCCTCTTGTCTCGATTGCCAAGCCGAATTGGCTGGCGCGTCTCGGCATGCATCCGCATGGTGCCTATCGTGATTTCATCGGCATTGGCGACTGGCAGGCGCGGGTGAGGGAGTTGATCGACCAGGCCGGCATGGTGGTGCTGGCCATCGGCGATTCGCCGGGTATCGAGTGGGAGATTGCCCAGGTACGTGAGCGGATCGGACCTGAATCGCTGCTTCTCTATCTGCCACCCCGGCCGGTCGATTCCCTGACCCGCAAGGGCAGATCCAGAAAGGAACGGGCAATTTACGAGCAGTTTAAACCACTCATCGAAAAATACTTCGAACTCGAGATGCCGCCGTTTAGTGAGGCGACCTATATCATCGGTTTCGAATCTTCCGGCAAGCCGGTTCTCCCCGATGCCGCACCGCATAGCAGGTGGTCATTCAGTCAATACGGCCGGGTGAAAAAAGCGATCCATGCGCAGCTCGATGAGGTGCTGAAGAAAGTGCGTCCGGGGGTTGATCTCCATCATTACAAACTGCTTGGCCGTCCAGGGTTGTGGGTCCGCCTGGTATCGGCAGTGGCTCTGGCGCTGGTTTTTGGTCTTGTCATCGGTGCACATAGACTCGACGGTGTTCTCGCGATCATTTGGCAGTTCATACCGGACCTTTTGCTGATAGCCGGCTGGGTCCTTTTGGCGCACCGTTTCGCTCGTCGCTGGGTTTGGTCGATTCCCCTGTTGCTGGCTTTAGGACTGGTAATGCATGCAGCCCATCTGTTCTGGTTTCTCGGGTATGCCGCTCAGGCCACCGATCGTTTGAAGTTCTGGACAAACCTGTATAGTGTCGTATCACAACTGGTGTACCTGGTCTATGCCGCTGCGGTACTGGCCCTTGGCCTGGTATTGCCATCCAGACGATCGGCAAAGAGTGATGAGCCGCCCGGGGTGCCATAGATAGAGGTCTGCTGCAAAAATCACCCAATACCGCTGGGCAAGATCTCGGAGCATTATTATCATTAATAAACGAGAGCGTAGCGGCATCATTATCGTACTACATTTTGGGCTCTAAGCTACTTTGAGGTGCCCCCATGGCCAATCGGCAGAGATACAGAAAGAGAGCAGACCAGTTCGTGGTTGCCGTGCAACTGCTGTTGGATATTCCCGGGTTCACCTACACAAAATGGGGGGCCGAACAGCAGTGCAAAAAGGGTGACTGGCTGGTGGACAATAAGGGGGATGTTTATACCGTAGATAAAGAAGTGTTTGCCAGAACATATCGCAGAATCGATGCGGGAAAGTATGTCAAGACCACTCCCGTATGGGCGGAAGTGGCAAAAAGAGCGGGAAGTGTCAAAACCAGGGAGGGAGAGTCTTGCTACCGGAAAGGAGACTATCTCGTCGCCAATAACGAGGACGGCACCGATGCCTACCCTGTGAGTACCAAGAAATTTGAATCGATGTATGAACGAGATACATAACATAAACCATCAATGGTCACCGCGCAGATGCCGGTAAAAATCTTCATAAGCCATAGCTGTAAGGATGCGACTTCTGATCAGGTAGATTGGGGTAATAGCGAAGAAGTGGCCAGATATAAGCGCCTGAGCTATGCCCAACTGGTGAGAAATAAAATAGTCGACGGCCTGGGGAAGCCAAAACCCGAGGGACTGGGCTATAGAATTCTCCTCGACCGGGACCGCCTGGAACCAGGTGACCTCTGGCGGGCCAAACTGCGAAGCTGGCTGGGCATTTGTCAGGGGGCGGTACTGCTGCTCAGTGAGGACTCCGTTCGCTCCGACTGGGTCAGAACAGAAGCTACGATCCTGACATATCGCAAGGCATCCTGTCCGGAAATACTCCTTGTCCCGGTCTATCTTGGTGATCTTGCGGTAGAAGAACTCAAAAAACACGGCTTAGACAGCCTGCAGTTGAGTGAAATTCAAGGTGTACGATTAACGGCAGGAGATACTCCGGGCGGTGGTGGCAAGGTAGAAGCCCTCTCCGATGCAGAACGGGAGGTACATGCGACTCTGCTGGCGCAGAAGGTCATCGAAGAATTCAGGGGGCTGTCTGCGCTTAATCTGGATACTCATCTTGAACGTTGGGTGAAAAGTCTGACAACGCACTTGAAAACGGTGGATCTGGAGGAAGTGTGCGCAAAACTCTTGATTGATGATCAAGACTGGAGCGATGATGGGGAGTATATTGAAAAATACGACGTACTTGGTCGCGCTGCGACGGTTGCGTACCAACTTTTAAGTGCGGATTTCAGCCGTGTCCTGGACGCGATGAAGGTCCTGCGCGAACTGATGGCTAAAGAGCGGTTCCAATGGCTTGTCCCTCGCATCGCCTGTCAATGGGTCGACTTGCAGGCTGCCCAGCGGCTGCTTCGGGGGGCTGGCCCCAGAGGTGTATTGACCAGGAAAAGTCGCCTTCTGGCACTGAATTCTAGCTTCGAGGAAACTGCCGATGCCTATGTCAATAGAGCGCATTGCTGCGAGCTCCCATCAACAAGGATTCTAAACGTAAATAAACTCTATGGCGAAGAGCTGGAGTTGGAGTTGGTAACCAACTTTGAGAAACTTCTTGTCAGTCAGTTAAATTTGCCGAGAAAGTTACAGGAAGCAGAGAGAATCAAGAATCAGGCGCGCAGGGAAAAACTCCTGCAACAGCGAGACGAACTTCTCAAAACAAGACTTGCCCAGCAGGATTTTTACGTGATACTCGATTTGGAAAGTACTTCGGAGGAGATAAATACGACAGTCCTGGATGCTGTCTGTCAAAAACAGGACGATATCACCTTCCTGCTTCTTGCCGGGGATAGTTTTGCCGCTATTCAGGGGGACACTGAGATCATTGAAAAAGTAGAGCCGGTTCTCACGGAAGATACCGAGCAGGAGGCGCTGGCAGAAAGTGGAGCTTTGGGGGACCTGTTGGACTAGGCCCGCCGCTAACTATCTGATCCAAGAGGGATACGCGTATGCCAAATGACAAAGAGTATGGGTATAAACCGCTGATCAATAGACTTAAAAACGTTAAACTCGAAGCAGACCCGGCGCAGGCTCTCGATTCGCCGGATCATCGGGATGGCCTCATCTATGATTACGACCCTGAGCTGCATTTGGCAATCGAGGTAGCTCTGGCCACGGGGCGACCTCTGCTGTTGCGCGGAGACCCGGGCACGGGAAAGTCGTCACTGGCCGCGTATGTGGCGCGTAATCTCGACTGGCGCTATTACGAATATACTGTTACCGCAGATACCCGGGCGCAGGACCTGCTCTGGCGCTACGACGTCGTGCGGCGGCTGGCCGACGCCCAGGCCATTGGCGCGTCCAAAAAGAAATCACTCAACGATCTGGATTACGTCGAACCGGGTGTGTTGTGGTGGGTCTATAATGCCGAATCGGCAAGTCACCGGGGCCACTTTGAGGCCTCCATGATCAATAATACAATGTCGCCGCCTGCTACCCTGGCAAAGGATCCGAACCAGGAGACAAATAGTCTGCGGAAAAGCAATAGGGCAGTTGTCCTCATAGATGAACTGGATAAGGCTGATCCGGAAGTGCCCAATGCCCTTTTGGTACCGCTTGGCTCCAACAAGTTTCGCGTCAGCGATCTTGATATCGAAGTGAAGTGGAATCCCAGACAAGAAGATGAGGCCAAATCGGCAGCAACGGACACAGAACTGCGTAGCGGTGAAATGAGCCGTTTGCTGGTCATCATCACGACCAACGAGGAGCGTCAGTTGCCACCGGCATTTCTGCGCCGCTGCGTGATCAGGTACCTGCACCATCCGAACGCTGAACGTCTGGTGCGGATTGCCAAACTTCATTTTAGTCGAAAAGGGAAACCGCTGAGCAAGAAGCAAGTAGCGCTTAGCAAGGAGATCGCTGACCGGGTGGTTCATTTGCGGGAAATTGCCAGGTCGGAGGCCTTGCGGCCGCCAAGCACGGCGGAGTATCTGGACGCACTTCGGGCATGTTTTACTCTTGAAATTGAGATTTCCGACAAGGCTGATTCAAAGTGGCAGATTCTGGAACGGGCAACCTTGTCCAAGGTGGAGCCGCAGGAGGCAACGGGTCAGGAGGACGAATAGTGGCAGATCGGGGTGATATCTGGGTTGGTGATTTGGCCACAGCGATAGATACGCTGCAACCCTGCGAGGAACAATTGAAGAAGACCATTGCCGGGTTACTCGGCTTTTACTGGCGTGGCCAGAGAACCGATGTGCAGCATTCCTCCCCAGCAGATAGCCGGAAAACGTCGAAAGCAAAAAAGTGCCTGCAGCCGGAGGACCCGCAGTTCAAACGTCCGCCGGACCCCGGGCCGAAGGCGCAGCCGTCTACAGAGAAAAGCCGTAATCTGACCAATCTCCTGACGCCGGTTTCGGATGTCGAGATTCTTATCGAAGCAGATCTTGACAGACCTTGGGAGCTCGAGGAGCCGCTTGGGCAGGTTGAGCCGAAACACCTTGAGGCCGATCCCCCGTATGAACCATTGCTTGATCCACGGTGGAACAGGGAGATCCTTGCCGCTGCAGCTGCTGCGCAAGGTGCGGGAAGGAGAGTGGATATAAAGCGATTGGTGGAAAAGGTGGCCAAAGGTCGACCAATAGACACGATTCCTGTCATGGCCCGCCGCACTCTCGCCCGCGGCGTGCAATTGCTGATCGATCAAGGCATCGCCATGGAACCATTCCGGCGTGATCAGGAAGAATTCGCGGCGGCCCTCAAGGCTGTGGTCGGTGAGAGTCGTGTAGAGGAGTTGATCTTTGCCGACTGCCCGACCCGGGGCTGTTTTGACCCGCAACGCCTGGAAGAGAAAAAGTATCCGCCGCCGCAGCCGGGGACGCCGGTGCTGGTGCTGTCCGATCTTGGAATCGGTGGCCCCGGCCTGCATCGGGAACGTGCCTCTCTTACAGAATGGACTGAAATGGCAACCACTTTGAATCGTCTGCATTGTTCCCTGGTGGCGTTCCTGCCATATCCGGAACACAGATGGCAACAAGCACTCCGAAAAATAATTACCCATATCCCATGGGATCGATCGACATCGATTAGAAAAGTTTTGGAGCTGAGCAAATGAGTTCTTCAGAGGCGCAACTCGAATGGGCTCGAGCATATACTGAAAATAAAAGTGGACGCCGCCGGCAAATGGTGGAGCTTGCCCGGTATGTCGCACCCGCCGTTTTCATCGAACCGGAGCTTTTACGGGCAGTTCGGGTGCGGATGCTTCCTCGGTTGGATGTGGGAACGGAGTCCGATATATGGTTCAGCCGGCTGGTCCGATCGCGCAGCACGCAGGGAATCAGGTTTGAGCCGGCAATTCGCGAGGTGCTCAATCAGCAATTAGGTGAGATCTGGCAAGAGGGAACGGCAATCGACCGGCAGAAAATCCAGTATGCCGAGAGAGTAATGACTCGTGTTCACGGGGACATGTCTCCGGCTCTGGCCCTCGAAGAACGGTTGTGCTGGATGTCTCTTTTCGGCGATCGGCAGGGCATTGAAAGTGAGCTTGGCAAGGTGCTGACGGCAGTGACCAGAGATAACCGTACCGGACTTTTGCGCTGGTGGTCGCAGGCATGGGATCGGGTGCCTGAATCGGTCCGGGAAACCCGGCTGGCCTGGCTCTTGAAAGAGGCTGCTTCGGCAGGTCTGGGGCCACGCCGGCTGACTCCGGCCAGGACTCCAAAAGGTCTGCATCGCATTGAGCTGCAGCAGGTACTGGCGG
>Ga0055477_10000627_pt1 | contig 10306 bp, 8 predicted proteins | sample Muzzi_PWA_D2_FD_57683 | JGI IMG/M metagenome (GOLD analysis project Ga0055477, IMG submission 57683) | Wetland microbial communities from San Francisco Bay, California, USA, that impact long-term carbon sequestration - Muzzi_PWA_D2 | ecosystem: Environmental > Aquatic > Marine > Wetlands ... | reverse complement strand
GACTACCACCTGAACATCGGCTGGTACGACATCGACCCGTCGTACCTGAAGTTGATCGACGCGCCGTTGCCGCCGAAGCCCAAGGAAGCCCCCGCCAAGGCCCCCGTCGCGAAGAAGTCGTCCGGCGCGGCCGCGTCCGCGGCTGCGAAACCCGCCGCCAAGCCCAAGCCCGCCGCCGACAAACCCTCGACGGCCGACATCCTCGCCAAGCTGCGCGGTGGTGCCGGCGCCGCGAAGCCCGCCGCTGCGGCGCCTGCGGAAAAGGCAACCAAGCCCGCCACACCGAAACCCGCGGCAGCGCCGACAGCTGCTCCGGCCGGAAAGGTTGACCGCTCGAAGATGAGCGTCGCCGATATGCTCGCGGCGGCCCGCGCCGGCGGTGCCAAAGGTGCTGCTCCCGCGCCGCCAGCTCAACCGCAGGCGGAGCCCGAGCCGGAACCGGCTGAAGAAGCCGCCGAAGAAATTTCCGCCAGCGAGCCCACTGCAGCGGGCGGCGATACTGCCGAACCGGTCACCAAGCCCTCCGGCGAGAAGCCCGACAAGAAATCGATGACGATCGACCAGATGCTCGCCTGGTGTCGCGAGCACGACACGAAATAGAGTGCGCCCCGAGTGCGCTACTAGATCGATACCGCTTCGTCGTCTGTTTCCTTGGCCGCGCGCTCCGCTGGTGGCACCCGACCGTTGCCGGCCGTCGCCGCGCCGTCTTCGCCGGCGAGCTTGGCCAGGCTCTCTGGAATGTCGATGCCGCCGATGTCGCGCATCACTTGCAGCATGGGCGGCAGCGTGCCCGACATCTTGTGCAAGAAGTCGGCCGTGCTTGAGCGCCCGTTCTGGGCACCGTTTTCCCAGACGACGACCTTGTCGAACTTGATGTTGCTGATCGCCTTGGCGCTCGATTCTGCGAGCGTGTCGAGGTGCTCGAGCATCATCAGCTGAAACGCCTCCTTCGCGCCACCGCAGGCAGCGACGATTTGCTTGAGGCCTTCGCCCTTCTTGGCCAGGATTTGGTACTGACCGCGGGCCTCAGCTTCGAGCTTGGCGTAGATCGCGGAGGCCTCGCCGACGGCTTCCAGACGCCGCTTTTCCGCCTCGGCTTCGGCGTCGACCAGGATCCGCGCCTTCTGGGCCTTCGCCGGTGCCTCGAACTTGGCCCGCTGCTCCGCCTCCACACGCTCCGCTTCGGCGAGCGCGGCTTTGGCCATCGCACGGTTCTGAATCTCGACGACGGCGGCTTCTGCTTCGCGCTTGCGGGCCTCGCCTCGTTCGTAGGCCTCTGCCTTCTGTACCAGCAGCGTGGCCTGCGATTGGGCGATTTTGGCGTCGGCGATGTTTTCGCCGTCGACGGCCAGCGCATTTGCGTCAGCCACCGCGATCCGCTTCGCCTGCTCGGCCTGCTTGACTTCGACGTCGCGTAAGAAAGCAGCGGTCTGCTCGCCGACCGTCTGCTCTTTTTCAAGCGTGGCGATCCGCACCGCCTGCTCGCGCTGGGCCTCGCGGGTGCCGATCTCGCGGAGCTTCGTGGCGTTGGCGACTTGCACTACCTTCTCGCGCTCCGCGTCGGCGACGCGAATTTCACCCTGCTTCACCTCGTCGGCCACGTCGCCGCGGGCCTGCTGGATCGCCTGAGAGGCTGCCTTCTGACCGATCGCGTCGATGTAGCCGCTCTCATCCGTGATGTCGGTGATGTTCACGTTGATCAGCACCAGGCCGATCTTCGAGAGCTCTGGCTCGACCGAGTTCTGAATGTGCTGGAGGAACGTGTCGCGGTCGCGATTAATGTCCTCGATCTGCATCGAGGCGATCACCTGCCGCAGCTGTCCGAAAATGATTTCCTCGGCCTGCTTGCGAATCTCATCCGTCGTGAGCTCCAGCAGGCGGATCGAGGCGTTGGTCATCACGTCGGGCTGCGTGCCAATCGCCACCGTGAACACGCTGGGAACGTCGACGCGAATGTTCTCCATCGAGAGCGCGCCGCGGAGCGGAATCTCGATCTGGATCGGCTCCAGGCTCAGGTAGCGGTAATCCTGCAGCAGCGGCAACACGATGCCGGCCCCGCCGTGGATCGTCTTCGCGGTGCGACCCTTGCCGGTCAAACCGCCGTAGATCACGAGGACCTGATTACTACTGCAGCGGCGGATCGTCGATTTGACGAAGCCCACCAGCATCATCAAAACCACGACGATGCCGACGATCACAAACAGCGGCCCGACCAGCTTCCAAAACCCGTTGCTATCCAGGTTGTCGAGCTGAGCCAGCAAGAGCGTTGCAGTGTACATGGGAAACTCGCCTTCTCGGTAACGGTGATTGGAGTTGCTGTGCGTTGAACGGATTTGAAGTCGCGCAAACGTCGATCCGCTAGGCGGAAACTTCGGCCGGCGCCGGCTGCGACTCGCGTGCCACGCGGACCGTGCCCGTGTTCACAATGCCGACGATCACGACCTTTTCGCCGGTGGCAAGTCGGCTGGGTTCGTTGGTGACGGCCTGGTACTCGACCTTGCGATCCTGCAAACGGAACATGACCTTGCCGGCGCCAGCCTGGCCGGCCGGAATCGGCACGTAGACAGTCGCCGGCAAGCCGATCGCGTGACGCACGTTTTCGCTGCCGGAGTTTTGAAGTTTGTAAACTTGCTTGAACAGCCAGAACACGACGTACATCGCGGTCCCGCCGGCCAGCAAGGCATAGACGAGAGTCGCGGCGGGCGGATGTCCGTATGCAAGCAATGTCTTGCCGACCAGGCCGAAGAAGGTGAGCGCGGCGCTGATCGTGCGCAGCGAAAGCATTTCGTAGAACCAGTGCAACTGGTGCGGTGCAACGCCGCCGTGGTCCGAGTGGTCCCATGCCGCGTCGTGGTCGAGCGAGGCGTCGGGTTCGAAGCCACCGCCTTGGAGGCCGCCGTCGACTCCACCGTCGATGCCGTCGGTGCTCAAGTCGTGACCGCCGGATACGTCGCCGTCGCCGTCGTGGCCGAGGCCCAAGAGCATCATTACGAACTGGAAGCCGAGGACCGTTCCGCCGACCAACGCGGTGATCGAAAAGAGGCTGTCCAACATGGCCGCTGCTCCCTGACAAACGGTGCCGCCGAATCGGACGCGAACCGTCCGAAATTGTAGCTTGAACGGTTCGCCAATGCGAATCGCTCGGGGGCCCCACACCCTCCGACTGGCAAAACCGGAACACGCCCACCGCAGGCAAACTGCGGCAGGCCGTGATGATTTGAGAGTATTTCGCCGAATGGGGCCGATTATTGCCGGCGAAATCGCCGCCATGCATGTGGCGCGGCAGCGGCCCGGTGGAAAAGAACTGCTTGAGTAGCCGCCGTCACTCGTCTTCCGGCTTGCCGACGTCGACATTCGACCAGTCGACGTCTTCTTCATCCTCTTCGCCCTTGCGAATCACTTCCTGGGCGCGAGCCAAGTCTTCCTGGGCGACGAGAATCTGAATCTCGCCCGGCACTCCGGTGCGGAAGTCGGCCGTCGCGTCGCCCGACATCGACGATTTGATGCCTTCCTCTTCCAGCGCGGCGACCATGACGCCGGCTTCGAGTTCGTTCTCCGCGGTGGCGACGACAACGACATGCTCGGGATGCAACGGGCGATCGGCCATGAAACGAATCTCCTGGGAATAACCAATGTGCGACAGCCGCCGCCGCTTCCGCGTGCGGGCACCTTAAGAATAGCTCATGCGGTGCAGTTTAGGCAAATAGGCCGACAACCGCGCGGCCGGTATCGGCGGATCCCGCCCGACGGTTGCTTGTTAACGAAATAGGTCCAAGATACTGTTAATCGCGGCATGCAACACGCTAGTGGCGAGTCCAACCGCCAGCGACACAAAGCAGATGGCTATTAGCGCCCGAGCGATTCGCCGCCAAACCTTGAGGCTACCTATGCCCGATGCCGCCGGCAATTCACTCGTTTGGTCGATCGCGGCATTCGACCAATCAAATTGTTCTTGCTCATGTGTCATTCGATCGAGTATCTGTTCAGCGCAATCGAAGTCGTTTTCAAGAACGTTGATATAGACTCGACCAGGGACTTCGGCCCGAAATTCGGCGGTGAAGACGCCTGTCATCGTCGCGCGAATACCCTGTTCTTCCAGCGCCGCCAGGATGATCCCGGCTTCCATCTCATTGCGAACCGAAGTCAGCGTTACAACGTGGTCGATGGTAGCCGTCATATATCGCCTATCACCTAGCTAAACAGTCCGCCAATCACGCGGCCGCTGTTGGCGATCTTGATCGGCCGGCCGCTGGGCGTCGTGAACGTCGTCGCCAGCGACAGGCCGAGCGCCTTGCAGACGCTCGCCATCAAATCCTCGGACGAATAGGGTTCGGTGTCAACGGCCGTGCCGTCGGCGTTGGTCTTGCCGATGGCCCGGCCACCCTGGATGCCGCCGCCGCCCACCACGGCGCTCCAGGCCCGGGCAAAATGGTCGCGCCCGGCATGCCCGTTGATCCGTGGCGTGCGGCCGAATTCGCCCATCGAGAGCACCACCGTGCTCTCCAGCAGGCCGCGCTGATCGAGGTCGTCGACCAGCGCGCTCAACGCCTGATCGAGCTGCGGCAGCTTGGTCTCGAGCGTGGTGAAGCACCTTTGATGCAAATCCCAGCCGCCAAAATCGACCTCCACAAACGGCACGCCGACCTCCACCAGCCGTCGGGCCATCAGGCAGCCGCGGCCGACGTTCGTGTCGCCGTATTTTGCCTGCATGTCCTGCGGCTCCGTGCGAACCTGGAACGCCTTCATCTGATCGCTGGTCAAAAGTTCCTGCGTCTTGCGGAGCACCTTGGCGTGCTCTTCGGCCGCGTTGCCGCGCCGCTCGCGAATGAACCGCGTTTCCACCGCTTCGAGGAGCTTCAACCGATCGGCCATCCGCTGCCAGGAGACGCCCATTTGCGTGTCGCGGACGTTGCCGTTGGGGTCGACCTGGAACGGCGCGTAGGCCATCCCCAAGAATCCCGGCCCCTCGCTCGGCCCGCCGATCGACACGAACGGCGGAATCTCCAGCTGCGCGAGCGAGTCCTCCAACTCATGGGCCACCACCGAGCCGTAGCTCGGGTAGTCGAGGCTCGGGTTCGGCACGAAGCCGGTGTGCATGTAGTAGCGCCCCCGCTCGTGGTCGGCTTCGCGGGTGCTCATCGAGCGGACGATCGAGAGGTGCTTCATCTGCTCCGCGAGCTTCGGCAGCTTCTCGCAAATCTGGAAGTCGCCCGTCGTATTGATCGGCTTGAGCGGCCCGGCCGTCGGCGCGCCCGGCTTGAGGTCCCACATGTCGATCGTCGGCGGCCCGCCGCTGAGCCAGATGAGAATCGCCGACTTGTTGGCCTTCGCCAGCGCCGGTGCACTTGCCCGCAGGGTGCGCGTGAACGCAAAAGCCGGTAGCGCCAATGCCGACGCCCCCGCCAAGTGGCGCATGAAGTGGCGACGCGACATGCCATCAGGCGTAGGGCAGCAGCTGTGCATAGTCAAAGCCTCAATGTCAGATGTGAGATGTCAGATAGCAGATGTCAAACGGTCCCTCTGACATCTTCCTTCTTCCATCGCACATCTTAGTTCGCTCAGTGAATCAGTATAAACTCGTTGCTATTCAACAGCGCCCACCAAATGTCCTGTAGCGCTGGGCCGACTTTGCCGCCGCGGGCCGCGAGCAGCTCGTTCGAGAGCGTGATCTCCTGCCGCGTCGGTCGCCGCGAGAAGGCGGCCAGGTACAAGTAGCGGATTTTCTGGGCGCTATTCAGCTGTGGATTCTTGGCCACCCGGGCAAGCATGCTGCCCGGCTGGTTGCCGGTCGCCCGCCGCACCAGCGGCCCGTTCATCAAAGCCAGCGCCTGCGGAATCGTCCCGTTGAACGAACTCGACTCGCCGCCATCGTCTGTGCCGAACGCCTTGTTGAACTGCCGCAGCCAACGCTCGCGGACCTCGTCGCGCCGCGCGGCGTCTTTCACGGTTTGGTCGGCGGCCGTCGCCACCAGCAGCGATTCGTACAGCTGTTCCGCCTCCATCTGCCGCAGGTAGAAATGACTGAACATCGGCCGGGCCCCCAGCGCCGGGTCGTCCGCCTCGTTTCGCTTTGTCATCTCGCTCGACAGGCCGTAGGCGTCCGAAAGCACGATCCAACGCATCAGCTGCTTCAGGTCGAACTCCGAGTCGCGAAACGCCTGTCCCAACTGGTCGAGCAGCTCGGGATGCGACGGTGTGTTGTGCGGGCCGATGTCGTCGACCGGCTTCGTGAACCCGAAACCGAAGTAGTGTCCCCACAGGCGGTTGACGATCGCCCTATCGAAATCCCGTGACGCGACGATCAGCTTCGCCAACTCCTCGCGGCGATTCACGTCGGCGAGCTGGCCCCGATTACCAAAGTCTTCGCCGAAGTCTTTGTCCTTGTTGCGATACTTGCTGGCGAGCGACGTGCCGTCGACAAACACCGGGTAGGCGACCTTCATCTGGCCATTGCGGAGCTCGTAGAACAGGTCGGCCTTGTCGACGTCGCCCGTCTCGCCGCGGAAATCCTGGTCGACCACGCGGCCCGCGAACCGCCGCCGCTGATCGTCGTCGAGGCGAATCCGCTCGATGCGTGTCTGTCGGAAGAAGGCGTTGAGCTCCCAGAACTGGTCTTGCTTGTACTCGTTGAACGGATGGTTGTGACACTGAGTGCACTGCACGGCCATGCCGAGAAACACCTGGGCCGTTTTGGCCGTGGCCTGCACGCCGTTGTCGGCCATCTTGTCGGCCAGGAAGTTCGCCGCCCCGTTGAAGTCGTCGTCGCCCGGCCGACAACTGCCGGTCGCCGTCACCAGGTCGTGCGTCATCTGGTCGAACGGCTTGTTGTAGGAGAGCGCCTCGCGGAGGTACTGCTGCATGCCGTCGCGGTCGACCAGCGACCGCCGCTCCGTCCCGCCAGTGCGGCCGATGAGCAGATTGGTCCAGATCGTCGACCAGTTGCGGACATACTCGTCGCGGTACTCGTCGCCCAACAGGCGGTCGACCAGACGACGTCGCTTGTCGCGTTTGCGGTCGGCGATGTAGGCCCGCACTTCGGCGACCGTCGGCACGCGGCCAATGACGTCGAGGTAGACGCGTCGACACCATTCGCCGTCGCTGGCCGCTGCGGAGGGTGCGAGATTGTGATCCTGCCAAGCCTCGGCAATGAGATCGTTGATCAGGGCGACTTCGGGGAGGTCCGCATCGGCGCTGCTTCTCGCGGCCGGCTGCTTCGCCCGCGAAGTCGCGGCCGTCGCCGGCTGGGTTGCGGTCGTCTGGCCAGTCGTCGCTGCACTCGCCACCAGCGGCTCGGCGGCCGTGGCACCCGCAGCCGCAAGTGCCGACAAAGCCAGCGCCATCGCAGACCCCATCACGACCGACACTCGCCCCAACCGCGTCGCCCGCGAACGCCGGGGTCTGTTCCATCTTCCGGCCGACAACTGCTGACGTGCGAAATAACTGTCGGCCGAAACCATGGACCTGACCCCTTTGCCTTGCCGTCTCCATTATGACCGATTCGCCCCAGTCCGCGGCCCACAAATTCAACGCCGGGCAACCGCTAAGGGCATCGCTCGAAATCCGCGCGCGTGGATGACGGGCCAGAATACCGAGCCAGCCGGGGACGTTCGTTGCCCGTGGATTGGCGGCCCGAGGACGACCGAAGATTTTCCGAAAATATTTCTGAAAGCTCGTTGGGAGCTGCCGGTCGTCGGACCGGCATACGCCAGACTGTCCCGAAAAGGTGTATTACAACAATACACGTGTATTATTTTGCAACAGTCCAAAAAGATAGGCGAACCTGGGTTCAGCCTCTCGGAGAACCCAGATTCGCCTGTTGACGTGTCGGCATCGCGCCTGGTTTGCGAGTTTCTGTGGGAGGTGGGCAGATCTCGCTAACTTCTTTCCTGATATGCGATTCCGATCACGGCAGATTTGCCTCTTTCGCTTGTCCGACCCCTAAGTGAGCCTCTTCACTGTTCCGGCCCCGAGCGTTTGTTCCGAACGCAGGCCGCTTGGCGTCACAAGCGATGCCCAGATTAGCTGCAAGCAGTGTGCCAATGGGAGGCGGTGGGGAGGTCGTGCGCTCAGAAATGTGCAGGCTCCGGCCCAGGGGAAGGGGGTGAGCCATGACTGACTCGCTATTCGCCGGATTACGGAGTATGGATGAATCTGCCGTTTCAACTGACGGCTTCCGGTCGAAAACGCGGGCAGTTCCGGCACTGGTTCCAATACATGACAATCGAGTCGGCGGTTGCCCCCGAGAGGTCTATTACCCGGAAGGCTGGCAATTGGCGAAAATCCCGGATGAAGTACGCAAGTGCGTAGCCTTACCTCTACTACAAGACCAAGGAAAACCTTGAGCCGATGGGGACGGTGTTTTTTGTTGGCTACGAGATGGAACACTCCGAGGACAACAAATTATTTTACGTGCCTTGCTTTACTTATGCCGTCACGTCGAGGCACGTCGTCGAAAAGATAAAAACAAAGGGAGTTAATGGCTGCACCTACATCGCCATGAACGGTCAAAATGGCACAAAGATTTTGCGGCAAATGCCCTCCGAGCTGTGGCAGTTTCCATTGGGGCATAGGTCGGATGTTGCAATTGTCGAGCTAGACATTACTCGCGGCGGTAATGCCGATCACCTTTGCTTTCCGCAACGTGAATTTGTGTCGCACGATGAGCTGGAGTCGTGGCGAATTGGCCCAGGCGACGAAGTGTTTATTTCAGGGCTTTTCACAGGGCGACCCGGCAATCGGACCAACAATGTGCCAATTGTCCGTGTGGGGAACATCGCCGCACTGCCGGCAGGAATAATCCGCACGACGTATAGCGACTTTGACGCCTATCTGGTTGAGGCTCGCTCCATTGGCGGTTTGAGCGGATCGCCAGTCTTTTACTCCGTAGACCTTCACGGACTGCGGCTTCAGCGAAGCACCTACGAGCCACCCAACACCGGCCAAGGATTACATTTACTCGGTTACGTCCAGGGGCACTACGACGAACAAGATGGCGGCGAAAAACTTAACAGTGGAATTGTCACTGTTGTCCCCGCAGTGGATATTCTCGCGGCCCTAGAGAACCCAGTCTTCGCCGATAGCCGCAATCTGCGATTTGCCGATGGACTTGAGCGGAAACGCAAAAAGCGAATGCCAACCGACGACTAGGCGCGAACCTGCTATCGCACGAGTGGTCCTCAGTAGCTCAAGGACCAATTCCCATGTGCTAAAAACTATCGCAAATGATCTGCCGCTTTCCATTCGGAGAGCGGCCAACGCCTGGTGGCGCATCTCGCCTTATAAGCTGAGCCGGATCAGTCTGCGCTGATCGAGTTCGATTCTCCCGCCCTCCGCTCACTTGCGCCGCTTCGCGGCCCTCAAGAGCACTTCCCTAGCCCACGTAGACGTGTCCTGGCCGGCTGCTGCGTCCAGCGTTGCCCGCTGGCCCTCAGTCAGCCGGATGCGTAGCTCGGCCGCCTTGCGCTCTTCTGGGGGCTTAGGCGGACGCCCCATCTTGGATCGCTTTTCCATAGCATTAGTGTAGCCACAAAATATTTCCAGTCAACCCTTGCTTACTATACATTTCGTTGCTACAATAAGTGCAGGCAAAGAAACCCCGGTCAGTGCGGAAACACTGGCCGGGGCGACCACAACCGGGCTTTCGCCAGATTGCAGCTAGGTACTTTAAGTCTAGCGAAAGCCCCCAGCGATGGGAAGGTTTTCGCCATGATCGTTGCCGTATGCGAGCACAAGAACCGCCGTACAAATGGCAGGACCAAAGCCGGGAACGTCCGGTACCGGTGTGTGGATTGTGGGAAGTCCTGGACGCTCTCGACCAAGACACTGGGCGGAATGCGGATCGGCCTGGACCGCGCCGCAAAGATCATTTCGCTGTTGTGCGAGGGAATGAGCGTCAGGGCCACGTCCCGATTGATGGGGTCGAACACGCGCACGGTACTCGATCTGCTGGTAATCGTGGGCGAACGCTGCGAAAAGTATATGCTAGAAAACATCCAAGGCGTATTCGTCGGCGACACGCAGATTGATGAGATTTGGCAATTTGTCTTGGCGAAAAACGCAACCACGAAACAACGGAATATGGTCGGCGGGTGTGGCGATTCGTACTGCTTCACGGCGATCGACCGCGAAACGAAGTTGCTGGTCGCTTGGCACATGGGCCGCCGCACTCAGCAGCACACCGAACAATTCATCGCCAAGCTCGACGCTGCCACGTCTGGCCACTTTCACATTAGCAGCGATGGCTGGCGGTCCTATCCGTCTGAAATCAAGAAGTATCTTGGCCACCGATGCGACCACGGCGTCATGC
>Ga0055477_10000624_pt1 | contig 10316 bp, 11 predicted proteins | sample Muzzi_PWA_D2_FD_57683 | JGI IMG/M metagenome (GOLD analysis project Ga0055477, IMG submission 57683) | Wetland microbial communities from San Francisco Bay, California, USA, that impact long-term carbon sequestration - Muzzi_PWA_D2 | ecosystem: Environmental > Aquatic > Marine > Wetlands ... | reverse complement strand
ATCGCTAATAATAAGCCCGAACAAGCGTTGGCTATTCGCCGTCAATGCGGGCAGCGACGATATTTCAATATTTCGCGTGCGCAGGAATGACCTGGAATTGATCGGATATTTCGAATCCGGCGGCGAGTTCCCGACGAGCCTCACCTTTTCCCATAACCTGCTTTACGTTCTTAATGCCGGTCGCGATGGCAGCGCGCCCAATATCACCGGATTCAGGCTTAAACGCCATGGGCAATTGATTCCCCTGGCCGGTTCCAGCCGCTCACTGCCCGGTGGTGGTTTTCACCAGGTGGGATTCAACCCCCGTGGTGATGCTTTGGTCGTTACCAAAGGTGGCGGCGATGCAGACGAAATTCTCGTTTTCGCTGTGGATGAAGAGGGACTGCCCGATGCCTTGCCGACCATCTCGCCGTCTGCCGGGATTGTCCCTTTCGGCTTCATCTTCGATTGGCGCGGGCATCTGCTGGTGGCCGAAGCCGGTTCAAGGGCGGTGTCTTCCTATGCACTGCTCGAGGACAACACTTTGGAAGTCATCGATGCGTCGGTGTCCAACGGCAACGCCGCCACTTGCTGGATTGCCGGTACATGGTTCGGAGGCGTTTTCACCGCCAATACCGGCGGCGACAATATCTCGGCCTATAAAGTGAGGCTTGATGATGGTTCGCTGCGTCTGCTGGAGGCCGATGCGGCGGCAGGCGATAAGCCTGTGGACATGGCAGCCACAAGAAGCGGCAGGTACTTGTATGTCTTGAATGCCAACAATGGGACAGTGGGTGCCTTCCGTGTATTTTTCGATGGCCAGCTTCGGGATTTAGGTGCAGTGGAGGGTCTGCCGCCGCTATATGCGCAGGGCATCGCCGTACGTTGATTTGCCAGTGGTTAGGCAACGGCTCACGAGGATAGCATCACATAACATTTGTCATGATATCATGGCCGCGGTATGGAGCGGTAAAGTAAACTCATCGAAAGTGGCTTCGCCATGCACAAGAATCTCGGCGGAGCACAAGGTCATGATTTCATGACATCCTTTTAATGCTTGCTAAGGTTTCTCCTGGCTGGGTGTCGGCGTTATTTCTTCGGTGGACAAGGTCTCTGTCTTCGGCGTCGATGCAGGCGTCGGCGTCACAGTCGGCTGTGTCGGGTTCGAGGCCACGGCCGGTTTGGCTGGGGCGGGGGGGGGCTCCGTAGACGCCGGGTCGTCTGTCGGGCTCTGCGCGTCTGGTTTTGAAGGCGGCGGCACCGGTTCGCTGGTTCTCGATTGGGGGGGGACCGGTGGTTGCACCTGGGGCTTGACCGGGTGCGGCGTATCCGGCTGTTTGATCGGCGTTGCAGGTGCTGGTTGTTGCTTTATGGTATCACTGCTCTGGCTCGGCACCGGAGCTTTTTCAACCGGCGGTTGCATGGTGGCCTTTTTTTGGGGGACAGCGGAAGCCGGTGGTGTATTTTCCGGAACCGGGAGGGGGGTAGCCGCATCAGGCGATGGCGGCGCAGTCAGGGTTTTTTTGATGGCTGCCAATTGCCGATTCTTTTCCGCGATGATCTCCTTAAGCTTTTGTGCAGCTGACATTTCATTCGCCAGTTCGGATTTCAAGGCATCAATTTGTTTGTTCAGGCTCTCATCTTGAACAGCCGATTGTGCCTGCATCTGATCGGCTTCAGCTGTTTGTTGCTTCTGCAGGCTCATAATCCGAATACCCGATACGGCAGCCAATAGTGCGGCTGTGAGGGTAATGAGGGTGAACAAAAAAGCGATGATCTGATACTTCCGGTAATCAGATCGTATGTGTCCGACGGTGTGAATTGGCAATGTCATCCGGCCCCCCGCACGCTATGCGCGATACATAAGGATATGCGTAATTATTTCCAAGCAGATGCTCCTGGAGATTGGCTCATACTGAATCGATTTGGCCGACAATCATGGAAAGCGACCACTCGCGGTATTTATTGTTAACCTGGGCTGTGACCTGCAATCCCATGGTTGTGAATGTGCGCTGAAGAAATTTGGCGTAAGATGGTGCTGTTTGTTTGCTGTGGATCACCAGAGCAATGCCTTCAGGTGGATTGCTGAAGGCGCTTTGAACAATATCCGGAGTGGTCCAGCCCTGATCGTCAAAAATGGTTTTCAACTCGGTGGCGGCTTGGTGCGAGCCGGCATTATCCAGTACCGAGATAATATCCAATTCTCCTTTGGGTCCGGTTTTAATCAATTTTATCAGCATTTTCTTTTGTTGTGGGTCCAGCCTGGGCGTGTCGATGCCAAAACTTTGCGTCGTGGAAGCGCCTTGGGTGATCCCATGGGTGATGTGGATGTCTTTCAACTCTTTGATGCGATCCTGCAGAGCCCCTTCGGCTTGTGAATAGCGTGAGCGCACTTTTTCCATCTCCTTGCGCAGGCTGTCGGCATCCATCTCTGCCAAGCGGCGCTGCTGATCGGAAATGTCCTGGTTCTGTTGCGTTGCCAGCAGCTCTTTGCGTATTTTTTCAGCGGCTTTCTCCACCGCTTTGATTCTCTTGCTGGAGCGACGCTCGCGATCAATGAGATGCCGGGTCATCCGGTTACCGTTTCGCCACAGCAGCAGCAAACTGATAACCGTCAGGGCCGCACCCATCAGCGCAATCACTTCCATCCAGGAGTTGAACGTATGGACGGCTTCAATATTGTTCCACCAAGAATTCATATGGATACCTCTGACGTCGTCGTATTGAAGGTTAGCGGTGGCGGTCAGGAATAAATTTAGTGAATAATACCGACGAATTGAATGTTAATCAAGGGTTATTTGCAAGAAGGCGGCGGTCATCGAAAGCCGGCGGGGGGTGTGTGTGCCGTCGATATGGCCGATTTTAATCCACAAGCATCTATGATACAGACCTGATGCCAGGATGCCATGTTAGAAATTTTTTTTTACGTTTGGAGATCTTCGAATGGGAATAATCGGAAAGATCGTCGGCGGAACCATTGGATTTGCCCTAGGTGGTCCTTTGGGAGCGGTAGCCGGAGCGGTATTTGGTCATGCCTTTGACAGTGATGATCAAGTTGTGGAAGAAAGGCGGGGCGCGAGCCTTTCATCATTGGAAGAGTCCCAGTTGGCTTTTTTTGTGGGGACTTTTTCAATGCTGGCCAAACTGGTGAAGGCCGACGGCCGGGTTAGCAACGATGAAATCGCCGTCATTGAGGATTTCGCGGTCAAGGATCTGGGCCTTAATCCTTCAAGCCGGGAGGTGGCCTTTAATATCTTTCGCGCTGCACTTGATTCTCCCGCGCGTTTCGAAGATTTTGCGCTCCAGTTTTATGGACAATTCAGGCAACAGCCCCAATTGCTCGAGATGATGATCGATATTTTGCTGCGGGTCAGCGTGGCAGATGGCGATCTGCACCTGGCAGAAGAAACCTTAATCCTCAGCGCCGTACACATTTTCTCCTTCAGCACCACGCGGTATGAACAGCTTAAATCAAAATACGCGCGCACGACAGACCATGCCTACGATGTCCTGGGATGCAAGCGCAACGACTCGGCCGCCGAGATAAAGCGTCGCTACCGACACCTGGTTCATACCTACCATCCGGATAAAATTGCGAGCAAAGGCTTGCCGGACGAATTCACGCAGTTGGCGCAGGACAAGTTTCGCGAAATCCAATCCGCCTATGAATTGATTAAAAAGGAGCGGGATATCCGCTAAATGAGCCCTCTTTCCTGTGCGATTTTAAAATAGGTGTCATATACCGTTGCCGGCGGATCCCATTGCTGGTCGGCTGGCTTTTTCCTCAAAGTGAGGGCGGCGGCTTCACATGTTGGAATACAGGCCCCGCAGCCGATGCAGCGATCCAAATCGATAATAACCGCTTGGTCAATGGTGATGGCGTCCATATGGCAGCGCTCTTCGCAGACACCGCAGCCGATGCAACGGTCCTCGTCAACAGTGGCGAAATAGCTTGAATTGATGCTTTTAGCTGGTTGGGGCAGGGCCTTCAAGTTCTTCAGTACCTGGCAGCAACAACCGCAGCACATGCAGATGTTCATCGCCTTTTTTGCGTTGCCGGGTTGCAGTACGAGCCCGGCGTCCATGCCCTTTTTTAAGATGCGCAAGGCTTCATCATTTTCAATGGGGCGACCAAGTCCATTTTTTTGATAGTAGAAGGCACCGGATCCGAACACCAGGCAAACCTCGAGGGGATAGTCGCAGCCATGGCCCGCCATGCGGTGTTCCTTGCGGCAGATGCAGGGCGCCACGACTATTTTGGATTGGTTCCGAATAATCTCTTCGGCGGCTTCATAGGGCATGATTCGGGTCTCCGCAGTCAGGCTCTCGGAAATGGGGATAACCCTTAGCTGGTTGGTTTTTTGATTTGCCCACAATTTGGTAAGATGGGGTACATAGGCATTAAACAACTGAATAAGTTCGGGATCCAAATCGTTGACATGGTACTCCCATATGCCGATGACGAACTGGGCGGCCATGTATAAGGGTGTCTCTTTCTCGATCTTAAAAATCAAACCTTTGAGCGCCATATCGTCGAGTATCGACGCCAGTGCTTCGGGCGTTGTCGGCACTCTTTCGGCGATGACGGCGATGGATTCGGGCATCATGGTGAGCGCGGTGGCAAGGCGCGCCTCTTCCGTCGAGAATAGCTTTTTGAGGATTTTCAACTCGATACCATCTTGCGTGGCTGGAAATCCTCCCGGCAGGCGGTCCAAATGAACAGCCAGTTTTTGATAGACATTGAGCATGTTGGTCTCCTGTTGAGAATATTGAAAGCCTGGTTATTTATTGGGCATGGATAGCGTCTGTTTACGGTCAGTTCAGGGGATACCATCACGGCGGATTATCCAGTTCAGACAGCCGATCGAGTAATTTTTCCTTCAGGCGCAGCATCTCTATTTTCATGATTTTCAATTCTTGGATATGGTCCTCGATATCCTGCAGTTTCTTCTCACCATAGGCCAAGGTGGTTTTAATCTGCTGAATTTTTCCCGTTTTGGTGTCCGTCATGTTAAGAATTTTGGAGATTTCATGAAGGCTGTATCCAAAACGTTTACCCCTCAATATCCATCTAAGGCGTGCACGGTCCCTGACTGTGTAGCGGCGCTGATTTCCTTTTGTCCGTCGAGGGGAAATAAGCCCTTTTTCTTCATAAAAACGGATTGATCTGCTGCTGACATCGAATTCCCGGGTGAGGTCTGAGATGGTGAAGGTGGTTTGCGGCATGGGACAACAATCCTGTGCTATCAAGTTAATCTTAACGTAAAGGTTAACTTTATGCACGTCATCAAGTCAACCACAAATAAATTCCAAGGCCAAATATTTGCAACCGGTCTTGCGCCTCGCTTGACTTTAATCTCAAACTCAGGGCAAATATTGACAAGCCTTCCGAATTGCGTTACCAGATGCTGTAATTTCGTATTGTAAAATAAAGTGGTTATCTATGAATCAGCGCTATCGAAGTGGAATTGTTACCCACGAAATTCCTGCGCTGGGTTCGTACCGACACCATGCGTTTTAATATCGAGCGCCAAGGGAAGGACCATGGTATTGTTAAAACGAGAGCTTTTTGTATTGGTTCGAATTATGGCGAGTTGTCTAACTGCTGCTGTACTGATCTTTTTCATTTCATCACTCTCCGGCGAGGATTTGTTCAGGAGCAGCGATGATATAAATAAGACCGAACTCCTGATGTCTGAAATTGATTTCGAACTGGATGGCGGTATCCAGAAGCGCGTTGCCCAGCTTGGAGAAGTGCCCGAGAAAAACCCGTTTCGCAAATTTTATTGTGTTGAGTTGGCCAAGGAGGTCCATGACCTCTCCCATTTGACGGAGAAACAGCGTATGCTTTTCGACACATACAATGTGCGCAGCTTCGAGGTCCAACTTAAACGCATGATGGATTACACTGAAGGTTCGGATGTTAAAAGCTTGATGGATGAGATCGAAATCGTAAAACGGGAATTGAAAAATTCCTCCAACCTTCTGGATAAAAAACGCAACAAGCTGACCCGACAGCGCAATGCCTATATCGTGCTTTTCCTCATTTTCTGGGTGGTGCTATATTTGTACTATAGTCGGGGTATCATTTTTAAGAAGGGTGATCATGACTGATTCCCGATGGATAAAAATGGAATCCTCGACCCGCGGCGCCAATGTCAATCCTCTAATCGTAAAGGCAGAGCCCCAATCCGGCGTGCGACCTGAGTCTCACTCCTGATCTTCCGAGGCGCGATAAAAAATGTATCTCAATCATTTTTCACTAAATATTAAGCCTTTTCAGATTACAGCCGACCCCAAATTCTTATGGTTGGGCGAAAAGCACAAGGAAGCCCTGGCGACCCTGCGCTACGGCATCATCGATAACCGGGGGTTTTTACTACTCACCGGAGAGGTGGGAACAGGCAAAACCATTCTCATCAATCGCCTGATAACGCTACTGGATTTGGATACGGTGGTCGCTACGCTGCCAGACCCTGATCTGGAGAGCATGGATTTTTACAATCTGCTGGCGGACGGATTTAATATGAAGCGAACCTTTGAAGGCAAAGGTGAGTTTTTGATCCATCTGCGCGATTTTCTCCATCAAAGCCATGCCAATCGGCAGCAGGTGCTGCTCATCATCGATGAGAGCCAGCGCCTGAATCATCGATTAATGGAAGATATCAGGGTACTATCCAATATCGAGCTGCATGACCGCAAACTAATCAATATTTTTTTTGTAGGCCAGCAGGAATTCAATAGTATTTTGATGACGCCTCAAAACAGGGCATTGTCCCAGCGCATCACGGTGCGTTACCATATCGAGACCCTGGACGAGAATGAAACCGGCGAATATATCCACCACCGGCTGCAGGTCGCCGGCAGCACCAGACGGATTTTTAAAAAGTCCGCCGTTGGCGAGGTGTTCCGGGTTGCGGGTGGCATTCCGCGGCTGATCAACATTGTCTGCGACCATGCTATGCTTACCGCGTATGCGCAAGGTGTCCAAGCAATTGATGACCGGGTTATCAGAGAATGCGCTGAAGAGTTGCGCATCCCCATTCAGAAACCACTTGCCGATGCCGCCACTGTAAAAGCGGCGGGCGAACCTCCGGCGAATGGGAACTTGCAAACCAATAGATCGCCAAAAACAGACGGGAAGCCTATCCAAAATACCGGAGGACAGCCAATAAAACCGGATGTTAGGCAAAGTGCCCCAGCTGTCTGGCGATTGGTTTATGCTGCCTTTATTCTCATTCTTATCGGTGGTTTTGCCTTTTTCGTTACGCGATACACGGTTGTTCCCACGCCGAGGTATAATGAGGAAGATTTAACGCCCCAAAAGTATAAGAACACTTTGGAAATGGAGAAGGCCCGCCTGGAGGATCGATTAAGCAACGGCGAGGTCGCCGACCAGACCACGGAAAGGTCCGTCCAGGAAACAGTTGTTGATGAAAGAAGACCCCTACCTCCTGCTCCCATCGAAAAGCAAACAACATTGCAGGCGGATGCTCAAGTTGTTCAGGCCACGACGGCGATGGAAGAAGGCGATGATGTTCCGCAGCGCATCGAACCCTTGCCGTTGCTAAAGGAGAAGGCGATTATTGGGTTTGATATCAACTCCAATGAGATCGAACAGACGTCCTATTTGGCCCTTGATCAAATTGCCGAGTATATGGTGGCCCATCCCGAAGTGGAAATTTTTGTGAGGGGATATACCGACAGCAGCGGGTCGCCCGGGTACAACGAAAGCGTTTCTCGATTTCGGGCCAGCGCTGCTAAGTCCTATTTGATTGGAAAAGGTGCTCCCCCGGATCGGATCAAGGTTTTTGCAATGGGCGCAGCCAACCCCATAGCCTCTAATAATACCTTTGAAGGTCGCAAGAAAAATCGCAGGGTTGAAATTGAGTTCCGACTGCCCTGATAATGTTTTTTTGATGAAATGGTTTATAGAAGTGGTTTTAAAGCTTTCAATCGAGCCCAAAATCAAGGCGGGCGGCAGATTTAAACCGGAGGAATAGTATGCTATTTCGAGGATTTGAATCTGACGCCCAACGCCGAGTTTGGGTTCGAGGGGAGGTTTTGAAACCACTTCTAATAAAGCTGGTGCTGTTGCTTATTGCGGCATGGCTTCTCTTCCCGATGGTGAGTTACGGGGACCGCATCATTTTAAAGGACGGCACCATTGAGGAATCGGAAAGGGTTTGGGAAAGCGACAACTTTATCCATTTCATCCTCAAGGGTACGGAAGCGGTTGAAATCCGATTCACCAAAGAGATTGTTGAACGCATCGAGCGGGAAAATTCAGTTCAAAAAAGGCCCGACGAGTCACCTCTTCGCTCGTCGGAGAAGACAGCCGATGCCGACTCAACTGCAGCCAACCATGGGCAGGAAGAAATAAAGCCTGCTGAGAACGCCTTGAACGGTAATGGCGCCGAAGAAGCAAACCTGCGGAAGATCGCCGGCGAATGCAAGGGCATCCCTTTTTACGATCCGCGACGTTCCCGTCGCTACTGGGCCAGCAAAGCATCTCAGCACGGGGATCTACAAAGCGCGCTCATCGCTTTAGCCCATCTATACGGACGCGCGCCTGAGTGGGTGGAAGCTTACATGGGGGGTGAAAATGATTTGGAAGGCATTCATCTTAATCTGTTGAGGCGGCGGATTGTCGAAACCGATTCTCAAAACCAGGGTACCTGGAAGCATTTGCAGCAGCAAGGAGGTTCTTCCGCGCACCACATGGAGAGCGACTTGAGCGCAGGTCCGACAAGTCACCTCAAGGAAGCAGATCAAAACGCAGAAGCTGGTGAAGAACATTTAACCAAACCAGCGACATCAGCGGTGGAAGAAAGGGCGCGCGAATTTCCGGAGTTCGAGATAGGCCAGGATACGAAATTCTATGACCCGCGGCGTGATGCGAAGTATTGGACCAGTCAAATGGCGCATCACAACTCTCTTCATGAAGCGATCGATGCATTGGCAACGCAATATGGTGTCTCACCAGAGTGGATTGAAAATCATATGGGCGCCACAAATGTCCTGGTCGAGATTCACCGCAATATTCGCAGTAGCCTCACCCATGGTCGATGAAAGCCTCGGCCTCCTCCCTGGAGGCACACCAGCTAAGCCCGTCAGCCGCCTGACGGACGACATTTGGGTGGTTTGAATCCGCCCTTTCCTGTGGGGATGCCGGCAGGTCGTATGGCGCCTGCAGAAACAAGACGTTGGACCTCGGAGGTGCAGCACGTGGGGCACTGCGGGTCAGGATCTGAACTATTGATTTTAAGATGCTCGAATTCACAATTGCATTTGTTGCACCGGTATTCATGGATTGGCATTGTACGGTCCTCAAAGCATTGGCGGAATCTGGTATAAAAAGACCAACGGTATTGATTTCAGCACTATCCTAATGCAGTTGGTCATGAAGTCAAGCGCCTTACCGTTGAATGAGAAGAAGCCAACTCAAAAGAGTCTTTTGGCCCAATCCGGGTGTTGGGGCCGGCTTTCGAATCCTCGACATACCATAGTATGTCACGCTGATGGCGTGATTTGAAAACCGTGCGCGCCTGCACCGTGGATCAAAGTCTGTTTTTTGGGATAGCTTCTATGACAATGGATCAGTTGAAGAAATATATCACGGCGCCGGTTTCGTCAGAAATGAAACATCAAATTAAAAAGAAAATAGGCCCCGGCCAATACGATAAATCCGCAAGCAAAAAATAGGATGTTTCGTTGTGACAGCAGGCGATTGTAGTTGGCACCCATTAGTGAGCGACAATTGGCGTCCAGAAGGACCAAAGCATTGGTATCATCGGTTTCAATTTTGCCGCCATTGGGCAATTTGATGCAGCGTTTGCCGCTTACGATGGATGGTTTTAAAGAAAATACGTCGCTGGTCAGGAGACGGCAGAATGGATCGGCTAAATGCCAGACATGCAGAAGAACACCATCAAATTGCACCAGTACCGACTTTGATTCGTCAGTGGATTTATTAAAGTAAGCGCCTCTGAATTCTATCATCGCTGCCCCACATTTGAGATTCTATCGCTGGTGATTCAACCGTCTTTCGCTGGCAAGAACAAAGGACATCGGTCAGTGCACACATTCGTTTATTCCACTCTGAGCAAGATATGTGCCTATTGCTAATAGTTTAATAAATAACTAATATAACAGTTAGTTATATTTTGATATGTAACTTTGTCGCTGTGCGGGTGACAGTTTCTGTCATTTGGCAGTTAAAATTTGTCAGGATCTGTTCATTTTCGGTACTGCAGGCGAAAAACGCCTTCGACGCCGGAGGTCAATACCCTGCAGCCGTGTGTTGTGGCGCGTTACCAGGAGAAATTTGAATGCAG
>Ga0055477_10000623_pt1 | contig 10317 bp, 9 predicted proteins | sample Muzzi_PWA_D2_FD_57683 | JGI IMG/M metagenome (GOLD analysis project Ga0055477, IMG submission 57683) | Wetland microbial communities from San Francisco Bay, California, USA, that impact long-term carbon sequestration - Muzzi_PWA_D2 | ecosystem: Environmental > Aquatic > Marine > Wetlands ... | reverse complement strand
CTTGGCCACGAAGTCGGTCTCGCAGCCTACTTCCACCATCACTCCCAGCTTGCCGCCGGCATGGATGTAAGTTTCGATGATGCCCTCGCTGGTGGCGCGGCCGGCCCGTTTCTGGGCCACGGCCAGTCCCTTCTTGCGCAGGAAGTCTATGGCGTTCTCCATGTCGCCGCCGGTTTCGGTCAGGGCTTTTTTGCAGTCCATCATCCCGGCGTTGGTCTTGTCACGCAGTTCCTTTACCATCTGGCTGGTTATTTGCACGGTAGTCACTCCTCAGAAATTGTACGGTTTTCGGGTAAACGGGGCGGCAACCGAGCCCGGGCGGAACCCGGCTGCCGGTAAAGCGGTCGGCCGGTCGGCTCAGGCTTCTTCCGCCTCGGCGTCCTTATCAACCGGAGCGGCCTGGGCCAGATCTGGGTTTTCGACTCCTTCGCTCTGGGGCTTGAAGTCCTTCGGCTGGTTCTTGCCGGCCAGCACGGCATCGGCCAGACGGGAAGTGATCAGCTTAATCGACTTGATGGCGTCGTCATTGGCCGGAATCGGGAAATCGATGAGTTCCGGGTTGCAGTTGGTATCGGCCATGGCCACCACCGGGATGCCCAGACGCTGGGCCTCTTCAATGGCGATATTCTCGCGCTTGGGGTCGATGACGAACAGCGCGGCGGGTAAACTCTTCATGTCCTTGATGCCGCCGAGGTTGCGCTCCAGTTTGACCAGTTCCTTTTCCATCATCAGGGCTTCTTTCTTCTTGTAATTATGGATGGAACCGTCTTCCTGCATGGCGGTGATGGACTTAAGCCGGTCGATGGATTTACGGATGGTCTGGAAGTTGGTCAGCATGCCGCCGAGCCAGCGATTGGAAACCGAGTACATGCCGCAACGGGCCGCTTCTTCCCTGACGATCTCCTGGGCCTGGCGCTTGGTGCCGACGAAGAGGATATGGCCGCCTTTGGCCGCGGTCTTGGCTATGAAGTCGGAGGCCTTATCGAAGAGCGGCAGGGTCTTGTCGAGGTTGATGATATGGATTTTGCTGCGCGACCCGTAAATATAGGGGCGCATCTTGGGGTTCCAGCGCTGGGTCTGGTGGCCGAAGTGCATGCCGGCCTCGAGCATTTCCTGCATGTTGATCTGGGTCATGAAAATCTCCTTATTTCTGGTTGTTCCGCCATCCCGTGATCCCAACCCGAAACCGGGCACCAGTAGGACTTTTCAGGGATGTGAGTGATTAGTTTACGCCCGGCCGCAGTCAGGCGTGTTTAAAACCCGACATTAATAACATCGCCTCCGGTATTTTGCAAGGAAGAAGGCGGGACCACGGATAAAAACCTTGACGGAGAGAAGGCAAAATGCAAAATGCAGATTGCAGAAGAAAAAGCATTGGTGGAATTTGCCATGGCAGTGACGTAAATTCAAAGCCCGGCAGCCTCTAATCGTGTAGGGTGCAGTGAGCTAAGGCGAATTGCACCATGTTTCTGACCCCCAGACTTTAAAGCACATCAAAAAAGATGTCCCTCCTTGATCTCAAACCCGAAAAGATCCTGATCCGCTCCACCAACTGGATCGGCGATGCCATCATGACCACCCCGGCGGTGCGCACCATCCGGCGAAACTTTCCGGAGGCCCGGATCTCCATCCTTGCCTATCCCTGGGTGGCCGACGTTTTTCGAGCCAGTCCGGACGTGGACGAAGTAATCCTCTTCAACCGCGATACCGAGCACCGGGGAGGTCCCGGCCTTTGGCTCTTGGCCCGGCAGCTGACCAGCCGCGACTTCGATCTGGCCATCCTCCTGCAGAACGCCTTCAAGGCGGCACTGCTGGCCTGGCTGGCCCGGATCCCGGTACGGGCCGGGTACAGCCGGGACGGACGGCGGCTTTTGTTGACCCATCCGGTAACCATTCGCCCGGAGATCAGGGAGCGGCATCAGGTTTATTACTATCAGGCCTTATGCCGTGATCTGGGTCTCGAATGCGGTCCGGACGAGCTTTTTCTGCAGGTCGCCCCCGAGATGGAAAAGTGGGGTCGGTCCTTTCTCGCCGATTTCAAGGGGAGGACGGTGATCGGGATCAATCCCGGGGCCGCCTATGGCCCGGCCAAGTGCTGGCCGGTCGAACGCTATGGCGGATTGGCCGCCCGCCTGGCCCGTGAATTCAACGCCGTGCTGCCGATTTTCGGTACCGCGGCCGACATTAAAACGGCGGCGGCCATCCAGGAGTTCGCCCCGGAACATGTCATCGATCTGGCCGGCCGTACCTCCCTGGCCGAGGCCATGACCCTGATCTCCCTCTGTGACGGGTTCGTGACCAATGATTCCGGCTTGATGCATGTGGCGGCCGCCAGCCGGACGCCACTGGTGGCCATCTTCGGTTCCACCGACCCGGTGGCCACCGGTCCCTTCTCCGAAAATGCCATCGTGGTCCGCAAGGAGCTGGATTGCCAGCCCTGTCTGCGGCCCCGTTGCCGGGCGGATTTTCGCTGCATGACCGAAATCTCGGTGGAGGAAGTTTTGGCCGCCGTGCGGGAGTTGCTGGCCAAAACCGGGGAGAAGGAACGATGAAAAGGGGCAGGGGACGACCGGCAGTCTTTCTGGACCGGGACGGCACGATCAACGAGCAGATGGGTTACATCAACCACCTGAGCCGCTTTCATCTGCTACCCGGCGTGACCTCGGCGATCAGACAGCTGAACGAACGGGAGATCCCGGTCCTGGTCGTCACCAACCAGTCGGGGCTGGCCCGGGGCTATTTCCCTCCTGCGCTGCTGGCCAAGGTCCACGAGCTGCTGGTCGAGCAGCTCGCCAACGGCGGCGCCCGTCTGGACGGGATCTATGTCTGCCCCCATCACCCGGAGGCCAAGCGCGAGGAATACCGTTTGGACTGCGACTGCCGCAAGCCGAAAACCGGTCTTTTCTCCACCGCCGCCGCCGAGCACAACATCGATCTTACCGCCTCTTTCGTGGTCGGCGACCGCTGGTCCGACCTCAAGGCGGCGGCGGCCTGCGGCGCCACCTCCGTTCTGGTCCTGACCGGCTATGGCCGGGGTGACCTGGAGTACATCGGGCCGGGCCAGAAGCTCCAACCCGACCATGTGGCCGAGGACCTGCAGGCGGCGGTGGCCTGGATTATCGAGCAACTGGATGAGAGGGCAAATTGAGAATTAAGAATTAACAGGCCGTTGAAAATCTCGGAAATTCGTCATTGCGAGGAGCGCTTCTGCGACAAAGCAATCTTTTTCTTGTTGATATCACGTAGAGCCAAATTGCTTCGCTTCGCTCGCAATGACGAGGATATGGCTTTTTCAGGGGGCTGTTAAAGACTAAAGGCCAATCAATTAACGCTATTACATGATCGAAGCCCGGCAGCCTTTAATCGTGTAGGTCGGGTAGCCCCCTTCGGGGATAACCCGACGGTGCCCAAAGTCCACTAGCCCCGGAGCAGATAAGGGGCTAATGCTTACCGGGTTTTTTCGGCGGATCCTGGTAGATGATTTCGTTTTTCTTGAGCAGGCCGTATTGTTCCCGGGCCACCTTTTCCAGGTAGGCCCGGTCGTTTTTCAGCCGGTCGATTTCCTGCTCCAGGGCCCGGTTGTTGTCGGCCAGTTCCCGGTTGTCACCGCGCAACTTCGCCAGTTCGCGGCGCAGGCTTAGATAGCTGATCCCCCCCCAGGGTGAAAGGGTCAGCCAGAGCAGGACCAGCAGGGTAATGGTACCGGTAATCAGGTAAAGCTTGCGGTTCCGATCGTTCATGATGATGGCGGCTTAAACGGGTCTCGTTTCATGGGTTGGTCATCTCCGGGGCTGCAATATAAATCAATCTCAGGCCGATGCCTAGGACAAGAGGGATGATGACGGGAAAAAACCACCGGTGGCCGCCGGTCTATCTGTTCAGCGCCTGCCTGGTCGGCTTGCCGACCCGCTACGATGGCGCTTCACGCCCCTGCGCCGACTGCCGGACGGCCCTGGCCGAGGTGCTCTGGGTTCCGGTCTGCCCCGAGCAGCTTGGGGGCTTGCCGACCCCGAGGCCGCCGGCTGACCTGGCCGATGGTGACGGCGCGGCGGTCCTGGCCGGCCGGGCCCGGGTGGTCACCCGGGAGGGTCGTGAGGTCACCGGCTCCTTTCTGTACGGGGCGGAACTGGTTCTGCGTCTGGCCCTGGAGTTGCGGGTGGCCGGGGCCTATCTTAAGTCCGGCAGCCCTTCCTGCGGCTGCGGGCGGGTTCTGGGGGTGACGGCGGCACTGCTGCGGCGCGAGGGTTTTGCCGTTCGGGAGTTTTAGGTCTTCTTCCGCCGACTTCCCGCCCGCGACTTTTTCAAGACCATCTTTAGTCATCGGTTTCCCCGCAGGCTCCTCTCTCAACGCAACAGGGTCGGGAAAAAAATCAGCACCACGCCCAGGGTCAGCATGATCGCTCCGCCGAACGGCTTGGTGTAGCGAGCGTATTTTTCGCCCAGCGACGAGCTGGCGGCGAAGGCGGCGGTGGCGAAGATCACCATGTCGTCGAGCATGAAAAAGAAATCATAGAGCAGGATGTAAAAGTAGTACTGGACATACCCAAGGGCGCGGAGCGAGAGAACATGGGTGAAAACGGCCGGAATGGCGGCTGAACAGAGAAATTCGATAGAGTTGACCAGAAAGGCCAGGCCGATCACGGCCAGTAAACTTCCGAAGGTCAACGGTGCCATGACCACTTTCTTGATGCGGCTCACGGTCTGCTGCTTGCTCTCCAGATCACCGACCTGGCAGATTTCTTTCTCGCCGCGATGGCGGAAGGTTTCGTAGAGATCGGTCACCCCGACCCAGAGGGCGAAAAAACCGACCACCAGGGTCAGGTAGCGGATATAGCCCAGGAGCAGGAAGGCGTTGAGCCAGGCGGTCATGAACAGGAAGTAAAGGATACCGGAGGCGGCCACGAAAGTGCCGACCAGGAGCCAGATCTTGCGCCGGTCCCGGAGGCTGAGGATCAATGAGATCAGGTAAACCAGGACCCACATGGCGCAGGGGTTAAGGCCGTCCACCAGGCCTAGAACCATGGCCAGAACCGGCATGGAAAAGCGGTTGGCGTCGATTTCACCGACCAGTGGCAAATCGACCACGGTGGAAACCTCGGCGGACAGATCGTTTCTCGGCGCCGCCGATTGCCGAATCAGTTCCTCGACGACCTTGGCGATCTCCTCCCCGGTCACGCCGGCCGGATCAAAGCCGAAGAAGACCTCTTCGCCGACGATGGTCAGCGGCAATTTTTCAGAGACCCGGTTTCCGTATCCCCGAGACCCAAGCATTTCATCCATGATTCCCTGCTCACCGGCCTGCTCCAGATCGTGATTGATCAGGGACAGGTTCGGAAACTCTTTCCGCAGCCGGCCGAGGAAGGCTTGTTGGGTCGGGCAGTCGGGGCAGTCCGCTTCGGTGAAGGAATGAATGGTGATCGGTGGAGGCTCCGCCCGATCCAGGTAAAGATAGATAAAGAAGCCGACCAGGCAGAGCAGAAGGGTAGTCAGTTTGAAACGATCGGTCAGGGTATTTTTGATGGTTGCCAGCAGGAGTCGCATATTCGTCTCCGGATCATGGTGCCGGTTGGACCGGGGCAGGTCTTTGCCCCGTCTTCCAGTTCATGTTAGCACGCCGGTGAAGTTCGCAAGGTGAAATAATATTCAGCGACTTGGCAAAGGCGGAAGGCGGCAGGGTCAGGGAAAAATCTTCTTACCCACAAAGTCCGGAGATAAACCGGACCAGGTAAGAACTTTCTCGGGATCTTCCGCGAATTTCCCGGTGATAATTGATCGGGATGAAACCCGGGGAGCAAGGAAGCTGCCGCCGATGGGCATCAGCGCCGGCTGCCAAGGGGTGTTTATGGTTGGATAGGGGACGGTGGTTCGTCGAGGACCTTCCGGATCAACTTGGCTATTTCCCTCAAGGTCACCGGTTTCATGACAAAGCCCCTGATCCCGAGGCTTTCGGCGTTGCCGGCATCGATATCCCGGCTGAATCCGGTGCAAAGGATCATCGGAAACCCCGGACGAATGGCGGTAGCCGCCCGGGCCAGCTCCAGGCCGGTCATCTGGGGCATGGTCTGATCGGTGATCAGCAAGTCGAAATCGTCGGGGTCAGCCTTCAGGCTCTCCAGTGCCATCAGGCTGCCGGAGGCGGCGGTAACCCGGTAGCCGAGGTTTTGCAGCAGGCTGACCAGGACTTCGACGATGGCCGGTTCGTCATCGACCACCAGAATATGCTCGGTACCGGTGGGGATGGCTTCTTCGGGAATATCTGCCTCCTCTTGAATAGTCTGAATCAGCGGCAGGAAGAGGGTGAAGGTACTGCCCTTTCCCACTTCGGTCCGCAGACTTATGGTGCCGCCGTGGCTTTTGGCGATATTGGCGGCCATGGCCAGTCCCAGGCCGGTGCCCTTGTTGAACGGTTTGGTGGTGAAATAGGGGTCGAAGATTTTCTCCCTGATGTGGTTGGGGATGCCACGGCCGGTATCACTCACGGCGATGGCGGCGTGGGGGCCTGGCGTCATATCGGGCTCATCGGTCAGGTCGGTGGCGGTAAGGTCCAACTTGTCCAGGGATACGGTCAGGGTGCCGCCGCTCTCCTCCATTTCCTGGACGGCATTGGTGCAGAGGTTCATGATCACCTGGTGCACCTGGGTAGGGTCGGCGAAGATATGGCCGCACGGACTGATGTTCTCGCGGATTTCGATGGTGGTCGGGGTGGAGGCCCGAATCAGTTTGAGAATTTCCTTGGCCAGGATATCGATCAGGATGGAATTTTTAGTCCGTTCGCCGCGATTGCTGAAGGTGAGGATATGCTTGACCAAGTCCCGGGCCCGGTCGCCGGCCTGCAGAACCTCGTCGAAATAGTGGCTGCAGTCGATCCCGGCCTGGGCCCGGACCCGGCCCAGTTCGGCGAAGCCGATGATGGCGGTGAGAATGTTGTTGAAGTCGTGGGCGATGCCGCCGGCCATGGTGCCGAGGGCCTCCATCTTCTGGGCCAGCCGGAGTTGCCGTTCCAGCAGGGTGCGTTCGTCGGCCGCCTGTTTCCAGATTGTGATATCCTGAAAACTCTCAATGGTGCCGAGCAGTTTGCCGTCGGCATCGGTATAGGGGCGGGCGGTGATGATGAAGAATCTTTCCCGGCCGGCGATTAATTTGGAGGTTTCAATCAGCACATCCGTCTGGCCGTCCACGATCTGCCGCAGGGGGCAGAGCTGCGTGTGGCAGAGGGAGCCGGGCCGCTGTTCGAAGCACTTGCTGTGTCCATCTTCTGCAGGCCAGAATTGGTAATAGGCCTGGTTGGCCTGGACCACCTCGTAATCGACGCCGGTGATGCAGATCGGGATCGAACTGTTGAGGACGTTGGCCAGTGCCGTCTGCGATTTGATCAGGTCCTCGTTCTTGCGTTCCAGTTCAATGGTCCGCTGGTCGATCATCTCCTCCAGGTTGTCCTTGTACATCTCCATCTCGGTCTGGATGGCCTGGAAGCGGTGAAAGTAGATGCCGAAGGCAAAGATGACGATGAAGGTGGCGCTGTTAACCGCACCGCTGTAAGGGGAGATGGATCGCCAGAGAGATTCCTGCCCCTGCCAGAGCAGGATCTGCTTGGCCAGATGGCCGAGGGAGCGGGAAAGGGCGAAGAAGACAATGGCCAGGGTCAGGAGGTAGATATAGTTGCGGAAGATATGGTCCGGCTTCTGCCGGGCCCATTTGCGGGCGTACCAACTGCAAGCGCCGGACAGCAGCAGGGTAACCAGCGAGCCGCCGCTGTCGATGGCTATGACCGGCAGCCAGGAAACCGTCATTCGCTATGGCTCCAGTGGTGCAGGGCCAGCATCAGCAGAAGGAAGGCCGGTACCAGCAGGAGATGGTCCTGCCTGGTCAGGTAGAAATAGGCGTCGGTAAAGTTGTTGATCTTAAAGGCGCTGATCCGGCCATTGCTGGTAAGGAATTGGTCGGGGCTGATTCTCTTGTCCAGCCAATGGCCGGAAAAGGTCAGGACATTCCAGGCGATGATGGACCAGAGAAAACCACGGAAGGACTTCCAGCCCGGCCCGGACAGGCCCAGGCGGCCCAGGTGGGTCAAGAGATAGGCCATGCCGACGATAAAGAGCAGGTGGCCGAGCTGGTGAGTCACCAACCCCTCGCCGCCGCCGTGAAGTTGTACGGCCCGGGCAGGGGCGGCCACGGCCAGGTTCAGCAGCATTGGCGCCAGACCAAGGATCGGAAATGTGTAGCGTCCGGCAGATTTTTCCATATTAGCACGTAATTCCAGTGTATTTGGGGAAAATCTGAACAGCTGTTAACATACCATAAGGTTATCTGAAATAAATCAAATTATACTCCGGCGGCCTGCCAGGTCACTCAGGATATTGCCCGGCCGGAAATCCGCTGGCATATTTTGGCCGGACGGGATGTTATAATGATCAAAAAGGAGGTGTCCTATGAAGAGCTGCAGCCTCAATGATTTCATGGAAGAGATAAAACCCTGGCTGGATCGTGACCATATCCGGAGTGCCGAAGTTGACGAGCAGGGGAGGGTTGTCCTGCACTTCCTGGACGGTATGAAGAACGTCTATCTGGTGGATGACTGCAACCGGGCCCAGGTTGGCAGGGTGCTCGATGACCTGCGTAGGAAGGGGATCGAAGTCCAGGACTGAGCCGAAGGCGGTGGTCCTAAGCGTGATGGCCATCGCCTGAAAGGGCCCCGCGTTCAACTCGGGCTCAGGGCGAATTCCCCACCGGTGAATTCGGACTCGTCCTGATTGGCTGTTTGAAGTGGGAGAAGGCCTCTGATTCCGCCTGTGGTGCGGTGCCCCTTATCCGGTGGGCGTGTGGGATTCTGATTAAGGTGATCGGGCTGGATCCTTACCGGGCAGCCGGAAAACGGCGCGACGGGAAAGGATGACGGCTTGGCAAAAGCCCCGGGATGGGTTATTTACCCCAGGGCTTTTTGTAGGTCTTGCGCCTGGCCTTGTCAATCTCGGGCGTCCGGCGGCTCTCGGCTCCTTTCCGGGGCGGGACCGCTTTGCCCCTGTAAGTGGATTTGCCCCGCAGGGGTGAGGTGGGACGGCTTGGACGGGCTGGGGCAGCGCCGGCTGCCTCGATAGCCACCTGCCTGCCGTTGATCTGCATGTTGGCGAAGGTCCCCAGCACCTGCTCGCTGAAGCGGTGGTCGGCCTCGATCACCGTGGAGGAATCCTTGATTTCGATTCGGCCCACCTTGATGTGCATCCCGCCATTGGAGTCGTTGATCTCGCCGATCAGAGCGCCGGCGTGAATCCCATCCTTTTTGCCGACATTCAGGTGGAACCTGGCAAACTGATTCGATTCGCTTGCCCTCTCCCGGCCGCTGGCCTGGAAACCGGGCTTGGAGTATGTACTCCGTTCCCGCTCAAAGCTGTCGGGGTTGATATGGGCCTCACCCTGGCGGGCCGGGTTTTTCCGGTAGGTCGGCTGGTCGTCGTCCTCGCCGAGGAAATCGGTCAGTTCCAAAGTTTTGCGGGGGGCGGGGGCGGTCGGCTTGGTTCTGGCGAAAGGCGCGGCGGGTTTGCCCTTCCCGATGGGCGGTTGGGGCTTTTGCCAGGCCGGACGCTCGGAGTTTGCCCGGCCCGTATTCTTCTGCCGGCGCATGTTACGGTCGCCGGTCCGCGGTCCCTTGCCGGGGTACTCCCGGTCCTCGCGACCGCGGGCGGCGGCCACGTTCAGGTCGGGGGCGTTGCGGTAGTATTCCAGGAAACGATTGAATTCCAGGGAGACGAAGCGCTTGATCAACTCCTCGCGGTCCAATTCGGCCAGCTTCTCATAGACCGCCGGCAGAAAGGGTTCGATGCGGGTGCGGTCGACCTGGACCCGGTTCACGGTGTCGATCAGGTTCAGGAGTTGCCGTTCGCAGATCTCCCGGCCGGTGGGAACCTTGCCCGCCTCGAACTGGCGCTTGAGCTTGCGCTCGATCTCGCGGATCTTGAACATCTCGCGCAGGTTGATGATAACGATGGAGGTGCCGGTCTTGCCGGCCCGGCCGGTCCGGCCGCTGCGATGGGTATAGCTGGCCGGGTCGTCGGGCAGGTTGTAGTTGATCACGTGGGTCAGGTCGCTGACATCGAGGCCCCGGGCGGCCACGTCGGTGGCCACCAGCATCTGCAGGGTCTTGCTTCTGAACTTGTTCATCACCTGGTCCCGCTGGGCCTGAGAGAGCTCGCCGTGCAGGGCGTCGGCGTTGTAGCCGTCGGTGATCAGCTTGTCGGCGATATCTTTGGTCTCCTGGCGGGTCCGGCAAAAGATAATGGCGTAAATATCGGGGTTCAGGTCGGCAACGCGCTTCAGGGCCAG
>Ga0055477_10000620_pt1 | contig 10341 bp, 7 predicted proteins | sample Muzzi_PWA_D2_FD_57683 | JGI IMG/M metagenome (GOLD analysis project Ga0055477, IMG submission 57683) | Wetland microbial communities from San Francisco Bay, California, USA, that impact long-term carbon sequestration - Muzzi_PWA_D2 | ecosystem: Environmental > Aquatic > Marine > Wetlands ... | reverse complement strand
CCTGCCGCCAGGCTTCAGAAGGCGGAAACAGTCCTCAAGAGTTTTGCGCGGATTGTGCACATGCTCGATAACATGGCTCAAGACAATTACATCGAAGCATTGACTCTCTCCGACAAATACTTCGGTACCCCCCTGGTGTACATCCAGTCCCTTTTGCCTGGCGGCCTCAACACAAACAGGATCGATGTCGACCCCACATACATCCCACCCCACCTCTCTCGCCAGAACCAGAAATTCCCCGCTACCAAACCCCACAGCCAGCACCCTTGCCCCAACCCAAGGCCGGGGGAGATGGCGCAAGCCAACCTCGATACCTTCTCTCTGCGCAGGCAGCAAAAGGGCGGCTAAAATACCGATTCGGCTTGCCGGCCGTAAATTAGCGCCGAATCTCCAGTTACGATAACCGTTGGCAAGTGCGAGGAGCACCCTCTTCATAGGGAGTTGGGTCTCGACCTCCTCATGAGTATAGTAGTGCTGATAGGCAAGAGATATTTTGTCCGGCGTGGGCCTCGGGTTGAGATAAGCAGTGCCGCACCCCTGACATTCGTACAAAACCCATTTGCCAGGGGCGCAGAGAAAGACCCCGTCGGTCAACCCTGAATAAAGAACAGATGGGTCGGTCTTTCCACACAAGGGACAGGCCGAAAGATATTCCAACCCTTCCGCAGGCCATTCCTGATCGTGAATGGAGATATCATTCATTTCCACAACCTCATTGCGTTGCTATATAAATAAAATATATAGCTGCAATGATTAAATTCTCTCCTCTTTGAAAAACCCTCCTTTTACGATAGTAATCGTGACAAAGTGGGCAAAGAGTACAACCGTAATCTTTCTCATGATTTTTACCAATGAGCTCTTGAGATTATCGATTACTGCACTCACGACAAATCAAGTAATTTGAGAACACTAATAAGACATAAGACTTTCTTAGACATCGGCAGGAACAATGTTCCGACAACAGATCTGGATTAAAGACATCTAATCTCAACAACCAAGAGATATATCAACACATAAAGCTCACGTCACCACGTTTCGATAAAAGTCCAAGGGAAGCGGTTGCTTTCGCTTAATGCCTTTAAAACAAGGCCGCGCGAAAAACGTATCGGGCGTATAACCTGAACATTTACGGCAGATCGGAAAGAGCTTTCCTTTTGCAAAAGAATCGATAACCGCTGCACGTTTCTCCCCGGACCAAACTGCGACAATGGTCTCCTGTTCAGCATTGCCGACCCGGAGCTTGTCACCTTCAAAATCCGCACAGCCGCAGGCGGTAATATTCCCGTCCCAGCAGACCGTGATATTCATGCGAGGAGTTACACAGGTGAGGCGCTTCTTCCCTCGGCTGTCGTAAACTACAAGTTTCTCTTCCTTGTTATCCTTTACAGCTTCGAAGAAATTCGCGTAGGTCCACATATGACTGATATAGGCACCCTTCTCGCGATAGTGATCGAGCTGGGATTTGAATCGAGTTTCGAACTTGCTGTCGTTGGTCCGGAAGGCAAAAGAAATTTGCGCGGGGCTCGGGACGTCCTTTCTGAGATTCAGCAACCGCTCCATCCCCTGTTGTACCTGGAAAAACCGATCAACACCATACATCGTCTTATAAGTCGCGGCCTCCAGACCCCCGATGCTGACCTGGAGGCAGTAAAGATTTTCGAGGATACAGCGGATTTCCTGGTCGGAATATCTTTCCAGGGCTATGCCGTTGGTCGTTAAAGTGATTTGCTTTATTTCCGGATGTTCTTTCAGGATATTCAGGCGCTCCAGAAAATGCGGATCCAGGAGCGCATCTCCAGCTATGGGGGTGAGACATACCGACCCTCCACCCATCTCGGCATATTCCCGCACTATTTTCCGGAACAGCGACAAGCTCATGACCCCCTTCTTCCGCTTCATACCGGAGTATGGGCAAAATATGCAGGAAGCGTTACAGGTATTGATGGTTTCAATTTGCAGAAAAAGTGGTTCTCTTCGGGTTATTTCTCTGAGTTCCACGACTTGGGCCGGCACCTTGATTTTACAAAGTAGGCCACGGCCGACCAAAGAAAGAGCTTCCAGGGGGGAATTGAGGAAAAGGGATATTTTGTCGCGTATGGATACTGTCATCTAGCTCTTTCCTGAGGTTGACCTTCTCCGCATGGCCGCCAAGATTATAGATTTCCAGGCACGTATCGAATTACCGATCCCGAAAAGCTTCGAGCAACCCATATCGGGCTCAAGCTGCGTCACAAACCATAATGATTATAAATTAAACACGAAATGGCCAAATATTCCAGCACAATAGGCACGTAGCGAACAGTGGCAAAACTCCCGTTGACGGTAATATGGGGCGTGTTATTACTGATTTTCTCTTTCAAGCCTTCCGCTCTCCGATCATTTCTTTCAGGTCCTGCAGCTTCTTCTTCAGAACCGACATGACCTCTGCATTGGCAATACTCCAATCGAGAGAGGGCATCATGGTGACGATGATGCTGTCGTCGAGCATTCGATAATGCAGGCCGAAATATTTCACATATGGCAGGCGCACTCCCGGGCGGCCAAGCATCGGAGCCTCGGGGAAGAACGACGGATGGGAGACGATCACTTCTGCGGCCCATTTGATGCCAATGAGCCAACAGGTGAAAACAATGACTACCCCATAGATCTTCCGAATCCCTCTTAGGGAGTAGCTGAACAAGGGAATAAGCTGGGAAAAAGGGAGATGGCTCCGCGCCTTGCGGCATTCTTCAATCTGGGCATCAATCGCCGCCAGCATTAGTGCAAAGGCCTGGTCGGGTCGCACCTCGTTTCCGGTCATATATTGCGAGAAACTCTTCATTTCAGGGGTTGTCACCACCGCCGCGGTCAGCCCCATACAACGATATTTTGACAAGGTCAACATCTGTGCGATCCTTGCCGACTTGCCGGTGAGGTGGACAAACGTCAGATGTAGAGCCAAGATAAAGGCGGGAATGGGGTCAACATTGCAGGTTTTGAAAAAGAGCCTCCCTACCCCGCGAATTTCAAATGTCGCTTTCTGGTTGTCTAAAATAGACCGGACATCCTTCCAGGCCCTTCTAATATGAACGGGGGCAATTTGGCATCGTAGCAAGGTTGCCGCGGGGAGAACCGGGACGGAAGGGCTTGCCTGGGATTGCAAGGGAAATCGAGCCGCCCGTTTTTGTATCTCAGCGGCACCTCGGGTCATGGCATTGCCATCTATACAGGCATCAAATTTGAAGATGGCGCAGGCCTTCGCATTGCCAAAGACGACCAACTGCAGGCTTGAGTGGTGCCAGCGATTACAAAGATTTTCACTGTGAGCCATATGGGCGGCCTCGCCATCCGATTCCGGCATCTGATCCAGGTCCAGACAAAGAGTCAGTACGCTGTGGCGGAGCATCTGCAGGGTCTGCCGGTTTTCTCCTACTTTTTGCAAGAAACGGAAGGCCTTGCGTTGCGTCTCATATTTAGCGCAGGTGAGCAGCCCAAGAGAAGGCTCATCGGCATGCAGGGGATTGTTTCCGGCCCGTTCAACTAGCTCACGCAGGGCCTCTTGGAGAGATCCTACCGACAATCCCGACTCCAACTCGCCGAGATCCAGGGAATACAATTGCCTCCCTATGGCAATAATGACGTGAGCCGTATCTGTAGACTTGAATATTCGAGGTCTCCGGCTTCTCCCCTCCCAGATGGTGCTGGTCGCAAACAGGTTCGGGTATTGTCCCATTTCCAGCACCTCTCCCCTATGCTTATCCGGGACCAGGGCTCCTGACCTTATTTCCGAGTAAAACTGCCGCGCCGCCAGCAGCAAAGTTGCCGCTCGCTCAACGGGCGAGATACCCCTCGGATCGTCGGCCAAGTTTACCGTTGCGGACAGCGCCGGCGCACACTCGTTGATCCGCCGAAAGTCATACCGCCGGAGAAGTCCTTCAAGTTTGTCCTCCGTGAGACTTTGCTGAAATTTCTTGAACCCCAAGAAATTCAGTACCGCGCGCAAGGTCTTGAAGGACAGGCTATGCGTTTTTGCACCTTGTAAATCCCGTTCCAGCGATTCCAAATCATCAGGGTCGGGAAGAGAAATCAATGGCGGCCTGGCGCACCCTGGAAGTTCCTCGTATAAGTCTCTTGTGCGTTCTCGGGGGGTGGACATTGATGATCTCCATTTCTTGCTGGTCTAGGGGAAGTGGTCTCACGGGGCGCCGTAGATAAACGGCAGAAGTGTTTTCACCATCCGCAACTCAGGCGGAAGCGGGCAGGCTGATAACAGATAGCGAGCCGAAGAGACTCCGAACCAGTTGCGATGCAATGTTTTTGCTTATCTAGAATCGTCGTTCCGGTTCGGGGTTTCTGACCATGCTGTCGCGGACAGGCGCGGCTTCCTCAACTCTCTATACTAGTGCTGGAATAAATATTAAACATATGGCTTGAATGACTAAACTCATTCACCTTTTGGAAAACACCTTGTTTTATGATCTGGTCATGGCACTCCGGGTTTAGATAAATTATGTTTACCTTTCTTGGCTTCCTTGTAATTGACTGGGAAATGTTCTCAATTACATCAACCATGACCGAGCAGGGGAATGGATTAAAAAAGTATATATAGTTATAGTCATCCAATTCCAGGAACTCCCTGGCATCGCAACAGATAACCGCGACATTATCCAGCTTCAAACGGCCAAGGTTCTTTCTGGCTATCACAGCCAATTCTCCGGATATTTCCACACCGGTTATTTTTGAAAATTCATACTCCGCCAAGGTGATCAACGCTCCGCCTTTGCCGCAACCAAAATCGATAATCGCGTCACCCATTTTTATGTCTAATGCCGACAGAACTCTTTGCAGATCCTCTCTGCCCGAGTCGGAGTAGGAATGGGCCCGTTTGGGCGACAGGTTAAGTTGATCAATGGTAATCGTCTTAAGGTCTATTCGCCCCAAGGCAATCAGAGATCTAAGGTAGAACTCATGCCAATCACCCTTCAGCAATAGAGCCGTCGAGGTTTTCAATATATTTAATAAAGACATGCGCGGAATACGCTAAAGAATACCAAAGCCATCTGCAGGCGGATTAAGAGGAAGCCAGGGAGCATTCCCCGGATATCACCTCTGCGGATCATCGACCCGTATTCGGGTAAGTGAGCATGCCTTGACCCAGGGTGCATGGCTTTTAAGTCCTCGAACTCAACAAGGCAAAAACGCAACGGATCCCTCATCTGCATAAACGTCGTTGCAGATTACAACGACTGCAGGCTATTTTCAAGCTGGGCCAATCCTCTTCAATTCGTCCAAGATGGCCTAATTCCATTAGTTGATGGTGTCGCTAAAATCTTTGCAGTCCAACCAATCAGATCTCAAAAGGCCTGGTACTAAGGAGGAGCCGCCCCAATCTTCGTCGCACGCCGGCGGGTAGCGACTTCCTGGCAAAGTTGAGCAACCGGTCGAAAGTTCGGATGCCGGACAACCAGAACCGTGCCCGCCGATTGCGTACGTACAAGAGGTGGCAATCGATCCGAGCATCACTCGCCCACCTCGCCTTATAATCGGTTTCTCCGTGGGACATGTCGATTTCCCGGGCCTTCTCCTTGATTGCTTCCTGAAATACATGGGCCAGAAGTTGTTGGCCCGGGCTATATTTCCCCCAGTCTGGATCATAGGCAGTCTGATAGCCATAAAATAAATGCTTGAAACAAAAACAGTGCTGTACGGCAATGATCCGGCCATCAACCTTAAGTTGATAGAAACGGAGAAATCCCGACCGGAAAGACCTCAGCACCATGTCTCGATAAAATATGCAATAGTCCTCATTTACAAAGGCACTGGCCTCTTCAGCCTGACTGAACACCCGGCGACTGTTTCTTAACAGAAAATCCACTGCTTGATTGAGTTCCGATTCGGTTGTCAGTATCTGAAAAACTACCCGACCGGGAAAATCTTTCTCAAGGCGTCGCTCATAATAGCGGATCGTCTTGCGCAATTTACGATTCAGATACTCGTTCTGAAAGGACTCCCAAGAGGCTGGTAAGGTGACAAAAGAACACTTCGCAGGCTCTCTCTCCAACCAGCGCCCCTCGGCGGCAAGAATTTGGGCTTTGAGAGGCGAGACTTCCCGCAATGCCCGCAATTCAAGGATGTCCCATTCCTGATCGTGAGATTTCAAGTATTGAAGAAAGGCGGCGGTAAGCTCTCCACGTTCTTCCTCTACGGCCAGAATATCTAAGTGGACCGGTGCGGCAATGCCGCTGCCGATGAAGGACAGCCGCCGTAAAATCATCGGTCCGAATCTGTGGCGACTGCGCATCAGAGGAGCAATCCCCGCTAGTTTTCCTGCCCTATCCTTCGCGGTCAGCAACCAGAGTTCCTGGTCATTACGGAGATTATTCCACCAGGTACTCATCCAGACCCAACTCAGGAAGAAGGAGCATGCAGAGATTCTAATTGTCAGGCAATCCCAAGATTCTCCCACCTCCCGCAGCTGCTCCAGAGTAGTCAGTCTTTCAATATCATATCGAGGTGTCATTAACTCTTCGTCTCCAACCAACTGCGTCATCGATGATTTCGGCTTATATTATCGGTCATGTGCCAGTTTCTTACCAGATTTTCGGGTAAATCAACGCCTTGGTCATCATCCAGCCGGTCTGGCGAAGGGGTTTAAAGAGATAACAGGTACCATGCACCGCGAACCAGTAGGAAATGCAGGTAGCGACAACCGCACCCATCGCGCCATAGTCGGGGATCAATAGGAGGTTTAGCGAGATATTCATCCCACATCCCAGCGCAATGCATACCAGATTCACCCTGGTCCAGTTTTTAGAGATAATGAGTACGCTGCGGGCAGCCGCAAGATTGCCAAAGACACTTGACCAGATCAAAACAGATAATAGGGGCCCGGCATCTTTATAGGCAGAAGAAAACAAGAGTTGAACGATCTCCCTGGAAAAGAACAGCACCGGCAGGGCGACCAAATAGCCATAAAACACCATCAGGCTGTAAAGCTTCCGCATATGTGCATAAAAAAGTTCATCAGAGGTGGTCTCAGCCTCGACTAAGGCTGGAAAAACCGCGGAACAGATGACCATCGGAACGAAATACCAGGCCTCGGTAATCTGCACCGCTACGGAATAATTTCCCAGCTCCTTGCTCCCCGCCATATTTCCGAGCATGACCTGGTCGATCCTTAGAAAAGCCATGGTCATCAACGCGGCAGAGAACAGGGGCCAGCTGTCTCGCATCATGGACCTTGCCATGGTTCGACTAAAACGCCAGTCTTTAACAGAATACCCTCTTTTCCGATAGACGATTAACAGTCCCAACGAAGCAAGTGCAGTCTCCGCCAGCACGGCCCAGGCAAAGGCAACCAGTGGGGCCTGCAAGTAAATAAGGCCGATCTTGACGATGCTCAGCAGGAGGAAAGTGGAAGTCTTGGCGTAGACCGAAAACTTCCCCTCCATTCGGGACTTGAACCAGAAATCAATGGCGATAAATGCCTGGACAATAGTACTGGCGGTCAGGATCCCAACCAGCCAGTGCATCAGCCGATCATCGGGGCGGGCCAGGAATATGGCGGCCAGGCCCAGAGCAAAGGCAACGACCCCGCCGGCAACCATCAAAAAGAAAGAGGTGCCAAGGACTTCGTCTCTGGAGGAAGGGTTTTGGGCCAAGCGTCGGATGGAGATGTCATCCAGGGCCAGCATGGCTATGGGTGAAATGATCGTTACGACGGCAAAGGCGTAACTGAACTCGCCGTAAAGCCTCGGGCCGAGATACCTGGCCAACCACACACTGACCCCAAGTCCCACTACCTTGCGGGCGACCTGATCTCCCATCAGCCAGCTGGTGTGGCCAAGGGCCTTCTGCAGATAATAACGACCTTCAACCCTTCCCCTGAGGAAAGAGGGAAGGAACCTGAGCCACGTCTGGTTCATGGTCAATTTTTCTCCAAGAGCCCTATCCGGAAATCCTTTCTATCTTGCCCCAAAATCCCTGGCCACAGAGTGCTGGTGTGATTGTTCTCTGCCATAGGCAATTCTACTTGCATCCCTGCCCAGCAGACTGGCCGGATCAGAAGTCAGATCGTTGGCAATGGGCCGGGAGACGAGAGCCTGCTTCACCCGGCATCCTCCCGGCTTACCTAGAAAATCATAGACCACACCGAAGGCAACGGGTTTCAACTCTTTCGCCAAGTTGTCCGGAGTTCTGCTTCATTAGCGCGACAGTCTGCGGGAATTACTGCGTGGCCGCGGATCCCCTCCGCCCTAGGACTGAAATGGCAGAGAAGTCGGCCAATTTCCCGATGTAGGGATCTTTTGGCAAACGTGAAATCGCCGTCAAGGGCCAAAGGAAACTGAAAGGAGTCTGTGTAGACCAGGATGCCGGCCAGCATAACCGGCATAATCGTGGGTAAAGTCAGTCTGTCGGGAATACTCGGGTTCAAAATCATTGACTCCGGGCTGGAATTACCGTAGGAAATATAGGTTCAAAAGTTGTTCCTGTTACCATGACACAATTTTTCACACTAACTCCAAGATGCAAATAATTCCATGCCAAAAGTAAAGAATGTAGTCTGGCGCTTCTTTGCTTCAATCAAACTTGCCCTGATCTCCCTGATCATCCTGGCCACCACCTCGATTATCGGGACTCTGATCAAACAGGGGCAAGCGCCATCATACTATGTCCGAGAATTCGGACCTAGCCTGACCAGGTTCTTCGAGGTCCTGGACCTCACGAACATGTACGGATCCTGGTGGTTCTTAACTCTGCTCTGCCTCTTTGCCGCCAATCTCGTGGTCTGCACCATCGAACGACTACCCGGCGTCTGGCGCATGGTGGTCCGGGATAACCTGAGCATCGATCCCCAACAACTGGGCAGAATGAGTTTCACCCACCGAACGGAGATCAACTTGCCTGCCACCGCGACCACCGAACAGCTTCGGCAGTTCCTGATTCAGACCGGCTGGAGAAAACCCCGGTGGCTGGACCGGGAAGGATCGACTCTCCTGTTTGTCCAGAAGGGCGCCTGGACAAGGCTCGGGGTCTACATTGTCCATCTCAGCGTCTTGATCATCCTCATCGGCGCCATGACCGGCAAGTTTTTTGGTTTCCAGGCTTACGTCTTTCTCCCTGAGGGAAGAGCCACCAGCAACATATTTCTGCAGGGAAGCAGGAAACCCGTCCCCCTCGGCTTCGAGCTGCAGTGCGACCGGTTTGAGAGAACCTTCTATGCCAACGGGATGATCAAACAGTACCGCGCCGATCTGACCGTCACCGACCCGGCACGCGAGACACCCTATCGGAAGTCGATCATCGTCAATGATCCGCTCACTTATCGGGGGCTCACTTTTTATCAGGCCGATTCCTACCCAATGGAGGAATTTTTGGTCCTGATTCGCGACCGGGCAAGCGACCGGGAACAAGCCTTCCGCGTCTCCCCCGAAAAGGATGTCGCTTGGCAGGGAACCAAGGTCTCCTTCCGGATCGAAGAACTCGAAACCGCCGAGGACGGTGCGGTAAAGCAGGCAAAAATACGTTTCACCGCCGGCCCCACCGCAGAGCCGGCGGACTTCTGGGTAAAAAACAAGGACACTGTCACCCTCCGGCTGTCGGGAAAGGAATTCACCATCACCTTCCGCCAGTACTACACCACCCTGCTACTGGTCACCAAGGATCCAGGTCTGTTGATCGTTTATTTCGGTTGTCTGATGATGATTGCCGGCCTGGCCATCTGTTTCTTCCTGACCCACCGACGTATTTGGCTGCGAATTTCCCCAGGAGCCAAAGAGCAATCGCAGATTCTGATCAGCGGCGACAGCAACAAGAACAAGCCCGCCTTTGAAGGACGATTCCAGGAACTAATTAGTCGCCTGGAGCAAGACACCGCCTTCGCAAGCGCTGACAACAAAACCTGATCTACCCCCCAAGGTATGGCGCCGCGGGGATATCTATAAGATATATCTATCCCCGCTGACTCAAGTGTAAAAGATGGCTGCATTAGATTACGGGGCTGCTTAGCCAATGCTATCCTAACATAACCTTGGTTTCCTCCAAAAGATTGGAGTTTTCGCTGGGCATGGAGATGGTAGCAGCACCGGAACCAGACTGACCGCTGTCCTGGTTACGCCTGGCCGGAAGAGAACTGGCAGGCCCTGCATGGCTTGGTTGAGTTTGAGATATCTCCGGAATATACCTGGAACAGAGTACGGAGAAAGCATCGATGTCATAGAGAGAGGTGATAGCAACCCTGATTAAGGACTCCGGGATCCCCTGAAGGCCATCATCTCCGGCGCCAGCACCGATTTGCTTATAGGTAGTGTAAAGAATTTTTCGCTTTTTTCTCGGCAGTGCCTGATCGGGAATTAGCCTGCT
>Ga0055477_10000619_pt1 | contig 10354 bp, 6 predicted proteins | sample Muzzi_PWA_D2_FD_57683 | JGI IMG/M metagenome (GOLD analysis project Ga0055477, IMG submission 57683) | Wetland microbial communities from San Francisco Bay, California, USA, that impact long-term carbon sequestration - Muzzi_PWA_D2 | ecosystem: Environmental > Aquatic > Marine > Wetlands ... | reverse complement strand
CAGTGCTCGTTCCGCCTTTCCCCAGGGGGCATTGCCGATATTCAGCCCCCCGAGCCGGAGCGTCGGCGTGAGTGACACGTCCAACTCAAGGCGGCCGGTCACGGTGACCTCCCGGCCGCTCGCGGCGGACAAGCGCCGAAGCAGATCCCCCATGTAGGGACGCAGGTCGACCCGATCCACCCACACTATCACCGCGCCGGCAAGCACAAGCAACACGAGCGGAACCGCCAGCAATACAAATAAGAATCTCTTAACGGTTCTCGTCATGACTGAAAATCATTGCGGCCATTCTGCGGGGCAGCCCTAAACGGTACCTTTCGGTCCGGGTTGGTAGACGTAAATTAACCTACTTGAAAAGGACAGTCACGTGATCACGGGTATAGGCGGGGTGTATCGGCGCACAACTCGCGAGCACGCGATCGATATCCCATTTCTGAGCGATACGCCCACCCGACTGGATGCGGCTCGAACGCGCGAAAGTGAACCTTTGGATACTTGTTGACACGACAAGTCGTAGCAATCAATATTGCAGCGTGCATGTCTTTCGAATTTAGAGGAGCGAGCTGCGTGCGCATCGTGACGCGTTATCTCAGATCAGCCCGCTCGCCAGCCGGATTCGCGAATGTTCTCCTCGCGGTACGTGCCGTCGTATTTCTCGCATTGAGCGGTGCCGCGTTAGCGGCAGACTACCCACCGATCGGCATCGCGGGACAGCATCATCCTGGCAAGTTCATCTGGTTCGACCTCGTCACTGACGATCCGGCGGCGGCGATCCGCTTCTACGGCGCCGTCTTCGACTGGCAGTTTCACGCTGTCGACGGAGCTCCGGCGTCCTATACGATCATTGAGAACGCCGGTCGCAATATTGCCGGCATGTTCCGGCACGCGCCGCCACCCGGCGCAACGAGCACCTCCCGTTGGCTGGCGTTGATATCGGTAAACGATCCCGGGCAAACCGCAAAATACATCGAACAACGCGGCGGAAAAGTCATCGTACCGGTGGCGACAATCGCGGGACGAGGTACCCACGCCTTGTTCCGCGACCCGCAAGGCGCCATGTTCGGAGTGCTCAGGTCCGACACTGGCGATCCTCCCGACACCCCGGTAGCCGACGGCGATTTCTTCTGGCTTGACCTCCTGGCACGCGATCCGACACAGGCGGCTGAATTCTACCGTGACCTTGCCGGCTATGAAGTGACCCTGACGCAGTTGGGCGAGGGTGTGACACGCGCGATGCTCGCGTCGGGTGGTTATGCTCGTGCCGGTATCGCTGTCATGCCCGCCGCGGTGAAACAGCCCGGTTGGTTGCCGTATATTCTGGTAGAGGACGTAACCGGCATCCTGGAGAAGGCGCGTGCCGCCGGCGGTACCATACTCGTGGAACCGCGTGCGGATTTACTTGACGGTAACCTCGGTGTCATCGCCGATCCGCGTGGTGGTGTGCTGGGTGTCGTGAACTGGGCTCAAGACCGTGATGCGGAGGCCTCGCAGTGAGCGCCGCGGCCGGTCCGACCCGGTTCCGCCGTAGCGCACTGGCGTTGATGTTGGGTATTTGCGCGACGCTCGTCGGCGCATGTGCAGGCACGGGCGGGAGCAAGGTCAGCGGCACCGTTTATGTTGGCGCCGGGTACTATGATCCGTGGTATTGGGGGCCGGGCTATATTCCTCCGCCCGGCGCCATCGGTCCACCACCACGCCCCGTCAGACCTCCGCCCCGCCCGACCCATCCCATTGCCCGGCCGCCGTCGCGTCCGCCAGCGATGCGCCGTTAGCACGGCGTACGCCTGGTATGGTGAAGAAGCAGGCGCCGCGAGGAGCTGTCGTCACTCCAAGCGGCGCCCCTCTTTCGCACAGCGCGTGGATGGGCCGTTACTCCTCTGCAATCTTGAGAATTTCGACATCCGGATTCGCGCCCGTCATCCCACGAAATGTCTTCCAATAGGCCTGCGCCTCCGCGAGGCTGGTAAACTCCCAGCAATCGTCGCACAGCATCAGTTGACGTAACAGGTCGTTATTGATCTGGTGGCCGGTCCGGTAGCCGGTGAACTGACCTACGATGCGAGCACCGGCCAACGCCATGTCCCCGATACAGTCCAGCGCCTTGTGACGCACGAACTCGTCACGATAACGAAGACCGCCGTCGTTCAGGACTTCATTGTCCCTTACCAACACCGCATTGCGCAGCGAACCGCCCTTGGCCAGCCCCAGCGACCGGAGCGTATGGATCTGCTCTTCGAATCCGAACGTGCGCGCGGGTGCCAGTTCATCGTGGAACGTCTTTTCGTTGATGGGGAGTGATATTTCCTGTTTACCGATTGCATCGGAGTCGAAATCGATCTCGAGACAGATCCACGGGACGGGTGACGGCATCAGGCATGCATACCGATCCTCGTCGTAAATCGAGATCGGGGTCTTGATCAAGAAGGCTCGGCGTAGCGCCGACTGCTTGACCGTTCCCGTTTGTCGTATGACCGATACGAAAGGCAGTGCGCTACCGTCCATAATCGGAACCTCCGGGCCGTCAAGGACGATGCGCGCGTTGTCGACGCCACAGGCGTACAGTGCGGCCAGCAGATGCTCGACCGTACTGACACGCACGCCCAGGGCATTACCCAGGGTCGTCGACAAGCGTGTATCGATGACGTTATGCCACAACGCCGGAATCTCCGACCGGTAGGGGGCGACATCCCGACGGGCAAAGACGATCCCGCTGTTCGGCTCGGCCGGGAGCATGCGCATCACGACCTGTATATCGGAGTGTAGTCCCCGCCCGACGAAGGTGAGGGTATCGGACAGGGTGTGCTGATAATGTGAATCATTGTACTCTCGATGTTGAAGATTCATTTGCGGTGTTCCTCTGTTCGCTCCAGTCGACTGTGAGCATACGGAGGACGACTACGTTGGAATTGTCCGCAAACGCCAAGCAATTACCGGGGACTTGTCTAATTCCGCCAATCGGTTATCCTGAATGGCCAAGTGAGAACTACGCGTAAAAAGTTATGTTTTCCACCACATTGACCACCTGGGCCCTGCTGATTTGGCAGGTATTGCAGGACATGGGCCATAATCCACGAGACCTGTTCTCGAAGGTGGACCTGGACCCCGCGAAGCTCGCCGACCCGAACGCACGCTACCCCGTCATGGGTATGCAACGTCTATGGGACGAGGCGGTCCGCATCACTGATGACCCGTGCTTCGGACTCGAAGTCGGCAGGAGATGGCATCCGACGACGTTTCACGCGTTGGGATTCGCGTGGCTGGCGAGTAGCACACTCCACGACGCTTTGGAGCGCCTCGCTCGCTACGTACATGTGGTGTCCAATGCGGTCAAGGCGGACGTTGAATCACGCGGGGCAAGCTATGTGTTGACCTTCGGCGCACCCGGCAGCAAGGTCGCTGCAATTCCGGCGTCAATAGACGCAGGACTGGCCGCGATCATGCAGATGTGTCGCCAGATTTGCGGAGAAGGCTACCAACCGCAAGGCGTCCTGATTTCGCATGACCGTCCACCGTGCGGTGGCCGCCTCGAGGCCTTCTTCCGCGCACCGATCCATTACGATGCGGGAGAAAATGGTCTGATCTTCCACGCCCAGACCATCGACAGGCGTCTGCCGACGGCGAACGCGGATCTGGCGCGTGCTAACGAAGAGGTGGTGGTGAAATATCTGTCCCACCTGGACCGCACGTCCGTCGCGACACAGGTGCAGGCGCACTTGATCGAACGGTTGCCGTCGGGCCACGTTGGTGAAGAGATCATGGCAGATTCCTTCAACATGAGCCTGCGCACCCTGCAGCGGAAACTCCTCGAAGAAGGTACCAGCTATGCGAGGCTCCTGGAGGAGACACGGCGCGACCTGGCGAAGAATTATATCGAGAACTCGACCCTGTCGCTCAATGAGATTGCCTATCTGCTGGGGTTCTCCGAACAGGCCAGTTTCACCCGCGCCTTCCGGCGCTGGTATGCCACCTCTCCCAGTGCCTATCGCGGTACCCTGCGCGAATCGTCGACGGCATCGATGCAATAGCGGATCGAGCGCGGCGCCAGTGCGCCGCGCTCGTATTCGCTGTTTTGTACGACCCTCGGTCGCTTATCTAGTTCCCAAACAACATTCCGAAATCAAAGCGATAGTTGGTAAAGCGGGGCGTGCTATCCGTACCGCTGACGTCGACCCACTGCTCGCCGACGATACCGCGCAGGAAGATGTTATCTTTCAAGTCAAAACGAACACCGAGCGCGGCGCCGTAGGCAAACTCCGACTTCGCATAGGTCGGCTGGTAGCCCGAGCAAACATACCCCCACCACGGATCCCACCAGCACCCGGTCTGAGGCGGCGCACTCGGTATGTTGGAGTCGACCCATGCCCAACCGATATTCGCGCTCACGAACGGCGTAAATGTCTTGGCCATGAAGTTGTACGTCAGGTTAAAGCGTGTCGACGTAGTATCCAACCAGCCGCCGTACGTCTCAGTCGCGGGAGGCGGGTTCTGTGCGACCCGGGTTCCGGTATAACTCACGGAGTTCCAGCCCAATTCCATATCCAAGGCAAGATTTTCATTGAAGTTGTATCCGAAACCGAATATCCACCCCATATCGCCGTCGATCTCAGCACTCGCACCACCATCGAAGTCCACGGTTTCCCCGTTAAGGTAATTGGCACTCAAGAACCCCTCCCAAACACCGGCCCGATGACTGGCTTCGGCGGCAAGGCACGTGCTGAATCCAACGGTCAAGATGACCCCCAGAACGAATAAGGCGAAATCACGGCCTGGTTTGTATTTTCTGTCTGCTCCCCTAAACATGACCTATCTCCTTCACGTTGATGTCGCTTTGAATATATGCACCACTGGATTGACGGAACCCCTCACCGCACCCGCCTGAATTACTTAGGTAGCTTCTTCAACAGCTTAGTCACGGCGTAATCCAGTCGTGCCTTCATTGTCTTCTCGTCGGCATTTTTCTGCAACTCGGCCGTCGCCACGCCGGCCCAGATAACAAAACCAGTTTCGCTATCCGCGATCATGACGACCAATCCGCCTTGAGGGACGTTGGACAATATGTCCATTTTGGTTTTCGGGTCCGTCTTCATGTCAAGCGCGTCCATGTCAATGCCCGCGGCGAACGCGACGATCAAGTCCGGATTGGCGGAATCCTCCGACATGCCGCGCTTACGAAGCTCACGATCGATCAGATACTTGATTTCCGCATCCGCATCGAAATTCGGCGGCTCCCATTGACCGAATGCGTCATTGACGATGGCGGCCGAACCCAGCCAGGCATACGATTTGTACCCGGAAAAATTCGCCTTTGGATCGGCTTGCGCATCGATCTTGATATCCTTGGTTGGCGCAGTCACACAGCCCGCAATAAAGGAAAATAAGCCCACGAACAAAAACAGAGTTGCCTTTTTCATTGTCCGATCTCCCTCTCGAAAACTAAATTAGCAGTGGGGCCCGCCCCCGCTGCAACCGGTAATAACCTGTCCCTCGTCTCCATTGGCCTCGGGCTCCGCGCGGTCCGAAACGGCCCGGTTACCCGAGCTTAACCGGCGTCCGCCTGCTTGCGCTCCGCTTTCTTGAGCTTCTTGATGTCGTCGGGCGTCAGCTTGGGCGGTTCTACCGAAATCGTCAGCTTGTCGATCGTGCCGGTGAAATTGAACGGCGGCTCGTAGTCCTGATCGTCCACCGGCGAGCCCATATCCATGCCGATGTCGAAGCCCTCGTCAACCGGCAGCATCATTGGGATGGTCTTTTCTATGGTCTGGGTCGCCACCACCTTGCCATCCACCGTCAAAGTGCCCGTGCCGGGATGCCCAAGACCACTGGTGTTGTTGAACGCCAGCGTCGCAAATCCCAGGCCCTGGTACTTGAAGTCGAAGACGAGAGTGTGCTTGCCGGGCGACAGCGCGGGACCTACCCAGCGATCCCGCTTCAGGTCCAGTAGATTCCAGGTGTACACTGGCTTGCCTTTGAGTAGATATAAACCCCAACCGCCGAACCGGCCGCCTTCTGTTACGATCATGCCGTCACCGCCGTCCTTGGGCACCGTAACCTCGGCGGTGATGGTGTACGAGGTATTCAGTAGATTGGGGGCAATAGCGACTGGGGTGCAGCAGATCGGCATGCCGGCATAGTTGAATACTTTGCGTCCTGCCGTCAAACTCGGTTTCGGTGTAACGATGCGCGTAGCCGCCGAGGCATCCAGCGGGAACACCTGGTACTTGTCGAACTCCTTGAACATCAGGTCGTGCATCTCCTTGACCTTGTCCGGGTACTTCGCCGCCAGGTTGGTGTACTGCGTCGGGTCCTTGGCCACGTTGTATAGCTCGAAGGTAAAAGCGCTGGCGGGGTCGGGGATCGCCGCGCCTGCAATATCCCACGGCGAGCGCTTAGGCACCGAGCTCAGCATCCAGCCGTCATGGTACAGGCCTTGGACGCCCATCATCTCGAAATACTGGGTGTCGTGGCGTGCCGGGGCATTGGCACCGGCCTTGGGGAAGGTGTAGGCGAAGCTCACGCCCTCCATCGGCTCCTGCTTGATCCCGTTGACGTATTCCGGCGCCGGAATACCGGTTGCCTCGAGGATCGTGGGCACGATGTCGGTCACGTGGGTGAACTGACGGCGGATCCCGCCGGCGTCGGTGATGTGGCCCGGCCAGGCCACGGCCATGCCATTGGCGGTGCCGCCGTAGAAGGACGGGATCTGCTTGGTCCACTTGAACGGCGTGTCGAACGCCCAGGCCCAGCCCACCGCCATATGGCTGTACGTGTCTTGCGTGCCCCAGGCATCGTAGAACTTCATCTGGTCGGCCACCGGCAGTGTGATGCCGTTGAATGTAAGCATTTCGCTGGGCGTCCCCACCAGCGAGCCTTCGGCGGAGCTTCCGTTGTCACCGCTGATGTAGATGATCAGGGTGTCATCCAGCTTGCCCTCTTTCTCGATTTCGTCGATCACCCGCCCGATCTCGTGATCGGTGTAGGCCAGATAGGCTGCATAGTTGTCCGCCTGCCTGATGAACAGTTTCTTTTCCTCCGGGTTTAGCTGATCCCAGTTCTTGAGCATCTTTTCCGGCCACGGCGTGAGCTTGGCATCCTTGGGCATAATGCCGAGTCGCTGCTGGTTGGCGAAGATCGTCTCACGCAGCTTGTTCCAGCCCTTGTCGAAGAGGTGCATGTCGTAGATCTTCTTCTGCCAGTACGGCGTCGGGTCGTGCGGCGCGTGTGTACCGCCCGGCACGTAGTGCAGGAAGAATTTCTTATCCGGGTCGGTGTTGTTCAACTGGATGAGCCAGCGGATGGCCTCGTCCGCCATCGCAGTGGTCAGGTTCCAGCCCGGATGTCCGATGTAGGGATTGATCGGGGTGGTGTTGCGATACAGGTTGCCCGGTTGCCACTGGCTGGTATCGCCGCCGATGAAGCCATAGAAATACTCGAAGCCCATGCCGGTCGGCCACTGGTCGAAAGGCCCCAGCTGGCTCGTCATGTATGACGGCGTGTTGTGGTCCTTGCCGAACCACGACGTGGCGTAGCCATTATCCAGCAGGGTGCGGCCGATCGTCGCCGCATCCTCCGGAATCACGCTGTTGTAACCCGGGTAGCCGGTCGCCTGCTCGGAAATCACGCCGAAGCCCGCCGCGTGGTGGTTGCGCCCGGTGATCAAGGCGGCCCGCGTCGGCGAACACAGCGAGGTCGTATGGAAGTCCGTATAGCGGAGCCCCATCTTGGCGATGCGGTCTAACGTCGGCGTCGGGATTACGCCGCCGAAGGTACTCGGCGCGCCGAAGCCCACGTCATCTGTCATGATCAGCAGGATGTTCGGGGCCTTCTCGGGTGGCACGACGCGCGCCGGCCAGCAGGGCTTGGACTGCAGGGCGTTATGTTCGATTTTCCCGCAGAACTTCTGATCGGGCGGGGGGAGCTGTTTACCGCTGATGGTGGTGGTGGCATCGGGCGAACCCAGGGTACCGGTGACTTCCACGGCCAGGGTGGTCATCGGCGCCGCGACGATAATCGCTGTGCAGAGTACGCCGGCCAATCTTCGCATGCTGTCTATTGACGTTGTGTTATACATATTCATGTCGAAACCCCCTGAAATCACGATGAACTCGTATCCCTTCCGGGACCTAAGAACTCGTCATATGTAATGTTGCCGAACAGTCACGGCGATGACTATTGACCTTTGGTGCAAGTCGGGCCGTAAGAAACCTGACAGCCCGAGTCAGGATTGCAGGGCCGGCCAGCGGTAGACCGCTGGCCGGATGAGCACTCAGGTCATTTCCTTCTTCTACTTTCACGTCCGGTAGCGTACTGCCGACACGCGCAGGTCGCCTTTCGCGATCTCCTCAATCACTCAACCCGACTTCGGCGTATACCAGATCGGCGAGGTGTAGGCGCGCTCCTGCAACTCCACGGTGGTGCCCGGCAGCGGCTTGACGCCGAAGCGCCTCGCGTCGTACGCGGTCCAGCGCGGCATTGCGGCGCGCGCTGATCTAAGACCGTGTCTCGTGTCCACCAGACAGGAACCGACGTGTTTGCGAAGACGGACGAATCGCCGAACGGCATAAACTGACTTCCTTACGCACTCTAATATTTTTATGAAGCGTTTGTTGTGCTCTTACCGGTCAGTGTTTACTCCGCTAGACTAGCTGTGTCAATTGCCCAAAAGTGCAAGCCGACCGCTGGCGACTCTACTCTTTAGACCAACCGGTATTGATCTCCGCAAAGGTGACCTCCTCGGAGCCCCGCTGCTCTGCCATACACATACCGTTGGCGGTTCGGCATGTCGCCTAAAGCCATGCGTGAGCTTTTTTCACGGCCCAGCTCGGGTGCCGAACCATGGCCGGCGAATTTCAACGACACGCGGGATGCTTGAAGAAATTTAGAGGCTTCGCCTGCACTCGCTGCGGTTCATTCGCATTTACAACTGCGATTCGACGGGAAAGAGGCGCAGGATACCGACGCCGAATCGGCGCCAGAATCCGGTATGTGGTTCATGATCGTACTCCACCGGTTTGCCGTCCTCTTGGCCGTACCACCGCAGTTGTTCGGTCCCGTTTGCATCGGTCTCGAGCCGGACCCGGAAGGCGAGTTGATCGATGTTGCGATCGAACCAGTCCGCCATCCCGCCCGCGATCTCGCGCTGATCCAGCATCACGCCGATCTCGGAGTTTTCCACCACCGATCGCGGGTCGAGGTTCATCGAACCAATGAACACGTATCGCCGATCGAGCACGAAGGACTTCGCATGCAGGCTGGCCTTGGACGAACCACCCGCGGATTTTTTCTCCTTACGCTGCTCCCGGCTGAGCTCCTTGTTGAGCTCGTAGAGCTCGATCCCGGCGCGCAGCAATGCCTTGCGATAGCGCGCATAACCCGCGTGGACCACCGAGACGTCCGTAGAGGCCAGAGAATTCGTCACGATGCGCACGCGCACGCCCCGCTCACTCAATGAGGTAAGATAGGCGGTCCCTTCCTTTCCTGGTACGAAATAGGGCGAGAAGATGATCAACTCCCTCTTTAGGCCGTCGAAGTACGGCTGCAAGGCCGTCACGAGACGATATTTGCTCGCCGACGCTCGATCCATTACCAGCTTCTCTGGGTCGTCCGCGACGACCGTGGCCTGCCCCCAGTAGTAACGCACATCGCCGCCTCGTAACTGCCTGGCGAGCATCGAGTCGCGCAGTGCGGTGAGATACGCCGAATCGTCCTGCGCCGCGACAAAGGCTTCCAGTTCCTTGCGAGCCTGTGCCAGCTGTGCCTGTGTAGGCCGCTCCTTGACCAGGGTCGTCACCGGATAGGCCAGAGGGTGGTTCCAGTATTTGTCGAAAGAGTTCGACACCTCGTGCGCAACAGGGCCGATCCCGAGCACATCGAGGTCCTGGAAGGCCAGATCCGGATTCGCCTCGAAGTATTCGTCGCCGATGTTGCGTCCGCCGATCACGGTCGCCTGGTTGTCGACCGTAAAGGACTTGTTATGCATGCGGCGAGTCACCGATCCGAGACGAGTCACATATTGGGATGTCCGTCCCACCTTGCGGCTGAAGGGATTGAAGATACGCACCTGGATATTCGGATGAGAATCCAATAGCACGGCACCGAAGTCGCGCCCCTCCAAGGTCATGTCGTCAACAAGGAGGCGTACCCGGACGCCGCGGTCTGCCGCCTTTATCAGCTCGTTGACGAACAGGCGGCCGGTGAGATCGTCGTGTAGCAGGTAATATTGGGCATCGATGCTGCGCTCCGCCACCTGCGCAAGGACCGCGCGAACCAGAAAGGCGTCCAGGCCGTTACCCAATGGGAGAAAACCCGACTGACCTGGATGCGCAGACTTCTGGTTCTGTTCGAGGCGCCCCAGCCT
>Ga0055477_10000616_pt1 | contig 10369 bp, 4 predicted proteins | sample Muzzi_PWA_D2_FD_57683 | JGI IMG/M metagenome (GOLD analysis project Ga0055477, IMG submission 57683) | Wetland microbial communities from San Francisco Bay, California, USA, that impact long-term carbon sequestration - Muzzi_PWA_D2 | ecosystem: Environmental > Aquatic > Marine > Wetlands ... | reverse complement strand
GGTTTTTTAATGTGAAAGCCAGAGTTGACGGATATTTATCCAACGACGCACCGGTACTTTCCAATGTGGTGCCTGACACAACCATCGTAAAAGGCGATCAGGGAAAAAGTGACAGCCGTCTTTCCTATTTTGGCCGGATTAGTTACAACTACGATCAGAAATACATGGTGAATGTCAGCTTGCGCAGAGACGGATCATCCAGATTTGGGAAGAACAACCGCTACGGATATTTTCCGGCCGCTTCGGTAGGTTGGGTGATAACCAGGGAGAATTTCCTGGCGCCGGCCAATAACTGGTTGAACTTCTTTAAACTGAGAGGAAGCTGGGGTCAGAATGGTAAAGAACCGGCAGAACAGTACGTATATCTGGCCAGAGTAGGTACTGATAACAGATATTATACCTTTGGCCCCAACAGGTACGTTGGAGTTTCACCTGTCATCAGCGCCAATCCCGATTTGAAATGGGAAGCGTCTACACAGATCAATGTGGGTTTTGACGCCGACTTTTTTGACAACTTTAATCTGACTTTCGACTGGTATAGGAAGACAAGCAAAGATTGGATCATGCAGACGACCGTTCCGGGTGTTTCAGGCATAGCAGGTATAAGTGAAACGGAAAACCCATTTATCAACGGAGGAAATGTGACAAACACGGGGGTAGAAGTTGAATTGGGATATACCAGGAATTTCAATGAATTGTTCGTTGACGTGAGAGGTAATTTTGCTTACAATAAAAATGAAGTTACTGATGTTCCCGGCGGATTTATTAATGGTGCGGTTAGCGTTTTAGACAACGGTACGCCTACTTTTTATCGTGTTGAAGAAGGTTTTCCAATCGGGTATTTCTGGGGATATAAAACCGATGGGATATTCCAGACCCAGGAAGAAATAGATAACTATGTGGGTCCGGGTGACACACCCCTTCAACCTGGTGCCAGGCCGGGAGATGTTAAATTTGTTAACCTCAATGGCGATAATGTTATCAATGACGACGATAAAACCATGGTGGGAGATCCCAATCCCGATTTCATATACGGATTAAATCTCAACGTCTCTTATAAAGGGATCGACTTTGGTGTGAATTTGCAAGGACAGGCAGGTAATCAAATTGTAAAAGCATACAGGTCAATATCCAGATATTATAACAATTATACTACGGATGTCCTTGATAGATGGACCGGCCCTGGAACGTCAAATACAATGCCCCGTGTCACACTTGGCGATGAAGCTAATTTAAATTGGCGTAGATTTTCTGATCTGTATGTGCAGGATGCCGGATACCTAAAGGTCAAAACGATTAATCTCGGTTACGATCTAAAAAGCTCGCTGCTGAAAAATATTGATGATATAGGACAACTGAGGATTTACGTATCAGCAACGAATCTTTTCACATTTACAAAATATGACGGCCTTGACCCTGAAGTAGGTTACGGTTCGTATTACGATTCTCAGGGGAAACTTCAGGATGCTTATGCGTCCGGAATTGATTTGGGTTTCTATCCAACAGCCCGCACTTATATGGTAGGAGTGAATGTGAAATTTTAAAAGAGGAAAAATCATGAAAAAGATTATATCAATACTATTTATCACATTGTTGATGGTGGCCTGCCAGGAAGATTTTCTGGACAGGACGCCTACAACATCCACAGTTATTGAAAGTTTTTATCAAACTCCCGGAGACGCGACGGAAGCGCTTACTGCCGTTTACAATATGTTGCTGCGTGACGATTGGGATAGTCCGATCATCATGTCGGAAATAGTTTCTGATAATTGTGCCGGAGGTGGAGGAACCGGTGATGGAGGAGGATATCAAAGAACGGACAGAGGCTTGCAACAGCCCGATGCTAATGCTAATCAGAATGCCTGGACAGACTGGTATGGTGGTATTTACCGGGCAAATGTTTACCTGGAAAGCGAGGGACAGATTGACTGGAGCGGTAAAGAAGCGTTACAGAAACAATATCAGGCGGAAGCCAGGTTTTTAAGGGCTTATTTTCATTTTAATTTGGCCAGGATGTTTGGTGAAGTGCCGATGCTGGATCATACAATCACAGATGAGGTCCCGGAAAGAGCTTCGGCTGAAGACTTGTATGCGTTTATGATAGATGATCTGAAATTTGCTGCGGAAAATGCGCTGGATGCTCCATATCAATCCATGAAAGAAGAAAATTGGGGTAGAGTGACCAGGTGGGCCGCAGAAGCCATGATTGGCAGGGTTTATCTGTATTACAGCGGATACTACAACAAGCCTGACCTCAAAGGATTTACCGCTCAGAACGCTCTTACCTATGTTGACGATGTGATCAATAACAGCGGACATGACCTGGTAAATGACTTTGCCAGCTTGTGGAGAGTGCCCACATATTCAGAATTAGGAGATATTGGAATGTATGCGGGTGAGGTAAATCCCGAGGTCGTTTGGTCCATTTCCTATAACATCACCGGCGATAATAACCAAACCTATGGCGCTTCCTATTGGCAGCGGATGATTGGTCCCCGCTCTACAAATATTGATCCCTACGGACAGGGATGGGGCGCGATGCCTGTTCTTCCCGCATTGTGGGACGCCTATGATCCGGCAGATGCGCGTCGCACGTCTACCATTCTTTCATGGGATGATGAAGGACTTGCTTATAACTATGAGGACAACCAGCAGGCACAATATACCGGATACAATGCCAAGAAATATGCGATTGCTTCTGTTGGCGGACAACCTGAAGACATCGCAAATGGAGGTACCAATTGGCAATATGACGCCTTTGAAGATTATATGGTCGTCCGTTTTGCAGATGTCCTTTTGATGGGCGCCGAATTGTACGTGATCAACAATGGCGAAAATAACGGTACGGCAATGAACTATATCAACCGGGTACGGGAGAGAGCTTTTGGAGATGATACACAAAATTATTCTTCACTTGCGATCAGCGATATTTTTAAAGAGAGAAGGCTTGAGCTGGCCGGTGAAGGCTTACGCTATTGGGATGTTCTCCGTTCGTGTAAAGGGGATTTCTCCAAGCTGGCAAGTATCCTCTCGTATACGGATGATGCGGATGGAGGAAATTTTTCAAATACGTCAAATGTGGTAAGTCTGGATGTCGACGGGAATAATTTTGCTGACAAAAAGGGTCTGTTCCAGATCCCTCAAAACGAGATCGATCTGATGAAGGGCATAGTGGAGCAAAATCCGGGATATACAACTAATTAACGAACAATTAAAATTAAACAGATGAAAAGTTATTCTATATATATAATTGGATTCTTCCTTAGCTTCATCTTCTTTAGTGGGTGTGAGCCGATTGAAGACAGGGAAGATATAACCGGCATTGGTACCGGCACGCTCGATTTTAAAATTGATCAGGAGCAGGGCAGGGATAGCAAAGTGATCTTTACGTTCAACGCTTCCAACGCCAACGTTTTTTGGGATATATACAATATTACATCGGGAGAAAAAGCAAAATTTGCTTCTGACAATAGCAGGGAAGCAACTATGGTATTTCCCTTTAAAGGTACATACCGGACCATCGTATATGGATATTTCAAAAATGGGATGGTCGTAGATTCTGTTGATTTTTCTACTTCAGCCAATGATGAAGGATATTTTGCAGATCCCAACTGGCCACTATTAACCAATTCGAGTAATGGAAAATACTGGAAGATCTCTGCTAAATATGTGGGTCCGGAATCGGTATTTTCCGAACCGCCGGCCTGGTGGCAACCGGATATAAGTGGCGAAGCCTGGGGTCACGATTCTATTTATTTTGACCTCTATCAGGGATATAATTTCAGAAGGTACAGAGACGGGGTCAAACAGGAGGATCTTGTATTTAAATATGACAGTGTGGCTCTGGAAACACCCATATTCAACGGGGCAGTCGTAAAAACCCTCTCGTTCAATGCAGATCATTCGGTATTGCCCGATGATGATGCAGCAGAAATGGGATCTATGTACAATACCTTTAAGATCGCCAAGCTTACGGAAGATACATTGATCGTATCCCAGGGAGCTTCTTTTATTCCCGATAGAAATTCGGAAGACTGGTCCTGGTATTGGTTATATACGAGCGAAGATTAAGTGACCTGATGATATTTTACAACCTGCCTGGGATTTCCGGGCAGGTCTTTTTGAATCTTATGAAAAAAAAATGATTACAGGTTGTTTGAGATAAAGAGATACGGTGTCTTTACTTTACGATACAAAAAAGTATTCGGAAATGGCGATCGATATGTTAACAACATAATAACGAAGAACATCTTGTCATTGCTAAAAAGACTAACACGTTGAGAAAGTGCAATTTTCATTCGATTTTGAAAACATAGCCGTTGTCTTTTGCAAAATCTACCATGCCTGAATTCTAGGATAATTCCTCACCTTTATAATATAATGTCAAAATTTTTAACAATTTAAACGTATCATGAATGAAAAGAAAATTACTCTTCTTATGTAAAATGAAGGGATGGACCAGGCTTATTGCCTTTGTCTTTTCCTTTCTGGTAGTAAGCTCCGGCTTGCAGGCACAATCCAAGGAAGTTTCCGGAACGGTAACTGCTTCTGACGACAACTCTGCAATCCCGGGAGTAAACATCCTTGTTAAAGGTACGACCAACGGTACGACCACTGACATTGATGGAAAATTTACGCTACGCGTGAATGATAATTCGGCGGTGCTTGTAATAAGTAGTGTTGGTTATATAACAGAGGAAATTGAGGTTGGAACGCAGTCCGTGATCAATGTCGTAATGAGTCCCGATATCAAGACTCTTTCAGAGATTGTAGTAATTGGGTATGGTACACAAAAACGTGAAGACGTAACGGGCGCTATCAGTTCGGTAAATGCTTCAACCATCGAAAAAGTACCTGTGACTACAGTGGACCAGGCCTTGCAGGGCCGCGCTGCCGGAGTGCAAGTAGTAAATAACGATGCACGTCCCGGTGGAAGCGTTAGTGTGCTGATCAGAGGTATTGGTAGTTTGGCCAGCGGTGGTAATGAACCGTTGTATGTGATAGACGGTTATCCCATCACAGGAGGCATCAATAACATTAACCCGAACGATATTGCCTCTATCGATGTACTGAAAGATGCATCAGCGACCGCTGTCTATGGCGTCCGGGCAGCGAATGGTGTGGTGATCATTACTACCAAAAAAGGATTCAGAGACAAAATACAAGTCTCACTCGACGCTTACGCAGCTTTCCAAAGCAAACCCAAACAATATGACCTGTTAAATGCCTATGACTGGGCTACCCTGTCGAATGATGTGGAGGACGCTCAGGAAACACCCTATACCGGGTTGGATATATGGCATACGCCCGATGCCCTGCATAGTGTAGACTGGCAGGATGCCATGTACCGAGATGGCGTTACGCAAAACTATACCATAGGAGTACGCGGCGGTACCGATAAAGTGCAAACGGCGGTATCGCTTGGCTATTACGATCAAAAAGGTATAGTACTGGGTTCCTACTTTAAACGATATACGATGGGATTAAACCTTGATTATCAGGCAACAGAATGGCTTAAATCTTCAACTAGTGTTAAGTATACCTATCAGGATGGCAATAATCCTTACGGAACTGGGCAACTGTTTAATTTGGTGACCAATCCTCCCACTTTGGATGACGGCAATATGCTTACCTACGAGATAAAAGACGATAAAGGCAACTATGGCTTTTATAATCCTCTGCAGCCTAATGTATACAAGTTCAATAACCCTGTTTACACGGTTGAGACCAATGAGTATGAAAACATAACCAACTATATTTTGGCGACTTCCTTTCTTGAAGCTACGATATTCGATGGCCTTAAATTGAAAACCAATGCAGGGGTAAATATGACTAACTTTTCCAGCTCCTTTTTTCAACCGGAAGATGCACGGGCCAATGCCCAATACCCCTCTGCTGTTATTGCAAATGCATATTATCACCAAAATATGAGCGATAATTTTGAATGGTTGTGGGAGAATACGATCGCATACGATAAAACCTTCGGTGATCATACCATCAATTTTGTAGGAGGCATTTCCGCGCAACAAAACACTAAAACCTTAATGGGGGCAGGAGGAATTCCACCAAATAACATAATCAGGGATTTAGGATCGCTTGGAAACCTACAATTTGATCAATATGGCAATGGAAAAAATATTTCCACATTGGCGTCCGAATTTGCCCGGCTTACCTATAACTTTGCCGATAAGTATATGATCACCGGTACCATCAGAAGGGATGGTTCATCCAAGTTTGACAAGGGGCATAAATATGGTACTTTCCCTTCAGGCGCTGTAGCGTGGAGAATAAAAAATGAAAAGTTCCTGAAAGGAGTTGATTTTCTGGATGACCTGAAATTGAGGGCCAGCTATGGTAAAGTGGGTAATGAAACTCCCATTGGGCTGTTTAAATACCAGGCTCTCTATGCCGGCAACTTCCCGGCGAGTCTGAATGGCGGCACGGATCCTAACACCGGCTTGCCTAACGATAACCTGGGTTATCCTTTTGACAAGATTTACCAGAATGGTATGGCTCAAACCCAGCCGGCAAATCCCGACTTGAAATGGGAAACGGACGAACAAACAGATATAGGACTAGATGCAGCATTCCTTCAGGGAAGACTTAGGCTAACGGTTGACTGGTTCAACAGGGATTCAAAAGATTTTCTGCTGACGCTGGCAGCGCCTGCACAGACAGGATACAATTTTATTACCCGTAACGTAGGAAGTATGAACAATAAGGGCATTGAATTTGCCGTGAATTACAATGGTACTATTGGCGAAGATTTTGAGTTTGGAGCCGGTCTAAACCTTTCAAAGATCAAAAATACCCTTACCAGCATTACATCAGGGACTGATTTCGTTGCCAATTTTGGAGGAGGTGTGACCCTGGTCGGTCAGGGCTGGGACGAATTTTCTCGCTCGTACGTAGGCAGACCTGTTGGTGAATTCTTTGGTTATAAATCCTTAGGCATCTTTCAGACCCAGGAAGAAATTGATGCGCTGAATGCAGCAGCTCCGGATGGTATATATTATCGTGCCGCTACGAGTCCCGGGGACCGTTATTTTGCTGATATAAATGGTGATGGTAAAGTAGATGCAGAAGATAGAACAAGTATTGGAAATCCGCAACCTAAAGTCTTCGGAGGCCTTAACCTCGACGGAACTTACAAGTCATGGGATTTCAACTTGTATTTTTATGGCAGTTTCGGAAACAAAATACTGAACTACGTAGAGAGCCATCTGGAGAGCTTCCAGAAAAGAGGATCGGAAGGCGTTCAAAACGTGAGCCAGGAATATTTCGATAATTACTGGAAACCCGGCCGACCTTCGGATAGGTATGCCCGGGCACTGGCCAATGACGACAACACGCTCAATAGTATTCCGTCGGATGTGTGGGTGGAAAATGGCAGCTTCGTGAAATTAAAAAACATTACCGTTGGCTACACGTTACCGAACACTTTGATGAAGAATTCAATTTCAAAGCTAAGAGTGTACGTTTCTTCTCAAAACCTGTTCTTTATTACCAAATACAAAGGACTTGATCCGGAGATTGGTTTGCAGGGAGGAAGCGATGGAGTGAATGCAACGCAAAATGGAGTCGACAATGGAACTTATCCTTCCTCAAGGACTTACACTATCGGGTTAAACGTAACATTTTAAATCAACTTTCAAATTTGACAATTATGAGAAGAACCTATATAATCATATTTACAATATTCCTCGTCTCATTCACTTTGTTTTGGGCATGTAAAGAAAGTTTTCTGGAGCAAACCAATACGTTTCAGACTACAGCCGATGCCTCATTCAATAAACCCGAGGATGTTATTGGCTTGATAAACGGAATATACGATACTTACCAGAACAGCGATTTGCTAAAAAAATGTATCTGGTATAGGGCTAATTTTGGCACGCATGATTTTTTTAACTGGGGTGGCGACGTGTTCTGGAACAACTACCAGATACCAGCCACTTTTCTCGGCCTTACTACTTTTTGGAACCAATCTTATATTGGAATAGCCAGGGCCAACTCCGCCTTTCCCGTAATAGAAGATGCTCTGGAAAAAGAGATTATTACGCAGCCGTTGGCCGACCGTCTGACAGGTGAAGCATATTTTTTGCGCGGCATGACCTATTATTATCTCGCTGCATCTTTTGGAGGAGTACCCCTTGAATTAAGCCCGGTTACAGATGGCTTAACCCCAAGAGCATCCAGGGATTCAGTATTTATGCAGGTAGTGGAAGACATGCGAAAGGCAGAAACATTATTGTTGTCGAAAGATGACCTTCCGGCTGCCGACCTGGGCAGGGCCACCAAAGGCGCCGCTTATGCCTATGAAGGCGCCGCGCTCATGTGGTTGAAAGATTATGCCGGCGCTTTGAATGTTTTTAATAATCCGGAGTTTGATAAATATAGTTTGCTTCCCAACTTTGCTGACGTGCATGAATACGATAATCAAAATAATGATGAATCGTTGTTTGAAGTTCAATTTGCAGTGCCAACGGGTGGAACGCAGGATTGGGGAGGAAGCTGGCAACCGCCCGGTGGTGAAATTGCCTGGATAGATAGTTTCAGTTGGCCCGAAGAAATAACACAACAGGGCTACGATTATGGCAACCCGGCGCTGTGGCTTTCTTACCAGGACGGAGACTTGCGAAAACTGCTTACCATAGTGGGACCCGGTGATACACTGGCCAGCCCGGGTATTATCAGGGAGTTGGGAGGAATAAAAGGATATATTCCTGTGATAGAAGGTTATGCTGCCAATGATCCAAAATATACTGCAGATAATGACAGCATTTTAAATACGGTAGGTACTTTAACAAGGCCCTGGTATGGAAGTGATAATGGTCGTACCGGATATTTTTGTGCCAAAAAATGGAGGGATTATACTCTTACCGGAAATTATGGCCCCCAAAAAATATTCGGCGATCAGAATCAAATCCTCATGCGGTATGCAGAAGTGATATTAAGCAGGGCCGAATGCAAGGTGCGCACCGGTGATATACCCGGCGCTATGGCCGACCTGAAACTTGTAAGGGACAGGGCCTGGGGCGGAACAGCACCTGACGTTATGCAAGACGGTGCCAATTATGATGGCACCCCGGCACAACCTATTACCGACCCTTTGCAAATGGTGTTGAGCGAATACAGACATGAACTGTCCGGCGAATATTCTACTTTCTTTGACCTGTGCAGGGCAGGTACCGATGAAGCTATTGCTTTCATTAAAAAAGCTAATGGTACGGTAGATGGTAGTTATGACCCCGTTCCCAATCCGGCGCCCGGCCCAACCGGAGACGGTGAACTGCATGGCTTATACAATACTTCGCTTACACCGGATAAAACCCTGTTGCCGCTACCACAGGTAGCCATTTCCCTTAATCCGAATTTAAAACAAAACCCGGGGTATTGATAAACATGAAATATGGAAAAAAAGGCTTCTCTTTTAAGAGCAAGCCTTTTTTTTTAATTTCGCGGTATAGTTGTTGACAGAACTATGAATAAATTTCGATTACTGGTTATTGGTGCATTTCTATGTTGCATAGCGGCTTGTCATCCAAAGGATACATTGTTTAAGAAAGTTTCGTCGTCGCACTCTGGCATTAAGTTCAATAATCGTATTGTTGAGAACGACTCCATCAATGCGCTGAATGTGGTAAATACCTACAATGGAGGAGGGGTCGGCATTGGCGATTTTAATAATGATGGCTTACAGGATATTTTTTTTTCCGGTAATATGGTACCATGCAAACTATACCTTAACAAAGGCGATTTTAAGTTTGAAGATATAACGGCAAAAGCAGGTGTCGAAGGAAAGGATAGATGGGCAAGAGGCGTAGCGGTAGTAGATATCAATAACGATGATCTCATGGATATCTACGTTTGCAATACGATCTATAAAGATTCGCTCAGAAGACGGAATATTTTATACGTAAACCAGGGAACGGATAAAGCAGGTATTCCGCATTTCAAAGATATGGCGGCTGAATATGGACTGGATATTCATGTGCAATCTACGATGGCTGCGTTTTTTGATTATGATAATGACGGAGACCTTGACATGTATCTTACCGTTAATGAGGCATCCAACGGTTATAATGCCTTTGTTTTTTTGGAACGCAATAAAAGCAACACCGGTCCCAACCGCGGCCGGCTGTTTCGAAACGATATGGAAATGACCTCAAATAAGGTCGTTTTTCATGATGTGTCTGAAGAAGCGGGAATTAAATACAACGGCTATGGACATGCGGCCACTATTTGTGATATTAATAGGGATGGCTGGAAAGATATCTACGTGTCTGATGATTTCATATCAGACGATATTTTGTATATCAACAATCAGGACGGAACCTTTTCAAACCGTGTCAAAGACTATTTTAAACAC
>Ga0055477_10000613_pt1 | contig 10374 bp, 5 predicted proteins | sample Muzzi_PWA_D2_FD_57683 | JGI IMG/M metagenome (GOLD analysis project Ga0055477, IMG submission 57683) | Wetland microbial communities from San Francisco Bay, California, USA, that impact long-term carbon sequestration - Muzzi_PWA_D2 | ecosystem: Environmental > Aquatic > Marine > Wetlands ... | reverse complement strand
CCGTCCACACCGAGCATCAGGTAGTTCAGCGCGTTTGTGATGTTACCGAACAGGTCCCAATGCTGCGCCGTGATGGCGTAGTCGCATTCGCGATCGGAGAACGGCGTTCCGGCTGCCGAACCGGCGTCGGTCAAGCCAGGAGAGTCCGTCTCCGGCGGCAGGTCCGAACCGACGATCGCTTGATGCGTCGAGATGTTGGCACCCGAGATCACCGCGGACACGCCGCCGGAGACCGTGCAGGATGCCGGATCCGTTGCAACGTCGGGTCCTCTGACGTGCGTCAGGTTCGGCACACCCGGGGGCAGGCCGATACCGTTCAGCAGATTACCACCGTTGGCGACGGCGCAGTTACCCGCCGGGTCACAGAAACTCGGCACGTCTACGCCGTTCAGGTCGAGATCTGGGTAGTAGTTGGGACGGTCACTGTCCGGCGGACCGGTCAGGAGACCAGAGTACCCCGGAGGATCGTCGACTAGCCCGGTGAGAACGTCGTTCCAGTTCGCCCAACCGAAGTTGAGGTCCGCAACGCCGAGGGAACTCCGAAGGAAGCCGTTCACGGCCACGTTCGGCTTGTCGGTGTTTGCCAGGCCCGTCGCGGGATCAGCCGTGTAGGCGTTGGCCGGGTGCGGAAGGTTGTTCTCGTCCATCTCGCCGCGGAACGGGCCCTCGTTGTCCACACGGAGAACGTCGTTGATGACGCCCGTGCCCGACTGGAGCTCGGTGGTGAAGAGCGTAAGGGTCTTGATGTTGTTGATGACCGGCACGGCGCCCGGGTTGAATCCGGGGCCGAACTGACCGAACTGGGTCTTGGTCAGCAGGACTACGTTGCGGGCGCCGATGAAGCCGGTGTTCAGCCCGTTGATGTAGCCGGTGGGGTAGCACGTGTCACCGTTCTGAGCGGTCCCCGAAGTAGCAACCTCACAGAAGGAGAACTTGAAGGTGTTCGCCGGTCCGTTGGGCTGAGTCAGCTCGACCCCGCCGAACGTCATATCCGCGCCACCGCGAAAGCCGTCGAAACGAAGCGAAGCACGCTGCAGAAGCGGATCGTTCGGATCGTAGGCTACGCTGTAAATGATCGGATACGCCGTAATGTGAACGTCACCCGAAAGCCACCGGAGTCCCATTGTGGACTCGATGAGCGTGTTCGGGAACGGATCACCCGTCTCCGGATTGTTCCAGTTCGTGTTGTCGGAGACCACGCCGAGGTTCAGGGCGTCCTCGTTGTTCAGCGTGATCACGCGGACCGCGCTCCGCGGGTCAGTATTCGACGAAAGGACCCGGGACCGGAGGTTCCACAGCCCGTTCACGAAGAGCGGATGGTACGGCCGCATGGCATCGGCAGCTATGGCCGAGAAGCCGGCGCTCAGATCGTTGGGATCGTCGGCCGACGAGTAAGTCGAAGCCGAGCCGTCCAGCTTCCGAATCGCGTCCGTCTTCATCTGGAATTCGATGTCGATGGCGTCGTCCTCTCCGTCAATAGCCTCCGGCGGAGCCGCCTCGACGAAGTTCTGCTCACCCACGAGGAAGATCTCGCCCGTCACCTGGTTTTCGGCCAGAAGCTGAACGGTCTCGAGCTTGGCGCCGCGGGGCCGGACGTTCACGACGACGAAGAGCGTCCCGCTCACGTCGTCCGCGTCCTGGCTGAGCTGCTCGATCGCGATTTCCGGATCGGGAATCAGCACGCAGCCGAAGTCGACCTGCTCGACCTCGCCGGAGGCGAGAACGACGGTCTCTTCGGTGTCGGCGCAGGTGTAGAGGTCCTCGTCCGGGTTGGTCAAGGTGACCGTGTAGGTCCCCGGTGTGAGGTTGCCGAAGCTGAAGTTACCGGCCGCGCTGGTCTGCTTCGACGCGGTTTCCGGCCCGTCGATCGTGACGGTCGCGCCCTCCACCGGATCTCCGGAGGCGGTAACCGTACCCATGATGGTCCCCGGATCCGTCCGGACACCACCGAAGTTCACGACGGCGGCCTCACCCACACCCAGCGCCACATCCTGTTCGGTGCTGGTGAAGGTGAACTTTTCGTCGTCCGGGTTCCCGGTGATGGTCACCGTGTAGCTCCCGGACCGGAGACCCGAGAAGGCGTAGTTACCGGCCGTGTTCGAGTTGGCCGACTCCGTGCCTTCAGGCCCGTCGATCGTGATCTCGACGCCCTCGACGCCCGTCCCGCTCGCGGTCACCTGACCGGAGATGGAGGCGGTGCGAACGACCGCGCCGGTGAAAGACACCGTCGCCGTCTGGCCGTCGGTGTTGATCGTGACGGTCGCGCTCGTGGAGGCAAAAACGTAGTCCTCGGGGATTCCGCTGATCGAAACCGCGTAGGTCCCCTCGACCACGTTCGTGAACGATACGGAGCCACCTGCAGTGGCCGCCGACTGAGTCGACGTCCCCGTCAAGGTAACGGTCGCACCGTTCACGGCCTCGCCTTCGGCGGAGACTGAGACGGTTACCGTCCCAACCGCTGCCGGTGGCGCGACGCCGCTGTCGCCCTCGTCGCAGGCCGCGAAGGCCACGAGCGATGCGAGGGCCAGGTACTTGAGTCGCTTCATCATCCTGTCCGATGAAAGGGTGAGTAGTACTTCGTTCATGTCCGATCTGACCTATGGACAAACAATGCCGGGATCTCCGAGTGCACGGACCGTGCCACTCGTGGGGGACCTCCGATTTGGCGAAGAACAAGGAAAATCAAGGCTTCTAGGGGGTCCAGGCGCTCCAGAAATCTGACCATTCCTCAGATTTCTGAGCCCGTTTGGCCACGCCCGTCGAGGTACGTTAGGGCGATGTCCCCCAAAGGCTTCGGGCCGATGTCGGGGCGTGTCGGCTCGGAGAGGTCCATCCTGCCGGAGAACCGAACCTAGTCGCCCGGAAACTTTGCCGGAATCGGAAGGAAGTCCTCTCTCTCCGCCTCGACTTCCCATGTACCGTCCCGTCGCGCGACAACCTGCACCGCACCGACCCTGTCGGTGCGCAGGGTCTGCCCCGAGTACAAAAGGATTCGCTTCTCCACTTCCGGATGGGGGTGCCCGTACCGGTTTCTCGAGCCGGCCGAGATGACCGAGAGGGAGGGTCGGATTTCCTGGAGGAACGACTCGGATGACGAGGTGCGGCTCCCGTGGTGGGCCACCTTCAACAAGTCCACCGGACCGACGTCCGCTCCGATTGCCTCCTCGACCCGCGCCGGCGCATCGCCCGTCAGGAGCGCGGTGAACAGTCCGTACCGCAGGAGAAGCACGACAGAAGTATCGTTGGGATCGACGTCGCTCGGCGTCTCCACGGCTGGATGAAGCACGTCCAGGGTGACTCCGTCGAACTCCAGTCGGTCCCCTCGCTTCAGGGCGAACCATTGGGCGGGCTCCTCCGTGGCCGCCCGCAGCGCATGGAGGTAAGGCTCGGTCCCACGCCCCCTGCCGGGATCGCCGACCGAGGCGACCTCGAAGGCCTGGAGGATCGGTGCCGAACCTCCGATGTGGTCCAGGTCGGGATGAGTGAGGATGAGCATCTCCAGACGACGTCCCCCCGCCCGCCTCAACGTCCGCACCACTTGCAGGCCATAGGGGTCGCCCCGGTTCTGGGGAAGGCCCGGACCAGCATCCACGAGCACCCACCGCCCCGCCGGTGAGCGGACCGCAATGGCATCCCCCTGGCCCACGTCCAGGATGCGCACCTCCACGCTACCCGAGCTGACGACGCCGCGGACGACCGGGACCGTCGCCATCACCGCTGCGATTCCGAGGACCGCGCCCGCGACGCGGTACCGGATCCCGAGCGGCCTAGCGCCCAGGACCAGCGTCCGCGCTACCCCAACTCCGGCCAGGGCGGCGAGGAGCGTCCCCCGGTCCGCGTGGACCACGGCGAACGGCAGCGACGCCGCGGCCTTCATCACTGAAATGAGAACTCCGAGGACAACCTCCACGCCCCCCGCGAGAAACGTCCCGGCCGCGGGCCACACCAGGTGCAGGGCGAAGGACGAGAAGATTCCGGGAATCACGGCGGCGACCAGGGGCGTTCCCACCAGGGTAGCCGGTATCCCCACGAGCGACACCCGGTCGAAGTGCCATGCGGCAATGGGCATCGTAGCAAGTGTAGCCGAGACACCGGCCGCGACCGCGCTGCGCGCGGGGGCCCAGCCACGCCCGGGGCACCACCGCCCGAGTCGGGCTTCGAGCTTTCGCGCTCCGACGACGAGTCCGGCCGCTCCGGCGAAGGAGAGTTGGAAGCCGGGCCGGAGAAGGGCCCCGGGATCGAATGAGAGCAGCACCAAGAATGCGGTGGAGAGCGCTCCACCGGAGTGGACGGGCCGACCGAGACACCGACCGACCGCGATGAAGCTCAACAGAACCGCGGCCCGCACGGCCGCATCCGGGGCACCGATGAAGGCGACGTACCCCCACACGCCCAACGCCGCCGTTCCAGACGCCGTACGACGGCCGAGCCCCACGACGCGCAGGGCCGCGAGAAGGAGCCCAGCGACCACGGCCACATGGAAGCCCGAGATCGCAAGCAGGTGCGCGGTCCCGGAGCGCGCGAAGTCCTCACGGACGTCGACGTCCAGGCCTTCCTTCCTGGCAAGGACGAGTGCGGAAACCAGCGCCGCGTGCCGTGGGAAGATCTCTTCCACCCGACGCGCGACCCCAATGCGCCATCCCGCGAGACCGCGGGCTCCGGATCCCGACCAGCGCTCGACGACCCGGGCTTCCAGCTCGCCGGCTCGCGCGGGGACCTTACTCCGGGGATCGGCCCGCCAAACTCCCGCGGCCCGGATCGAAGCGCCAGCCACGGCGACGTCCGATTCGCGCGGGAGCCGGACGCGCATCTCGACGCGGCAGCGATCGGGAAGTCCCGCCTCGACATGGACCCGTATTCGGCCCCACCGTGGGTCGGCGAGGACCACGCCCCGAAGATCCAGGCGCGTGCCCTCCCGGAGAGACGATCGGCAATCCCGCGCGGTCGCCTGACGATGGGCCCCGGCCTGCGCGGCGCCGGCGAAGAGCGCGGAGAGAACGATCAACCGGCTCGCAACACCCGCGTGGCGGGCCGCGGCCGGGCGCCACGATGGGAAAACGGGAACGAGGAGGGCCGCCAGCGCGGCGGACGCCAGGACCACGGGATGGGCGCCCCCGAGGGTGGCGGCCACGCCCACCGCGTAGGCCCCACCCAACACGGCGACGGGAGGTGGCCCGGAGCTCAGCTTCGCGCCCTCCCGACTCCACGTTGCGGTCGACTCAGATCACTCCGACTCCTGTTCGAAGAGGTCCCTCTGCCTTTCGTCGACGAAGATCCGGGCGCGTTCCTCTCGGTCCTCTTCCGCGAGCCTCTCCCTCAGGATCCGTCGGACCCTGAGATCCGAGTACACGCCCGCCAGCAACATGACGACCATCCCCAGAACCAGTGCGCCGAACGCGACCACGGTCAGCGGAACCCGATAGGCTGTCAGCAGCCCCAATCGGAGAGTGACGCGCTGACCTGCGTTCAGGGCCGCGAAGCCCATCGAGAGCACGAGGACCACGGCGACGCCGAGCACGACGAGGAGGCGGTTCACGCCACTCCCGTGGCCACCGACGCGGACTCGACCGTGCCCACGAAGGTCGCACCCGTCGTGCCTTCGAGCCGGACGGTGCGGTACGACCCTACCCACCCGTTCTCCCCATCGAAGACGACGGCCTTGTTGCGTCGTGTCCGGCCCAACATCTGCCCCGGGTCCCGGGCCGGCTTCTCGACCAGCACTTCCTCCAACCGACCGACCTCGGACCGATTGATCTCCGTCTGAATCCCGCGAGCCACGCGGATGAGCTCTTCGAGTCTGGCCTGCGCCTCGGGCTCGGGAACGGCCCACTCCTCCGGCATCCGTGTAGCGGGCGTCCCTTCTCGCCGAGAGTACCGGTACGTGAAGGCGTCATCGAAGCGTACGACCCTCATGAGGTCCAGCGTACTCTGGAAATCCGCCTCCGATTCGGACGGGAAGCCGACGATGACGTCCGTCGACAGCGCGATGTCGGGCACCGCCGCGCGAACCATCTCGACTTTCTCCAGCAGCGTATCGACATCGTAGCGCCTCACCATCTTCCTCAAAATCCGGTCACTTCCCGACTGAACCGGAAGATGGAGCTGCTCGCACACGGCCGGCTCCGTCGCCATGACTTCGGCGAGTGGTTCGGTCACGTCGATGGGGTGGGGAGAGGTGAACCGAACCCGACGGATCCCGGGAACCCGCGCCACCGCCCGGAGGAGCCGCGGAAAGCCCCAATTCCCGTTGCGGTACGAATTCACGGTCTGGCCGAGGAGGGTGACTTCGGTGATTCCGGACCCCGCGATCCCCGCGACTTCCTCGAGCACCTCCTCGGGTCGCCGGTTCTTCTCCGGACCCCGGACGTACGGGACGATGCAGAACGTGCAGCGGTGGTCACACCCCCGCTGGATCGGAACCCACGCCGAGACGCCGGACCGACGCCGCTGTTCGAGGCCTTCGTAGTTCTCCCGGGGGTCGAAGTCGAGGACCGTGAGCTGACCCCCCCCGCCGACGCTCGCTCTCGCCTCTCCGCTCGCGAGCTGGCGGAGCTGAGCCGGAAGGGCTCGGTACCCGTCGGGCCCCATCACGAGGTCGACATAGGGAGCGTGCTCCAGCAGTGCCGGGCCCATGCGCTGAGCCATGCAACCCGTCACGCCCAGAACCAGATGGGGCCGCTCCCGCTTGAGGACGTTGAGCTGAGCCACGCGACCGAGAACCCGGCGCTCGGCATGTTCCCGGATCGCGCACGTGTTGACGATCACGACGTCGGCATCCTCTGGATCCGAGACGATCACGTATCCGTCCGCCGTGAGGACGCCCTCCATCAGCTCCCCATCCGAGATATTCATCTGGCAGCCGTACGTCTCGACGTAGGCGCGGCGGGCGTGTTCGGTCATGATCCGGTCAAATCGGGCCAATCTCTCGAGTCAGGTCAATATACAGATGGTCCCCTTCCCCACGCAGAACCCCGGTGTGGAGAAGGTTCGAGGCAACGGCCGCGCCTCCGCGGGCCTCGATCCGGAGATAGTCCCCGGTGAGCGCCCGGCGCCCCTCGCTCTCGAGGGTTACCTCGGCGGCCTCTCCGGAGCGGCGAGCCCGATAGACCCGCGCTTTCGCGTGGACCCGCTCTCTCAGCTCCCTGCTCCGCTCACCGGCGACACGCTGGGGAACCGGCTTCTCCTCGTTCAGGGCCGAGGCCGGCGTCCCGTCCCGAGGGGAGAACGGAAATACGTGCAGATAGGTGAAGGGTAGCTCCTCGACAAGGGCTCGCGTACGGGCATGGTCCCGATCCGTCTCACCCGGGAAGCCCGTGATGATGTCCGCTCCGAGGCCGAGGGTAGGAAGGCGAGACGCGATGTCGAGCGTGCGCCGCCGGTAGGCTTCGCGCGTGTGCCATCGACGCATGCTCCGGAGGACGGGGTCGGACCCGCTCTGCATCGGCATGTGGAGGTGCGGCGCGAGCCTCCCACGCGAGGTCTCCAGGAGATCGACGAGCCCCTCGTCCACCTCGGTGGCTTCCACGCTTCCGAGGCGAATCCGGACGTCGGGGACCCCGTCCAGGATCAAACGCACCAGGCGGGACAACGTCCAGGGGCCGTGCGGTCCAGGCGGAAGGTCCCGTCCCCAGTGACCGATGTGGATGCCCGTGACGACCAGCTCGGGGTGGCTGCGGGCCAGGAGGCGGGCCTCCGCGACCACCTCTTCGGCCGGTCGCGACCGGGAGACCCCCCTGGCTAGCCTGGTCGCGCAGAAGGAGCACCTCCGGTCGCACCCATCCTGGATCTTGAGCCAACCACGCGTGGCTCCGTCCCGCCGCGCGAGGAGCTCGCCACCCACCGGCTCCGTGTCGATCCGGTCGAGCGAGCCGCGATGCTCGAGCTGAACGAGCGGCCGCAACGATGAGGCACGACCCGAAAGGACAGCGGTGGCCACGTCCGAGGCATCGTGTCCCTCCACGACCGCGGAAACGCCGGACATCCTCTGGTAGGTCCCCGCGTGGAGCGCGGCCGAACATCCGGCAACCACGACTCGCGTTCCGGGACTCTCCCGGTGGATCCGCCGAATCAAGCGTCGGGCGTCGGCGTCGGCCTGGTTGGTCACCGTGCACGTGTTCAAAACGCAGACGTCCGCGTCGTGCCAGCTTCCAGCTACAGCGGCGTCGCGGGCCTCCAGCTCCTGCCGAATCCGTTCGGTGTCGTACTGGTTCGCCTTGCAGCCGAACGTATGCAGGAAGGCCTTCACGGGCTCCGCGAGCGCAGGCTCAGTTGCCCGCGACGCGGACGGTCATCGTGGCCCTCCAGAACGATTCGGCGATGGAGCCGGCCGAACGACTACCGGTCTCCACCGCGAAGTCAATCCGGGCCAAGGGCACGTTGCCGAACTGCGCGAGGTTGATCCCCAGGCCACCGGTCCACGCGGACTCGGTGGGATTGGTCCCGTCGAAGCGGAAGGGAAGCTCGGCCTTCCGATAGCCGAGCCGAAGCGGTGCCTGCCGTCCCAGAAGCTCGAAGTCGCTGAGCTCGAGACCGGCCCCGAAGCCCAGCGTCGACCGGCCTTCATCCGATTCAGACACGGAGCCCCCCCAATCGGCATAGGTCGCCCCGAGCACCAGCGTAAGGGACGGGAGGAGGGCGCCACTCACACCGAGGCGATACTCGGTCGGGATCTCGTATGTCGCACCTCGTCCCTCGGTACCTTCCACCGGGCTCGCGTCGAGTTCGCCGGACCAGGTGACGGTGCCCGCGGCTCGGAGGAACTCCCCGATATCCCACTGCGCGCCGACACCGAACGTCGGACCCTCGTAGCTCCAGACTCCCCGGCTCGAGAACGAAGGGATTGTGGTGCCGATGGACAGGGTGTCGAAGGATCGGCTGAACGTGCGGGCCACGTCGCCCGTGTACAGCCCGGCGCTGAACCCGACCGCTAGCTGGGGCGTGACCCTGCGGGCAAATCCGACCCGCACGGCCGAGACACCACCATCGGACGCAAAGCGGTCCGTCACTGTGACCGACTCCCCTCCGAGTGCTACCTCGCTCTCGGCCTCCGCCTGCCAGCGCTGGTCGAGCACCCCTCCGAAGGTCAGGGTCACGAAACCGGCTCGGAACAGGGGGTACGCGGCCCCGATGACGGGGAAGCGGGCCCCACTCGCCTTCGGGTTGGCCGGACCCTCCAAGTCCACCCAGGACTGGACGAGGGTGAAGGTGACCTCGGGAGCCAACAGGTCCGCGGCCGCGGCCGGTGCGGTTGGTGAGACGGTGGGGCCGAACAGTCCGAGGCCGGTGCCCCCGAGGGAATGGCTCCTCGCATCCACCGGCTCGACCGGAAGGCCAAGTCCTCCCGCGCTCAGAAGGGACTGGGCCGCCGCCGGGCTCGCCAGAGCGAGCCACGACCACCCGACAAGGAGGAGGCCCATGAACCCCCTCATCGTATCTCCACGGTATCGGCCGTCGTCACGATCATGCGCAGAAAGGGCTCGCCCTCTTGCCCGGGTCCGGCGAAGGTCGCGTAGGGGAAGGACCGCGGCTCGAACAGATCGACGATCGCCAAGGACGTGAGGGGCTGGCCGCCGGTCGACGTCTCCCCACGCAGAAGGTCCGCGACGAACGAGGTCACGGGAATCTCGACCTCCCTCGTCGAACCGCCGAAGGCCTCCGATGGGACGAGCACGCCCCCGGATGCCAGGGACGAGCCGAGAGGAGACTTGGGCAAGAGCTCCGGGGCGAGAATGCCGCGGGCATCCAACTGGAGCGTATCCACGGGCCGAAAGCCGGCATCCGGGACTGTCGTAGTGAGCGCGATCGCCGCGAGGTTGACGCGGGACGGATCGATCTCGAACGGACACGTGACTTCGGCACACAGCTCCGGGGGCCCATCGAGGACGAGGGGCACGTTCAAGCGCATCACGGTGCGCCAGGCGGGCACCCCGCCGACGCGGAGCCCTCCCGACGGGTCGGGTGGAGACGGCGAATAGATGAAGGTCACGTTCCCGGTCGCGGTCTCGACGGCCACCAACGTGTCCGGATTCACGCTCGGTCTCGCGTCGACCTCCAAGCCCAGCTCGAGAATGCGCACGAGACGCCCAGGGGTCTCGAGCTCAAGCCGAAGTCCGCTGGCCTGGCTCGTGTCGGCCCACGTCGCGACGGCGAGCGAGTCGATCGGGACGATCAGGGAATCCCCCATTTCGGGCGTCCAGTCGGCGCTCCCGACGGGAACGACCGGTCCTGCACCCGGCTCCTCCCACAACCGCGACATCGTGACCGAGTCGACCGCCACCTCCCACGTGGCGGACGTGCGGTCCCACCTGTCGAGAAGCAGCCCGGCGACAATGTGGAAATCTTCCTGGCCGATCGTGTCGATACGCACGAGGAGTC
>Ga0055477_10000608_pt1 | contig 10389 bp, 8 predicted proteins | sample Muzzi_PWA_D2_FD_57683 | JGI IMG/M metagenome (GOLD analysis project Ga0055477, IMG submission 57683) | Wetland microbial communities from San Francisco Bay, California, USA, that impact long-term carbon sequestration - Muzzi_PWA_D2 | ecosystem: Environmental > Aquatic > Marine > Wetlands ... | reverse complement strand
CCGAGCCTGGGGATGGGGATCGCCATGGCCTACGTGCCGACCGCGGTGGCTTCTCCGGGATCGGAGCTGGCCGTGGAGATCCGGGGGAAGCGTCTGCCCGCCGCAGTCGTGAGGCCCCCGTTCTACAAGAAGGGATCGATTCGCCGGTGACACCGCCGAGAGTGTCCATCGAATCCCGACCCCGGATCGCGGTTCTGACGATCAGTGATGGATGCGCGCACGGGGAGCGGGAGGACCGGAGCGGCGCCCTCATCGTGGAGTGGTGCCGACGAGCGGGGTACGTCGTAGCCGAGCGTGCGGTCGTTCCGGACGAGGTCGGTCTCGTGGTCGGGCGCCTGACCGAATGGTCCGACTCCGACGCGGTGGATGTCGTCGTCACTACGGGCGGGACCGGGTTCGGTCCGAGGGACGTGACACCGGAGGCCACGCGAGCCGTCCTCCAGCGGGAGGCCCCTGGGATCGCAGAGGCGATTCGTGCTAAGGGCACGGCGGGGACCCCCTATGCCGCGCTCTCGAGGGGCCTCGCGGGAACCCGGGGACGGAGCCTCATAGTGAACCTTCCGGGGAGCCCCGGGGGAGTCCAGGATGGGCTGGACGTCCTGGCCGAGCTCCTCGATCATGCCGTGGCGCTCCTGCGCGGGGGCGGATCGGAGCATGCCCCTCCCCCGGGCTCGCCATGAGCGGGCTCGTTCTCGTATCGACCCACGATCTTCCACGCGCCGGAAAGCTCCGTGAAGCGTTTCGTGCGGAGGGGTACGAGGTCGATCTCGTAACCCCAGACGAGGAACTAGCGCCCCAGCGCGAGGCCGGCCTCCTGGTCCTGACCGGTGACGCGGCCTCGATCCCGGGGGAACCCTTGGTCGAACAGGCTCGCGCGCTTGAGGTCCCGATGCTCGCCGAAGTGAAGACCGGGGATCCGGACAGGATTCCGCAGGGCGGGGTCGACCTCATGGAGGTGCTGTCCTCCGATTCCAGCGCGGACGAGGTGGCGTTGGTGGGACGCCGGATCGTAGAGCGGAGGCGGCTTCAAGAGATCACGGGGATCATCGGTGAGACGGACTCGATAAGGGAGGCTCTCGAACGTGTCGTGCAGATCGCGCCCACGGCGTCGACGGTTCTGGTCACCGGTGAGTCTGGAACCGGGAAGGAACTCGTGGCTCGGGGCATCCGCGCTCTTTCGTCCCGGAGACACAAGCCGTTCATCGCCGTGAACGTGGCGGCTCTCTCGGAGACGTTGCTGGAAAGCGAGCTGTTCGGACACGTAAAAGGGGCGTTCACCGGAGCGATCGACGCCCGGAAGGGGCTGTTCGAGCTCGCCGACGGGGGGACGATCTTCCTCGACGAGATCGGTGAGATGCCTCTGGCCACACAGACCAAGCTCCTCCGTGTGCTCGAGCAGCGCGAGTTTCATCGAGTGGGTGGGGAAAAGGTGGTCCGGATCGACGTGCGCATCATCGCCGCCACCAACCAGGATCTCCGCCAGCTCGTCGCTACGCGGGAATTCAGGAAGGATCTCTACTACCGGCTCAACGTGCTCAGCATTCGGCTCCCACCGCTCCGAGAGCGCGCGCGTGACATCCCTCTGCTGGTCCGGGCATTCGTGCGGGAGATCGGGGACCGCAACGAGAGGGGGTTCCCGGGGATCACCGAGGAGGCGATGCGGATCCTCCAGAGGTATCGGTGGCCGGGCAACGTTCGTGAGCTCAGAAACCTGGTGGAGAGCATGGTGGTGTTGGCGCCGGGCCGGAAGATCGGCCCTCCGGACATTCCGCCCGAGGTGCGTGGGGAAGGTCAGGGGATGGCGCTGGTACCGGCGGAGCCTCCGGGAAGGGTCGCACGTTCCGAGGATGGATCGTCTCTCCGGCCCCAACTCGAGTTCGTTTTCCGGACGTTGGTCGATCTGCGTGTCGACATGGACGATCTCCGTCGTGAGTTCGAGGCGTACCGGGCCGAGGCCGAGTTGCGGCCGGACCCCCACCGATTGGAGGTTCGAACTTCCGCCGAGGGCGGCTACGGGGTCGTGGATGTCAGCGCGCCCGTGGATGCGATGGGGCAAGCGGGGGCCGAGCCCGAGGGACGCGAGGTGCCGGCGTCCGGGTCGGATGAGGTCGACCTGGAGGATGCGGAGTCGGACCGAGGGTTCGAGGGTGTCGTCGTCTTCCGTCCGGGGATGACCATGGACGACCTGGAGCGGGGGGCCATCGCTGCCGCCCTCGAGACCGTCAACGGAAACCGCAGGAAAGCCGCCGAGCTGCTGGGGATCGGCGAGCGCACGCTCTACCGGAAGCTCAGCAAGTACGATCTCGAGGCGAAGGACCCCGACGCTGAGTAGCCCGCGGGGGGGGGGCTACGGAGCCCTCGTCTGGCCCCTCACCCTGGACTGTTCCGCCAACAGATCCGCGAGGATCCTCGTCCATTCGTGGTTGCGCACCCCTCGATACTCGGCCACGAGTCCCGCGTCGAGGCTCACTTCGCCCAGGAAGGCGTAGACGGCGGATTCGGCCTGACGCTGCCCGAGACGCTGGGTGCCCCATCCGGGGGTCATCGGTCGGATGGCCACCGGGAGCTGACGGCGACCCAGACTCTCCAGGTGGAGATCCTCGGGGTGGAAGTCCAGGCCGACCTCCTCGCTGTAGAACGAAACGAGAAAGAGCTTTTCGGGGGGCAGGGGAGAGGAGGATGTGCCGATCGGAGCCTCACGGCTGGTCCGTAGGGCGGAGAGCCGCTGATAGGTGTCGGGGGCCGCGAGTCGAACCACCCATTCCTCCAGTGGGGTCATCCGCACCTGCACCCCTCCGTCGCGGAGGGACAGGGTGAACTCCTCCTGACGGAGAGACCCGTACCCCGGGGGGACGAGGAGTTGGTCCTCGGGTGGAAGACCGCGGGCCGCGGGCGTACCCGCGCCCGCGGTTCCGCCGCCGGGAAGTGGGGTACAAGACGCGAGGAGCAGAGCCGAGATCGTGAGTGGGCCGGCGACCGGGCTCCACCGGTCTCCGCCGAGACGCCTCACGACACCTCTCGTCCGCGTCTCTCCCCTCCTGCCCCGGCCTCGACACCCTCCAGGAGATGCTCCAACGCCGCGAGCAGGGTGTCGCGCCCTTCGCCCGTCCTCGACGAGAAAGGCAGCACCTGCTCTTCGTCGAGGCCTGCCTCGTCTCGGATCTTCCGCAGGGTCGCGACGCACTCTTGGCGGCCGACCTTGTCCGTCTTGGTCACTACGACCAGGGTCGGTAGTCCGAGACGCGCGAGGTAGTCGAGCATCTGCCGATCCGAGCCCGTGACGCCCCGTCTCACGTCCAGGAGATGGACCACCCCCGCGGGCGCCGTGGAACGGCGGAGGTAGGCCTCCACCAGCTCCTTCCACCGCTCCCGCTCGGTGGCCGGAACCCGTGCATAACCGAATCCCGGGAGGTCCACGAGATAGAAGCGGTCGTTGACTCTGTAGAAGTTCAGCGCCCGGGTCTTGCCCGGATGCTGGGAGACATGGGCGATCTTGGTGCGTGTCCGCCGCAGCAACATGTTGACGAGCGACGACTTGCCTACGTTGGAACGCCCTGAAAAAGCGATATGCGGCAGATCGTGGGGCACGTCCATGTCCGGATTGGGAACAGAGCCCACGAACTCGACTGACTGGATCTTCACGATCTTCCCTTCATTGTGATATCCGAACTCCCGCGTCGGCGGGCGCGGCGGCCCGGCTTCGCCCGGGTAGCTCGGCGAGCGCTGCCTCGAGAACCTCGTCCATAGTCCGTACGGCACAGAACCTCAGGGCGTTCCGCACCTCCGCGGGAAGCTGTTCCAGATCGGGCAGGTTGGCGGTGGGAAGGAGGACCGTGGAGATGCCGTGCCTCAGGGCTGCGACCACCTTCTCCTTCACTCCGCCCACCGGCAGCACACGCCCGCGAAGCGTGATCTCGCCGGTCATGGCCACGTCCGCTCGGGAGGTGGCCCCCGTGAGAGCGCTGATCAGCGCGACGGCCATGGTGATCCCGGCCGACGGACCGTCCTTGGGGGTCGCGCCTTCGGGTATGTGGATGTGAATATCCACCTTTTCGTGGAAGTGGGGGTCCAGTCCGAGCCGGGCTGCCCGCGACCGGGCGTAGGTGAGCGCGGCATGGGCGGACTCCTTCATCACGTCGCCGAGAGTTCCGGTGAGGCGGACCTCTCCGGACCCGGGCACGACGGCCACCTCCACATCCAGGATCTCGCCGCCGGTCGCGGTCCATGCAAGGCCGTTGGCGATCCCGGTCCGGTTGGCGGTTTCCTCCCGGTCGGAGGGGAGGTAGGGGGGTGGTCCCAGCAGCTCCTTCAGCTGGTTGGCATCCACCGTCCTCGCACGGTCGAGCGCCGCTCGGGTAGATTCGCCATCTCCCTCGGCCACGTCGCGAGCCACCTTGCGTGCGATCCGAGAGAGCCGCCGTTCGAGTTCCCTGACCCCCGCCTCTCGCGTATAGCGGTTGATCACCGCGTCGACGGCGTCGTCGGTGAGGGAGAGCGACTCCGGTGACAGCCCGTGCCGATCGACCTGCCTGGGCCAAATGAAACGCCGGGCGATGATCCGTTTTTCCGTGTCCAGGTAGCCGGGCAGGCGGATCACCTCCATCCGATCCCGGAGCGGCTCGGGAATTCCCTGCAGGGTGTTGGCCGTCGCCACGAAGAGCGTGTCGGAAAGATCGAACTCCAACTCCAGGTAGTGATCCGTGAAGGTCCCGTTCTGCTCGGGGTCGAGGACCTCGAGGAGCGCGGCTCCGGGATCGCCGTGGAAATCGTGGGCGAGCTTGTCGACCTCGTCGAGAAGGAAGACCGGATTGCGCGATCCTCCCCGACGCATCCCCTGGATGATCCTTCCTGGGAGGGCCCCCACGTAGGTGCGGCGGTGACCCCGGATCTCAGCTTCGTCGCGGAGCCCGCCCAGGCTGACGCGGACGAAGCTTCGATCCAACGCCCGGGCGATGCTCCTTCCGAGGGATGTCTTCCCGACTCCGGGTGGGCCCACGACGCAGAGGATCGGACCCTGGAGTTCGCCCACCAGCGAGAGGACGGCGATGTGATCGACGATCCTCTCCTTGACCTCCTGAAGCCCGAAGTGCGCGTCGTCGAGGATCCGACTCGCGTGGGGGACATCGAGGTTGTCCTCGGTGCGTCGGCGCCACGGAAGGGCCAGGATCCATTCGAGATAGGACCGCACGACCGCGGCTTCCGGCGAGACCGGGTTGAGCTTCCGGAGCCGTCGAAACTCACGCTCGGCCCGCTCACGTGCATGGTCAGGGAGCTCGGCCTCTCGGAGGCTCAGGTCGAGGTCGTCCCAGTCGTCGCTGGATTCGCCGAGCTCCTCGTGAATGGCCTTGAGCTGCTCGCTCAGGTAATGCTGGCGACGATCCGAGTCCATCTGGAGCCGGATCTGGTGGTCGAGCTTTTCCTCGATCCGGAGGATCTCGAGCTCTCGGCCGAGCAGCTCGGCGAGGAGCTCGAAGTGGGCCTCCGGCCCCGGGGTGGCCAGCAACTCCTGCTTCTCGGACGGTGTCACGAGGAGGTGACCCGACATGAGGTGCGCGAGCCGCGTACGATCGGTCGTCTCGGAAAGGGTCCGCGGCACGTCGTCGGGAATCCGGTCGTTGAGACGGGCGTACTCCTCGTACAGTCGACCGACCTTTCGCGCCAGGGCCTCGACGGTGGTCGACGCTCCGGCCTCCGGGTCCCGCTCCCGTTCGGCGAATGGCTCCAGCCGAGCCCTGAAGGTGCCTTGGTCCGAGACGAGCTCGCGGAGCCGGACCCGTCCCAGACCTTCGAATACCACGCGGGAGGTCCCGTCCTGCAATCGGGTCACCTGGATCACGCGGGTGACCGTCCCTAGTCGGTAGAGATCGTCCTCGGAGGGGTCCTCGAGTCCGGCGTCGATCTGCGCGACCAGCACGAGAAGGCCGTCATGCTTCTCGAGAGCCTCGCGTAGGGCCCGCGCCGAACGCGGCCGGCCGATGAGGAGCGGCAGAACCACGTAGGGGAAGAAGACCAGATCGCGAAGGGCGACGACCGGGAGCTCTTCGGGAAACTCGACGCGGTCTTCTACCCGGATGAGCGTCGGCATGACCTTCGAGTCGTGAACAAGACGTACGGGTATTCGAGCGGCAAAGAAGGGGGGAGGGCCCTGCGGACGTTATCCTACGGCCGACGGCGCGGTCCCGAAAGGTCCGAGGTGCAACGACTACGCTTCCTTGCGCTCCGGCTCCGGGTGCAGAACCAATAGTGGGGGGACCCCATGGTCCACGCATTCAGGGGTCACCACGACCTCGCGCACGTCACTTCGTGAGGGGATGTCGAACATGACGTCCCGCATGAGCCCTTCGATCACCGAACGGAGCCCACGCGCTCCGGTCCCCCGTTCCAAAGTCTTTGCCGCGATTGCCTCGATGGCGTCCCGGTCGAACGTCAGGCCGATCCCCTCCAACTCGAACATCTTGGTGTACTGCTTGACCAGGGCGTTCTTCGGCTCGACCAGAATCCGGCAGAGAGCGTCCTCGTCGAGTTCCTCCAGAGCGACGGTCACCGGAAGGCGCCCGACGAGCTCTGGAATCAGTCCGAATCGTTGGAGATCCTCCGGCTCGACGTGCCTCATGAGGGCTTCACGCTCGTCCCGCTCCGGGCTGCCCGAGAAGCCGATGGCCCGTTTCCCGAGCCTCGACTCCACGATCTTCTCGAGGCCATCGAAGGCACCACCGCAGACGAAGAGGATGTTCCGGGTGTCGATCTGGATGTATTCCTGCTGCGGATGCTTTCGGCCTCCCTGGGGCGGGACACTGGCGACCGTTCCTTCGAGGATCTTGAGCAGGGCCTGCTGGACCCCCTCTCCGGACACGTCTCGGGTGATCGAAGGGTTCTCGGACTTGCGGGCGATCTTGTCCATCTCGTCGATGTAGACGATACCTCGCTCGCACTCCGCGATATTGAAGTCGGCCGCTTGGAGGAGTCGAACGAGAATGTTCTCGACGTCCTCACCGACGTAACCCGCCTCGGTAAGCGTCGTCGCATCGGCGATCGTGAAGGGGACGTGGAGGATCCGGGCCAACGTCTGGGCCAACAGGGTCTTCCCGACGCCCGTGGGGCCGATGAGGAGGATGTTCGCCTTGTCGATCTCGACCTCTTCCAGGACCCCCTGGTGGTTCACTCGCTTGTAGTGGTTGTAGACGGCCACCGCGAGTGCCCGCTTCGCCTCCTCCTGCCCGATGACGTACTCGTCCAGAAACGCCTTGATCTCCTGAGGAGTGGGACTCGGTACCGTCGCGTCGGCGTGCTCTCGCTCCTCCTCCTCGGCGAGGATCTCGTTACAGAGCGCAATGCACTCGTTGCAGATGTAGACGGAAGGACCGCTGATGAACTTCTTGACGCTGTCCTTCGATTTCCCGCAGAAATTGCAGCGCAACTGCTTGTCGCTCGACATGGCTCTCGCCTCGATTCCGTCGGGAGGTCAGTCGTCCGAATCGTCCATGATCTTCTGGACGTTCGGCTCCTTCTCCAGGGTCGTCGAGTCCGTGGGCTTGGCCCCGTTGGTGACGGGCCCCACCAAGACGCGGTCGATCAGACCGTATTCCTCGGCTTCGGCGGGGCTCATGAACCGATCCCGGTCCACGTCATCGGCGATCTGCTCCACGCTCTGGCCCGTGTGACGGGCCAGGATCTCGTTCAGTCGTTGGCGGGTGTAGATGATCTCCTTGGCGGCGATCTCGATGTCCGCGGCCGTCCCCTGCGCTCCCGACGACGGCTGATGGATCATGATCCGGGAGTTGGGGAGCGCGCTGCGCTTACCCTCGGCCCCCGCCGCCAGCAGCACGGCTCCCATGGACGCCGCCACCCCGACGCAGTAGGTGGCCACGGGCGCTCGCAGGTGTTGGATCGTGTCGTAGATCGCGAGGCCCCCGTAGACGCTCCCTCCCGGGGAGTTGATGTACATGTGGATGTCCCGCTCGGGGTCCTCGGCGTCGAGGAACAGGAGTTGGGCGACAATGATGTTCGCGACGTCATCCGTCACCGCACTCCCCAGGAACACGATTCGATCCATGAGGAGCCGGCTGAAGATGTCGTAGCTACGCTCGCCACGGCTGGTGCGTTCGATGACGTACGGAGGGTATATCGGCATGTCAGGCTTCCCGGGCCACGATCTCGGATTGTTCCTTAAGAAAGTCGAAAACCTTGCGCTCCGTGAGCTCGCGCTCCAGGGCCTCGAGGCGGCCCGACTTCTGGAGCTGCGCATAGACCTGGGCCTGACTCACATCGTTCTTCTCGGCAATGGTGGCAATGCGCTCGTCCAACTCCTCCTCCGACGCCCGAAGATCCTGCGTCTCCGCGATGCGGTCGATGAGGATGATCCTCTTCACGGCCCGCTCGGCCTCAGGGCGAATCTGCTCCCGGGCCCGCACCACGGCCTCCGGATCGACGCCCTCCGTGTCTCCCATCACGCCCTCGACGTAACGATCGACCATCGAGCGGGGGACCTCGAAGGGGTTCGCGTCCAGGAGGTTCTCCATCAGCTGACCTCGTACCGCCGCTTCAGACTGTTCCGTGGCCTCCTGGTTCAGGTCCTCCCCGACTCGCGTTCGCAGGGCTTCCAGGTCCTCGAAATCGCCGACCGAGCGGGCGAACTCGTCGTCGAGCTCGGGGAGGCGGCGGGCCTTCCTGCCCTGGAGGGAAATGCGAAGGTGCTGACGCTCACCTTGTCGGGCCTCGTCGGAGAAGTCCTCGGGGAACGTCACAGTGAAGTCCCCGGTCTCTCCGGGCTTGAGCGTCTGCACTGCGGATTCGACGTCCGCGATCGCGTCACCCCGCCCGAGAACCAGATCGTACTCCTGGGCCTCCTCCGGCTCTCCGTCCACGAGCTTCCGGACCAGAAGTGAGACGAGCTCCCCCGCCTCTGGCGTCTCCTGCGCGTCGACCGGCTCCCACGCACCCTGCTGTTCCCGGAGCTGCTCGAGAACCTTCGCCACGTCATCGTCTCCAACCACGGGCTCGGGGCGCTCCACGGCGAACCCTCCCAACCTTCCCACCTCGACGTCGGGCCGGACGTCGAACGCAATGACGAACGAGAGATCGTGGTCAGGCTCGTACGTGACGTCCTCGATCTCGCCTTCACTGATCGGTTGGAGGGCCTCGAGCTGGAGGGCTCCCCGATACGCCTCTCCGATGACCCGGTCGAGCGTCTCGCGACTGACGGCCTCGCCGTACCGGCGCTCCACCACGGAGGGCGGAATCTGTCCCGCTCGGAATCCCGGAAGCTTGATCCTGCTGGCGAGCTTCGAGGCGATCTTCTTCCTCTCACGGCTCACGAGGGACGCGGGCACTGTCACATTGAGCTTGCGGCGCCAGCGTTCTCCCTCTTCGAGGGCGACTGTGAGTTGGGAGGCGTCGATGGGCATACGGGCGCGTTCGTGTGGGCCTGGGGGACTTACGGTTCAACTCGGCGAACGAAGGTGGCCGGAAAATGCGAAAGGGGGGACTCGAACCCCCACGGCACGAGGCCACGAGATCCTAAGTCTCGCGCGTCTACCAGTTCCGCCACTTTCGCGCGTCGTCCACCGCCTGGTAAAAAGATAACCGGGGCCAGAAACCCCATCAACAAGAAGATGCGACCCAGAAGAGGAAGCGGGGTGGGCGGGCACGAAGACCCCCGTGCCCATCCACCCCGCCCGGTGACCGGTCGTGCGGCCTCCTCTAGTTTCCTGGCATCCGCACGTTCGTATACCTGTCCGTACCGCTGGACTCTCGAAGATGGAGCGTCACGACCTGTCCGGGCTCCACCTGGCCGAGCGTGTCTCGAACGTCGCCGACCGTCTCGATGTCCTCGTCGTTGATCGACACGATCTGCTCGCCGGGGTAGACGCCCTGCATCGAGGCGGGACTCGCACGCCGCACGTTCGTGATCACGACCCCGCCTGTTTCTGTAAAGCCGAACTGCTGGGCCGTGTTCCCATCGAGCTCGGCGACCTCGATGCCGAGCCGCTCTTCGGTACCGGTGGTGGGTGTCGGCCGCTCAACGGCGATCGTGTTGATGGGCGCTTCGCCCAGCTCGACGTCGATGTCGCGGCGCTGACCGTCCCGGTAGAGGGTCACCGTGATCTCATCACCCGGGCGGAAGTCAGCCACTCGCTGCTGAAGCTCGCTGGCATACCCCACCTCACGTCCGTCGATCGCGACGATGACGTCCTGGGGTTCGATGCCGCTGCGGCCGGCCGGACTGCCGGCCGTGACTCCCTGGACTTCGACTCCCGACACAGATGGCAGACCGTAGACCTCGGCATCCTCCGACGTCACGTCTTCGATCCGGACCCCCAGAAGGGGACGGCGCACCTGGCCGTATTCGACCAGGTCCCGCATGACCCGGCGGGCGAGGTTGATCGGGAT
>Ga0055477_10000607_pt1 | contig 10390 bp, 7 predicted proteins | sample Muzzi_PWA_D2_FD_57683 | JGI IMG/M metagenome (GOLD analysis project Ga0055477, IMG submission 57683) | Wetland microbial communities from San Francisco Bay, California, USA, that impact long-term carbon sequestration - Muzzi_PWA_D2 | ecosystem: Environmental > Aquatic > Marine > Wetlands ... | reverse complement strand
AGCCACCTCGATACCGTTCCAGTCGAACAGGAACAGGCAGAAACAGACATTCGAGTCATCGCCCGGTATCCATTGCTGCAGCAGGTAGCGCGGCGCGTATTCGAACAGCCTGCCATCCTCCAGCAGCCGGTCCAGGCCGGTACCGTCCTCCAGCATGATGAATTTGTCACGCGGGTGCGTCCTGTCCCATTCGCCGGTCCTGACCAGCGGCTTGAAGATGAAGGGGAAACGCAGCACATCACGCGCCTGCTCCAGCTCGCGGTAACTGCCGATGATGATCGAGTCGGGCACCCGGCAATCGTGCTCGTGCGCCCAGGTATGGAAGCGGGTCTTGTCCATCAGCGTATCGGTCACCACCTGCGTCGGCATGAGCATGCGAAAGTAGCGCTCGAACGCCGCGCGCCGGCGCGTCACCTCGATCACCAGCGCGTCCTGGGTAACCAGCAGCACGGGTTTCTGCCCGTGCTCGTCCCGGTAGCGCCTGCCGATGGCGAGCAGCACATCGGGGTAATCCGCCTCGCCGGCAGCCTGCAGCTCGTGCCAGTAACGGGAACGGCAGGCCGGTGCCGCAAGATCGTTCGCAATCCCGGTCACCTGCACATGCAAATCGCGCAGCGCGCGCGCAGTATTCAGCCCGGTGATGGTATCCGCGCCGGTGATCACCACCCGCGCCGGTGGTGGCTGGCCGGCCACTGGCTGCAGGCGTTTGCGCAGGCGCCGGAAGCCTGGCCGGTACTTGAGGTAGGAGCGCAGCGCCAGCGCCAGCCAGCGGCTGCCGGTCACCTGCAGGGTGCAGAAGCGCGTCAATCTGCCACGGAAGTGCGACTTATAGAAGGTGTGCCTGCCGGCACCGGCGAGCAGGTCGAAACCGTGCAACTCCGGGTCGGCATGCGCCTGGCCGATGGCTCGCACCAGGTGCACGGTGCCCAGCGCAACCGGTGCGAAACGCTGTTCACTGAAACCGGACTGGATATTGTAGAGACAACCGTCCGCCGCGATATTGTAGAGCATCGAGACCACCTCGCCGTCTGCCGTCAGCCCCTCCAGGACCGGCCGCAACGCAGGCCCGCTGCGTGCCAGCAGGCGCAGGTGGAAACCCAGGCTGTCCGCGGCAAAACAGGGCTTGCCCCAGCGCTGGCGGTGAAAGTCGTTCAGCGTCGTAAAGAAGCTGTTCGGATCGGACACCGGATAGGCCAGTGTAGCGAGCGCCGTCTCGCCGGACAGTCGCGCCCGGTCACGGCGGATCTTGCTGCGCGTGCTGCGCCCCAGGGAATCAAGGTAGTGGTTGAAGTCGCCGCCGGTATCGACGCGCACCCCGCGGTCGACGGCGCGCTCGATCAGGGTGTTGCCGTCCGCTGCACAGCACTCGCACACCCGGCGATGGAAATCCGAGCCAGACGGGCAATCGCACAGCACCAGGTCATCCCAGCTGACCGCACGGCGCAGATAGGTCCAGATGGCGTTGAAACATTCCTGTGCGCAGCTCCGGTCGAGAATGAATTCCAGGTACTCGGTGCGCACGGTAGCGCGCGACTGCCAGGCGTTGCCGACAAACTGCAGTCGCCGCAGCCCCGGCATGCGCGCTGCACGCAGCAGGCTGGTATAGAGCGGTGCCAGCGCGACCAGCTGTCCGGCGCGATAGCAGCCGACCAGCACCAGTTCGTAGCCCGGCGTATCGCCCCAGGTCTCCCACCAGCTGTACTGCCATTCCCAGCCCAGGAACAGGCGGTTGCAATCCGCACGCGCCAGCAGGTCCGACCAGTCAGCGGCCAGCTTGCCAAACTCGGCAGCGGAGAAGCGTTTCACGACCGGTTGCACGGTGTCAGTCCGGTGCGTGTTCCCTGGCAAGGCAGTCATGCGCGGCGTACCTCGCTCAACCGGTGACCCGCCTGAGCCCGATCCTGACACGGTTGAACAGCCAGTTACGTTCCGCCGTTTCCAGGGCAGTGGCGACAAACACGGCGCAATAGGCCACCGCTCCCAGGATCACCGCCACGCCGATTTCCCCGTAACTGGTGAGCCCGGTGTAGCGGCCGTAGGCCAGCACTGCCAGCAGCATGACCAGTGACGGAAACAGGGCCGGCAGAATGGCATGTCTGATATAGGCGAACACAGTGATGCCGAGGCCCCTGCAGCAACTCCTGAGGACGATCGGCATGACCAGGAACATCGGCAACAGGGTGCCCAGTGCCACGCCGGCGACACCGTAGCGCTGCACCAGCAAAATGCTGAAGATGATGTTCAGCAGCGCCGCCACCGGGTACAGCCTGGCGAGCAGGCCGTGATTGCCGGTCGCTGTCAGGTAACGAGTGCTGAACGGATTGAGAAACGGCAGCATGTTGAATGACACCAGCAACAGGATCACGATCCATGCGTGTGCCTGGTACTGGTTGCCCAGCCAGATGCCGATAAAGGGTCCACCCACCAGCACCGCACCGATCGCCATCGGCAGCAGCAGCCCCACGCAGTAGCGGCTGGCCACCAGGTAGACACGGCGCATGGTCTCCTGGTCCTCGAGCGCATCCAGCGAACTGAACAGCGGCATGAATACATCGGTCATGGTCCAGCCGAAATTCCTGAAATAATTGGTCAGGTTGGCGGGAATGGCATAGAACGGCACCATGGCCGGCCCCAGGAACAGACCAATGATGATACGGTCGCTGCCGAGATGGATGCGCGATGCCACGCCCTGCACGAATGATTTTATGCCAAAACGGAACGAGCGCCGGAAGACCTCGAGGGAACAGTCGGCCAGCGCAAAACGCAACCCGCCGAAACGTCGCATACCGAGCAGTCCCGCTCCGATGAAATACTTGGCGACCGAGGCCGTCGTTGTCACGGCTGCCAGCAGCAGCAGCCCGTCAAAGCGGTCAATGAAAGCGAGTATGATAACCGCTATCGTTATCGCCATCGTTATGGACAGCAGGTTCTTGAGCAGAAAACTCTGGAACCCTTCCAGCGCGCCCTCCACCACCAGATAGAGAAACTGGGCCAGCAGGGTGATCGCAACCAGCGACAGCAGGATTGCGTAGCGTGGTTCGTAGTGCGCGGGGGCGAAGAAAGTGAACCAGGCCCAGGACCCGCCCAGTAACAGCAGGCCGCCCAGCAGACCGATCAGCAGCATGGTCAGGGTCGCGGTGGAAAATACCCGCTGTGTCTCGGCAGGATCCTCGAGCGCGTGGAATCTCGCAACAAAGCGCCCGACCGTCGGCTTGATGCCGATATCGAGGATGCCCATGTAACCGGTCAGTGCGACCAGGATCTCCCAGATACCGTAATCGTATACTCCCAGCACGCGCAGGTAGACCGGCGTCATGACGAAGGTGATGACCACCCTGACGAGCAGCACCGAGACATTCGAGCCGGCATTTGTAAGCAGTTTTCTATGCAAGTCGCATACCCTGTGCGGGGCAGCTAATCCGTACGCCCGGCCGCACCGGTCAGACGGTACAGCCGTTCAAGGCCGTCCATGTGCCGGTCGAGCGAAAAGCGACGTGCTGCCTGTCCGGTGTATTCCGCAAACTCCGCATGCCGGTCCGTCTGCATCGCCGCGAGCAGGCTGTCCGCAAGTGCCTCCGCGTCGGCCGGAGGAACCAGGACGGCCGGTGAATCATCCAGCACCTCGCGCAGGCCGATGCAGTCGGTACCAATGATTGGCACACCTGCCACCAGCGCCTCCATGCCCAGTAACGGACATGCCTCCCACAACGAGGGCATGACCACGAGGTCAACGCCCTTTATGGCGCCCGGCATGTTGTCGGTATACGGCATCTGCCTGAAATAGTCACCCAGACCGCGCTCGCGCAACATGGCATAGTCTTCACGCACGTATCCACCGCCCCCGAATGTCAGCACCAGCAGGCGACACGGCAACTGTGCGACACCGACCAGCCGCTCGACCGCATCGACCAGGTAACGAAACCCTTTCTGCGCCATGAACCTCCCGAAAAAACCGACCAGGAACACGCGCTCGCCACGAGTTTCCGGAGCAGTGCGGAAATCCAGTGCCGGCGCGGCGTTGAAAGCGTCCACATCGATACCGTTTTCAACTACATGTACCCGTTCCGGCTCCAGCATCGGGAAAAATCCGATCATGTTTGCTGCGGCATCCCGGCCCACCGCATGAATGGCGTCGATCCCTGCAAACAGGCGCCCCAGCAGCCACCGGCCAATCCACCCGCGCAGACCGGAGAACTGCTGCGGTCGAAAAATATCATGCGCCGTCATGAGATGCGGCACGTGGAACAAACCGGACAATACCGCGCCTGCAGCACCGGCAGTAAAGCCCTGCGAATGCATTAGGTCGAACCGGCCGGACCGCAGTGTGGCCGCGGCAGCTACAAGCAACCCGGCCGTACTGTTGCGGGCACGAACAAAATGGTATCGGTCCGACGCCAGGTGATTACCCAGAAAATCCGACAGGTCGGCATCCGGTGCAACGATGGTAAAGTGGTGCCCTTCCATCCGTGGGCTGCTGAACACGTTCCTGAGGTAGCTCCGGATACCGCCGACCGGCCAGCGCGCCAGCACCAGGACATTCATGTCAGGCGATCCATGCCGCGTTTCATACCGTGCCGGCGCCGCACCCGCACCGGCACGCCAGCCGCCACCGGCTCACCGGCCGGCACTGCACCGCTGAAGTAAATCCTGGAGAATGCCACCGTGAGCCCGCCGAACAGATACCAGTAATACACCGACAGTCCCCAGTAGTTTATGCTGTACACCACGTACATCCAGAATACCGCAATCATGGCCTTGTTCAGGCGCGCCCGGAAATCATCCTCGTCCACGCCCTGTACCGACCGCATGATTTCCCGGTTTGCCTTGAAGGCCTGGTAAAGGGCCTTGAGGTACCTGAAGAACAGGAAGAACCCGATCAGGCCGATCTCGATGAACAGTTCAGCATACAGGTTGTGCGAGGCCCGGTCGCTGCGGATGGCATGCCACTTGGCCTCCGGCGCAGTTCCGACACCGTGCCCGAACAGCGGACGACTCAGGCCGATGGTGAATTCCCTCCACATGCCGCTGAAGCGGCCGGACACGGTGGCCGACTGGCTGGTGTGGGAACTGACCAGCGACAGGTAGCGCTCCTTCTGGATCGGTGACATGTGGAACCACAGCACCACTGCCAGCCCCAGTGCCACGAGCAGCAGCACGACCTTGTGCTGCGAGTCCCGCAAGATAAACCAGCCGACCACCAGCATTGCGATCAGGCCGCCGCGCGACATGGTCAGCACCAGGGCGTAGAGGATGGTCGGCGTAAACACCAGGAACAGCAGTTTGGCCAGCTTGCGGTTATCGCGCCACATCAGATAATAGAGAAATGGCATCAGGGTGGCGATCACGAAGGCGAGTTCGTTCGGGTTGATGACATCGGCCGGCGCACCGGCAAGCCGCCCGGTAAACTCGCCATTCCCGATATAGGTCGCACCGCCCCAGTAACCGTGGGCAATGTGCAGGTAGAGCGGCTCGAACACGCGCAGCAACTGGCAGGTCAGGAACACGTACATGAATACCCGCAGGCGTTGTTCCGTGTCGATGATGAGGGCGGCGAAAAAGAAGAAGCTTGCCGCCTTGACGAATTCCGGTATGTGCTGGCGCAACACGCTGCCCGGCCACTCCACCAGCGGCAGGCTCAGCAGTACATACAGAATCAGGACCAACAGCGCCCTGAATGCGGGGGCCTCGGCATGGTCAGTGAAGCGGTCTTTCTGGGAATACAGCATGACCGCGAGCACCAGGGTCAGCAGCAGTGTCGGACGCAGTACGCCGTAGCCCGGTATGCGCTCGGAAAAGTGCATGAAGAAATCGATGGTAAAATATATAAACAGCCCGAACAGCAGCTTGCTGACTGCTACGGGCCCGTGAGCGCGGCGGCTGGCGCGGGTATCAGCCATGGCTGTCAGCCCGCGTAGCCCGTGGAATGATTGGAGGTATTCAGCCAGCGCGCCGCCATCAACTCGACACCGTTGGCGGACTTCTCGAACTGGAAAGTGTTCTCGCTGGCGCTGAAGCGCCTGATTTCGTACAGGTCATCGATCACCGCACTGTCATAAAAGGCGGTCACCGCGCCCAGACAACCGGCCGCCCTGACCTGCGCCTTGGCAGCTTCGCTGTAGTCCGCCCGCTGGCCGTTCGGGTAACAGAAACTCACCGGGCGGCGTCCCGTTTCACGTTCTATATCCCCGACCGAGCCCGAAATCTCCCCGACCAGCGCTGCGGCATCGACCCGGCCGAGCGACGGGTGCGTGCGCGTGTGGGCACCGATCTCGATACCGCCCGCCTGCATCTCGCGCACCTGATCCCAGCTGACGGCCTGACAGGCCCCTTTCGGTCGTGCTGCGAGCACGACACCCTGGCGTGCGGCGAAGCGATTGATCCAGTCGCGTTTGTCGTCCTCCGGGATGGACAGCAGGTAATCAACCATACGCAGCCACAGCATGCTGCGCTGTACGTCGTTGAGTTGCAGGTATTGCTGTCCCTCGAAGCCGGGGATGCCGACCTGCCGGATTGCGGTCGATTGATCGAGGATATGGCGCAACGCGTCCGGCCAGAGCCAGATACGCCCGTCGATAAAATGCGTGGCCAGGAACAGCGTGGCCGGCGCCCTGCTCTGTTGCAGCACCGGCCAGGCAACCTCGTAGAAATCACGGTAGCCGTCATCGACCGTGATCACCGCGGTATTCGTCGCACAGCGGCCCGTCGCGTGCAGTTCCGCCAGCACCTGTCCCAGGCTGCAGATGCGGAAATGCCGCTGCAGGTAGGCTACCTGCCGCCGGAAGGTGTCCCGGTCAACGAAGCCCGGTGCAGGCTGCGCGGCGAAGCGGTGATACATGAGAATCTTCGGGGTTGCGCGGCTCAGCCAGCGGCACGCGGGAAAACCGCCCAGCCGGCCGGCGGCACGTATAATTGCGGATCTGGAGCTTGCCATGTGTTCAGGACCCATCCAGCAGTTCTGTATACAGTGCATCGTGCGCTGATAATAGTCTCGACAGTCCGTAGTGAAGCTTGACCCGCTCCTGGCCGGCGCGCCCCATGGCCGCTGCGCGTTGCGGATTGCCTGCCAGTTTGCGCAATTGCCCGGCCAGCGCGTCGATATCACCGGCCGGGTACAGCAGGCCGTTGAGCCCATGCTCCACCAGCTCGACGTTGCCGCCTACTGCCGAACACACCACCGGCAGGCCGGCAAGCTGGTATTCGACCAGGGTATTGGAAAAACCCTCCGAGTCGGAACACAGCAGGCCGGCATCGAAATCTGCCAGCAGGCCGGCGACGTCCCGGCTGGGGCCGGCGAACTCAACCCGCGCGGTGATTCCGAGCCTGCTGCACAGGTCGCGCAGCCCGCTGTCGTCGCCATCACCCACCAGGGTCAACCGGCAATCGACGCCCGCTTCGCCGAGTGCATGCACGGCCCGCATGGCATCTTCAATGCGCTTGATGGGACGGATATTAGCCACCATCACAACCTGCAGCGGCGCAGTGGCCGCCCGTGGCGGACGGTCAGGAGGAGAGGACTGCGGCACGGGATAGCCATTATAAATGATGCTGACCCGTTGCGCCGGGTAGCCTTCGCGGCGCATGGTGAGCTCACCCACCGCGCGGCTGTTGACCACCACCCGATCGACAAGGCGTCTGTTGATTCGAAGCGGCAGCAGGTTGAAACGGGTATGCCAGAAGCCCAGGTCGCGCCGCGAGATGATCACCCGGAAGCCCAGCAGCCGTAGCAGCGGCGGGCAGATGATCGAGGCATCGTTGAAGAAAATATGCGCCAGCCGGAATCCCGCGCGACGTTTCCGCCTGAAAAAACGGTACAGGCGCAACCAGTTCACGGGGGACAGCAGGCGATTGATGCCGAGTACCTCGACCGGCACCGGCAACGCGTGCCCGCGCAGGTAGGCCGAATCACGGAACACGGCCAGTTCCGGCAGGTAGCGGCTGCGATCGAGACCTTCCAGCAGCTTGTACAACTGACCTTCGGTACCGGCATAGGGGTTGCGGTAACAGTCGATAATGAACAGCAGCGGGGCCGGCGTGGACAAAACCCTGCCCTACCTGCTCTGGTCAAGATGTACGATCACACGCAATGCCCGGAACGGGTCCTGCAGGAACGCCTTGAACAGGTAAGCTGCCGCGGACAGTGGTTGTCGCTGTGCCAGCCGTATTCTGCCCATGCGGTAATTCAGCACCGCCTTGCGCCTGCGGAGGGTGGCAGGCCGGTAGGGATAGCGCCTGCTGGCATTATCGAGGATGCGGAAACCGGTTTGCCAGCGCCGTTCCTGGTGCAGGCTGCTGATGCTGCCGGCATGACGCCGGTAATACCAGGTATAGTCCGGCAGATAGGCAAACCGGGTCAGTTCAGCAATCCTGACCAGCATGTCGTGGTCCTGCCCGGCACGAAAGGATTCCTCGAACGGACCGGCCTGGTCATAAACCGATTTCCGCACCAGCGAGTTGACCGGCAGCGCGAGGTAACAGTCCAGCAGCACCCGGTCCGGGTCGTTGGGTTCCACGTGATCCTCACGATGACACACGTAGATGATATTGCCGTCTGCATCGACGCCGTAGCCGTTCGTGTAGACCAGGCCGATATCCGGGTGCTGTTCCAGAAAGGCCACCTGCAGGGCCAGCTTGCCGGGTTCCCAGTAGTCATCACTGTCCAGAATGGCAAGGTACTTTCCCGTGGCATGCCGAAGGCCCAGGTTGATGGAAGCCGACTGGCCGCGGTTGGCGTGCCCGTCATGCGTCAGCAGGGTGAGCTGTGATCCGTAGGCGGCGACACGCTCCAGCGTACCGTCGGTGGACCCGTCATCGACAACGATCAGCTGGATATTGGGCCAGGTCTGGTCCAGGGCGGAGCGGATGGTCTGGTCGATGAAGCCGGCACGGTTGTAGGCAGGGGTGATAACGCTGACCAGCGGCTGGCTTTCCATACCTTGGTAATATCGCGGTTCCCGGTGGCCAGTGCAACCGGAATGACAGCGCGCCGGCAGCGATTGATCACGGCATGATCCGCGGGTATCCGTACTACAGTAATCATCGCAGTCTGTACACCCGCTGCAGTGCAACCCCGGCAGACTGTCGGCAAGGACGTAACATCGTGGCGGTATATCCGGTGCGGGGCTAGTGGATATTCGACGGATACATCGGGGGGGCAACCGTGACACCGCTGACCGGGAAACCGGTGGCGTTACGGTTACCGTCCTTGTCCCAGACGAACAGGTAGACATTATCCAGGCTGGAGAACCCGCCCTGGTTGACATCCACCGTGATACTGCTATCCGACCAGCTGCTGGCCGGTTGCACCGCAACCCGGTGTGCCTGCGCGTAATCCGGGCTGTCGGCAAGTTCGACGCGGGCGATCGCATTGGGGCCGGCAGCCACATAGACATCGTCATAAAGCGGTTCGCCGGAGCGCACCCAGCCCGGCAGTGTCATATACTGCCATTGCTTCAGCGCGGGTCCGTCTGCATCAAACACGGCACGGTTCATCCAGTTTTCCGCCACACCCTTTTCCTCGGACACCGTCTGAAACAGCACGTCGCCTGGAGAGGTGGGGTTGGTCGGGTTGGCACGCAACCACACTGCAACGCGAACCCAGGTGTTCCAAGACCACCACGCATTGCCTAGCCGGGTCTCCAGGTTGAAGTCGTTGCCGGCAATGCAAAAGCCGCCATCACCAAAATGGGCAACCATAACCATATCGCTGGAATTGCCCTGGTAGTCCTGGTCGATCAGCCAGGCAAACTTCCAGGAGCTGGCGGCCGGGAACACCCCCGGGCGGTCGGCACCGGGAAAGTTCCAGCCGTTCGGCACCCTGACCCAGTAGGACGCAAACACCTCCTGTATAACGTCCTGGGTGAAGTCATGACGGAAGATCCTGGCACCCGCCTTGGCACTGAACCGTCCGTTGTGGGTCTCGCCCGAGTAGTACAGCAGGGGAACATTGGTGCTGGTCCAGCTGCCGATTTCCGGGCTGGTGAGGGGGATGGGGCTGCCGTCGCTGGCTGTGTCCGATTCAAATCTGTCGAACAGCTCAATATGCGCGCCCGGCCCGAAATTACTGCCGGATAAGGTCAGTACACCCGCGCCCATCTGGCTGGAATCCACCGACGAGATAACAGGCGCTGCCTGCGCGACCGGTAACATCAGCGCCAGGCAGGCCGGCAACAAGATATTCTTCAACTTCATGGCTTCATTTCCTCGGCTAGTCAGCAACGACCGGCAATCCGCGACAGGCATGCTTGCTCTGCTTACAGCGCGCCCGGACAGACAGCAGTATCGACAATTTATATATACTGCACTTTCGAGCAGGTCACATAACATTCATGAATCCGGACGCAGCAGCGGACAGTTGCAGGATATGTGCGCCGGTTCACGATCCTTGCCCCCC
>Ga0055477_10000606_pt1 | contig 10392 bp, 11 predicted proteins | sample Muzzi_PWA_D2_FD_57683 | JGI IMG/M metagenome (GOLD analysis project Ga0055477, IMG submission 57683) | Wetland microbial communities from San Francisco Bay, California, USA, that impact long-term carbon sequestration - Muzzi_PWA_D2 | ecosystem: Environmental > Aquatic > Marine > Wetlands ... | reverse complement strand
GCATTGAACCTAAATATCGATTTATCTCCTACCACGCTCTGGCACGGATCAAGGGCTCATGACCACCCTTCGCGTTTTTTAATCACCCAGCCGACCCAACCTCGCCAGGTGCGGATCGGTTCCCGCCCAATCTCTGTCGGTTTTGTTGTTGACGGCTATCCCGGCCGGCGATATAGATCACCCACCTCTTCATTTCTTAGCGATTATTCCGAGGCGAACCGTGGGCACCTATTATCAAGACAAAATCGCCGTAGTGACCGGTGGGGCCTCAGGCCTGGGCCGGGCTCTCTGCGAAGAACTGGGCCGGCTAGGGGCGACAGTGGTGGCCGTAGATGTAGACCAGGAGGGCGCCGAGGCGGTCTGCCAGGCCATCCGGGCGGCAGGCGGGCAGGCCCTATCCGCCTATCTGGATGTGACCATCTACGAGAACGCCCAGCGCATCATCAAAGATGTGGTGAAGAAGTATGGCCGACTCGACCTGATCTTCAACAATGCCGGGACCGCTCTGCTTGGCGAAACCCGCGACCTCAGCGTCGAACAATGGCGCACCGTCATGGACGTCAACCTGATGGGAGTTATCTACGGGGCGATCTCCGCTTATGGCGAGATGGTCAAGCAGGGTGGGGGGCAGATTGTCAACATCGGTTCGCTGGCCGGCCTGATCCCGGTGCCCAAGGAAATCCCATACTGCACCAGCAAGTGGGCGGTGGTCGGTTTCACCAATGCCTTGCGGCTGGAGGGGGACGGGCTCGGAGTCAAGGTCAATCTGGTCTGTCCGGGGATCATGCGCACCACGATCCATCAAACCGTCTCTTACGTTCATGTCGACCAACAGCGGCTGGTCCGGCCGCAGACCAAACATTTCGTTCCGCCCGAGAAAGCGGCGCGGATCATTCTCGACCGGGTGAGGCGCAACCGGGCAATCATCGTCTTTCCTTTCTATGCCCGCCTGGTCTGGTGGCTCTATCGCTTCAACCCGGCGACCTTCAGCCTGCTGTTCCGCAAGATGCTCAAGGACTTCCGGAAACTGCGCCTGCCTTGAGCCGCTCCCCGCTTATTCGCCAGCTGCCCGTCGTTCCTCCCGTCTTTTATTCGCTCCCAGCTTCTGAAAGAAAACCGGTTCAGCCTTATAATTAACTTTAAGGTTGAGTCCCAATAGGAAATCGTGCCAACGGGAGGCCGTCATGAAACTGGTATTTGTCTACAACGCCGACAGCGGATTTCTGAATAACCTGCTGGATATCGGACACAAGATCATCAAGCCGGAAACCTATAGCTGTAATCTCTGCAACCTGACCTTCGGCAATTTCAGCGAGAATGCCAAATGGAAGGAGTTCCGGGAGAGTACCGAAATCGAGATGGAGTTCCTCCATCGTGACGAGTTCGAGGATAAATACGGCCTCAAACTGCCCTGTCCGGTAATCCTTAAGGGATCCGCGCCGGGGAGTCTGGGAGTGGTGATTCCCCGGGAGCGACTGGATTCCTTCAAGTCGCTGGACGAGTTGATCGAGGCGGTGCAGAGTCTCCATGCGGTCAGTTGATTACCGGGAAGTTGACCGATATTCCGCGTTGATAAATTATATAGTCAGGGTCTTGGCTTATACAGCATGCCGATACCGTCCGGCCTGAACGCCGGCAACCTGGCGGTTCAGGCCGCTATCGATGCGCCTAGTTAAGCATCTCCCTCCTGATCATAAGTTGATTTTTTGTCAGGAATATCTTATTCAATCTACTCCACATGTGATTGTTAGGATAAGGAGGTGCGGCTGTGCGAGTGGCGATTATTTCCGATACGCATTTCGGGGACTCTAATTGCGCCCTGGTGACCAGAGACGGGAACGGGCGGTACATTCCGGGACCCAAGTATGCCGAATTGCGCCAGGCTCTGGGCGGTAAAGTTAATTATCTGGTGCTGGCCGGGGATGTTTTCGATTTTTCCATCGCCTCTTATGATGAGGCCTACGGTTATGCCCGCGCCTTTTTTCAGTGGCTCCGGGCCGAAGATCTGGCCGAGCGTATCATCTACCTGGCCGGCAACCATGATGCCGATATGTGGTTTATCCAGCTGCATCAGGTGCATGTAATCAACCGGGTGATCGATCATCGCCTGCCCAAGGAGTTTCGGCATTCGGTCCCGGCCATTATCGATGACCGCCAGGGGGCGGCCAGATTTTTCCTCCATGGGATCGAGTCCCGGCCGGAGTCGGAACCGCCCTATGGCGGCCTGTTTCTAGACCATCTCACCGAGCCTGACACCAATTTCAATTTCGCCTATCCCAATTTATACATCGTCACCGACCGGGATACGGTGTTGGTCACCCACGGCCATTATCTGGAGTCTTACTGGTCTGGTTTGGGAACTCTGATGCTGGCAGTGGCCGCCGATGATCTGGGATTGACGGACCAGGGGCAAATGGATATCGGCAATCTGGTCCAGCTTAATTACCCACTCAATCAATTGGCCTGCACTGGGGTCGGTCAGGCCGGCATTCTTACCGACCGGGTGGTGCGGCCGCTGGAGGTCAATTTTCAGACCCGCAACCTGGGGCGGGCAAAGAAATACCTGGACCGACTGCAGATCTGGTTGAACGGCCGGCTGACATGCCGGGGAGGGCTATGTTGCAGGATCCGCAAGCTGGTCTGCCGGTGGTTTCTGGGCTGGGTCAAAGCGCAGGCCTTTGAAAAGCTTGGTGACTTGAAACCGGCCCGGCGACGGAATGATTTCGCCCGGTCCGAGTTGCGGTTGATCGAAGCCTATTACCGGGCCTGTCTGAAAGAGCTGGAGAAGGTCAACCGGCAAGGACCGGTGATCGTGCCTTCCCCTAACCGGATTATCTTCGGGCATACCCATGAGCCGGTGGGCTGGGAAGACGAGAAGGTCTGTTTTGAACTCGAACCGGGATTGGGCGATGGAGCGGTCCGCCATGTTTCCATGCACAACACCGGGGGCTGGCTTTATGAAGATATGGCCCGAAGCCGCTTCTGCGGGGCCGAGGTCTTTCTGTACGAAACCGGCTCGGGTTTTAGTTCAGTGCGGATTACCTGAACTCCGGGCGGCCGGGCTGCTTGAATCGCGGGGCGTCCCGCCAAGTCATGTTCTTTGCCACCTCCGTTCGATCTTGCCGGATTAGTTAAAGATCCGATATCCATTTCCGCTTACCCGCTTAGTGCGATGTTTATCTCAATGACAAGCTTAGACTTATTGCAGGGTCAGCCTGTTTTAATATCAATAGATCTGCCCAGTGACTGAAGATGTGCCGTATTAAGTAAATATACCAACCGGGGTGTTGGACTCGTGATGTTTCCGGCGCGGGAACGATTGACACGCAGACGGTTCCTCCTGTAGAAGAGAAACTGGGCCGGGCTTGTTCAGTCCGGCGCCTGATTGAAGGCGTTCCGTCAGCAATGGAATTAGCGGCGACAAGCCGATGAATCGGGGAAAATATGTCCCTCCTGCGCCACAAGCTCTTCTTCGCCGGATTTCTGCTGACCATCGTGATCCTAGGCGGTTCCCTGGGCTATTATCTCCTGGCCCTCCTGGCCTATCGGCACCCCTACTGGTCCCTGCCGACTGTCTGTATATGACCTTCATTACCCTGACCACGGTCGGCTTTGCCGAGGTCATCGATGTCGCCAATGTTACCGGGGCCAGATTCTTCACGGTCCTAATCCTGCTTTGTGGTCTGGGGATCTCGGCCTATTTCGTATCGACCTTGACGGCCTTCCTGGTGGAGGGAGAGCTGAAGAATGTGTTCTGGAGAAAGCGCATGAAAGATAAGATCGGCCGTTTGAACGGCCATGTCATCCTTTGCGGGGTCGACAACGTGGGTGGCAACGTTTTGTCGGAATTGTTCGCCAAGAAGGTGGATTTGGTGGTCATCGATCGTGACGAGGAACAGATCCTGAAGCTGCAAAAAAAATACGGGGACTTTCCGGCCATCATCGGCGATCCCAGCCATGACAGCTGTCTGCGTGATGCCGGGATTGCGGTGGCGGCAGGTGTCATCACCACCCTGGGTGACGACAAGGACAACCTTTGCGTGGTGGTAACCTGCAAGGCCTTGAATCCGCGGTTGCGGATGATCTCGCGTTGCAACAGTCTCGAGTTTGCCGCCAAATTGGAGCTGCTCAATGCCGAAGTGGTGGTCCCCAGCTTTATCGGCGGGTTGCGCATGGCCTCGCAGATGATCCGGCCCCGGGTGGTGCGTTACCTCGATACCATGCTGCGTGACCGGGAATGCGTTTTCCGGATCGAGGAGGTCAAGGTGCCCCACGGATCACCGGTAGTCGGGAATTCCATCGGCAACCTCAATCTGGACGAATTAGGCAGTCTGCTGCTTCTGGCGGTCATCAACGAGGGCAACCCGCATCCGGTTTATAACCCGCGGGCCGATTACCAAGTGCAAGATGGAGACACCCTGGTTTTCCAGGCGGAGATCGACGCAGCCCGACGCTTTCAGGAAAGATTAACTTTTCCCTGAGCTAGGTGACTTTTGTGCGCATACATAATCCGTTCCAAATTCTGAGAATTTTCCTCTTCTTCATCTGACTTATCGTTAAAAGACGATACTCATCGCCGCAAAACCAAAATACCACCCGAGTTTTCTCAAATATTCGCTACGACTTTCCGGAGCCGACATCTCCCCAGCCAGCCTGAGCAGTTGCCGATACCGTTCAAGGTACTCAGGCGGCTCGGGAAAATCGGCCTGGCTATTTGACGTAACCGGTCCCGCTGCAGGTGGGGCACTTTTGTTCCGGGGTACACTGGCAATCATCCCAGCTACCGTCGGCGAGCTGGTTGCCGCGCCATTCGCTGCTGCACTGACAGGTGCCCTTGATGCTCTTCTTGCCTTGGCAGGTCGGGCAAATCTTCTTGTCGGTCGTCATATGAGTCTCCTTCCTGATGTGAATATTTTTCTAAGCCCTTTCCTCTTTATTAATTGTAAGCCAAGCCCGTCGATTAGGAAAGGCTGGCAGGGAGCGGTGATGATAATTCTGCTCGGCAAGGCTGATAATTTCGGGAGGGTCAGGTGCTTTCCGGTCGAACAGTTTTGCCGGGCGCCCCCAATTGGTCATGAACTGGGCAGGTATTTAACCGGGGGGCTGCTGATTTGTAACTTGCCTCGGTCCGCCTTCTACTGGCCGCCGGCCTGGAAGCGTCGCATGCCGATGTTGATCAGGATGCCCAGTCCCATCAAGGTGGTAAGCAGGGAGGAGCCGCCGTAGCTGAAGAGCGGCAGGGGCATGCCGACCACCGGCAGCAGGCCCAGGATCATGCCCAGGTTGATGAAGGCTTGCCAGAACAGTAAGGAAACGATGCCGTAAGCCAGCATGACTCCGAACTTGTCGCGGGCCGAAGAGGCGATCTTCAGGGCCACCAGCAACAGAAAACAGTAGCAGGCCAGGAAGAAGATAGAGCCGAAAAACCCCCATTCCTCGGCCCAGACCGAAAAGGCGAAATCAGTGTGGTGTTCCGGCAGGAACTCGAGATGAACCTGGGTTCCCTGCAGGAAACCTTTGCCGAACAGCAGGCCGCTGCCGACGGCGATTTTCGATTGGATAATGTGATAGCCGCTGCCATGGGGATCGAGGTCGGGATTGAACAGGGTCAGGATGCGCTGCTTCTGGTATGATTTCAGCAGATAGATCCAGCCGATCGGCAGCATGGCCAGGACGAAAAGAACCATGCCGACCAGAGTCTTCCATCTGATTCCGACAAATAGCGCCATGGAGGCGAAGATGACCGCCAGCATCAGGGCGGTGCCCAGGTCGGGCTGCTTGAGGATCAGCACGAAGGGCAGACCGGTCAGAAGCATGGGGATGAGAAGTTCCCTGAAGCCGAAACCCCGGCTGGTATCGCGCCTGGAAAAGAAACTGGCCAGATTGATAACCAGGGCCAGTTTGGCCAGTTCCGAGGGTTGCAGGTGGAAGAAGCCCAAGTTGATCCAGCGCTGGGTATTGGCCACTGACGAACCGAAAAACAGGGCATAACACAGGAGCAGGACGATCAGAACGTAAATCGGATAATTAAGCGAGATCAAGACCCGGTAGTCAACACTGATCAGCACCAGGATCAGGGCGAAACCCAAAATGTAGAAGTAGATCTGTTTGATGAAATAGCTCGATGCCCCCCCCCCCGGCACATAAGTGGCGCTGTAAAGGTTGGCCAGTCCCATGCCCGCCACCAGCAGGATGGCGATGACCAGGTTCCAGTCGAAATTGAGCAGCAGTCTACGGTCGAATCTCAGCATCTCAGTCTCCGGCCCCACTTTCGGCAGGATTTGGTTCGTCTTTTTCGGGGATATTGAAGTATTTCATCAGCACCTTGCGGGCCACCGGCCCGGCGGCGGATGCGCCGTGCCGGCCATGTTCGATCAAGACAGTCACGGCGATCTGCGGTTTTTCCGCCGGGGCGTAACAGGTAAACCAGGCGTGGTCCAGATACTTGTAGGGAATTCCGTTTTCGTTTTTAAAGTCTTCCACCTGGGAGCGATGGACCACCTGGGCGGTGCCGGTCTTGCCGGCCACGGTCACACCTTTGATCTTAATGCCTGAGGCGGTGCCGTGGGGACTGTTGACCGCCGCGATCAACCCTTTACGCACCTGTTCCAAGTCGGCCTCCCGTCCCTTGAACTCTCCGTCCCTGACCGCTTCGAAACTCTTGACCACCTTTCCGTCCGGGTCGATGATCTTTTCGATGAGTTCAGGACGGTAAAGGATGCCGCCGTTGGCCACTGCCGCTATCATCCGGTTGACCTGCAGCGGGGTGACCAGATCAAAGCCCTGGCCGATGGCCACGGACAGGCTTTCACCTTCCTGCCAGGATTCTCTGTAGGTTTTTTTCTTCCAGGCTCTGGTGGGGACCAGGCCACCTTTTTCATGTTCCAGGATGATGCCGGTCTTGCGGCCGAAACCCAGGCCTTCGGCATACCTGGCCAGGATATCGACGTTAATTTTCTGGATCACCTGGTAGAAGTAAACATCGCAGGATTCGGCCAGGGCCTTGTTCAGGTCCACCGTGCCGTGCCCGCCCCTCTTCCAGCAGTTGAAGGTCCGGTTGCCCAGGCGCAGGGAACCGCCGCAGTACAGATCGGTCTCCGGGGTAATCGCCCCCTCGCCCAAGGCCGCCAGGGCGGTAATGATCTTGTAGGTGGAGGCCGGCGGATACTGCCCCTGGATGGCCTTATTGATCAGGGGACGCATGGGGTTGTCGAGCATCTCTCGCCAGTTTTTTTGGGAGATGCCGCCGACGAACTCCTCCAGCTTCAAGGCGGGGGAGCTGGCGAGGACCAAGAGGCGTCCGGTGTTGACCTCGGAGGCCACTACCGCCCCGGCTTTGCCGATCATGGCTTCCTCGGCCACTTTCTGCAGTTCCTGGTCGATGGTAAGGTAAACGTCATCGCCGGGCAGGGGCTCCTGGGAGGCGACCTGCTTCTTCTCGAAGCCGTGGGCGTCAACCTCCAGCAGGGTGTGACCCAGCTCGCCGCGCAGTTCCGGTTCCAGCAGTTTTTCCAGCCCCTGTTTGCCGATCGGGTCGCCGCCCTCATATTCCCCCGGTCGGCTTTCCTGCAGCTCTTCCTTGCTGATCTCACCCAGATAGCCAAGCAGGTGGGAGGCCAGGTTGCCCTGCAGGTAATTGCGAGCCGGCAGAACCTCGATCCGGACGCCGGGCAGGTCGAAGTGGTTGTTCTCGATATAGACCAGGGTTTTCCAATCGATATCTTCCTTGAGACGAAGGGGCAGATAGCGGGGGTTGTCGGATTGTTCGCGGATGCGGTCCAGCAGGACATCGATGTCGTCCCCCAGGATGCGGGCCAGCTTCTTGATCACTTCGTCCGGGTTGGGCGCGTCTTCCTTGGTCCAGACTACCGTGAAGCTGGGGCGGTTGGTGATCAGGAGCCGGCCGCGCCGGTCGAGGATATTGCCTCGCGGCGCCAAAACCCGCAACTCCCGGCCCCGGTTGTCCTTGGCCCGCTCTTCGAATTCATAACCTTTGTGGACCTGGAGAAACCAGAGGCGTAAGACCAGGAATACGATGAGGACCAGAATGAACCCGGTGACCAACTCAAGGCGTCTTTTCAGGAGAAAGAGTTCGACCTCGTCGATCTTATGGATCCTGGTAATGGTCCGATGAGGGTGATGAATCTGTTCCTGCCCGTTCATCTGACGAACCTGTTGCCGGGCTTATGACGGTGCGGCAGCCAGAGGCGGTCGCGGTCGGCGGAGAAAGGTTTCTGCAAGTAATTGAAGAACTGGAAGAGGGGCAGGGCGAGAACCGCCTGGATCAGCATGGCCAGTAAGATGTCGTGCCAGGACCAGGAGAGATCTATATCCCTGCTGGCGGCCAGCAGGTAGAGGTAGATGGCGCTGTGACAGACCAGATAGCTGATCGCGGCCAGGGCAGGTTGATGGGCCGGTTCGTCGAAGATGATCTGCCGGGAGAGAAACTTGATGACCAGGAAGAGGGCGCCGTAGAGCACCGGAAAGAGCCCCGGGGTGATGCCTGAAAAGATGTCCATCAACAGGCCGAGTATCAGGACCAGAAAAAATCCCCTGAAATTGGCCATTCGGGCGGCCAGGAAGATCACCAGCAGGAAGAGCAGATCGGGATTGCCGATCCAGCCGGGCAGACTGGTGAAAAGTGAAGTCTGAAGCACCAGGAGAAAGGAGCCCAGAATTATGAAGACCAGGGTCAGCATGCGGCCCCCGATTATTCGATAAGCTGGTTGGATTGCAGGACGATGATCACGTGCTCCAACCTTTCGAAATTCACCGCCGGGGTGACTTCGATATCGAGAAACATGCCGCGGCGATTACTGACCACAGATGAAACGGTGCCGACCGGCAGACCTTTGGGAAAGACCCCGCCGAGACCCGAGGTTACAACCTGGTCGCCGACCTTGACGTCGTTGTTCTTGAGAACGTAATGCAGGCGGTAGCCGGCGCCGGTGCCCTTGAGGATCCCCTGGACCCGCGATTCCTGGATCAAAACCTCGATGGCGCTGTTGGGGTCGTTGGCCTGCAACACCTTGGCGTAGTGGGCCGCGCTGTCCAGCACATGGCCAACCACCCCTTCGACGGCGACGACCGGCATGCCTTTGCCAACTCCGTCGGAGCTGCCCCTATTAATGGTCAGTGTCTTGAACCAGAGGGAGGGATCACGGCCCTGGATCTGCGCGCTGAGAGTCGGCGGCGCCAGGTTTTCCTTGAGTTCCAGCAGTTTTTCCAGCCGGACGTTGGTGGCCAGCGCCTCGCGATACTTGCTGTCGACCACCTGGTACTTTTTGATCTCTTCCCGGAGCAATTGGTTTTCTTCCCGCACATCCCAGAGAGCGACGTAGTCGGACCAGAGGTGGCCTAATGAATTGGTTACCACGACCACCCCGGCCTGGGCGGTACCGAGGATTTCAAGGATCAGTTTATGGGGGCCGCTGAATTCTCTTCGGCTGATCGAGGAGGCCATCAGGACCGCAAAGATGATCGCGACCAGAGCCAGGAGGATGAATTTTTTTCCCGATTGGGCCCGCTTGTTCCTTTTTCGCATCGGGCAGAACCTATGACATCATGAGGGGCCGGACCCGGCACCGGACAGCCGCGTCAACGCCGGCGCCAGACCAGGTTGTTGGATTGTTGCGGCCGGAGTCGACAAGCGAGAATCAGGTGCTCATGACATCCCGCAACTCCTTGATATTTTCCAGCGCTTTACCACTCCCCAGCACCACCGATGACAGAGGGTCATCGGCAATGATAATCGGCAGTCCGGTTTCTTCGCGCAAACGCTTGTCGAAGTTGCGAAGTAGTGCGCCGCCGCCAGTCAGGACAATGCCCTGGTCGACGATGTCGGCCGAGAGTTCCGGGGGAGTCAATTCCAGAGCCATCTTAACCGCCTCGATAATGGCGTCGACCTGCTCGGAAATGGCGGCCCGGATCTCGTTGGAATCTATGGTCAGGGTTTTGGGTACCCCGGAAACCAGGTCGCGGCCCTTGATGTCCATGGTTTCGTAAGGTGCTTCCGGCATGACGTCGCCGATGGAGATCTTGATCTGTTCGGCGGTATGTTCGCCGATGGCCATATTGTGCTTGCGTTTGATGTAGTGCAGGATGGCTTCGTCCATCTTGTCGCCTGCTACCCGGACCGAGTTGGTGTAAACCACCCCGGCCAGGGAGATGACCGCCACCTCGGTGGTGCCGCCACCGATATCGACCACCATGTTGGCGGTGGGCTCGGTAATCGGCAGTCCTGCGCCGATGGCGGCGGCCATGGGCTCGTCGATCAGGTAGACTTCGCGTGCCCCGGCCGACTCGGCCGACTCGCGCACCGCTCGCCGCTCCACCTGGGTGATACCGGAAGGAACACTGATAATAATCCGGGGATGCACCAGGGTGCGGCGG
>Ga0055477_10000605_pt1 | contig 10393 bp, 9 predicted proteins | sample Muzzi_PWA_D2_FD_57683 | JGI IMG/M metagenome (GOLD analysis project Ga0055477, IMG submission 57683) | Wetland microbial communities from San Francisco Bay, California, USA, that impact long-term carbon sequestration - Muzzi_PWA_D2 | ecosystem: Environmental > Aquatic > Marine > Wetlands ... | reverse complement strand
TTTCGCCATGCCGGAAGCGGGCCATTGCCATTCATGTCTTCCCGATACCAGTCAATTCCTTCCGACTTGATCAGGCCATCGACGTGGTCCACAAGCCAATTAAAGGCATCCGGATGCCCGAGATTAAGAATGTCTCCAACGGTGGTGGAAGTGCCGGGAAGCAACCATTCCGGATGGCTCCCCAAAAAGGTTTGCGGTGAGCCAACACGTTCAGGTTCAAACCACAACAAGAATTTCATCCCCTGCGAGTGAACGTAGTCGCTGAATGGCTTGAAGCCATTCGGATACTTCGAAGTCACGATTTCCCAAGTACCAGTATTGAGCCACTCCAGTGCACCGGTATACGGCCCCATGTCACTAGGATACCAAGTGGTCCCTCCTGCACCGGCGTCGCGCCAGCAAATGTCCGGGACAATTCCGTTCATGACAAAAAAGTTCACTCGTGCGGCGTCGTTGCCACTGACCTGAATTTGTTGCACCGGCCCTTGGAAGTTCGGGAGTACATGTTGAACGTACCAACGACGCCAAAGGTTCTGCGAGCGCACGACGTCGTCTCCGCGCCAGAACAAAAGCGTCATCGACGGCGTCCGAATCTCCTCGCCAGGACGAAGATATAAGTTGGTAAGCTGTTGCCCGGCCTTGATGTCGAGACGCCTGGCGCCGACACGAGTGAACGAACTTGCCCATTGACCCGGCCAGCCGATTGCCATTATGATCCCGCCACCCGGAAAACGCAGATTGTGATACGGCCAACCATCGGGACCATCCGAGGACTTGCCCGAGATTGACGGAGGCGAGAACTGATTGGTCACCCCAGGGCCGAGTGTCAGTTCGAACGGTCGATAACTGTCCGCCGTCGTAAAGTCTCCGTAGATACCATACAACGTGTATTCAAACCGCGTGGTCCGCGTAATGGACATGTCGAGTGCAAAAATGTCACGCAACATGCCTGAATTCTGCGTTCCGATGTTCTTGAGGTATACCGTCCATTCGGCGACAGGAAAGTCGTGATATTCGACGAGAACGCAACGGATTTCGAGCCCCGACTCTGCGTTCGTCCAGGTGATAACGTGGCCCATTCGATCGCCGCTGATTTCTGCTGAGACTACCTCGCGTGACCAGGAATTGAGAAAATCCGCCGAACGCGTGCCATTGTACAGAAACGAGAATGGAGGAACTCGGCTGGAAAGGAAGTTTGCTTGTACCCAGGTGCCTGTCATGTCTAGTTCGACCGCAGTAGGTGCAACTGCGGCTGTTGACAGCGATGGCAATTGGGACAATGTCACGATCAGAACGATTAGTTTCACAGGACCAATCGCGCCACACAAAGACGTGTGGAATCGTACGAGTGTTGAGCAGAATGGTTTCGAATAGCCGTGCATGTCATACACTCTTCAGTTGTGGTTCATCATGATGTCTCGCCTGCCCGCGCAGAGTGCAATTGGCGAAGGCGATTCAAGGCTGTCGACTTAAAAAGGAGACTCATACTCCCGAATCCATCGTCTCTCTACGACAACAGGATTAGCAGCGGACGTTCGCAGAGTTCGCAAACCGTTGTTAAAAATGCGGCGGCGGCGGCGCCGTCAACAACGCGATGATCGAACGTTAGACTAAACGTCACGCAATCTCGAACGTCCACGCTACCGCCGACAACGGTCGGTTGAGCACTGATTCGGCCGACCCCCAAAATTGCCGTTTGCGGCAGATTCAATATCGGCGTAATTCTGTCCACGTGGTAGCCGCCCAGATTTGAGATTGTGAACACGCCGTCTTGCAGCTCTTGCGCAGACGCTTGACGTGAACGAGCGCGATGAATCAAATCTTGCAGCTGGAGTGAAATCTGTGGCAATGTCAATTCGGCTGCGTTCTTCAGGACAGGAGTAAGCAATCCCGCCGGAGTGTCAACGGCAACAGCGATGTGAATCCCATGTGGAGTGACGATTCCGTCCTCGGTCCATTGACCAAGCATCGTGGGGTGCTTTTCCAATGCGACCGCACAAAGTTTGACGAGTAGATCCGTATAGCCAGGAACGCGGACGTCGATACATGCGGTAGCGGCCTTGTATTGTCGGCGCAGGTTGACCAACTCGGTCGCATCAGCCAACGCTTGCAGCGTAACCGAAGCGGTCTCGCGGGTGGCCGTCAGCATTCGCGCAGCGATCGTCCGCCGCAACGATGAAGGTACCTCAGTCTTGCCGATGGGTGACGATTCCTGATCTCGGCTTTTCGAAACTCCGAGTGCCGACGGATCAGATTGAAATGTTGGCGTCGCGTCGCCGGCTCGCGCGGCGGCCGCCAGAACATCACGCTCGCAGATGCGGCCACTGCTGCCCATTGCGGTAACGTCCAGTAGATTCACTCCCAGCCGCATCGCCGATCGGGCCGCGCGCGGACTGACGCGAATTCTCGATTCCGCAACGGGCGCAACGGCAGATTTCGGATGGGACTGCCTTTCATTACTGCGTCGCCCGGCAGCCAGGACTTCCTCGGTGGTAGTCCGTCCTGCTTCTTGACTGGGCTGGATCGAATTCACGTCGACACCGATTTGGCGTGCCAGCCGTCGTACGCTTGGGCTAACGGCTGAGCGATCAACAGGTGTCCCACTTGCCGACGCCTGTTCTCCCTTCCGGCACAAATAGCCGATCCGCTGGCCGATCCTTACTACGTCACCTGGTCTCGGCCCGTCGGTCGGAATGCTCAGGATGCCTCCGTCGAACGACTCGACTTGCTGCACTGCCTTGTCGCTCTCCAATTCGAACAGTGCATCACCCTCGCGGACCGTGTCGCCGTCCCGCTTCAACCATTGGCTGAAGACTCCTTCCTCCATCGACCAGCCAAGTCTAGGAATTGTTATTTCAATGGCCATTGTCCAAACTCGGGCAAATATCGACGCGTCACGCTGTACAAATGGCTATTCGCCAACCAATTCTTTCACACTATGTACGATGTCTTCGACTTGCGGAATTATCGCCCGCTCTAATGACGGACTGTACGGGGTCGGTGTGTGCGCGCCATGCAATCGACGAATTGGAGCATCAAGTTCGTCGAAACCGGCTTCAACGACGCGGGCCGCGATTTCCGCGCCTAAACCGAACGGCGCAAACGTCTCGTCGACAACCAGCAAGCGACCGGTCTTGACAACCGAAGCAAGAATTGTCTCGCTGTCGAGCGGCGCCACCGTGCGTGGATCGATGACTTCCACGGAGATGCCTTCTTGTTCCAGTGCTGTAGCCGCTTCGAGCGAACGGTGTAGCATCTGCGCGAGTGACACGATCGTTACGTCTGCTCCTTCGCGCGCGACCAAAGCCTTGCCAAAGGGGATTTCGTAGTATCCTTTCGGCACGTCTCCACGAATCGTGAGCAGCTCGCGATGCTCCAGAAAGATCACCGGGTCGTTCGAGCTCAGCGCGGCAGCAAACAGGCCCTTGGCATCGTACGGCCGTGAAGGGACGACCACGCGGAGGCCCGGGAAGTGGGCGTACATCGGGTAGTAGCTGCCCGAGTGGTGCGTGGCGGCCGAGTGTCCGATGCCGATGCAGCCGCGGAGCACAACCGGCATCTGCAGACGGCCGTTTGACATGTACTGCACTTTGGCAATTTGATTCAGGATCTCGCCGACTGCATCGAGGATGAAGTCGCTGAACATGAAGTCGATCACCGGTCGCGTGCCAGTCATGGCAGCTCCCGCGCTCATGCCGACAAACCCACGCTCGCAAATCGGGGTGTCGCAGAGCCGTACGGCGCCATATTTTTCGAAGAGATTAGCCGTCGTTCGGAAATTTCCACCGCGGACTCCGATACCCTCGCCCATGACGAAGATGCCTGCGTCACGTTGCATGGCATAATCGAGCGCCTCGACCGTGGCCTCGGTGAACGTGATGCTGTGCGACGGCGCTCCTGCTGGCGGCGGACCTGGGGCTGGGGTAGCAGCGACCGAATAGACATGTGTATCTGCCGAACTGCTCTCGGGATACTCGGCTCCTAGGGCCGCCTCATGCGCAGCTCCAACATCGGAAATGACTTCGGCATCGATCGCGTCAAGCTCGTCCGCAATCGCGAGATCGCCGGCAAATCCCTCGACGATCGCCGCCCGAAGCCGCTCGATGGGGCAGCGCTCCTTCCAGGAGCTTACCTCCTCGCGCGTGCGATAGGTGAAGTCCGCCATGCCCTCGGAATGGGGACGAATGCGATACGTCTTGCATTCTATCAGTGTGGCCCCGCGGCCGCATCGGGCTCGATCGAGCGCCACCGCAGCAGCACGGTAGACCGCTTGCACATCGTTGCCATCTACCTCAACGCCAGGCAATCCGTACGCAGCACCGCGATTGGCAACGTGCGGATTTCCGGCGGCGTCGGCAAAGGCGATTTCCGTTGCATACTGATTGTTTTCACAAACGAACAAGACCGGCAGCTGCCAGATGCTGGCCATATTCAGGCCTTCATGGAATGCGCCATTGTTTACTGCGCCGTCGCCAAAGAACGCCACCGCGACACGGTCCTGCTTGAGCACCTTGAAGCTGTAGGCAGCGCCGGCCGCATGCAGGATGCACGGCCCCACGATGCCGCTGGTGCCCATCGTCCCAACTTCCGGAGCGAACAAATGCATGCTGCCGCCGCGACCACGCGAGCAGCCGGTAACGCGCCCATAAAGTTCAGCGATAAGTTGTTCTGGCGTGACGCCTTTCGACAATGCGTGGTCATGTCCTCGGTGCGTGCTGAATACCACGTCGCTGTCGCTAAGCTGAGATATCACGCCGACGGCTGTGGCCTCCTGTCCCACATAGGTGTGACAAGCGCCGTGGATCAATCCCTGCTGGTACGATTTGGCCAGTAGCAACTCACACCTACGCACTAACTGCATGCGCCGATACAAATCGACGAGTGTTTGTCGATCAAGTCCAGGACTGGCGGCAAAAGCCGTTTGCATCGCTTAGCTGATCAGTTGCGAAAAATGGAGAAGGAGCTAGGTCAGTTCTTCAACAACAGGATTCATGAGCGCACCGATCTTCTCGATTGTGATCGTCACTATGTCCCCCGATTTCATGAATAGCGGCGGTTTCCGGGCAGCGCCAATTCCGTGCGGCGTCCCCGTCAGGATCACCGCACCAGGGAGCAGCGTCGTGCTTCCACTCAGGAACTCGATTATTCGCGGCACGTCGAAGATCATATCATTAGTGTTCCAATCCTGTACCACCTCGCCGTTGAACGCGGTGCTGATCTGGAGCATGTTTGGATTTGGAATTTCACCGGACGTGAGGAGTTAGGGACCGAGCGGAGCAAACGTGTCGAAGGTTTTGCCGCGACACCATTACCGTCCGCCCCATCTTGCCTGCCAATCACGGGCACTTACGTCGTTGGCACACGTGTAACCAAAGACATAGTCGAGCGCGTTTGACCGGACGGCGTTCTTACAGGTCTTGCCGATGACGACCGCGAGTTCGAATTCGCAATCGATCTCTTCGCCGCGGAAGGCGCGCGGAAGCTCGATCGGGTCTCCAGGATTCTGTATTGCGCCTGGACTTTTCATGAACACGACCGGAAACTCCGGCATGGGGGCACTACTCTCCTGCGCATGCCGGAGGTAATTCAGCCCGATACAAATCACCGCAGTTGCTTCCAATGGCGCAAGCAACTTGGTGACCGTCGCCGGCTCGCCGTTATCGCGAAGATCGCCGAACAGGTCGCCCACGAGTAGCGTCGTGGCACTGTTGTCGTGAAGAACACCGTGGCACTTCGCACCTCGTAGATCTAAGAATCGCACGATTCTCATTTCCGCCTCTCCCGCACTGATCCGCCACAGCATATATCGACTATTCAACGAATTCGATTGCCAGCTCGGATGCCAGTTCTTCCAGTGTAGTCAGAACATCTGCCGGGAGTCGCAATCCGGATGCCAGCGCCCGCCGCCGGTTTTCCCATTCGCGTTGCCCCGGGAGCATCACGCGCTCGCAGCCAACGCCCGGTTCGGCAGCCTGGACTTCGTCGATTAGTGCGGCAATCCGCTCGTCAAACTCGGATCGCGAGGACATTACCCCCGCATCCATCGCCAAAAATGCTGCACCATGGTTAGTCGGCTGGCTCAAATCGCCAAACATCCAATTCCCCACCCGAGTGGTCATCGCGGCGCCGGCCATGGCCCCGGCAAGTGTCTCGATTAACAGACCTATACCGAAGCCCTTGTGGGCGCTCATCGGAGCGAGCGTCGCCTGCTTCGGAAAGAGCGATGCGTCTCGCGTGGGCTGGCCGTCTGGTCCGATCAACCAGCCATCGGGAATCGGCTCGCCGCGTTTTTGGCGGGCATAGACTTTGCCCCCGGCCACAGTGGCGATCGAAATATCCAACATAATCGGATCGCGCCCCCCTGCCGGCACGGCGTAAGCGATCGGATTGCTGCCGATCACCGCGCCGCGCGAGCCAGGTGCGGCCACGGAGGGGATGTCGTTGGCCATTGCCAGCCCGATCAGTCCTTCCCGTGCGGCCATCCAAGCGTAGTAACCTGCACCGCCGAAGTGACAACTATTTCGCAGGCCAACGTAGGCGACGCCACATTCGCGCGCCTTTTCAATCGCCTGCCGCATGGCAAACTCAGAAGCGACCTGCCCGAGCGTGGATTGCCCGTCGACAATGGCCCACGCCAGACCCTCTGCCGCAACGATGGGCACTGCATCGGTCCGAATTCCGCCGGCACGCAGTCGCCGGCTATAGCCGAGCAACAGCTTCGTACCGTGCGTGTAGACCCCCCACGTGTCGGTCGTCACGAGCACGTCGGCAGTGGTCTCCGCGTCCGAGACCCGAACACCGAGACATCCCAAGGCGCGCGCGACGAAGCGGTACAGCGAGTCGACTGCAATGCAGTCGTTGATGGTGTCACTGCCAATCACAGATTTGCCCCAATTCAAACGACGGTCGTAGCGCAAGTCGGCAGCGTCTGAACGCAATTCACGACGTTTCGCAACGGCGTGCCTTGCGGCGCTAGAGCCACGATCGCCGAAGCCTCTGTCCGCAGACGTAAGGACGCCTCCGTACTGGCCGAAGCTATGTGGCTGTGCAGAATTACATTGTCGAAAAGAAGCAGCGGATCGTTGCTCTCGATCGGCTCTGTCTCCCAGACGTCAAGCGCGGCAGAGCCGATTTTGCCGGTTTGCAGGCCAGCAACGCGGCTTTCGCTGCAGATAACCGATTCGCGTGCCACATTGACCAGAATCACGCCCTTCTTCATCTTGATAATTGCGTCGGCATTGATAAGATGATCGGTAGAACGTTCCGCTGGGCAGTGAAGCGAGATTACGTCGCTCAACGCGAACAACTCGTCAAGTGATACGGCGCGGCAACCCCCGGCCTCGATCTTTTCGACGCGGACGCCCGGATCATGCACAAGGATGTTTGGGCGGAACGGCTTCAGCCGAGAAACGACCTCTCGACTCATTCTCCCGAAACCCACAATGCCCACCGAGAGAGATTTGAGGCAGCACATTTGCGCGAGCAGAACACTCGATCCCCAGGCAGCTTTGGTGACGGTCACCGAATTGGCGACAACTTGCCCGGTCGCGGCCAATATCAACGCCAACGTATGATCGGCAACTTCGTCGATACAGTAGTCTGGAACGTTACAGACCGGGATTCCGCATTTCGCCGCAGCGTCCAGGTCAATGTTGTCCACCCCAATGCCGTAGCGGACGATGACTCGAGCACTTCTCAGCGACGAAATCACGTCGCAATCCAGCCAAGCAAACTGACTTATCACGAAGTCGGCATTTCGCACGCTCTCATTCAACACCGCTTTGCTGCGGTTACGACCGCGTTTTACGCGAAGACCGAGCGGAGTGAGCTGTTTTTCCTCAAGATCAAGGTTCGGAAATGAAGCGTCAGTAATTGCGACTCTCGACATCGCCAGAATCCGTACCAAAGCTGCAAGAATGTGGTGAAAAAGGCCGATTTCGGAGGCGGCAATTGTATCATAATTAGATGGCGCGGGGATGTACAGCCCCTTGTCGAAAGAAATGCTGCGCTGCCTTTTTCGTGCAGGCAGGCACTCGTCCAGCGGTATACGGCATCCTCACATGGCCAACGCCAAACGCACCCGCAAACCGAAGAAAAGCGAACTCGTCGCTGCAAAAATCCGCGACTACATCGTCCAGCGGGGACTCAACACTGGAGACCGCCTGCCGACCGAAGTCGAGCTTGCCAAACGGTTCGGCGTAAGCCGGGTGAGCGTCCGCGAGGCGACCAAGGCCCTCGGAATTCTCGGCATCCTCGAAGCAGCGCCTAAGCGCGGACTGACCGTGGGTCGCATTAGCATGAAGCGGCTCTCGCGCTATTTGAGTTTCCACTTCGCCGTGGGAGACTATCCTGTCGATGAATTGATCGACACGCGTGTGGTGATTGAAATTGGTGGGCTCCGCCACGTTGTGGAGAATATGAAAAGCGACCCCTCGATCTACGACAATCTGAACGAAATCAACGATCGCCTGCGGCAAGCGAAGAGCGTTCAGCAATGGATCAACCTCGAAACCCAGTTTCACGTCACGCTGGTTTCCGCAAGCGGACTGCGTGGCCTTTCCGCATTCAACGATTTGCTGCAAGTGTTTTTTCGGCGATTTCGCGCCGATTTCCCGATCGTCCAGTGGAAGATGGCTGCCAAGGGTCATCAAGAAATCACCGACACGTTGCGTGACGGCAATCAAGTCGCGGCGACCGCTTTGCTCACACAGCACATTGAGAGCCTCCGCGAACGCATCAATCGTACTATCGATTTGAACAAGAAACTGGCGAAAACTTCCGGCGGCCGCACAAACGGGAAATCGGGTTAGCGTCTTTGGATCGCGCCGCCGACTGCTTCGCTTCACCTCCGACCACGACCTAGTTTTTGAGCTGCTTCACGTGGGCGATCGTCCTCGAATAAAAGTCTCGAGAGAATCCTCCGGCCGTCCAACCGCCGTCGACACAGAGGATTTGCCCAGTGATATAGCCACTCTCCGGCGCGACGAAGAAGAGAACCGCGTTTGCCATGTCATCGACAGTGCCGGGCCTGCCGAGTGGTACGTGGCTCAATAGTCGATTTGCGCGATCCTTTTCGGCCGCATCGTCACTGCAAATCGACTGTTTTGCGCCCTCAGACATCGTCGGGCCAGGCGCCACGCAATTGACCAAAGTGCTATGCTCCGCTAGCTCAATCGCCATCGCGAGTCAACTGGATCAGCCCAGCCTTCGCAGCGATGAAGGCGCACTGCAGTCGCGCCGACACGACACCCGGCAGTGACGAGATATTGACGATTGTCCCGAAGTGCTGATCGATCATGACGCGTGAGACCGCCTTCAACACTAAATAGGTGCCCGTGAGATCGGCGTTGATGGTGCGCTGTCACTCATCGCGCGGAAAGTAATCGACATTTAAGCGATGTTTCGCAGTGTTCACGCCCGCATTGTTCACCAGAATATTGTTCACCATAATATCGATCCACCCGAACTTCGCCAAAACCTCCGCGATGGCCGCAAAGACTTGCGATTCATCACTGATGTCCATTTTGATCGCCACCGCTTCCGGCGAAGCTGCAGCCGAATCACGACTGCGGGTCCGTCGACGTCGGTGTAGATCACGCGGGCGCCGTTGCAGGCGAGCGACGCGGCGATCGATTGACCAATGCCGCGCGCTGCACCTGTCACCAAAGCTATCTTCGCGTTCCGGTCGACTTTCATTGCTTTTTCCAAGCGGCAAAGTTGGCCAGTGGCAGCATATCAATGTCTAGCCGATTGGCCGATCGGAGGCCAGCGCCGCGAGTATCTTGCGAGGCGGTTGGTAGGGCTGTCGGGCGTGCGACACGAGCTTGTTATCGCAAACCAACAAGTCTCCGACCTGCCAATCGAACATGACCATTGTCTCGTCGAGCACACGACGTATCGTCTTTAGGTCTTCGACAGGAATCTCGGTACCGTCGGCAAAAGTCGTGTGAAAGAAAAACCGCTTGCTAAGTCGATCACGCTGCCGCGCTGCTTCCGCCTTCTGATCGGGACTCGTTCCCAGAAAATCGCCAGTCCACGGTGCGAATGCTTTATGCAGCAGGTGGGCCTGATTGAACCAGACCTTCTCGCCAGTCACACGATGATGCGTTATGACGAGCGACGGCTTCTGAAAGACGCGAGCACCGTTGTCGTCAGTCCATTCGATCCGCCACCCTCGCTTCTCGGCGAAGGCTTCCGCCTCGGCGCGGTCGGGCGAACCAAGAGCTGTCGGCCATGTAACCTCGTAGCCCGCTTCTTTAGTTTCCGGCAGTTGTCGAGTGAAGACGAGGCCTTTTTCCTGAAACCGCTCGACCAGTTCGGCTGGTAATCGCTCGAGGACCAGGCGCATGTCGCAGATTGGTGTCTGTCCGCCACCGCCGGGCGCGACCTCGCA
>Ga0055477_10000602_pt1 | contig 10414 bp, 10 predicted proteins | sample Muzzi_PWA_D2_FD_57683 | JGI IMG/M metagenome (GOLD analysis project Ga0055477, IMG submission 57683) | Wetland microbial communities from San Francisco Bay, California, USA, that impact long-term carbon sequestration - Muzzi_PWA_D2 | ecosystem: Environmental > Aquatic > Marine > Wetlands ... | reverse complement strand
ATGATTCCTTGCTTTTATTCAGCGAGTCCGCGGCCAGGCTTTCCTCGATGGTGCGCAGGTCTTGATGGATTTCCGATTCATTGTCAAGAACCTTCCTTTTTATGGCGACCACCGTAGTCATGGCCTCGTCCAGATTATAGACCAGTTCGGTTATTCGGCGCAGGTAGGCGGATTGGTTCTTGGGGAGGTTGAGGCTGATCGAGTAGAGGTGGCTGTCGAGCCCTTCCATGGCGTTATTGATCTCGATTCGTGCCTGTTCAAGATCCTTGTCGTTGCCGCTCAGGATCACGTCAAAATAGTGGGGATGGCTGTTGCGGTAGGCTTGGCCGATGGCCAGCAGGGCTTCCTGGCATAACTTGTTGTCGCCGCAGGAACTGGACTGTTCGGTTTCCGCCAGAATGTTGTTGCCGGCCTCCAGAGCCTTGATGTTGTTGGCCCGGAAAATGCTCAGCTGGTTCTCGAGATCGCGGATCTTGGCCAGCAGACCGGTCAGGAGGGGTTTCTTATCAGCCGGCAGATCGGCCAGGATGAGCAGGGTTTTGTTGCGGATCTTTTCCAGATCGGCGTGGGAGGCGGTCTGGATGAAGGAAACCAGATCGGCCTGGATCTCGCCGATAATCTGGGTGGTGGCGAAATTACTGGCCAGTTCGGACTGGTGCCGGCTGGAAGACTCCTGGATCAGGGCTTTGTTGCGATTAAACAGGGCGTAGCGCCAGATGCTGAGGCCGACGAAGAGCAATGCCACCAGCACCGATCCCGTGAGAACGGCCTTGAATTTGTCGCGCAGGCTCCAGCCCTTTCCTTTACCGAATATACTCACTGCTCTCCTCAAAGTAGCAGCGGGCCGTTAGCGGGCACTGGCTTTGCCCGCCTTTTATCGGCCCGGAATCATGCGAAAGGCCAAGAATCAATACTAACAAAAGATCGGGGAGTTTGGCTATTGTTTTGCGAAGAGTGAAATTTATTGCTGGAACGGAGGCGGCGGGCTGGGGGGCGAAGAAACGGACCAGTCAGGATTGCAGGTAACCTTTTTCCAGGAGATGCGCCCGGATATCGTCCGGCGAGAAGCCGATCTTGGTGGCGACCCGGTGGGCGTGGCTGTCCTTGGAGATGCCCGGGATCAAGCGGTGGGTGGGGCGCTCGTCGAGGAACTCCACCTGCAGGTACTGGCCCTTGGTGTGGCGCCGGAACTGTTCGACCAGTTCGTAGCTGTGGGTGACCAGCAGGGTGTTGTTGCCGATCTGGTGGAAGCCGTTCATGATATCCACCGACAGGCTCATCTTTTCGTGGGTGGTGGTGCCCTCGGCGATCTCGTCCAGAATCACCAGGCTCTGCGGGGTGGTTTCGTAGAAAATGTCGCGGGTGACCTTCAGTTCGGTGCCGAAGCGGCCCTCATCGTCGGAGAGGGTGTCGAAGGCCGGGGCCTGGTAGGTGATCCGGTCGGCCAGGCTCATCCTGGCGTAACTGGCCACCACCGGAGCGCCGATCTGGCCGAGGATCTGGCTCTGAACCACGGTCTTGCAGATGGTGGTCTTGCCGCCACTGTTGGGGCCGGTGATGAAGGTGGTGGCGACCCCCTCCAACTCCAGGTCGTTGCCGACGAAATCAGGATCGTTCACCGACTTGGTCGGGTTGCGCAGGTCGCGGGCCGCGAAGTAATGGTTCCTGGTGTGGTTGCCGAACTCGGGCATCACCGTGGGGTGCGGCACCGTCTTGCTGTAAGTCACGAAGGAGAGCAGTTCGTCGATGGCCGCCACCGCCTCGATGGCCGAGGCAAAACGGTTCGATTCGATCAAGCGGTTCCTGATCGGCAGGATGGCGGTCTCGAAGTCGAAGATCGGCTTGATTACCGCACCGTATAGGACACCGAAGATGCTGAGCCAGCAGGTCAACATGAAACCGGTGAAAGCCACCGCCTTGTTGCCGAAGCCAAAGACCCAGGAGGCGGCGAACAGGAGGGCCGGCAGGGCCGGAATCAGGGCGCCGATGGTTAAGCGTCTGGGTTTGAATTTGAGTCGGAAGAACGATTTCTTCTCCTCTTTCGCCTTGATTCCCTTAGGGGTCCGGTAGCGCGGGCCGGAAACCAGACTGGCGGCCGGCGAGCCCCGGAAACTCAAGATCGACTTGAAGAGCGAATCGAGATAGGCCGTTTCCGGCTTGGGCACCTCGGCCGCCTCCAGCATATACTCGATGGAGGTCATCGCCTCATTGAAATCGTTATAAGGCAGCAACGCCTGCATATGGGCGTTCAGGTACTTAAAGAGGTGATCTTCGCCGCTGCTGAAGGTTTCCAGGAACTCGGCGATAATGTCCTGCAGCCGGGTGTTGCTCTCCAGTTCGCAGTAGGAGTCCTGCTTGGCATGGATCAGCTCGATGGATTCCGAGGGGTTGGTCAGTGAGTGGAAGAGCCGGGCCGAGCCGACGTGGGTGCGGGTATGGTCAAGGGCGCGGAAGAGATCGTGGATTTCCACCAGCTGCAGGGTGCGTTTGTCCACCACGGTTTCCGGCAACAGGTCAAACATCTTGCGGCTGTTGAAGGGTTGCTCTTTATTGCTCTCGTCAATGATCTCATTGCGGAAGTTGAGTTCGATGACGAGCTTTTCGCTTTCCATGGTCATGACGGGTAAAACCTCTATCTATCGGCCCATCGGGGATTATGAACCCATTCGTCCACAGGTGAATATTTCGGTCCTGCGGCACGGCCCCGTAGAGATTGATACGTCGCAACAGCGCTTTTCACATTGACAGCGGCCGGAGTATTTCAACGGACAGTTAGCCGAAGAGCTTGACTCACTAATCAAAGCGGCACCGGAAAAGCGCGGCGCACCCGGTCGATCCGCCGGCGGGCCTGGCCGACCCGGGCCTCCTCGATCACCCCAGCCTTCCGGGCCGCATCCAGGGCGGCGAGAGTTTCCCGCACCTTATCGTGGTCCTTGCAGATCAGGAGCAAATCAGCCCCGGCATTAAAAGCCAAAACGGCTGCTTCAGCCACTGTTTTTTCGTTTTCGATGGCGCCCATCTCCAGATCGTCGGTCAGCACCAGGCCGTCGTAACCCAGCTCCTCTCGCAGGAGCCCGGTGAGGATGGCGGGAGAGAGTGTGGCCGGGAGTTCCGGGTCAAGGGCCGGGTAGACCGTGTGCGAGGACATGATCGCCGCCACTCCGGCGGCGATGGCGGCCCGGAAGGGGGGCAAGTCCTCGGCCTCCAGGACCTTACGCTTCTTGTCGATGGCGAAACCGGTCCGGTGCGGGTCGAGCCGGGCTGCGCCCAGGCCGGGAAAATGCTTGGCGCAGGCAGCCAGGCCGCCCCGCTGCATCTCGGTGATCACCAGCTCGCCCAGTCGGGCGACTGTTTCGGCGTCGCCGCCCAGGGCTCGGCGTTCCATGAAATACTCGGTGCCGGCCTGGGCCACGTCCAGGACCGGAGCCAGGTTGAGGTTGATGCCGGCGGCCAGGAGTTCCCGAACACAGGTGGCCGCATAGTCCCGCAGAGCCTCTTCAGGGAGCTCGCTTGCGGCCAGTCTCCGCTGGTCGGGAAAGACGGTCCAGGGGTCGGGCAGGCGGGTGACGGAGCCACCCTCCTGGTCGATCCCGATCAGGGGCCAGAAACCGGTGGCGGCCAGGCTGGTCACGGCCAGATCGGCGCAAAGCCTCTGCAGCTGGGCCGGTTCGATCACGTTGCGGCGGAAAATGATGAAGTTGTTGATCCCTCCGGCGCCGATCAGTTCCCTGGTGGAGTCGTCCAATTCCGGACCGGGCAGACCGATCATCAAAAGGGCGCCGCTGGGGGTGGGGGAGTCGCTCATGGTCTTACTCCTGGTATGCTGTCGGGTCGGTGGCCCCGGCCTCCCGGAAGCCCTTGCGGCGCAACAGACAGGCGTCGCAGGCCCCGCAGGCACGGCCGGCGGGGTCGGGGTCGTAGCAGCTGTGGGTCAGGCTGTAGTCCACTCCCAGAGCCAACCCTTTTCTGATAATTTCGCTCTTGTTGAGATGCAGCAGCGGCGTGTGGATGGTAAAGGGCTGGCCGCCCTCGACTCCGGCCCTGGTGCCAAGGTTCAGCAGTTTCTCGAAGGCGGCGATGAATTCGGGCCGGCAGTCCGGGTAACCGCTGTAATCCAGGGCGTTGACCCCGATGAAGATGGAACTGGCGCCCAGCACCTCGGCCCAGGCGGCGGCGTGGGCCAGGAAGATCAGGTTGCGGCTCGGAACATAGGTGGCCGGGATCGGACCGGCCATCTCCGAGGTGGAGCGGTGCTTGGGCACCTCCTGGTCCGAGGTCAGGGCCGAGCCGCCGATCTTGTCGAGGTCGAGGCGCAGGACCAGATGGACGGCGCCGGCCCGGGCGGCTATATCCCGGGCCCGGGCCAGTTCGATCTCCTGACGCTGGCCGTAGACGAAGCTCAGGCAGTGGCAGTCGTATCCTTCAGCCTGTGCCAGGGCCAGGACGGTGGTGGAGTCGAGACCGCCGCTCAGCAGGATCACGGCTTTCGGGGATTTGCTGGCAGTCATCCCTGCAATGTAACGGGAGAGCGGGACTGATGCCAGTATTCATTTCCACCAGCCCCGGAAACAGGGGGAGAGCTGCGATTATACGGGTGAGGTGCGGGGGCGGGACGAGTGAAAATCCGTCATAGCGCGGAAGGCGGAGCCCGACAAAACAAGCAGATCTCACCGGGCGGCCCCAACAAGACAGCTGTGCTTTAGCCGGCAATAAGGAGTATCGATTCGAAGACAGAAACTATGACCATAAACCCGAAGGGATTAATAGAAAGGGGGCCGAACTTTCCTTCGGCCCCCTGCTGTTTGCGTTGTTTTCTCCCGGACCGGGAGAGGCGGTCAGCGTCAGCAGCTGACAAATGGGTTCTGGCTGTTCTTTGCCCAGCGATAGAGGTAATCGTTTACCTCCATCAATTGTTCCTGGTTCAAGGCGTCCCATGAACCATCCTTGGCGCACTTCGGGTACTTTTTGGCAAAGACCCGGTTCCAGGCCTCCTGCGATTTCGACTCGGCCCAGAGAAAGAGGGCGCCCTTGTCGTTGCCCCTGGAATGGCAACTCTGGCAAACCCGTTTGAAGTTTTTCCCACCCTCGCCCCAAGCCCGACTGGACCATTCCAGGGGGCCTTCGTCCAGAACCCGGCAGGTGTCTGTCGCCGCGTCATACCTGGTCAGCGACTCGGCCGCAGTCTGCCGTGTAAAGGCGCTCAAGATTATCAGGGTAAAGAGGAAAATTGTCAGGTTACGCATGTCAGCTCCCAGCAAAAGAAAAAAAGATGGAAATATTGTACCGATCAGTATAATTACTTTATTAAAGTATATTTTTACCAAAGTAGTGTCAATCGAATTTTTGTCACCATCAATCCGGAAGTGGGTAATCCTATGGCGAGGGGCAAAGAGTTTGACGAGGCAGAAGTGTTAAATGCCGCCATGCAACTCTTCTGGGCAAAAGGCTATACGGCAACATCTCTGCAGGACCTTGAAGAGGCCACGGGGCTGCTGCGGACCAGCATCTACAACGCTTTTGGCAACAAGCGCGCCCTCTTCAAGAGGTGCCTCGCTCTTTATGTGCGGCGGATCGAAGAGACTCTGTCTGAAATTGTCGCGAAGGCGCCGAGCAGCCGAGAAGCGGTGCAACGTTGGCATGCCAGGGTAATCATGATCCTCACCGACCCGCAAACCCCCGCCGGCTGCCTGGTGGTGTTTTCAGTTTTGGAGGGCGGGCAGCATGATCAGGATACCAAAAACATGGCGACCGCCCTTTTGCTCAAAGAACGGCAGATTATCGAGGCCACCCTGCAAGAAGGAGTGAGGCGGAGAGAATTATCTCAGGATCTCGACTGTGACGGAGTAGCGGGGGCCATCAATGCTGCGACCTGGGGACTGGTGGTTCTGGCCGCGGCGGGTTCCTCCGCCGAACAATTGCATGAGATCGCCCGGGTCACGCACAGTCTGCTTGATTGAACATCAACCATTTCAATTCACCTTCGTCGCCTTTATCCCCGTTACCCCTTGCCCCTGCAAACCGGGCAGCCCTGCATCCTCAAAGGTTTTTCCAGACAGCTGGCCGCCAGCAACTCCTCGTTTTCGAAGATCTCCATGGTCGACCCGTCGGCTCTGACCAGGCCGTCATGCATGACGATGGTCCGTTCGCAGAGGTCGAGTACCATGTCGAGGTCGTGGGTGGCGATGATCTTGGTGTGCTTGAAGCTCTTGAGCAGCTCGATGAGCTGGGTGCGGGCCCGCGGGTCGAGGCCGGCCGAGGGTTCGTCCATGACCAGGATGTCCGGGCTCATGGAAAGGACCGAGGCGATGGCCACCCGCCTTTTCTGACCGGCGGAGAGACGGTGGGGGGGGCGCTCTTTCAGATGGCTCACCCCGACGGTGGCCAGGGCCTTGTCCACCCTGGCGGTAACCTCTTCGGAGGTGAGGCCCAGATTCAGGGGGCCGAAGGCGACGTCGTCGCCGACTGTGGACATGAAGAGCTGGTCGTCCGGGTCCTGGAAGACCATGCCTACGGTGCGGCGCACCTCCCGTACCGTGTTGCGGGTCAGTTGGTAGTCGCCGATCCGCACCTGGCCTTCGCTGGGGGTAAGGTAGCCGTTCAGATGCTGGAGCAGGGTGGATTTGCCGGCCCCGTTGGCGCCGACGACGGCCACCGACTCGCCGTGACTGATCCGGAAGGAGATTCCGCCCAGGGCCTGGGTAAGGTCAGGGTAATGGAACTTCAACTCTCTTACTTCGACGATATGATGACTCATCCGATTACCTCCAATACCGTTCTTTAAACGCGGCCGGAATTGTAATTTGGCCGGAACGGCAGAAGGGACCCCGGCGAAATGGTCATTTCGTAACGGTCCCCAATACCAGGCGGCCCAGCAATTCGATGACATCGGTAAAGCGCAGGACGATAAAGAGTCCGCCAAAGCCGCCCAGGAACAAGACCTCTCGGGAGCCGAAGCGAAACTTTCTGACGATTTTGATTTCGCCGTTGAAGGCGCGGGAGAGCATGGCCATGTGAATGCGCTGGGCCCGGTCAAGGGTACGCAGCAGCAGGTTGCCCAGCATCTGCGGAAAGACCCGGAAGCTGATCCTGCCCCGAGGGCTGAAGGAACGCAGGGCGTGAGCCCGCATCATCCGGATCGCCTCTTCGATCAGAATGAAGAGATAGCGGTAGAGCAACAGCAGCTGGACCGTGAAGATCTTTGGCGCTCCCAACTTTTCCAGGGTCATGCAGATTGCGGTGAAACCGGTGGTGGCGATGAGCAGGAGAGCGGCGCCGATGGTCAGGGTAAAGCGCAGGAGCAGCGAGAAAAAGGAAATCCAGCCGCCGGAGAGGGCCAGCGGTCCAAGCTGGAGCATAGTCGCCCGGTCCAGCCAGGGATTGAAGATGCCGATAAAGAGAACGAAGGGCGAGACCAGCAGCAGCTTCTTCAGCAGATAGCCCAGGGGCAGGTTGCCGAGGCCGATCAACACTGCCGGATAGAGGAAGAATGGCAGCAGGCGGGTGATCTCATAGCGACCGCAGGAAACCACGCAGAAGATGAAGACCATGGTAGTCAAGAGCTTGGCCCTGGGGTCCAGACGGTGCAGCGGGGTGTCGCCGGCGGCCAGGGTATCCAGGCGGCCGATATCATAGTAGGCGCGGTCGATCTTGGTGGACATCAGTCCCGGTTGTCTCGCGGGATCATATCAATAATAAAGGCCCGGCAGGTGATCCCTCATCCCGTCGGGCCTTTCGACTCAGGCCTGGGGATGCGGTTGGCCGGGGCCGGTTGAGCCGCGTTTCTTTAGGAGCAGGCCAAGGAGCAGGCCCAGGAAGAGCACCAGCAAGCTGCCGACCAGGCCGGCCACCGAGGTGCCGAGTTGGCCGGAAGCGGCTTTTTCCTGCCGGTCTGCTGTTCCGGATTTCCTGAAGCCGTATTCCGGCATCAGGGCGGTCTTTTCCTGGAGTCCTTCCAGAGTATGGTGCACGCCATTGTTCGGGCCGGCCAGTCCTTTCCCGCCGGTGACCTTGAACATCGACCATTCCAGGCCGTCCGGATGCTCGGAGGCATACCAGGAAAGGAAGCCGCCGGTGAAGATCGTGGCCAGGACCAGGATGATCAGCACCGGTTTGAGGTGTAGGGTGCCCAGGGGCTGATCGGTGGCGGCCAGGTTCAGGATCTCCGGTCGGGCCTTCCAGAGGAAGGAGACGATGCCGGCGGTGACCAATCCTTCTACGATACCGATAGCCAGGTGGATGGGCTGCATCATTATGAGGAAGGTGGAGAAGGGCAACTCCGAGATACCGGAGAGCGTGGTCTCCAGAACTACCCCGAAGGCGCCCAATTGCAGCCCGATAACGGCGGCAAGCAGGCTGCCGGTGAGCAGTCGGCCACCGGTGGGACGGTTGCCGACGATCTTCTTGTAGATCAGCGGATAGGCGAGGAAGCAGGGAATGAAGCCCATGTGGAAGATATTGCACCCCAGGGCGAGCAGGCCGCCGTCGGCGAAAAACAGAGCCTGGACCACCAGCACCGAGGCGATGGCCAGGAAGGCGGCATACGGCCCCAAGAGGATAGCCAGTAATAGGCCACCTCCCAGGTGGCCGCTGGAGCCGGTGCCGGGGATGGTGAAGTTGATCATCTGGGCCGCGAATACGAAGGCGGCCAGCACCCCCATCAGGGGCACCTTGCGGTCATCCAGGCTCTGCCGGATCTTGGTTGAGCAGTAAATGGTGGTGGCGGCGGTGGCCGCCCACATGACGCCGCCGACGGGGGCTGAGAGTAAAGCATCGGCCATATGCATGGTTGTTCCTCCGGTTGGTGCTACGCTATTTGGAATAGTAACACAGGATGGACGATAATTAAATGGTTATTGTGATCCGAGGCTTCCAGCCAGATGTTCGGCCGGTTGGGATCCGTTTTAGCGATTGAGGGTGAGATTCGATAAGTTGTGCAAGTGAACTATAGTTTTTAGGTGCAATCGGAAAACCTGGCTGGTGGGATTGAGGTTGAAGAGTGTAGGGGCCTGGGGTATTTTAACGGGAGTGCCTCTTGAAGCCCGTCATATTATCAATAGTGGAGGGATTATGTCGGAGCTCGTCCGTTTCGGAATTTCCATGGATGACCGGTTACTAGAGAAGTTCGACCGGCTGATCGAGGGCAAGGGATACAGTAACCGTTCAGAGGCGGTGCGGGATCTGATCCGCAACGCCCTGGTTGACGAGCAGTGGGCCCGTGACGACCAGGAGGAGATGGTCGGCACCGTCTCCCTGGTATACAATCACCATACCCGCGATCTGGCCGACAAGCTTACCGAGCACCAGCACTCGCATCACCGCAACATCATTTCCGCCCTGCATGTCCATCTGGACGCCCATCACTGTCTGGAAGTCTTAGTGATCAAAGGCCCGGCCGGCGAGATCCGGCGCTTGGCCGACGAATTAATCGGCACCAAAGGGGTCAAGCACGGCCGCCTGATGACCACCACTACCGGCAAGGATATCGTCTAAAACGGGAGAACGAAAATCTTTTTCAACCGTTTTCGGCGGGTGCGGTAAATTGCCAGCAGAAGTAATTTTCAGTTAGATTTGGCATGCCACTTTGTGGTAAGATTTTGGGGTTGTTCGGATCGCAGCTATTCAAAAAAAACTTCTTGGAGCGGAATCTAAACAGTGGAGAGCAGAGAATTTATCGAGTTTCGGAAAAAGCTCAACAAGACTCAGAAGCAGATTGCCGAGCTGCTGGGCACTTCGGTCAAGGCGATCCACAGCTACGAGCAGGGCTGGAGGAATATTCCGACCCACGTGGAGCGTCAGCTCTATTTTTTGCTGGCCCATGTCCGACAGGGTTACGAAGGGCGGCGGCAGTGCTGGATGATCAAGAAATGTCCGGCGGAAAGGAAAAAAAGTTGCCCGGCCTGGGAATTTCAGGCCGGTAAGTTCTGCTGGTTCATCAATGGCACCATCTGTGAGTGCAAGGCCCAGAAAAGCTGGAAGGCCAAGATGGATATCTGCCAGGAGTGCGAGGTGTTTAAATCCTTCCTGGCCGATCTCGGTTAGGCCTAAAGGCTTTCGGCAGGGAAAAAGAGCAGGCTCTATGCCTGCTCTTTTTGTTTATTCTTGCGGAGGAGGGGGTTCGATGATCGGCAATCCCTCTTTCTTCCAGCCTTCAACCCCACCCTTTAGGGCCTCCATATAAGGATAGCCTTGAGACATGAAATTTGCTGCCTGACCGGCAGCCGAATGTTCGTCAGTTCAGTTGCAGTAGAAAATGACTTCCTGTTCCACCCCCAACTTGGGAAAGAGTTCCTTGAATTCACTGAACGGTATGGCTCCGGCCAGATGAAACTTGGCGAATCTGGCGTCGCTTTCGTAAGCGCAGACCAGAAGAGCCTTTCCGGCCTGGACTTTTTCGTGGGCTTCTTTGGCTGGAATT
>Ga0055477_10000596_pt1 | contig 10437 bp, 9 predicted proteins | sample Muzzi_PWA_D2_FD_57683 | JGI IMG/M metagenome (GOLD analysis project Ga0055477, IMG submission 57683) | Wetland microbial communities from San Francisco Bay, California, USA, that impact long-term carbon sequestration - Muzzi_PWA_D2 | ecosystem: Environmental > Aquatic > Marine > Wetlands ... | reverse complement strand
TTCCGTTATCGAAGGCGACCGTGACCCTGTCGCCGTTCTTTAAACCCCGGGCCATCGAGGCGTCACTCAGTTTAATCATGTGGGTATCGCCTTTGTGATCCTTTATCGCGAGACTATGATCACTCACGTGAGTGACCCGGCCCGTCATAATTGTCATTTCCGCCTTTATCTGCTGAAGCGGCGGGTCGTGGGGCGCCGCGAATGAGCTTACGACGCCGACCGCGAGCATCGCTACTATTAAAACATTACCGATTAGTCTTTTCATGGTTGTAAAACCTCCGTTTTGATTTTTTTACAGACCGGGGACGGGTCTGCGGTGTGCAAGCCAGTTCCCAAACTCTGATAAAAAAATGCCCTCAGGAGAGCTGCGGAGGCGACCTTAGAGGAATGAAGCCAAAATAGGTGTCGTAGTGAAAGATATTGCTAGAAAATATTTCCGACTGCGAGAACGGATGCGTCAGGACGAATAACGGTATACTGCCTGCCGGCGCCCGGGATGTATCGTAGGTCTCTCTCGATTCGGAATCGTTTGAGTACTCGTCATCAAGCGTCAGGCCTGTACCGCCGGTTAAGGTGTATACACCATGCGAATAATTGATCGAATGGTTATAATCCGTCCGGGTGCTATCGGCAGCGTCGTTTGCTCCACCGAAAAAGAAGACTCCGGCAGCGCTCAATATACAAACGGATAGAATCAGGAATGTCCTGGTATCGGTGATTGAAACGGGATGGTCGACTATAGTGCGTAGTTTGTTCATCTACTGAACCGCCCTATACGAAATAGTGTAAGTATGGTCCGTCCATTATCAAGCGGAATTTATGATACGTATAATTCTTCAGGGCCAGCCCTTTTCAAAATTGATTCACGAAATGATTCACGGGAGCGGCATTGCTAACAATATCAGCCGATTACGACATCTTACATTATTTGATATAATAGATACGCGCTGACTCCCTATGAAAAAACTATCCGACTGGTTCAACTCATTTACCCCTTCCCAATTCGTCGTACTCGCGTTTCTGCTCGGGAGCTTGATTGGAGCCTTTCTCCTGAAACTGCCCTACGCCACGAACGGAGGCATATCGTTTATTGACGCGATTTTCACTTCTACATCGGCTATATGCGTTACGGGACTCATAGTCGCCGATACGGGTACGAAATTCACGATATTCGGCCAGACCGTAATACTGGTGCTGATTCAGGCGGGGGGGTTGGGAATCACAACCCTCGGCGTCTTGTTTACCTCCGTTCTAAGCGGCAGCATCAGCTTTAAGGACAGATCGGTGATACGGGAGACGTTCGCGCAGTTCGGCATTACGAATTTCAGAAGGCTCGTGATCGAAATAATGCTCTTCACGTTCAGCCTGGAGATAGCCGGCGCTCTGGTCCTCTATTTCGCCATTCAGGACGGCGGCGTCTTTAACGCCGTGTTTCACGCGGTGTCTGCCTTCTGTAACGCCGGCTTTTCGCTATATTCGACGAGCCTTATGGGATTTGAGGGTAGTATCCTTATTAATGCCGTTTTTTGCATTCTCATTATAGCGGGCGGGATAGGGTTCCTTGTGGCCCGCGATATAAGGCATTATTTTTTGGGCAGCGGCGACCGCCTGAGGCTTCATTCAAAGGTGGTGCTTACAATGACCGCGGTGCTTCTGGCTGCCGGAACCGTAGTTATTCTCGGCATTGAATGGGACAATGCGCTCGCCGGGATGGGTATCAAAGACAAGCTGCTGGCTTCGTTCTTCCAGTCCACGACGGCGAGGACGGCGGGATTCAATACGATAGACCTTTCACTTCTGTCTAATTCCACTATTTTTCTGATTGCACTTCTTATGTTTATAGGCGCGTCGCCGGGCTCGTGCGGAGGAGGCATAAAGACATCGACATTCGCCGTGCTGCTCTCGTTTGTCAAAAACAGAGCGCTCGGGCGGGATGAAGCGTTCCTCTACAAGAGAACCATCCCTCAAAATATAGTCTCAAAAACAGTTACGGTGGTAACGGCAAGCGTATTGTTCGTGCTGGTGGTCACACTGATAATCACGACGGCTCAGGGCTGGGGAAAATCCTATCTGGAGGCCCCGAGTCTCTTTATACATTCGTTGTTCGAGGCTATCTCCGCGTTCGGAACCGTCGGGCTTTCGCTCGGACTGACTGAGAAACTGTCGGGATTCGAAAAGATTGTTATAATCATTACCATGTTCGGGGGCAGGGTAGGGCCGCTGGCCCTTGCGATAGCCATAGGAGGAGAGAAGCCCGTGAGATATAAATACGCTGAAGAGCAGGTGATGGTCGGATGAAGAAGAAGACTTTCCTGATTTTGGGGCTGGACAACTTCGGGTTCAGTCTTGCCGGGCAGCTCCACGAGCTGGGACAAGAGGTTATAGTAGTCGATATAGACGAAAAGAGAGTCGCCGAGATCAGGGACGAGGTGTCTGAGGCTGTTATCGCCGACGCGACGGACAGGGACACCATCGAAGAGCTGGGCCTGGACAAGGTGGACGCCGCGGTAGTGAGCCTCGGGGAGACGAGGATAGGACCTAGTGTGCTTGCTACGCTCCACCTGAAGGACATGGGAATAGAGAATATCATAGTCAAGGCCGTATCATCCGAGCACGGGAGGATTGTGGAGAAGATAGGAGCGACCAAGGTGGTATTCCCGGAGTTCGAGATAGCACAGAGGCTTGCTAACAAGCTGTCGGTGTCTCACGTATTCGAAGAGGTGGACTTTCCTGAGGGATATTCGCTGATCGAGATCCTCGCCCCGAAGAAGCTTCAGGGCAAGACACTTCTCGAGGCTCAGATCAGAACCAATTACGGGATTACAGTCGTCTGGATAAGGAGGACTACGGAGGACGGCAAAGTGATATCAATCCTGCCCAATCCGGATGATAAAGTGTATAAGGACGACGTGCTGTTTGTTCTGGGCTTGCACGAAGACATAGAAAAGTTCAAAAAACTCGAAGTTTAGCAATTTCGAGGCTTGTCTTGCCGTAGTATCGCAAAATAATTCTGTTTAATCAATGTGTTATGTGCAAATGTTCAAGTGGTATATATACTTCTTTTTTTCTCGTTTGATACTATATAATTGACGATTCCGCTTACAAGTCGGTCATGAACCGGGAGTTCAAACCCGCCGAGCGCGTGTGCATACCGGTCAGATCATGGGTTGTGATACCCGTAAGGTTTACGCTAAGGGAGGGATGAGCGTTTCCTGGTTTGCCGGCCAACTTTAATGGGTTCAGTGGAGATTAAACTAATCGGCAGGTTAGTTCTGCTCATACCGTTGTCCGTTTTAACTTCTCCCTGAAGAAGCCGGATGCGTTTGCGATCTGGGAGGCGAACAGTAAGCAGGCGATATGAAATTTCCGCCTGCTCGATATTTTCCATGGATATGCCATGAGTTTGGTATAGAACGACAGAGACTCCAGTTTGAATTCCTCACCGTAGCGGACGCTGCGTAACCTGTGAAAACGATGAGCGCCCTTGCCGTAGTTATAATGCTGCGTCATGAACTTCCGGAATGTGAGTCTGTGGGCGTGGCGGACGATAACGTCGTTCGAGTACAATGTCTCGTATCCGAGGTGAACGGCCCTGTCGCAGAATTCCCGGTCTTCGCCTGCGGCCAGCGGGAATGAAGTATCGAACCCTGCCATGTCCCTGAACAGCTCACCGGGCACGGCCATGTTGTTAGAAGTCAGGAACGCTGCGTTATCGCCGTTGTAATAGGAGTGGAGGTAGTCGCAAAGTATCTGGCTCGCCTCGGAGTAAGGGTTTTCGTTAAGCAGATTTACCGCCCTGCCCGCTATGACACATTTCGGATGTGCTTCGAATATGTTTTCAATCTTCTGAAGCCAGTCCGGCGATGGCCTGCAGTCGTCGTCGGTGAACGCCAGATATATGCCTCTGGCTTCCTGAGCCCCTCTGTTTCTCGCCGCTGCCGGCCCCGAGTGTTGCTGCTCGATAAGCCTGACGTCAATTTGTTCCTTATAAGACGAAACTACGTCCCGGGGCCGGGGTTCGCTGCCGTCATCGACCACGATCACCTCGAATTCGTCCGCGGGATATTCGAGCGCAGTCATGGAATCGAGACAGTCCGATAGCTGCGCGGGACGCCTGAACGTCGGTACTATAATCGAAAATTTTTTATCCTGAGAAGCCATTTATCGAATAGTTCTTATTCAAATGTTATCTGAGTCACGTGAGCCTTGCATGAAGCGTATAATTGAGCTTAATCGTACGTTTGGGCGGCACGGCATTAATTGTTTCTCCTAAGAATACTCTTATCTATTATACTTCGCACGTATTCGGCTTCGTTCGGCTCGGGCTCACCGGTCAACCATAATAGGGCGAAGATCGTAACGACGATTACGGACAGTTTTAATAGCACCATGGGCCCGGGCGTTCCCCACAGAACGGCGGCCAGATACGCAACTACGGAAATCAGCAGGCTTCGGCAGACGGTACCGAGCGGCGGATAGACGCGCCATATGATATACACCACAGACAGTAAAAGAAAGGCCCCCGCCCAGGCGAATGCGGTAAATACCAGAGCGGCGCCGATCATGCCCCTTGCGGGGACTAGCAGTAAATAACCTATAACGGCGAGCGGCACAATAATGACGGCCATAACCAGAGGAATGCCGGGTTTACCGCTCGCCGTGAGGATAGAAGAATTTACGGAGATAAATACTGTGGCAATGGAGCCGAATATCAGAATCGAAAGGACAGGCGCGGAATCAACATATTCAGTACCGAATATCAGAGTTATGATTTCGTATGAACATCCCGCCGTCATCGCGGCGAAAGGTAAAAACATCAGGATAACGCGATACGAGTTCCGGACGTAGCGCAAGACGGACTCACTGTCGCCTGTGCTGATGGTTTTGGCCAAAGTGGAGAGGAGTAACGGTGCGAAAGAAAGCGCGAAGAGGCCGGGTATGATAGAGAGATTCTGCGCCGCGGTATAGAGGCCCGCGTCCCTGGCGCTTCCCCCAAGGCCTTTTACGAAAAGGAGATCCATCTTTTCGTAGAGTCGCATGCTCATTGAAAATATGAAAAGCGGTGCTACGTAGCGCCAAAGCCCGGAGAGCTTAAAGCCGGAGGAGCTGAATATGGGAGGACGCGCATAATATCGGCCTACCGCCAGTTCAAGAATAGACGCGCCGATTATCCCAATTATCGCACCTTCGACGGAAAGCCCGGCGGCAACGAGCAGGACAATCAGCAGCAGCCTGCTAATCCATCTGACGGCACTTGTGAACGCTCGTTCCCTGAATCTGCCAATTCCAATCAGTACATGGCGGTGTTCGGTGGAAAGAACGAAAATAGGTATATCTATCGAAAGAAGCTTCAGGTATCCGGCGAGCTTTGGGGCATTTAGAAGATCCGCTATATATCCCGACGTGAGCCATAGCGCCGCCATTGCCAACAGGCTTATTAACAGGCTGGCCTTAATGACTGCCGTGGCTACGGGTTTCCAGTCGTCGGATTCTCCTATGAACTTAATGCTCGTCCCGCTGAATACCGAGCTTACGCTGAACTCTATCCAGAGTACTATTCCGACGGCCAGGCCGTAAATTCCGTAGCTGTCCGGGCCGAGCATACGGGTGAGGAATATAGTGGTAATCAAACCCGTAGGTACGATCAGGGCTTCTGATGTAAAAACGCGCACTGTGCCGCTCAGTATGTTTGCCGAGTTGCGCTCTTTGTTAATGCTGTCGTTGGTACTACTCATAAACGGACCTGATAAGAGAGAGAAGGAGGTTTAACATCAATTCATTTAATCTCAACCTTGGGATTAATATCATCCGAGCTTAAGAGCCCGGCCTTTCATAAAGCCGGGCGGGTGCTTCGCCATAAGCGACATGAATGTCGGCGCGACGTCGAGCACTTCGATCTCGCCGATATTTCCCGACGCTTGTACGGAAGGGCCGGAGAGAGCGAAAAATCCGTTAGAAGAATGATCGCTCCTTCTGAAGAATTCGGGTTTTTGCTGAGTAAGCTCCGCTTTGGGGTGAACGACCCGATCCATGAATTTCCCCGATCTCCATTCTACGAAAATATCCGGAAGAGACTCATGCGGACCGCAATTAAAAAGATCTGTAGTCTTATATATGTTTACTGCGGCGGGTTCGCCTGTAACCGGGTCGATAATCTGTTTCAATTCGGCGATTATGCCGTTTGTCAGTGTTTCGTATTCCCGGCCGGTTTCGACTAACCCATCCGGCTCGCGGCCTCTCAGATTGACGCGGATGAAACTGGTGTATGAGACAGGAAGTGAAAACGCGGTCGTTCTTTTCCAGTCCGTGCCGGATCTAAAGCCGTCCGAGACGAACTGCTCCCTTTGTTCCCTGGAGAGACGCTTGCTAAGCGCTATACGGACGGATTCGGGGAGGAGCTTCCTGGCAATATCCAACGGTCTGAACGATGCTCCGTTTGTTTGCGGGGCGGCCTGATAACCGAGCTTTCGGCAGAAAGCCTCGCCGAGGCCGGCGTTGGGAAAATCGTCCTCCATTCCGATTGACGAGACGATGCAGATATTAGTGTTCTTATATTGCTCAATTATTAAGGATATTTCTTCGTCGATTGCCTTGTAGATGTTCCTGATTGCGTGCGTGAGTTCGCTTTCCTCGCCGGAGTCATTGTTCCCGGGGTGATATTTCCAGAATTGATGGTTGGCGGCATGCGCCTCCGCAAACAGCATGACGGACAGATCGAAACTGTCCTTCTTTATTAAATACCGGCACATTTCCCCTTTCTTTCTTACGTTATCGAGAAGCCTCCGGTAAATTCGCGTGTCTTCTTCGAATGTGCTTTTATTGTTCTCTATGGTCTGCAGCCTGGGGCCGAATTTCTGACGTATCTCGTCCATTATCTCCGGCGGCTCGGAGGCCGTAACGAAATGATAAGGGTCCCAGTTATGATGGCTCGCCCAGTTGGCGACCTGAATGCCTTCCAGTCCCGGAGTTAATCTGGTGTCGGCCGCATCGATTATAAGAGACTTTTTGTTCCCGCCTATCAAATGAGCCCAGAAAGGCGGTGCGTTCACATCGAGCCCCGTTACGGCTTCGAGATCGTACGTGCCGGGTTTTAACTGCCTGAAGTGGTAGTAGCCGTGCTGTCCGCGTGAAATGCCGCTAAGCAGAGAGATCCACACGCCGTGCTCGGTAACGAGCTCGGGACCGCCCGTCCGGCCCCAGATGCCGTTTTTCATGACGGACGCTATTGCCGGGAGGCGTCCCTCGTTTGCCCATTCTTCTATGAATACCGGGTCTCCGGCATCGATTCCGATAACCAGCAGGGGATGTGATTTTATATCTTCGGTCATTTTGTCGCGTTTATTATAATAGGTGTGCGGATTCTTTCAATTTCCCGTATCTGCGCGGTTTATACGGGCGGTCAATGCTGGCATATACTGCCTTCTGCGTTCCAGACCGGTTTGAAATACAAGAGTTTGGCCGTGAGCGGATTGTATGGTTTGAACAGCTCCGGATCGTCTCCCGGGGCGCGCACCGATCTTTGAATTCCTCCTCTTCTGTATATGACCTCGAATTCCTCCTCGTCTACGATTTTCTTCGTGCTCATATAGCGTCTGAACTCGAAGTACGGAATAAGGTAACCGCTGTTTTTAACAGCCTGAAGCGCGGGATCCGAGGATTCGACTATCTCTACAAGATCGTTTTGAAAATCCGCGATATAAAAAGGTTTACGGATTAAAATGTGATTCGTCTTTCCCCCTTCCGTTCGGAGGTTGCTGAACATGGACCATGAGGTTTGTGTTTTAAGACCTAGATAGGGAGAAATGCCGTTTATAATTACCAGCAGGGGCAGCAGCATGAGTAGCCTATATCCGGGCAGGAAAAATTGTTTCATTCCGCTCCAGACCGGTTTTATTCTGAGAGCCAGGATGATTAAGAGAGCGCTCACGCCGACGCCGTACATCCACCATAGAGCCAGATAGAGGTAATAAAGCCGCTCCCTGGAAATCACGCTCAGCTCCCTGATTTGTATAGACGGCGTATTTATCTGATACCTGAATTGGGAATATACAAAGAGGACAGCCGCAATGAAATAGACAACGGGCGGGAGGAATGTCCTGAGCTTCCGATAGATTTCGGTTCTCACAAATTTATTACACGCTTTTCCGATGGCGGAGGAGTCTCTCCATTCCTGAAACGTGTCCATGAACTTCGTGGGGGTGAACAGGAACAGGAGCGCGAACATAACGGCCGAGAAGTTGAAGTACTCCTGTACGCCAAGGATAAAGTGGAAGGCGAGGGCTATGATGATCCCCGCGATGCGGAGCCTGGGGATTATTAAAAACAGGGGGATTGCCAGCTCGAACGCAAGAGGCGCGTAAATGCCCAGGGACTTTACAAGGAGGGGGCTTTGAAGAACATCCGCGCCGCCGGTCATAAGCGCGAACAGCTTGGCGCCGCAGCTGAATTCGGGGTCGAACCAACCGGTGTTAAGCTTGTGGAAGAAAGCGATGAAGTAGAGTAATGTCAGCTCGACACGTACTAAAGGCGCAAATGTGTCATAAAACGCGTCACGGCCGATAATGAAACTTCTGTTTTTTACATACTGTGCTGCAAAAGCGGCTAGGATGGAAAGATTTACAATAGTCGTGAACAGCCAGTGGTTTGGGATCCACGGCATGTGAATTATCGAATCCGCCAGCTGAAGTACCAAAACGGTTATAAGTCTCGGAAGCGAAGAGGGCTTTAAAAGCAGGAACCCGGCTGAAGCCGCGAGTATGAAAGTCGATGGATAATGCAGCCAGAGGTTCCATTTGCCGACGTGAAACAGCACGGCTATCGCCCATAGAAGAGAAAAAGCCGTAAGTCTGTCCGGTGGTATGCTCTTAGTCATCTGGTCGTAGTAGCAGCGGGCTTATCCGGCTCACTCGGCTTCTTGGAAACTATATGTTCAGAGATCCGTATATATCGAGCAGTTCGTTAAGGAACTGCTCCTCTCCAAACCTCGATTGAGCCGCCGCCCTGGAATTCCTGCCCATTGTTTCCGCGAGTTCTTTACTCTTTAATATTTTTACGAGTGTATCCGATAGTGAGCTGACGTCGCCCGGAGGCACGAGGAATCCGGTATTTCCGTTATCAATTATTTCTCTGGGACCTCCCGAATCGCTCGCTATGACGGCGGTCCCCCTGCTCATTGCCTCAATCGCTACGATGCCGAACGGCTCTTCCCAAAGGGACGGAACGACCTGCACCCACGCCTCATTCAAGGCAGAGTCCAGTTCCGACGCTGCCACGTGACCGAGCATTGACACATGAGAACAAATACCCAGATCGTCGACCAGCTCTTTAACCTTCTTTGCCTCTCTCCCGTCCCCGGCGATTATCAGCCGGGCCGATGGGACCTCCTTAAGCGTTTCCGCGAATGCCTTGATTAATACGTCCACGCCTTTTTCTCTCACGAGGCGACCGGCAAACGCCACAGTGGGCGTCTCCGGTAACGCCGGTCTTTCGGGCGAAATCGGCACGCCGTAGTGGAGAACCTGAACGTTTGGAATGCCGTTTTGCTCCAGAGTGTTTTTTACGGATTCGCTGTTCGCCATTATCAGATTTATATGTCTACGCAAGCGCTTGAAAATCGAGAGCTGCAGCATAAGTGCCGGCCAGTCGTGCAGAGGCACGCATTTGTTACGGTAACAGGGAGCGCCCGCCCGGACCGTACATACGCTTCCGTCGGGGAGTAATTTTGTGCCGATCGGGCACACGGGACGGTACCAGGCGACGTGATATAGAGTAGGCACGTTTTTGAGCGCCGGTAAGATAAGCGGCGAGAGCTGTGTAAGGAATATCTTGATGTGTGCTATGTCGGGCTTGAACTCTCTCAAGACCTCTCTTAGTTTCAGATACGCCCAGGGATTGACGGTTTGAAGCAGTGTTCTGAAAGAGGATGCTGTGCCGAAGCATTGGTAGTCCGCTTCATGATCGAGGCCGCCGTTCACTACGTTGCTCGTGAACAAACGCACGTCGTGACCCTTTTCGCGAAGAAGGCTTCTAAGCCTGCTTATCTGTATCTCGGCTCCGCCTTCTGGTGTCCCGTAGTCGTTTATAAGCAGGATTTTCACGATTCCTGCCCTTTAGAAGATTTGCCGGAATCGGACAGGTAATCAATGTCCTGAGCCGTAATATATTTGAATCTGTCGAACTCGTAACTATTTATCCTGATCTGTGTCTTGCGGAAACCCGTGAAGTATCCGAGTAATTTCCCGAAAAAATGAGCCGTCAGTCCCGAGACAATGATCGGAAGGGCATCGGGCATGAGCTTGCTCCAATTTCCGCTCCGTCTAATATGATGTAAAGTCCCGCGGAAATATTTAAGCATGATCAGCGGCTCAAGACAGGCGTTGAAGACACGCCTGGGCAGAGACCATTTTTTGTTAAACGCCAAGGCGGCTGTATAGATCG
>Ga0055477_10000593_pt1 | contig 10452 bp, 6 predicted proteins | sample Muzzi_PWA_D2_FD_57683 | JGI IMG/M metagenome (GOLD analysis project Ga0055477, IMG submission 57683) | Wetland microbial communities from San Francisco Bay, California, USA, that impact long-term carbon sequestration - Muzzi_PWA_D2 | ecosystem: Environmental > Aquatic > Marine > Wetlands ... | reverse complement strand
CCTGCTCGACGCCTCCACCCTGGGCAAGTTCAGGATTTTCGGTCCCGATGCACTCAAGGCCCTGCAGAGGGTGTATGTCTCGGATATGAGCAGGTTGAAAAAAGGACGTATAAAATACTCCGCCATGTGCAACGAGGACGGCTGTGTCATGGATGACGGGGTGGTGGTGAAGCAGGACGAAAACGACTACTATTTTACCACCTCGACCGGGCGGGCAGGACAGACCATTGAATGGATTCGTTTCCATACCCGCTTTGACAACTGGGATTTCCATCTGGTCAATCTGACCGATGCGCTGGGAGTGATCAATATCTCCGGGCCGAATGCCCGAAAAGTACTTGAGAAGATAGTTGACGACGATATCACAAATGAGGTTTTGCCTTTTTCCGGCTACCGAGAATACAACCTGGCCGGCATTATCAATGCAAGGACCATGCGTCTTGGTTTTGTAGGGGAACTCTCCTACGAACTGCATGTGCCTTCATCCTTTATGCAGGCGGTCTGGGAAATGCTCAAGACGGCCGGGGCGGAATTCGCCATTAAAAATTTCGGGGTAGAGGCACAAAACGTCCTGCGCATGGAAAAATGCCATATTATTCTCGGCCAGGAATCCGAGCAGCGAACCAATCTACTCGATGTCGGACTCGGTTTTCTCTGGGACCGCGGCAAGAAAGAGGCGAAAACAGTCGGCAGTGTCGCCCTCAGGCAGGCCGAGCATGATGAAGGACGATTAAAGCTGGTCGGCATTCGCATGGATGATAACAGCCGGGCGGCTCGCGACGGATCCCTCATTGTCGATGATAGGGTACGGGGATATGTGGCGACGGCCCGTAAAAGCCTGGCAACGGGTGAGGCTGTTGGTATGGCCCTGGTCGAGTCCCAGCTCGCAGCGAAAGGGACCAGGCTACAGATCTTCGAAGACGAGTGCAGGGGAAAACTATTGAATGCTACGGTCGTTCCCACGCCGTTTTATGATCCGCAAGGCAAACGGATGAGAATGTAAGGAGCTGCAATGGAAAATATTCTGCGACAATCCGCCGTTGAGTTTACTGCTCGTGCGGCAAGAACTGAGATCAGGGACAATTGGCCGGTTGTGTTGCAATACGAACAGGAGGGATCGGGACCATGGCTGGTGGATCTGGCCCACAAGGTACGGTTGGACCTGCAGGACAGCAACATTGACACACGTATGGTCGCCGGAGTTGCGGTGCCGGAGAGCCCGGGCAAGAGCGTTTATACCAACAAGGTTCTGGTCAACCGGATGAACAGAACCCAGGCTTCGATCTATCTGCTCGGCAATGAACATCCCGATTTGGTACTTGACCATGCCTATACTGATGTATCCGAGGCGACGGTTTTTCTTACCCTGTTTGGTCCCAGGGTTTTTTCTATCACGGAAAAACTGACTGCTCTTGATTTTCAGGCCCCGGGAATAATTGCTCCTTTCCTCTATCAGGGACCTGTCTGCCACGTGCCATGCCAGATAGTGACCCTGCATAAAGGTGCCGGGGCTTCGGGAGGTATTTTGCTCAGCTGCAGCAGGGGATATGCGCAAAGTATCGTCCGGGCTATCCTCGAATCAGGGGATGAGTTTGGTTTGCACCCCGCAGGAGAAGAAAGATTTTCCAAGTGGCTGGAAGCTTTGGAGGTATGAATACCTACATTGATTCAGTCTCTCTGTTTTCGTGGCCCGGTTGAAGGCAGGCAGCGACGGATAGTCCAATGCATGCGGCCTTTGGGCTGCAGACGCCTCTGATGTCAAAACCGGTCAAGAACGAAAGAATGAGAGCCGCTGGGGGGATGCAGTCATGTCAGCAGGCCGCTCAGTTGTCCGATGACGCCACCGGAATAGATGATCTGCGAAAAGATCTGAAAGCCATTTTTGACCAGCCGAAGCCCCGCTGATAGTGGAAGGCCTGAAGGATGAGCTCGGACAGGTAATGCTCAACCTCATCAAGAATGCAGCAGATGCAATTGCGGAGATAGGACAGCAGAGAAACACGGGCTGGGACGTATCCGACTCCTGATTCGTGTCTTGGAGAAAAATTGGGCTGAGATTGTTGTGGAGGACTCTGGCTGCGGCTTCCAACCGGAATTGCAACGAAAATATTTTGATCCCTTCCATACAACCAAGGCAGATGGGAAGGGTTCAGGACAGGGGCTGGCTGTTGTCTACCACATAATAAGAGATAAACATAGCGGTGTACTGCCCGTGGATTCCTCACCCGGCAAAGGCAGCACCTTTTCCGTTCGTCTATCCATCACAAGATGATGGCAAGAACCATCTATTAGCCTGGCGCTGCTATGATTCCGGACGGAATGGAACCATACTATCGCTTGAGGTAACCTTTTCCATCAGCCCTTCTATGCAATAGTGGCAACTCTTTTGCCAAAACGGATCGCATGATCAAAATTGATTTTAGAACGACTCTGTCTATCAGTTGTTGTGATTGATGCGTTTTTGGAAATTGCGGTGGCAGTATCTCTAAATCCGCGTACCCCTGTTCCCATTCCTGGTCCCGGCATCGGCTCTTTCATTTTCAGTACTGATGGCGTCGTAAAAACTACCTAATGGGCATAGAAATCTTCACCTTCTGAAGTTTTTCGAAGTCTGGGCTTATCTACTTAGCCAACACTGATTTTAAGGTTTTTACGGGTTTTTCAGTATTTACAAATAGCAATTAATTAGTTAGAAGCAGATATCAAAATACGTCGTAAATTGTTATCTCCAAGAAAAATCAAAGTATGTACAGATCAATTTTGATCCTCTATAATAGGTCGAATATACAATATATAGTAAACATTCACCCCCCATTCAAAATAGGAAGAATGATGAAACACTTCAAAATTGCAGCAATACTCGTCTTCATTGCAGCTATCTTCTTCAGCCATCCAGCGATAGCGAAAATCAAAGCCAAGGGCAGTGTTTCGACAGGCAACATGGATTCACAGGATACGACAAATTTCAAAGGAAGTGTTACTGTACCTGTAAAAAACAAATTTAATATCCAGGTTGACGGTTTGTACTCGGATGCTGGAGATACCGATTACAAGGGTGCAGTGGGCCGCTTGTTTTGGCAGGATAACAGGAAGGCTTTGGTGGCGGTTAACTTCGGCGGAGTATTCGGGGATTCCGTTGACTCGTATGAAGCCAGTATCCAGGCTGAGTATTATCTTCCTCTCCTGACCCTGGGGACCAAAGGCGGCAGTGCATCGATCGAATATGACGACGAGGCTCCCTTCATAGATACGGATAAAAATGGTTTGTTTGGAAATTTTTATATCAATGTCTATCCAATAGATAACCTGCTTATAGCCGCAAGAGTTGAAAATCGTTTTAACAACACCTCCTTTAACATGGAAGTGGAATACCAGCTGCCAATCATTAATGGGCTGAGCATCTACGGATCGGGAATGACCGGAGCCCATGACTACGAGCAGTGGTTTGCAGGAATTCGTTATTATTTCGGAGGAGGCAATACACTAAAAGAACACCAGCGCAGCAATGCACCGCAAAACACCGCCGTCGATATTTTATCCGGAATTGGCAGCTATGGCGCCGAATTTAATGAGGCAGAACGGGATTTCACAGCAAACCAGAATGTTCCTCCCCCTAATTTGAATCCTGATATTCCTCCTGTTGTACCTGAAACCCCATTGATTCCCCTTACCGCCGAGTAATTGGATATCAGCCGGCCAGAACCATGGGCAGGCATTGCTCCGATGAACAGCAAGCTTGAAAGGTTTGGCCTGTTTTTCAACCCGGCCTTTTTTGCCAACCGGCAAGAAAAGTGCCTGTGGCAGCGTGTATCTCACCAGAGAATATCGGCATCGGAGCTGTCTGCAGTGCATTATTTGCCGGCAGAACCAAACTCTAGGGACTACCTTAGTACCAATTCGATTATAGTACACAAACAGAAAAACTCTATGGCAATGATAAATCCTGAAAGAAACATCGCAGAGACGCGCACCCGGATGTCAATTGCAGCAGTGTCGAGAATTTTAGGGATTTGTGCGGCAGTATATTGTGTTTTTATTCAACTTGGAATGGGTCTTGTGACGGGGGCGTTGGCGGCCGAACCGCACGCTCCGGCGGACATTCGTGTTACGGAGATGGTGGCAGCGACGGATGTGGAACCGATAGGAGCAAATCTTACGACCATCACCGGTGGTACCAACTTCGCTATTAACAATTATATCTGGAATAGCGGCTTCGAGCCGTTCGTCATCAGAAAATTCATCCGTATAGATAGAGCAGGCGATAATTGGTTCGAGTGGGACCAGGAAGGCGGCCCGGGCTATTGGAACCTGGCCTGGACCGGTCTGTTCAATGGCGCTGATATCCGCTTTTACCGCATTGTCGATGTAGACGGCCAGCCCCTCGATTACAATAATGGCACTGATATGAACCGGATCGATGGTGCCGATCATGTTATCTTCCTGGGAGAGTCCTCGATTCCCATGCCGGGAGGCTCCTTGCCCGACGGGGGTTTTATCGCCAACGATGATCGGGACGGTGATACAGGCAACGATATGGAGCGTGTCTATCTCACAGATAACGGTCTTGGACTACGCTTCGGGGACTATGCCTATATCAAACTGAAATCAACTCGTATCGGTTCCGAGACCAGCCCGCCGGATTTGCGTCAGTCTTTCCGTGGACTCAAAGGCTATTTTGGTGCGACATCCGGGACATGGGAGCCGGAACTCGTTCCCCACCCATTACCGCTGCCCGCCGAATTTTCGGAGCCGGGCGAAACCTGTCTCAAAGTGACCTTTCCGGAAACGGGAACCGTACGGCTCGGTCAATATATATTTCATCCTTACGATGAAGGAGAAGGCCAGTGGTACAGCCAGCTCCATCCGGGGACACACTATCGGGTTTCGGTCTGGTTACGTCAACAGGGGCTGGCCGACAGCGGGCATGTCCGTTTTGTCTTTACCCAGGCATACAGTTCGCTCAGCCAAAGCGATTCCTGGAAAGTGACCGGTGACTGGCAACAGTTTACATATGATTTTATCGCTCCTGACTACCCGATCAGTGGATATCATATCGCGCCCAGCCTGGAGTTTACCGGACCGGGTACGGTATGGATGGACAATTTCGTCTTGTATGAAAACGATGCCAAACATGAGTACCGGCCTTTTACTCCTCAGCAAAACAGTATTGATGAAATGCTTGCCACGGTTCCAGCAACCGGCCACAAACCCGCCATGCGATTCTACGGCACCATTTTTCATGCCTCGACTATCGAGGCGATGTTCACCAATTACGGCAATGCCGGATACAATGTCTCCTGGAACGCCGGGGTCGGCAACGCCCCTGCCACTACTATCGCCCAGGCTCTTTACTGGGCCTATAAGACCGGTGACAGCCCGGAGAATCGTATGGTGCCCTATTTGACGTGTAACGAGGAATACACCGAGGATGAGTGGAAGGCGCTCATTGAATATCTCGGTGTACCGTACGACCCGGCGGTTGATAGCCCGCAAACCAAACCCTATGCCTATCTCAGATATAAATATCGCAACAATAACGGGACGCCATGGACCGAAGAATTTCGCGAGATTCTGGTCGAATACGGCAACGAAACCTGGCATAACGGAGCCGGGGGCTATGGATGGCACGGCTGGGGCCGGCCGGGATATGTGCATCACGGCGGAGTTGAATACGGCCTGTTTGCCAGGTATATGTTCAACGAACAGGTGATGCAGACGGAGGCCTGGAACCACAATTCGCTTGGCGATAAGATCAAGTTCGTCCTCGGCGGCAATTACAGTGCCGCCACGAGTTCCTATGTTGAAGCGGCAGTTCAGCAAGGTGCTTCGATAGCCTATGCGGGCCATGCCAACTATGTGGGACCAAAATGGGAGACAAATGATCCGGGTACCGCAACGTTCACCGACCACGGGGTACAGATGACCCTGCTTGGCCTTCATACCAGGATGAAGAGCCTGATTGAGAATGTCGCCACCATCCGTGATCAGTTGAACACCGACGCCGGCACGCAGTATAAAGTGATTGCCTACGAAGGCGGTCCCAGCGGCTACTGGACTAATCAGGACAATCCGGAAATTGACGAGCTGTACGGCAAGTCTGAGGCTATGGGGCTCGCAGCCCTCGATGCCTGGCTCTATTCGAGTCTGCATGGTTATGCCTATCAGGAGTATCTCGGTTTTGCAGCAGGTAAGTGGTGGTCCTCGCACACTCCGCCTGAAGCGGGCGGTTTTCGACCCCATCCGGGCTGGCTGGCCATGAAAATGCGTAATCGCTATGCCCCGGGGTCGGTCATGTTACAAACCATCCACAATTCCCAGCCGACTCTGGCGTCCGACGGAGAAGATATTCCGCTGATTTCCTCCTACGCCATAAAGGGGGAGCATTCCTATTCCTTATTCGTTCTCTCTCGTAAACTCGACGGCAGTCATGACGGGGTTGATTTCGGTGACGGCTATACACCGGTCACCCTCCATTTGCCCTTTTCCTCAGTTACCGCCATTACCAGATATCGACTGGAAAGCCCGGATGGTTCACCCGTCGATCCACGGCTCAATAACCGCAGCGATCTGCAAGTGGTTATCGGTTCGCAGGAAATTGACCCGGCCAATTTTTTAGAGGATTTTGTCATTGATGCGACCACCGGCGGGGAGGAAGGGGGATTGCCGCCCGGCAGTATCAACCTCTTTGTCTTCGAGACGGCAGAAAATTCTGCCTCCGCTCTTGCCAAGGTACTGACCGCTTTGAGAGTTTGCGCGGGATTACCGGTGGATCCGGCTGCTGCTGCAATTATCGATATCAATCAGGATAATCGGATAGGTATTGAGGAGGCAGTGTATCTTCTTAGGGAGCTCGCCACACATTAGAAGTTACGCCGCGGTGCAGGATGCAGCACTCCGGAATACTCCGGTTTCCATCTCAATTCTATCGATCGTAGAAATGGTCATGTTTTTAGCCGCAAAAGGTACTTTTTGGCTAAAAAATTCCTCCGGATCAGCATCCCCGGTCCCCAGTGTCAGAGAAGTTGCCGCATGGATTCAAAACCATTATAAAAGGGGGCAAGGGCATGCAGACGATATTCACATGATTCAAGATGCTGTGTTGAAAAAACTGCCGCTGCCGTACACCGGTCCATCCGGATTTTCCAATTGAGCCGGCAAGTGGTTGCCGAGATTCGGTCAGTCGATGTAAAAGGCAATATTCAAGTCCATCTTCAACCCTGTTGTTCAAATGAAGGGATGATGATCTGATCGCGGTACGGCAGACGCGGCGGATAGGTGGAAAGTATTGCTTGTCTGGCATTGATCGGCTAGGATGCATCTGAATTGGAGAAGAACAATGGCCGGCCAAAACTTTTCAGGGCTGTCCTAGAAGCGAAGACGGGGGCGCATTTTGAGATATTCCTGATATGCAAAAGGAGTTGTTTCTCCTTGCCGGCCCACCGTCAGGTATAACAGATGTCGGAAGGTAACTGAATCAGTCGGCCTCAATCTCCCGTGCTTCGGCATTGTGATCAGAAGACAGGCAGCACCATAGTGAGCATGATTAAAAAAAATAAAGGAAACATCTCGGAAACACTCGATAAGGGGTTGAAAATACTCAATCTTTATTGCGGAGATAGAGCAAGCTATAGCCTTGGTGAAATTTCACGTCTTCTCGGGATCAACAAAACCTCGGTGTTTCGGTTCGTCAACACCCTCTGCGACCATGGTTATCTGCAAAAAGATGACAAAGGGCGGGCGTATTCCCTTGGTATCCGGACCATTCCTCTGGCCCATTCCTTTCTCCAGAAGGCAGACGTGGTCCGGAATATCAAACCGTATGTCGATGAAATCCACAAACTGCATGATCTCCATATCGATGTCGGTCTTATCCAGAACAACAATATCTATCTGGTCTATCGGCGCGAGTCCAAGGACACCCTGGCCTTTCTCCATTTCACTGCGGCGGGTGATCTCTATAATCTGGCCACCGGCAAGGCGGCCATGGCTTTTATGGATGAAGAACAGCTGGCAGGGTTTCAGGAGCGGGCGGAGCTGCCCAATCAGCCAGGGCGTGCAGCGGTAAACCGCCAGACCCTTGAGCAGGAATTGCGGGAAATCAAGACCAGAGGCTATTCCCTTAACAGGGAAACCTTCCTGCCCGGCCTGATAGCCATCGGTGCCCCGATATTTAACAGGCATAGCGGCAAAGTTGTCGGCGGTGTCAGCTTTGATTCCTCCACCGCCCGTTTTACCATGGAAGCCTTTGAAAAACAGTACGCCACCCTGCTGGTTGAACTGGCCAAAAAGATTTCAGCGGCCATCTCGGTTTAGAGCCGGGTTAGATTCTTTCCTGCCAGCTCTCACATACTCGACTGATCTCTTCCTGGCTGTCCGTGATTTTCAGGAATCTCCCGTGGGTCCGTCATATTCTCCGGGCTGAGAATATCGTTCAGCCGGTCTTTGGAAAGCACCCCCTTCTGCAGGACCAGGTCATAGACGCTGCCGCCACCTTTCAGCGCTTCCTTGGCGATTGCCGCGGCCTGTTCATAGCCGATAACGGGTACCAGGGCGGTCACCAGGCCGATACTGTTCTCCACATAGCTGCGGCAGATCGCCCTGTTGGCCTCGATTCCGCTTATGCAACGGGCCGCCAGGGTGACGCAGGCGTTTTTCAGAATCATCATGCCGTGCAGCAGATCGTAGGCAATGATCGGTTCTGCCATGCACAGTTCCAGCTCGCTGGCCTCGGCGGCCATGGAGACCACTGCATCATAGCCCATGACCTGATAGCAGACCTGGTTGACCATTTCGGGAATGACCGGGTTGACCTTGCCGGGCATGATCGAGGAGCCGGGCTGCATAGGCGGCAGGTTAATCTCGTTGAGGCCGCAGCGGGGGCCCGACGACATCCAGCGCAGGTCGTTACAGATCTTGGAGATTTGAACGGCGGCCCGTTTCAGGGTGGCGGACATCTGCACAAATGTCCCCGCGTTCTGGGTGGCCTCAACCAGGTTTTTCGCCTTTCTCAGGGGAAAGCCGCTCACGTCTGAAAGCGTTCTGGTAACCAGCCTGGCGTAGCCCGGCGGACTGTTGATGCCGGTGCCGATGGCCGTTGCCCCCATATTGATATCTAGAAATTCATCGGCAGCACGTTCCAAGGCAAGTCTTGCGCTATCGATCATCACCGCATAGGCACTGAATTCCTGGCCGAGCGTCATCGGTACGGCATCCTGATTTTCGGTGCGGCCCATCTTCAGCACATCACTGAACTCCTCGGCTTTGCTCTGCAGGGATTCCTGCAACTCCTCCATGGCCCGGACCAGGTTGCGGTTGGAGAGAAGGACTGCCAGCTTTATTGCGGTCGGATAGGCATCGTTGGTTGACTGTGAACAGTTGACGTGGTCGTTGGGATGGAGATGCTGATATTCCCCCTTGCTGCGGCCCATGATTTCCAGGCCGCGATTGGCAATGACCTCGTTGGCATTCATATTGGTCGAGGTGCCTGCCCCGCCCTGGAACATATCGACGGTGAAGTGTTCGTGCAGGCGGCCTTCGAGAATTTCGTCGCAGGCGGTGCAGATCGCCTGCATCTGCTCTTTGCGGAGAACGCCGAGTTCATGGTTGGTAAGTGCTGCCGCCTTTTTAACCATGGCCAGTCCTTCCACCAGATGGTCGAAGTTACGGACAAAAACCCCGGAAATTGCAAAATTCTCCATGGCCCGCTGGGTCTGCACCCCGTAATAGACATCATCGGAGATTTCACGCATGCCAAGGGAGTCGTGTTCCAGGCGAAAGCCGCTCATCACCAGGTTTTCCTGCCTGTTGTCGTAGAGTTGCCGTGAGAGCATTCGCAGTCGGCGGTTAATTCCGACGGCCACCCGGGAGACAATCCGGTAGAACAGCTCCGGGCTTCTGTCCCGGAAGGCGTCGATCCTGTCCCGGCTGATCTGCCAGACCGTCGCGCCGCTCCGGGTAAAGGCGCCGTTGCTGTGGGAGTCCCCCTCAAGAAAGGCGCCCTCGCTGATCAGGGCACCGGCGATCATCGTGGCGATATGACGGGAGGAACCGTGCAGACCGCGGACAAGCTCTATGTCACCTTCGAGGATGATGCCGGCCCATTGGCGGGGGGGGGATTGCTGAAACAGCCATTCGTTCGCCTGATAAATACGCTGGGTTCCTTCCGCTAAAAAGACGGCGAGATCTTCCTCGCTGATGCCTGATGCCTTAGCCGCCTGCCGGATGATACTTTTTTCTATAATCATGTGCTGCTCCTTTAAAACCAACCCTGTTGAATGCAACAATGAGACTCCTTTACCAAAGAGTCAGGCCTCGACATAAGCCTGATCAAGGCCGGCGGGCAGATCGCCACGGATCGGTGTTTCCACCAGCCTTTTAATTTCCTCGAATTCACTTGATCTGGCCATTGCCCACATCAGTTTCGGCACCAGGGCTTCGGTGTTCATATCCCCG
>Ga0055477_10000590_pt1 | contig 10467 bp, 10 predicted proteins | sample Muzzi_PWA_D2_FD_57683 | JGI IMG/M metagenome (GOLD analysis project Ga0055477, IMG submission 57683) | Wetland microbial communities from San Francisco Bay, California, USA, that impact long-term carbon sequestration - Muzzi_PWA_D2 | ecosystem: Environmental > Aquatic > Marine > Wetlands ... | reverse complement strand
GTCTGGCCCGTTTTGGCGGCAGCAACGCGGCGATCTGTGTAGTGTGAACAGGCCCTAGTGAGCTCACGGGACAATTCCTCACTGATTTCTGGTTCGGACAGTTCGACATTTAACGGAAGCTGGTCCCGTTCCGCCTCCATTTTCCGGTCGAGTTCGATATGATCCAGTGCCCGCTGACGCCAGTCTCCGGCCGCTTTTTCGTCGCCTTTCTTTAACAGGTGATTGTAGGCAAGCTCGCAGGCGTGCACTGTCAATCCCGCGGAGCCACACCCCGTCGAACCGGGCGTTCACGTACGGGCGTATGACATCATGGATCTCCCCTGCTGCTGATAGCAGCTTGAATCCGCGCGGGCACACGACGCCGCACGCAGCGGATCATCCGCTGCTGCTGGGCGCGACGCCGGCGTCCGGCGTGGTCAGCTGCACGGCCCCGGCACTCCGGTACGCCCGGTCAGTCGATGATGTGATGTACCGGCAGCTTGCTCAAGCCCGTCATCCGGACGGGTACGAAAGCATTCGCGGTAATGATCGCAGCGGTAATCGGCCGTTGGCCTGTGAGCCGGAGACTGGTGATGCGGTCTGCACAGACTGTGCGACTGACGTAACCGGATACCCGCGGTAACCCGCTTCGGCAGGGCGGCAAGCGGAACGATCGTCACCACGCGCGTTAATGTACCGGGGATTCCCCGGCACGACCAGGTGCATCTATCGCAGCGGGACGGATCTCCCCGTTCCGGAAACCGGCTGAGCAGGTCGGGTTCAGCCTATGGGTCGTACGCGGGAAGGTCCGTCAGAAACGGCAGGGGTATCGATCAGGAAAGAGAGTCGGCTGCTCTCACCGTATATCAGGGTCAGGTTCCACACTGCAGGGCACCGGCCTCGAAGAAATCCTCCGGCAGCACCATCGCTCGTGTCACGATGCCGTTACGGCTCTCATCGTAGATATTGTTGTATTCCCAGACGAGTTCACCGTTTCTGTCAACTTCGAATACGTGTCCCTGCTCGGATTCCGTTATCAGCAGATTGCCGTTTTCCAGCTGTTCCTGCTGCCCACGACGCCAGGAATAGAACGGCAGTGACGCGCTGCCCTCGAACAGGGTCTTTTGTTCACCGGTTTGCGGATTGACCGCCAGGATGCGGGAGGTCCCGAAACTCATGTTATTGTCAAATACCGAGATGGTACCGTCCGGCAGAAAATCCGGATCGTGCTGCCGGTACCAGGGCCCTGTACTCCACCATTTCAGATCATGATCCGCGGCACTGACGACGGCCACCAGATCGACCTCCCGAACACTGATCAGCAGATCTCCCGCCTCAAAGGCCGGGAAGGCGGATGCAAGCTCCGGTGGCAGGACTTCGACGTCATTCGTATGGAAGGGATCGACAGGCGTGACGAGTCCGTCCTCGTTTTCCGGGAACTTGATCAGGAACAGGCCTTGTCGCCGATGCGGCAGGATCACATCCTTCATCAGCGAGATACGCTGGATCAGTTTGCCCGTGCCGGCATCGACCTGGTCCAGCGTGTCGGAGTCGGAGATCCATCTCAGCGCCCATACAGTGCCGTCATAGGATTTGCTCACGGCGTGGTGATACCAGCCCCGGTTTTTCCAGATGACGTTCCCGCAGGCATCGATTTTTGCGAGTGCCCGGCCCTCGTCAAAGCTGACGATAATGGTACCGTCCCGGAACACGGCGATACCGTGCAGCATGACGTTCTCAGGGTCGGGGCCGTCCGGGTCCAGGCTATCGTAGTCGACCGGCCAGTAGTGCAGTTCTTTCCCGTCCGGCGTGTACAACAGTGCGCCGTTCAGCGCCTTGTGTCCGGCCGTCAGGCCTGATATCAGGCGATTTCCCGTCTCCAGGCGGTCAGGAAGGTAGGTAGCGAACGCCGGCCTGCCGGGCTTGCGCTCGACCAGATGCCGGGTCGGCTCGATAGCGAGATCGTTTTTCCAGTACTTCGCGAGATCCACCACCGTGTCATAGGCAGTACTGATCAAGCCGTGCGGCGGAAGCTTCTTGACGGCGGCCAGGTAACCGTAGAAAAACGCCGCAAAGCTCACTGCGAAGATGAACATCAGCAGCGGCAAGGCCTGCCTGATACCGGATCCCGTTGTGCTGCGATTCTGTCCCGGCCTGCTCATGGAGATCCTGACATGGTCTGTTCGGCGATGGTGTTCTTGGCGAACTGGTGATTTTCACCTTAATTCGATTGCATGTACAGACTTGGCTCCGAGGGCCGTATTCCCTCCCGCCCTGCCAGGAAGGATCGGCGGATACTGCCTCGACCCGAGGCGTACCGAAACAGCCCGCTTCCGGCAATGACCCTTTGGTTCGGGGTTACCGCTGCCACGTGAATCCATCCTTACCGGAGCTTCAGGAGACCGGATCACTGCCCGCGTACGTCCATCACATCACTTTGTCGAACGACCGGATGCTACCTGTCGTCACGTCTTCATTGACCAGCCGTTATCCTGGCATGTCCATGATCCTGCGCGGAAGCCGGAGGACTACCGGCATCAGTAAATCGCACACCGCGTACCAGCTGGGCCCGACGGCGATATACCGCCCCAAAACCCCGATGAAACGACCACCACCTTGCTGATCAAAGCTCCGCGGCTCGCTCGTAAGAAATGTATGGCGTGATAACCTCGCCCACGCCCCGGCGCGGGTCGATCCGCGCCGGGTAGCGGTGATGGTTGGCGTGAAAATAGATCCCCCAAAGCAAGGCATTCATCAGGCGATAGTACAGTCCGGCGCTGCGATTGAAAATTCCGTAACGTCCCTCTCCCAGCGGCCGGTGCGTTGCCCAGTTGAAGTGGGCATAAAAAGCGATTTGGACGACGAACGACGGCAGGAAAAACAGCGCGAATGCCGCCGGTCCCAGCAGCACCAGCCAGAACAGCGCGCGCAAGGCGCGATTGAGCACCAGCAACAGCTTGGTGAGCCGCCAGATCAGGATCGTGCGCGGCGAGCTGCCGAACTGCGCATAGAAGTTCTGGTCCAGACAGGCGACGATGGAGTACTTCATACCGTCGGCGTAAGACCAGAACGGCAAATCGGCCGGCGGATGCGGGTCCCCGTACGGATCGTCAGGGTGCTTGTGATGCAGAAGGTGGGAGATCCCCCACCCGGGATAGCCTAGCATCTGCTGCAAGGCACAGAGCTCGCCCAATATGGTGTTGATCCAGCGCGGGGAAAGCACCCGATGCACGCACATGTGCATCGTTGCGGCTGAGTACAGTCCGGTCAGCACCCCGAGCGGCAGCAACACGCCGATCTGCCAGCCCGCAACATCGATGCGAAGACAGGTCAGGAGCGCGTAACCCGCCGCCGTGGCCAGAATCGTACGCAGCCCTCCAAAGGTGAGCGGCACCAGCAACAGGACCCACAGCCAGTCCCAGAACAAGGTCGGCCATGGCCGCAAGCCGGCATCGAGGATCATCACGATCACAATACTCAGGATCAACGTCCAGACGCCGTAGTAGGACAGGAGGAAAAGCGGCTTTGTGCGAAACCGGGTAAGCATTGGCAGCAGGACTTATCAGGGTTGCCGGTGACGGGCGAATGCGGGAAACATAAATACCCTTGCTTAAAGAGTCAACGGTTAATGGCCGGTGATGGGCAACCGTTCATTCCGCTCTCGCCACGCGTTCTCGTCGATCTCCGCCTGGCGCCCGAATTCCAGCTGCACCGGCCATTCCCGCAACACGGAGACACATCGTTGCCATTTGCAGTACTCCACCTGCTCAAGAAATGGTTTATCCGATAAAGCCGGGGCAGTACAACCGCCCGGTCGAAGGCGGTCTGTCTAGAACCTATTCCATGATTCCGCGCGATCCCCAAGGGGTTGTGTCCGAAATGCACGCTTGCTGTGTTGCGCTGCTTGCCCGTAGGTCAAGTGCTATGCTGCGCAGTGCGCCTTGCAAGCGCGCCTTTCGGGCAGCTTTGCTGCCCGCGAGGTATCATGAGATAGGTTCTAGTGTTGTGTAACAAGGTACTTAAATGCGCCCAGCGCGGCATTGGCACCTGCCCCGGCGGCGATAACGATCTGCTTGTCGTGCGAATCCGTCACATGACCGGCGGCAAGCACACCGCCGACCCCCGTCTGTCCGCGGACAATCACCTTTATCTCCCCCCGCTCGTTGGTATGCAGCAGATCAAGAATAAAGTCTGTATTCGGATAAAGCCCGATTTCAATGAACACGCCCTGTACATCAAGCCTTCTGAAACACCCTGTCTGCAGGTCGTTCACTGAATGCCCTTCCACCTGATCCGCCGTGAATTTCGAGCGGGTCGAGCAACACCAGAGGTTCGACCCGCTCGGCGCTGCGCACCTTGTCCTGCAGAATCGGATCACCATTCCATTCCCCTCTCGAAATCAAGTAGACCTTTCGTTCCAGTCCATTCATTTCAATGGCGGCCTCGAGACCTGAATTTCCACCACCGATGATTGCGATATCCATGCCCTTGAACAATGGACCGTCACAGGTGGAGCAGTACACGACCCCCTTGCCCGACAGCTCATTTTCACCGGGTATGTTGAGCTTGCGTTTGAAGGCACCCGTTGCAATGATAACCGAGCGGGCACGAACCTCCTTCCCGGCTGTGGTTTCCAGAACCTTACAGCGCTCCTCGAAACGCAGGCCGGTCACTTTGTCGCCTACCAGCTTGTCAATGCCGTACTGGTCCATGTGCTCTTCAAAATCGACTGACCAGATCCGGCCCTGTGATCAGCTTGATTCCGGGATAGTTACCAACCTCATAAGTAGTGCCAAGCTGTCCGCCGATATCTGAAGCGATAATCAGGGTCGAGAGATTTTTACGCACGGCATGGATTGCGGCTGATATACCGGCAGGCCCTGCACCTATGATGGCCACATCGTAAACTTTGCCAAGATTAATTTGTGATTCGACGTTGAGTAGCCGGTCCAGTTCGCCGGTTGCATTCAACTTTGCCAGATCATCATAACCACCTACCGGATGACCATCGATAAATATTTGCGGCACGGTCCGGTGGCGGGATCGCGTGGTCATTTCCTGCTCACCCGCGGCATCCGGTGTCACATCGAGCTCCCTTTATTCGAGCTTCTTGTTGCGCAACAAGGCCTTGGCCTTGGTACAGTAGGGACACCATTCCTTTGAATACACTTCAATGATCGCCATGGTTACTATCTCCCGGTAAATAAAATGCAGCGGACAACGAATAATGCGCTCTACCCGACACCGGCCAGTTATGTCTACGGCGGAACGGCTATTACGCCGGAACTGAGCAGCCTGTTACTGAAGCAGAAGCCACTATTTTGACCGCATCCACCGGCAGTGGCCGGATCTCTCTGTTCAGGACCGTTTCCTTTCCGGTCTTTAGTCACCGTTTCCCAGCCCAGACCATTTACAGCGGGCTGCGGTGATTATTCGGCCATCGACAGCTCCGGAATATACCGCCTGTCCAGGCTGTGAAATTACCAAATGCTGTATGCAGTAATACGCGATAAACAGGTGATCACAGCATCGAACTACAGTCAACGCCGGGTCGGCGAGCGCGAATGCACGACCTCGAACAGTCGTGCAAACGGTTCCGTCACGCCGTCATGGGCTGCCTGGACCTCGCCGAGAAACTTCAGTGCCGGTGGGTACGGATCCCTGGATTCCAGCAGTTCGTGCCGCAACCCCCGGTTCGCCGGACAGGATGGAAAGCACTTCTCGATGCCGATCCGATCGGCCCGGGACACCAGGATATACCGGACGTAGGGTGCATCGCGAAGCACATCCGCGACGGATGATTCGAACAGTTTTACCGATAATCGCAGTTTTTCCTCGTGCTGACGCGTCAGAACAAAGTTGTCGGCGATGACTGGGCAGTCCGTATGGTAGGTGATGTAGTGTCCGAAGTTGTGATCCGCCAGCACTACGCCAGGTGCTTTGCCACAGATGTCATGCATGGACAGGAGCATGCCGCGCAGCATCGTGTAAACCGGAGCACCGCCGGGAGCTACCGGTGTACGCAGTCTCGCAAGGCCGGGCACGGTAGCGCCAAGCATCACCACAGCACAGGCAATCATCATGTTTCTTCTGAACACTGGACTCCTGCCGTATATGAGATCCTGCACAAGCAGACATGGCAACACCCACAAGGCGAATGCCCCGAAGTACTCGAGTCGGAACTGGGTCAGCAACAGCACTGCACCAAACAGGGAGTATATGGCGAGAAAGTAATTTGCAGGTGTGGAGTACTTCCGGAGCCGCCACCAGCTCCAGAACACGCCCACCGGAAGTATCCAGATCATGCAGGAGTAAAGCCATACCATGAAGTCAAGCTGGCCTCGGAGCAGGTAGTCGAAAACGCTACTGACTTCCGCCATTCGATCCAGTTCGACAAGTTCGCCAGACAGAAATTCGTATCCCGATTCGATCTGCTTGACAAGAGGCAATAACCCGAGAAATGCGCCCGCAAGCAAGACGGCAATCGTCCGTGGACGTCGACTCGTTGCAGCGACAAAAAGTATGGCGGCCGCCGAACAGAATGCCACATAGAAGTGGAACCATGAGTGCAGCGTGTAGGAAAACATGCCCAGGCGAAAGGGCTCCGAAGGCAGCAGCGCCAATGTGGTCGTCCCGACAAGGGAACCTGCCAGCACAACGCTTCCTTTAAGCTCAATCGGCTTACCCAGCCACCAGAGAAAAATCAGTGCCCCGATTACCGGCAGCTGCAGGATGAAATCGCCGTTGTGGAACGCCGGAGCCAGGCCGAGCACCACTCCCAGCCACGCGGCGCGCGCGAGGTTACCGGGACTCTCGAACCAACGCAGCCCGCAATAGAGAGTCGCGAGCACGAACGTGTGTTCGACGTAGTGATGATCCACCATCCCTACACGGTGCAGGTCCCGGGTGAGCGTCGACAGGGCGAAGCTGAGCATCACCACCGTCTGCAGCATGAAGGAAAGCCTCAACTGCCGCGTGATTGCAAGTACCAATGCCGCGTTCACGAATATCCACGCCGGCGCAATGAATGCAATAACAGCCATCGGCTCACGCATGCCGGTAACTGCCATCACGGACTTTGCTATCAATGCCAGGGAAAAATCGTAAGCCCACGGCCAGGTCACCCAGCTTCCTTCCGGCGCATGGATGCGCGGGTCGAATTGGTAGAAGGCTGACAAGTGGGGGATCGTGTCGATGATCCGGCGGGCGTGATAAAACGAATCATGATCGGCCGGGATGAACTGGCCGTTCACCAATGCCCCGGCCATATCATACATGCACAGGATGAACGCGAGGCTTGCGGTGAAGAACCACAGACCGACTATGTATCTGTAGGGCGTGTATCCTGACATTCTATCCCCGGCGCGTTGCCATACAGCCATCGCGCCCCCTGCGCACACCAGGCCACCGGGGACGATGGATTTCGATATCCGGGCGCCGGCAATTCATGGGCAGGTTGCAGGTGAATTCAGCACGTTCCGGCATATTCCATTGCTCCGCGACAACCTCCCTGAAATCCGTAACCGTCCGCCAGCGTGGAAAGGAAGCATAATCCACGTATCTCGGGAAAACCATCCGGGAATGAGCCGTCAAACTGGGAACCCTGCATCTGAATTCCCCCGACCCGGCCGCCGTCAGACTTCCTGTCACCGGCCTTCACCTGCTTTCAGCTTCCGTGCGGGCCGGCATCCTTGCGTGATCGAGCGAATTCCCGTTTACCTCCGCATGCCGTCAACCGTCCGCGTCTGGCGGCACCTGTAGTTGCGGTTGCCGCGAGCGCGCACTGTGCAACTCCTGCGCCGGACATGCGCAGGAAGATTATCGGTCACCTCCGGCTTTTCGATACCGGCGATCAGCCGCACCGTCCCGCCGCGGCCTGGCAGGCCGCGATATCGATCCGGAACACGCACCTGAGACTGTGTACTTTTCTGCCCCCTGGGTTCCGTGCATCACCCCGGCACCCGGGACAGCTTCCGGTTCGCCGTGCGATGGCATACCAACACCCCATCCTGCCCGCCCGGCGCGATCTCCTCGCGTAGGATGCCGTTCGGCTGAATATCCCATGTTGGCAACTCCGATTGGAAATGGGGTTTACCGTTCAGGGGAATGGCCAACGATCACTCCCAGATTCATGGAATGTATAATTATCAGGCTGGAAGCAGTCGTCTGGACAAAACGACACCGATATCCGGCAGTGACCGTACCCCAGAACCCGAAAAGACGTCCGAAAGGAGCAACAGGCACCTTGCCCGCTTCGAACAATTCCAGCGGCAATTACATTGCCATGGGCCAAAAAACTTCCCGGAACCGCCTGAACAGCATTCGGCATACACTCGCGTCCGTGGGTCGGTCTTGGCTCCAGAAGTAAGTGCGTGCGGCACTACATCTGCGCTAGGCAAGTATTTCTGAAAGACTGGAATGATCTGACCAATGATTCAAAGGTGGCTACGAGCGGACCTGAACCACCGGGCCAGGCCGTATGAAATCCCCGCGATGACCAGTATCTCAATGTTTTTTAAAATAGCCGGAGCGTTTATCGCCTCGACTGCAAAACGGTGCCTAACCGTGCAGGACCGGGTCCCAAAAACGATCCCGCAGCGATTTCCTCCGGATTACCAAACGTAACGCCCTGTAATAGCAGCGTCTTTACAATTCTGGCTTCGTCAACCCTGCTCCAGCCAGGCACAGCATCAAGATCAGCCCGAAGATCGATGCGGCAACCCGGAACGAGCGCAGGGCGCTCGCCGCCGAGACGCACCAGTACGTGTCCGGCCTGCTCACGGAAGCGATCCGCGTGTTTGACGCACGCAAGCGCGTGCGGCCGGCGGTCCTGAATCATCTGGAGAAATCAATCGCCGAAAACGAAGCGCTGGGAAAGCTGGCTGCCGAATAACAGCGTTGTCTTCTTGAGTCGTGACGAGGTGCTGGCCATCCACGGCACCTTGCTGGCGCGATTGGGCGGCCCCGCGGGTGTGCGTGACTACGGACTGCTTGAAAGTGCGTTATCGTGGCGCGTGCGGGATTATGAGATAGGGTCTAATCAGGCATACCGGTTCCTGATCGGGCAAATGGAAACGAACGCATTCTTCCGATCAGTTACTGCCGTTGATACGCACGGCGTGGTCAACCCACAGGTTTACGATCGCGCCCTGCATCGAGACCTACCGGTGGTCTTTTGATAGGGTACCTATCGATTATGCGAGTGACCCTCACTGAGGAGCTTGAATATACGACGCGTATTCCTGACAGGCTGCAACGCGGCAGTCAGGTCGGACAGCGCATCCCTTGGCCGCAGCACCACCACTGGCGTACGATGCAGCAGACGGGAAGCCGCTACCCAATCACGACCATAGCATCGGTATATTTAAATACACCAACATGATGATGATCGAATCCATACTGCTCACCGCGGCACGCATCACCACCTTCGAACAGCAACGGATCCTGACCAGCGCGAGTGGATTTTTCTTCGAGCGTGGTGAACGCCTGTTCCTGGTGACGAGCCGGCATGTAATGATCGACGAGCCGAGCAAGCACTTTCCGGACCGTATCGAGATCGAGTTGCACATCGACCCTGACAATATGGCCGGGTCCACCGGGTTCTCGATTCCGTTGTATCGCAAGGGCAAGGGGATCTGGCGCCAGGGCACGGACACGGCAGGGGAGATCGACGTGGCGGTAATCGAGATAGAGCGCAGCGCCCTTCCCGCGACTACGGTCTACACCGCGTTCTCACCCGCGCACCTGCACGCCCCGCTGGAGCAGGTCGAAATCGGCACGTCATTGCTGGTAGTTGGCTTTCCGCTTGGTTTTCACGATGCTCTGCATCACACGCCTGTGGTGCGCCACGCGGTGGTCGCTTCCTCGTTCGGGTTGCGTTTCCAGGGTGAAGGATACTTCCTCACCGATGCGCGCACGCACCGAGGCACCAGCGGTGCACCGGTGGTGATGCGCGCTCCCGGCCAGGATCCGGCACTTGGTGACTTACCCTGGATATTGCTAGGAGTCCACTCTGCACGACTAGACGTCGGCACGCGTGACCTTGAACTGGACGAAGCACTGGGACTGAACTGCGCCTGGTACGCCGACATCTTGCTGACGCTCACTGAGCGCTGACTCCAGATCACACTGGAAATTCCACCCTTCCCCGGTATTGAGCGCTCCGGTCATTTTCGAGGTAAGACTTGCTGCCGCGTCCTGATAGCGGATGATTGCGTGGTTAATCCAGTTGGATGCTGCATGCCCTCTCCTGTCCGGAGCACGCCTCCAGAATACCCTCGGTAACAAATGCATGGCCTGACGTATCCATACTCTGACCGGATCAGTTATCGAGACTTACAGAAATGAGTGACAGACCACTGCTGCCCCACACACGCCCTTACCCTCCGAGAGAGGGTTGAGGAGCGAGGATCAAATCAAGCCAACTACCTGATGTCCTATCCCCTCATCCTGCCCTTCTCCCGAAGGGAGAAGGAACCCTTCGGTATA
>Ga0055477_10000589_pt1 | contig 10473 bp, 10 predicted proteins | sample Muzzi_PWA_D2_FD_57683 | JGI IMG/M metagenome (GOLD analysis project Ga0055477, IMG submission 57683) | Wetland microbial communities from San Francisco Bay, California, USA, that impact long-term carbon sequestration - Muzzi_PWA_D2 | ecosystem: Environmental > Aquatic > Marine > Wetlands ... | reverse complement strand
ACCTGCCGAACGTGATCATCACGCCCCACGTCGGTGGGCAATCGGCCACGCGGATCGACGACATGACCAACTTTTTTTGCGATAACCTGGCGCGATACCAGGCCGGCCGGCCACTTCGGAATCTGGTGATCAAGGAATTGGGCTTTCCGCGTCCCGAACCAGTGGCAGGTTAGGACCGTCTCTTAAGCGGTGAGCCTGACGCAACTTAGTGATATTGACAGGGTTGCGCCAGACAACTGGCTGGACGCCCCTGTGGATTTGTGCATAAGATGAAGGGGTTGGGAGCCGGTCGCGTCGGACCCCCGAACGTCGACGCAAGAAACGGATTTCGATCAACGCAGGGCCAGGGCCAGCAACGTTTTATGACGACCACCATATTGCAGGGCACCCGCACGCTTACCTACGGAGGCGACGTTGCGGCTCAGCAGGATAGCGAGCTTTACGACCACTACTTGAAACTCATTTCGCAGCCGAAATTGGGGTGGACCGAGCACCTCCGGTTGCGTCGGCTGCTGGGGACCGGCGGCCAGGGGGTCGTTTATCTCAGCGAGCGGCGCGGCAGTGACAACTTCACGCTGCCGGTGGCGCTGAAGTTTTTTTCGCCCGAGCGGTTTCCCGACGAGCGGACCTACCGCGAAACGATGGAGCGGATGGCCGCGATCTCCAGTCGCGTCGCCCAGATTCAGCACGACAATTTAATTGACGTGCAGAATTTCATCGAGCGTCGCCGCGTGCGAATCCAGGAAATGGAATGGATCGATGGTTACGACCTCGATCAATTGTTGCACCCGACGATGCTGGAGCGGGCTCGCACGAAAGTCAGCCAAAGCCGCTGGGAATACATCAACCGCGTGGTGGCGACGCCGACCAACTCGCGGACGCGATTCAAGCCGGGCGTCGCGGTGTCGATCATCCGCGAGTGTTTGGCCGGCTTGGCGGCGCTGCACCGAGAGGAGATCGTCCACAGCGACATCAAGCCCTCGAACATCATGGTCAAGCGGACCGGTAACGCCAAGCTGATCGACATCGGGTCGGCCGTCAGTCTCAGCGACATGCCGCAGATGAAAACGTGCACGCCGCAATATGCCGCGCCCGAAACGCTCGACCGCGAAGAAATTACGCCGCGCTCCGATTTATGCAGCGTGGGATATGTGCTGGTGGAACTCCTGGCCGGGGCCCCGCTCTTCGCGGGCATCAAGGAATATCCGAAGCTGCTCGAAGCCAAGCGGACGCTGCCTCAGCGGTTGCATAGAGTGTTGCCGAAGGACATCACGCACAGCGACCTGCTGATGTCGATCCTGCGTCGGCTGACGGCCCCCGATCCGATGCTGCGCTACACTAGCGCCGAGCAAGCCGACATCGGCCACGAAGGGCTCGCCGAATTCCAGCGGACGCTGGTCCGCGTCGACCTGGCCAGCGAGTACGAGAACGAGTTGCGATCGTGGCTCGAAGAGCTGGATTGAGCGACCTCTCACGGAATTAGCGGTGGAGCTTGCTCCGCTCGTTGGTCCATCCGCGTTTCCGCGCGGAGCAAGCTTCGCGGCTAAGTGGCTTTTCTCCCAGCTGGCATTGACGGCGGGGCCGTAGCCGGGGCATTCTAACGGGAGACCAACGGCGAATTCGCGCCGCTGGCATCGATCCAGTTGGGAGGCTGGTCATGTCTGCCTATCTGCTCGTGCTCGTTTGGGCCGTTTCGGGGCAAATTGCCGGAGAAAACCGCTACGGCAATCCGCCGCCGGACGACGCTACCACGATCCAGCAGGCACCACCGGCCAGCAGCACGCGTGGAACCGTCAGCCCGCCGCCGCCAATTACTTCCTCGATCACGCCACCGGTCGACACCGCTCTCGCGACAACGCCTCAAGACGATGGCCACGAGAATCCGTCGAGCCGTCCGACCACGCCGGCCGTCCGCGCGAACAACAACGCGGCGAAGAGCCATGTCAAGCCTTCTGCCAGGATGCGCGCGATGCTGACCGCACCGCGCGGCTCGCGGCTGACCGGCCGTCCTGTGCGGCTTGAGGAGGCGCTGGCGGGCGCGTCGAATCGTGACGAACAATCGCTGCGGATCGACGCCTATTGGGACCTCTGCTCGTCGGTGGCCGATTATTATCTCGGCGTGCGCGAGCAGGACGAGTTGCAGCAGTTGCGTTCGAGCGTCGCGAGCGTCGGTCCCGTCTGGCAGCAGGCCGAGTCGGAGTTGGGCGTGCGGATCGGCACTTCGCAACGGGCAGCGGTCGCGTCGCAATATCGGCTGGCGAGCCTGATGGGTGTCTCGGATCCAGCCGGCCTGCCACTGCCTGCCGACATGCCGCATTGCGGCGACTACTATGCACGATACGACCAGGTGTTCGCCGTCCGTCCGTCCGCCGAGGCCCAGCAACTTAGCGATCTGTTGCCCATGCGGTATGAAGAGCTGACCGATGCCAGTTCGGCGGTGACGCGGGCCGAAGAATTTCTGGCCGCGGTCTCCGCGCGGCGCAGCGGTGGCGGAGACGGCACCGGCACGCTGCGAGCGCTCGAGTTGCTGGCGCTGCGGCGACGGGCATTCGTGCAGATCGCCCGTGACTACAACCAACGGATCGCCCGCTACACGGAACTTGCCTCGCCCGGGCCAATTGACGCGGATCGACTGATCGGCATGCTGATTCGTCGCGACGATGCGACGAACACAGCGACTCGTCCCGGCTCGTTGGTGCCGCCGCCGAACCGTCATTCGCAGCTGGTGCCCGCGGATCCCGGGCAGACGTTTGCCGAGGGTTGGGAGTCGATGCAGCACGTCTGGACCGAGCCGCGCGACGATTCGCTTAAGGACGAAGCGGTCAAGCCTGCCTCAGCCGAGTCGAAGGCGACGCAGCCCCAAGTTTCGCCGCCTCGGAAATCGCAACCACGCCGCGAGCACTCGCTCTTGGTGGCCCCGCAGTGACATGCGCCGACTCCGCGCGCCATAATGGCGGCATGATCCCGCTGGCCGCAAATCGATTCCTGCGCGACACGTCAACCAACGGGGAGCCGCCCGGTGACGGGCCGCTGCCGACGGTTCGGCCGCTGTGGATCGGTTCGCTCATGGTGGATCCGCCGATCCTCCAGGCCCCGATGGCCGGCTTCACGAACTATGCCTTCCGGCAGATTGTCCGCGAGTTTGGCGGCGCGGGGCTGCTGGCGACCGAAATGGTCTGCGCCAAAGGGTTCGTCTGGCTCGACGAGCACGAGGCCGAGCACCCGGATCGGCTCTGGGGTGTGGTCGACGAGCCGCGGCCGCTGGCGGTGCAAATCTGGGACAACGATCCCGAGACGCTGGCGAAGGTGGGCGAGCGGCTGGCCCGGGAGTACAAGGTTAGCGTGGTCGACGTCAATTTCGGCTGCCCGGTGCGGGACGTGGCTCAGCGCGCCCACAGTGGATCGTACCTGCTCCGCGAGCCGACTCGAATGGGCGCCATCATCGAGCGCGTTGTGGCCGCCTGTGCGCCGACGCCGGTGACCGCCAAGATTCGCCTGGGCTGCACCCGCGATCGAATCAACGCGATCGACATTGCCCAGGTGGTCGAAGGGGCCGGCGCGGCGGCGCTTACGGTCCACGGGCGAACGGCTGCCGACATGTTCCGTGGCTCGGCCGATTGGGACCGCATCGCCGCGATCAAGCCGCATCTGCGGAGAATTCCGCTGATCGGCAATGGCGACCTCAACTCCGCGCGGAAGGTGGTCGACGCCTTTCGCCGGTACGACGTCGACGGCGTGATGATCGCCCGGGCGTCGCTCTCGAAGCCATGGCTGTTCCGGCAGGCGGCGGCGGCGCTCCGCGGCGAGAGCGTGCCGCCCGATCCGACCCTCGACCAGGAGCGGACGCTTCTCTTGCACCACTACGACCTCGTTTGCGAGCGATTCGGCGCGGAGAAGGGCACGGTGCTGATGCGCAAATACGCTTGTTGCTACGCGCAGGGCCGCCGCGGCGCCCGCGAGTTTCGCAGCCGGGTGGTGAAGGTGTCGACGCCGGCGGAATTTCATGTGGTCGTCGCCGAGTGCTTTCCCCGCGAAGCCCCACTCGCGACTGACGGCGCCTAGTTGCGTTTGACCGCGTCACTTTCGCGGCCCAGTTCGTGCGCCAGTGCCCGCAGCGCCAAATCGACGTCGCGCAGAAAGTACACGAGCGAGGCGATTAACGACAACAAGCAGAGAACAAACAGGCCGCTCAGGACGAGCGCCATCTCGACGTGGAACAGCACGCTCACGAACAGCGCGATCACGAGCAGTGCCGCCAGCAACGCGCTGGAGGAACACAGCGCGATGGCCGATTGCAGCAGACGGGCTCGTTGCCAGAGAACCTCGAGTTGCTGCTTGTAGCGGCGGCGATTCTCTTCGTCGCAGCGCCGCAACAGTTCGATCAATTGGCGCGAACGGTCGATCGTCCGTCCCAGGCGATTGGTCATGTTCAAGAGCAACAGGCCCACGCCCGAAATCAAAATCACCGGACCGATCGCGGTCTGCAGCACGGGAACCAGGTCGTCGAGCTTCATGGCGTCGAGAACGAGCGAAGTCTAGTCGGCGTCGGTGGTGTCACCGGTGTCGATACCCAACGGCCCCTTCAGATGCTCTTCGACGACTTCCCGCGGTAGTGTGAATACGCGAAACAGGCAGTATCCAAAGAGCGAGACCACCGCTCCAACCGAGACGATCATGATCGCCAAACCTGCAGCTGTCATAGGAAGGGACTCCCAAATCGCCGTCAGTCATATGTCAACCGGCCTTCGCGTTCCCAGCGGCGTCCGGCGATGTGGACGAGAATCAGCAGGAACGCGAACACGGTGGCGATGAAACAAATCGACGCCAGTACGACATAGTTTTCTCTCATGATGGCGATTCGTTCCGGCATCGACTGCCAGCAGAACACGCCGAAAATAATGATCAAATACACTGGAGCGACGAATTTCAGCACGTACTGCACGATCCGCGGTACGCGAATGTGGGCGCCTTCGTGCAATTCTTTCTCGCCGCGCTGGATGCCAAACACCCAGCCATAGATTACGGTTTGAAACATCGCCAGAGTGTAAATTAGAAAGGTGCCAACCCAGAAATCAAAATTGTCGAGCGCCACCATGTCTTGGGAAAAATAGAGGACAAAACCGGTGCCGAGCGCGGCAATCAGGCCCAGGAACGTCACGGACGCGTGCCGTCTTAAGCCCAATCCTTCCTCGAAGAACGCGATCACCGGCTGCAGCATCGAAAGGCTGCTCGTGATGGCTGCCAGGAACAGCATAAAGAACCAGACGAAACCGAAGAATCGTCCGCCCGGCATCGCCGCGAACACGTGCGGTAGGGCATTGAAGCCGAGGCCGAAAGTGCCAAACGTCGTGGCGCTCACCCCCAGAAAAACGAACGCGGCCGGCAGCGTGATCAGGCCACCCAGGCAAACCTCAAAAAACTCGTTTACGCTGCAAGCAGTGATGCTGCTCAGCGCGACGTCGTCCCTGCGGCGCAAATAGCTGGAGTAATTGATGATGATGCCGAAACCGGCCGAGATGCTGAAGAAAATCTGCCCGGCGGCGGCCAGCCAAGTCTGAGCCTTCCAAAGATATTCCGGATTCGGATTCCACATCGAGCCCAGGCCGTTCCAGACGCTCAGTTCCGGTTGGCTGGGGTCGGGAGTGCCCAACGTCAGCACGCGCACCAGCACACACACCGCACAGACCGCCATCACCGGCATGGCGACGTTGCAAAACTTCTCGATGCCCTTGCTCACGCCACGATAGATGAGCACAAAATTCAAGACGAACGTGAACAAGAGGATGCCGGCGAGCTCGTTGTTGCCACCATTGTAAATGAAGCCGTTGGAGCCGCTGCCGACAAAGTCGGCGAAGTATGTCTTGTATCCGTCGGGATTTGCGCCGGCCGCCAACGGTAGATTCCCCACCAGATAGTCGTAGGCGTATCCCAAGCACCACGCCTCGATCAGCACGTAGTACATGTAGATCACCAACGGAATCAAAAGCGCCAGTGCGCCAAAGTATTTTGCCAGTCGATGGCGCCAGATCAATGAGAAGATGCCAGGAGCCGAGTTGAAGCCGCGCAGACCACCGAAGCGTCCCATCGTCCACTCAGCCCAACACATCGGAATGCCCAGGATCAGCAGCGCGACGAAATACGGCAGCATGAACGCACCGCCGCCATTCTGGGCCGCCTGACCAGGAAAGCGCAGGAAGTTTCCCAGGCCGACCGCCGAACCGGCAACCGCGAGGATCACGCCGAGTCGAGTGCCCCATTGCTCCTTGGGGCGGCCGTCCGATGTATCCTGGCGAGCCATAGCGCTGCTCCTAGGCTGTGGGCGTCTAGTACGCGGAAAAGCTCGAGTCGCTCAACTCGCAGCCGCGGTGTTTTAACGCAATAAGGCATGATGAGTCAACAGGTTACGCCGACGATAGCAATTTTTCAAATAATGGGTTGTCAAAAGTGCTCAGTCCGGTACGATTGAGTGGGTAGGCTGACGGCCTAAATCGTTTGGACACCGTGAGATAGTCATCATGAGCGGGCAAGCCGAAACATCGGACGAAGTGCTGCTGAATTTCCTGCGACGCCACGGAGCGGCGCGGATTTCGGATCTGGTCGCCGAAACCGGAGTGACCGCCACCGCGGTCCGCCAGCGAATTCAGAGGCTGATGGCCGAGGGGCTGATCGAGCGGCACGCCGAGAAGATCAGTCGGGGCCGGCCCAACCATCGCTATGGACTCACCGAGAAGGGCGAGAACCAATCGGGGGACAATTTTTCGGACTTGGCGGTCGTGCTGTGGGAGGAAATCAAGGCCATGCCCGATCCGGAGGTCCGCCGTGGTCTGCTGAAACGGATCGCCGACCGGTTCGTCGCCAAGTATCGGGGCACAGTCGCCGGCAGATCGTTGGGCGAACGGATGGAGTCGCTCGCCGGCCTGATGCAAGAGCGGGACATCCCGTTTGAAGTGAACACGTCCGAGGGGTTACCCGTGCTCTCAGCATTGGCCTGTCCCTATCCGGACCTTGCCAAGGCGGACCGGGGCGTGTGTACGATGGAAAAGCTGATGTTATCGGAGGTGTTGGGCGAAAACGTGCGACTTTCGGCGTGCCGCTTGGACGGCGCGAACTGCTGCACCTTCACACCGAGCACCGCATAAGCGAAGATGTTCGATTCCGTTCGCGCGGCCGCTGACCGCTAGCGGTTTCGCCGGCCACGCCGCCAGTCGAACATTTTCAACACGAGCGAAAGAGAACATGTCCAAGCCATGGATTGAAGGGCGATTCGAGGAAAACGTCATCACGACGACCGTCGAGCAGGCGATCAACTGGGCTCGGCAGTCGAGCGTCTGGCCGCTGACGTTCGGCCTGGCCTGTTGTGCGATCGAGATGATGGCGGCCGGTGCGAGCCGCTTCGACATGGATCGCTTCGGGGCGGGCGCGTTTCGGGCCACGCCACGGCAGGCCGACCTGATGATCGTGGCCGGCACGGTGACCTACAAAATGGCCAGCCGCGTCCGCCGGCTCTACAACATGATGCCCGATCCGAAGTTTGTGATCGCGATGGGCGCCTGCACCGTCGGCGGCGGGCCCTACTTCAAGTATGGCTACCACGTGGTGAAGGGCGTCGACCTGGTGGTGCCGGTTGACGTGTACGTGCCGGGCTGCCCGCCGCGACCCGAGGCGCTGCTCGAGGGCCTGATGCGAATTCAAGACAAGATTAAAGGACACAAGATCGCGCGGATGCACGGCGCGGCGGTCGGCATGAAAGTCGACGATGAGTTGCCGATTCCGCACCACTCGGGATACGTCGAGGCGCCGGCGGACCGGGAGCCCGTGTTCGATCACCAGAAAATTACGGCGTGACCGCGTGCGACCGGCGAGACGTAGCTCGCCGGCTAGCTCGCATATGTTTGAAAACTGATAGCTGACGACTGAAAACTGAAGACTGAATTGAAATGACTGAAACGCTTGCCATCAAGAATTTGCACGTATCGGTTGAAGGCAAACCGATCCTCAACGGCGTGACGATGACAATCCGTCGCGGTGAGACGCACGCGCTGATGGGCCCCAACGGCTCCGGCAAAAGCACCCTCGCATCCGCGATCATGGGGCATCCTTCGTTCGAGGTGACCGAGGGCTCGATCGAGCTCAACGGCGTCGACATCGCCGATTGGGACGCGACCGAGCGGGCCCGGGCCGGAATCTTCATGGCCTTCCAGCGGCCAATGGCGATCCCTGGCGTGAAAATGGCCGATTTCCTCCGCCACGCGACGACCAACGTCCGCAATCCCAATCGCAAAGAAGGCGAACAGCTGATCCCGATGCGCGAGTTCCGCAAGGAGCTCAAGCAGAAGATGGCCCAGTTGCGGATGGACGAGGAGTTCGCCCGCCGCTACGTGAACGACGGTTTTTCCGGCGGCGAGATGAAGCGGGCCGAGATTCTGCAGATGGCCATGCTGCGGCCCAAGTTTGCGATTCTCGACGAGACCGACAGCGGGCTCGACGTCGACGCCGTGAAGCTCGCCAGCCAGAGCATCGCACAGATTGGCCGCGAGCAACTCGGCGGCGAACAGATGGGCATCCTGATCATCACGCACCACGACAAGTTGCTCGACAATAACACGCCCGACTTCACTCACGTGATGCTCGGCGGACGGATCGTTGAGACGGGCGGTGTCGAGCTCGCCCGCGAATTGTACACCGACGGTTACGACCGCATCCGGGCCGCTCATCCGGAAGACGCGGCCGTCGAACAGGAAATGGCTGCCGCCACCGCGACCAGCGGCGTGGCCTAGCCAAATCGAGGATCAACATCATGGCAACCGATTTAGCATCCGCCCCCGCGTCCGACGCCTTGGGCGAAATCAACAAATACAATTTCGTCACCCCGACGCACGGCATTTTTAAGGCCCGCCGCGGGATCAACGCCGAGATCGTCGCTGAAATCTCGGAAATGAAGCGCGAGCCGAAATGGATGCGCGATTTCCGGCTCCGCTCGTTGAAGATCTTTGAGTCGAAGCCGACGCCGAAGTGGGGCGGCAACATCGGCATCAATTTCCAGGACATCTTCTACTACCTCAAGCCGACCGAACAGCAAGGCAAGACCTGGGACGATGTGCCCGCGGAGATCAAAGAGACGTTTGACAAGCTCGGCATTCCCGAAGCGGAAAAGAAATACCTGGCCGGCGTGAAGGCTCAGTTCGAGAGCGAAGTCGTCTACGGTTCGCTCCAGGAAGACCTCGGCAAGAAGGGCGTCATCTTCACCGACACCGACACGGCCGTCCGCGAGCATGGCGACCTGGTCAAGGAATACTTCGGCACGATCATTCCGCCGGAAGACAACAAGTTTGCGGCGCTCAACTCGGCTGTTTGGTCCGGCGGCTCGTTCATCTATGTGCCCAAGGGCGTGAAGATTGACTTCCCGCTGCAGGCCTATTTCCGCATCAACGCGGAGCAGATGGGCCAGTTCGAGCGGACGCTCATCTTGGTCGATGAAGGGGCCGAGGTGCACTACGTCGAAGGCTGCACCGCGCCGATGTACACGACCGAGAGCTTGCACTCGGCCGTGGTCGAGGTCGTCGTCCGTCGTGGCGCTCGCTGCCGCTACACCACGATTCAGAACTGGGCCAACAACATCTACAACCTGGTGACCAAGCGGGCCGTGGCCTACGGCGATTCGCTGATGGAATGGATCGATGGCAACCTGGGCAGCCGACTGACCATGAAGTATCCGGCCGTCTACATGATGGAACCGGGCGCTCGCGGCGAGATCCTCTCGATCGCGTTCTCGTCCAAGGGCCAGCATCAAGACGCGGGGGCGAAGGTCGTTCACTGTGCCCCGCACACCAAGAGCCGGATTATCTCCAAGAGCATCAGCAAGAACGGCGGCCGCTCGAGCTACCGAGGCCTGTGCAAGGTGCAGGACGGGGCGGTCGGCTCGAAGAGCAACGTGGTGTGCGATGCGTTGATTCTCGACCCGCAGAGCCGCAGCGACACCTATCCCTACATCGAGGTCGAGGAGCAGGACGTGCAAGTCGAGCACGAAGCGAGTGTCTCGCGGATCGGCGAGGAGCAGCTATTCTATCTCCAAAGCCGCGGCCTGACCGACGCCGAAGCCAGCTCGATGATCGTCAGCGGCTTCATCGAGCCGCTGATCAAAGAGCTGCCGATGGAATACGCCGTCGAGATGAATCGACTGATCGAACTGCAAATGGAAGGGAGCGTGGGATAGGCCACGCACATGGGGGCGTGAAACGGCTATGAGCACTGCAACCGACACCACGACCGAACGGCTCATCGCTGAGCTCTACACGATCGACGGCAATGCGGAGATTGTCAGCGGAAAGATCGTCATGATGAGTCCGACTGGCGATATGCCAGGTAGCGCGGGGGGCGAAATCTACGTCAGCCTTCGAGCGTATGCCAAGCGTTCAGGCGGCCGAGCCTACACCGACAACGTCGCTTTTCTGGTGGAGCTTTCACATCGCAAGT
>Ga0055477_10000585_pt1 | contig 10517 bp, 9 predicted proteins | sample Muzzi_PWA_D2_FD_57683 | JGI IMG/M metagenome (GOLD analysis project Ga0055477, IMG submission 57683) | Wetland microbial communities from San Francisco Bay, California, USA, that impact long-term carbon sequestration - Muzzi_PWA_D2 | ecosystem: Environmental > Aquatic > Marine > Wetlands ... | reverse complement strand
CTAGCTCCCTCTCTTCCCCGGCCGGCAGGGGTCGGCAACCCATGGCCCTGACCAGCAGGCTTGGAAACCAGAGGACCAGGGCCACCAGAAAGACCGAGAATACGGCGATCTCGCCCCACACCGTTGAGAGGAGTTCCTGCCATTTTCCAAACGGTATCAAAAGCAGAAGATCATAGAAAAAAATCAAGAACAGCCAGGGGATCACCATGGCGCTGGAATTACGGAGTTGTTCAAGCAGGAAGCCGCCCAACCGTCGGCGGCGTCCGAATACCACTTCATAATTCTTTCTGAGGGACGCCCAGACCAGCAACATGTAAAGATAGAACCAGGCCAGCCCGGCGAGGTTCACCAGGGAAGGCAACTCTTCGCGCAGCGGCACCAGTCCCAGATAATAATGGATCCCCAACAGATAGATATCGACCAGGAAAAACAGAACGGCCAGACCGGCCAGGGATTTTTCCGCCCGAAAGTAGTCGTTCGCACCGCCGATCTTTTTACGCGCCAGATAATAACGGATCAGTATTAGGAAGATGAGCCCCTTGAGCAGAATTACCGGCAGGAAATAGCTCAAGGATAATTCCGGGTTTTCGGGCACACTGTGGGTGCCGAGAGCGATAATGACCACGATGAGATAGAGGAGATTACTGAAAATCATCAGCCATGGATCCCGGAATTATTAAATGTTGCGTTCCTGACGGCCAGCCGGCCGGAATTGCCGGCATATTCGCCGGTCAAGGAACTGGTGGCCGGATCAGTACTCCGGGCGCCAGCTCCTGATCTTTATTACTATATTTAAGCGGTCTTGTCCCTTGCCATCACGGTTCGTAACGTAAACCATCAAAAAATATGCCCGCATTTATTGGAAAGCGTAATATAATTATTAATTACTGTGCAACTCTGCCCAAAATAAGCCAGTTATGCCCGGGAACAGCCGCTATGGAACATCTTTTCCTCGACCCAAAAAACCTGCCCGCCTGGTTGGACCTAGAGAGGCTGGCCGCACAACCCTTTGACCTGACCGATCCAGCCTCCCTGGCCGGGCAGCGGATCGCTGACTATCGCTGCCGTAGCGCCAGCTTCAAATTGCTCTACGCCACCCAGAGAGCCGATAATAGCACCCTGACCGCGCTCAGGGAGCTGGCTGACCAGAGCGGGGCCATCAAGCAGTTCCTGATGATGAAACAGGGGGCCACGATGAACCGGATTTCCGGCTTTCCCTCCGAGAATCGCCAGGTTCTGCACACCGCCAGTCGCGACTTGTTCAGAGAAACACCGGATCACCCGGAAGCTACCGCCCAAGCCCGGCGTGAATGTGAAAAACTGAAAAGTTTCCTGGATGACCTGGACCATGGCCGGTTGACCAACGCCAAAGGCGAACCCTTCACCGACCTGATCAACATCGGAATCGGTGGCTCCGACCTGGGACCCCGGGCTACCTATCTGGCGCTGCGGGCCTACCGGCAAGGGCAGCGCCGGGTCCATTTTATTTCGAATGTCGATCCCGACGATGCCCGGGCCATCCTGGCGGATCTGGACCTGAGCCGGACGCTGGCCAACGTGGTTTCCAAAAGCGGCACTACTCTCGAGACTCTGACCAACGAGGAACTGGTGCGAACTGCCTACCTTCGGGCCGGGCTCGATCCCCGACGCCACTTCCTGGCCGTAACCGGCCAGGGCAGCCCCATGGACAACCAGGATAATTACCTGCGTTCCTTCTACATGTTCGATTATATTGGAGGCCGTTACAGCACCACTTCCATGGTCGGCGGTGTGCTCCTGGCCTTCGCTCTGGGTTATGAAAATTTTCTGGAATTTTTGCGCGGGGCCCACGCAATTGACCTGGCGGCAGAGAATCCCGATTTGGACAGGAACATCCCCTTACTCCTGGCCCTGCTAGGCATCTGGAACCGAAATTTCTTGGGTCACCAGACCCTGGCGATTCTTCCATACAGCCAGGCCCTGGTCCGTTTCGTGGCCCATTTGCAACAGTGCGATATGGAGAGCAATGGCAAATCAGTTACTCGGCTGGGAAGCCCGGTCAGGCATCAGACCGGGCCTATTGTCTGGGGCGAACCGGGCACCAACGGGCAACATGCATTTTATCAACTGCTCCATCAGGGCACCACCATTGTCCCGGCGGAATTCATCGGTTTCGACCAGAGTCAATATGGCGAAGACCAGGAAATCAAGGGTTCCAGTTCCCAGGAAAAACTGGTGGCCAACCTTCTGGCCCAGACCCTGGCTCTGGCCGTCGGCAAAGCCGACGGCAACCCCAACCGTGCCTTTGCCGGCAACCGACCCTCCTCCCTGCTCCTGGCCAAGCGCCTGACCCCCCGGACCATGGGCGAACTCCTGTCCATCTATGAAAACAAGATCGCCTTCCAGGGCTTCGTTTGGAATATCAACTCATTTGACCAGGAAGGCGTACAGTTAGGCAAAGTACTGGCCCAAGACCTGCTCCCGGTGTTGGTGGATCAACACCGGGGGCAAGGCCTGCAGACGCCGGGGAACATCCTCCATCGAGCCATTGTCGAGGCGGCCGCCACCGAAGAACCCTAGCATTGAATTGCCACTTCGCCCGGCTTTAGCGGGAAAGCCCAACAATATCGTGCTAATAAATATTGAATCATTTGCGCAAATAAACTAAAGTTTCGGCCAAATCGTTCAGACGAGGCGGAATAAACATGGGTGGTATTAATAATCGCGAAAGCGAAAGAAAAGATACACTGAATCTGGTCGATTACGTGGTTCTCGACGAGAACGGTCGCGAAACCGACCGGGCCATGGCCCGCACCATGAATGTCAGCGAAAAGGGGATCCTCCTGGAAACCCATAAGCCCTTAACGAAGGGGCAACAGCTGATGATCACCATCGGCCTGCGCAACGAACTTATCGAATTCAAAGGCCGGGTAGTCCATTGCGAGACTTGCGCCAATGAGTTTCATTGCTCCGGGATTGAATTTCTGGATGTCAGCCCGGAAGGAATGAGCCTCCTCAGAAACTTTTTGAAGGCCTTCAACAACCAGCAGAGTTCACTCTGATCCGGTCCATCAGCAATCAGCTTTTATAAAGTTGCCCGAAGCTTTCCCAGAACTCCGGGAAAGACTTGGCGACGCACTCCTCGCCCAGTATCTTCACCCCCGGCACAAATAATCCGGCCACTGCAAAGCTCATGGCAATGCGGTGATCCTTGTGGGTCTTGATCTCGGCCCCATGCAGACACGCTTCCCTTCCCTGGCCATTGATGACCAGGAAATCATCTCCCTCTTCCACCTGCACCCCCAGGCGGGCCAGTTCTTTCGCCATTACCTGCAACCGGTCGCACTCCTTGATCCGCAGATGGGCGATATTTTTGATCACGCTCCGCCCCTGGGCCCGGGCCGCGACCACGGCCAGTGTCGGCACTACATCGGGGCAATTGCCCATATCGACATCGATCCCGTTTAAAACCGGCGGCCCCTCAACGGAGATGCCGGCCTCGGACTTCTCCACCAGACAGCCCATTTTCTCGAGAATCTCCACCAGGGCGGTGTCGCCCTGCAGGGATTTCTGCGGCACGTTGGCCACGGTGACCCGCCCACCGCTGACCGCCGCGGCGGCCCAGAAATAGGAAGCACTGGAGGCGTCCCCCTCAATCCAATAGTCACGGGGCCTGTAGGTACCCCGGGGGATCTCGAAATGATCGAGGCGGCGGCTGGCCTTGACCTTGACGCCGAAGGACTTCATCACCGCCAGAGTCATGCGCACGTATGGCTTGGAGAGAATCTCGCCGGCCACCTCGAGGCTGGCCGGATGCGCGGCATAGGGCGCCACCAGGAGCAGGGAGGAGAGGTATTGACTGCTCTTGCCCTCCGGCAACATGGTTTTCCCGCCGACGATGCCGCCAGCCCTGATCTCCAGGGGCGGACAGCCGGTATTCCTGAGACTGTGGATCGCCACCCCCCAACCGGCCAGGGCATCCATCAGAGGCTTGATCGGCCGTTCCGTCATCCTCTTGCTGCCGTTGATGGTAAAAATCCCATGCCCGAGAGCGGCCAGCGAGGTGAGAAATCTGGTGGCCGTGCCGTTGTTGCCCAGGTATATTTCCCGGCGAGGCGGCATGATCCTCCCCCCACACCCGGTAATCAGCCAATCCGGTTCCTTGTCCTGAACCTTGACCCCCATGGACCGCAGGGCTTTGGTCGTATATCTGGTATCCTCACTGGTGAGCGGCCCGAACAGACGGCTGTTGCCTTCCGCCAGAGCCGCGACGATCAGGGCACGCTGGGTGATACTTTTTGAGCCGGGCACCTGCACGGTCGCCGTGATTTTCTCTCGAGGGACAATCTCCTTCATACCACTCCCGTCAATTATGGACCCGGGCTAGCAATGCCTGTCGCATTTCCGCCAGCGGCGCCGGCTCTCCGGTCCAGGTTTCGAACTGTGCCACCCCTTGAAACAAAAGCATTTCCAGGCCATTAACCACCCGGCAGCCGGCGGCGCCGGCCTCCCGCAACAGCCTGGTCTCCAAGGGTGAATAGACAATGTCCATCACGACCTTGAAGCCCGCCAGGTCCAGGCCCGGCACCGGTGTCTGGTCCGCCACCGTTCCCATTCCTACGGAAGTGGCGTTGACCAGGGCATCGGCTTCGAGACCGGAGAGGTCCCGGATATCGTGCCAGGCACAATCCAGTTCCGCGGCCAGCTGCCGGCCCCGGGCCGGAGTACGGCTGGCCAGCAGAACCTGCGACCCGGCCTCCCTTAAGCCAACCCCCAGGGCCCGGGCCGACCCGCCGGCCCCCAGCAACAGTACCCGGCGGCCGTTCAACTCCATGACTTCACCCAAAGCCCGGTTGGCCCCCTGCCAGTCGGTATTCAACCCGTGGATCTTGCCCTCGTTAATAACCAGGGTGTTGACCGCCCCAATCCTGGCCGCCACCTGATCGATGGAATCCAGGAAAGGAATAACCTTCTCCTTGTGGGGAATGGTGACGCTAACGCCACGGACCCCCAGAGCCAAAAAGCCTTTGAGGGCCGCCGCCACATCGGTGACTTCGAAGGGCAGGTAGACCTTGTTGAGATTCCTGACCGCAAAAGCCCGATTATGCATGGCCGGGCTTAGACTGTGGGAAACCGGCGCGCCCATGACCCCGTATATTTCGGTGTGCCCGTCAATGGTCGGCATGGAGATCCTCGCGGATACGCCGCAAAGCCGAGACCGGCAACTGGCCGGGAGCCGCGGGCGCCCCTTGGTCGGGGGCCGCATAGGTCATGGCCCCGCCCAGCTCCAGGGTAGCTACCCGGCTGATCTTGCCGACCTCCCCCATGCAGAAGGCGCAGAGGGGAAAACCGACCTCGGCGGCCAGCTCCTGCAGACCAAGAACCCGCAGGACATCGGCGAAGTCCCGGGCCAGGGTGACAATCTTGCCGAGGTCGGCGCCGCTGCGATATTCATCCTGCACAATGCTTTGCAAAGCCTGCGCCGATGCGGTGGTCTTAAAGTCATGCCAGGAGACGATCACCTTGGCCCCCACGGCTTGGGCCTGCCTGATCAGGGCGCTACGCAAAGGCTCCGGGCTCCGTAATTCGACATCGATATAAGCCCCCCCCGCCAAAGCGGCCTCCGCCAGAATCTGCAGTCTTTCCTCTTCGGAACCGGAAAAGGCTCCGCCTTCCCAGTCCGGCCGGCAGGTAAAAAGCAGGGGGACATCGGAAACCCCGGCCAGGAACTGGGCAAAATCGGGCCGCTCCAGAACATCCAGCCGGATCTCCAGCACATCGGCCACCGGCACTGACGCCAAAGCCAGTTCCAGAGCTCTGCGCGGATCCCTTTCGGCAATCGAAACACATATTTTCCCGAGAGCTGTCATGATATTTATTCCTTTACGAAGCATTACGGCCTGGAGAAAATGACGAATCAAACTATTATAAACCATGGGGCTTGTCAACATGAGCAAACCTCAGAAAGAGATGGCCGACCTTGACTTAATAGCCATTTACCGCCATAGCCTCCGTCACACCACCCGGCTTGACAGGCATCAAAGAATAAGCCAATATTCAATCCACCAATGCCCAGACTATTCGTCGCCATCGACCTGCCGGAAAACCTGCGCGGAAACGTGTCCTCCCTTTACTACGGTTTCCCGAAAACCAGATGGACACCACCGGAACAACTGCACCTGACACTGCGCTTCATCGGCGAGGTGGACGGCCAGCTTTTCCAGCAGATCATCGACAATCTGGAAACAATCAGGTTCGCCCCTTTTTCAATACAATTTCACGACTTGGGATACTTTCCGCCCCGGCGTCGCCCGAACATTCTTTGGGTCGGGGTGAGCAAAAATGACGCCCTGACCCAGCTGCAACGTCGCCTGGAAAACTGCCTGATCAAACTGGGGCTGGAACCGGAGCGCCGAAAGTATCACCCCCACCTCACCATTGCCCGCTTGTCTCCGGCAACCTCGCTTGCCAAGTTGGCCGATTACCTGGCCCTGAACAGTACCTTTACAATACCGGCCTTTACGGTCAGGGAATTCCACCTCTACTCCAGCTACCTGACCAGACAAGGCGCCGATCACCAGATCGAAGCCACTTTCCCGAGTCTCTGAGCCTTTCAACGACGGTATATCGATCAGGTACCAGCCGCCCAGATGCATGGGGCGCACGAAAAGTCCCGCTTACTAGCTTTCCTGCAGAGTGATGAGAAAAACCGGGGCTCTACCCTGAGAATTTCCCGACCGGGTTCGACCCGTGCCGATTGGAGGCAATGGCCAGTTTGGTCTAAAAGTCCTTAATAAGGAAAGCAGGCGCGTGATAGTGATAGCCGAGGCCAGCGTATTCCAGATAAGGACATTTACGACTCCGGGGCTTTTAAAGGGACACCACGGTTAGGCGGGATTGCCGCGCTGGCTGCAGAAGGCAAGAATAATCTTAGTCAAGGACTGTCTGCAGCAGGACCACGGCATGCGCGGCCATGCCTTCCTCCCGCCCTGCGAAGCCCATATTTTCGGTAGTGGTAGCCTTGATGTTGATCAGTTCGGGGGGAATAGCGCAGACCCTGCCGATCTCGGCCTGCATCTGAGAAAAATAGGGCGACAACTTCGGGCGCTGGGCGATGACCGTAAGATCGGCGTTGACCAACTGCAACCGATTTCGACGCAGTAAACCAACCACTCGCTCCAGCAGCAGCAGACTGGAGACATCCTTTAATTCGAGATCATGATCCGGGAAATGGCGGCCGATATCACCCAGGCCGGCCGCTCCCAGCATAGCATCACAGAGGGCATGCAGGAGAACGTCGGCATCGGAGTGACCGACCAGACCCCGGGCAAAGGGGATCTCGACCCCTCCCAAAACCAGCCTGCGGTTATCCCCCAACCGGTGAGCGTCATAGCCATGCCCGACCCGTGTTGATCCCATCTCCACTCCCGTCTCTGTCCCGAGCAAGGCCTCGGCCAGAACCAGATCTTCCGGCCTGGTGATTTTCAGGTTGCGCTCCAAACCCGGCACCACTTTGACCCGACAACCGATTCTTTCCAGCAGCGCCGCTTCATCCGTACCGGAAAAATTGTCCCTTTCCGCTGCGGCAAAGGCCTGTTCCAGGAGGTTCCGCCGGGCCGCCTGGGGAGTCTGAGCCAGCCAAAGCTCTCGACGGTCAACGGTTCCGAACACCAGCTGATTCGCGTCCACCGCCTTTACAGTATCCTTTACCGGTACAGCCAGCAACGCTGCCCCGGTTTCGGCGGCGCCGGCAACGCAGGCCCGGAACAACTCCGGGGTCAAAAAAGGCCGGACCCCGTCATGCACTACCACCAGTTCCGTTTCCCGGGGCACAACGGCCAGACCGGACCGCACCGACTGCTGGCGGCTTTCACCGCCAACGACCAGCAGGATGTCGTCGGCCGGGAAATAACGAAGAATCAGAGCCCTGGTTTCTTCCAGGTAGGCGGCGGGCGCCGCCACAACGATGGCTGTAACTTCCGGGAGCTGCCGAAAAATCCTGATTGTCCGGACCAGCACGGGCAGACCGGACAGTTCCAGGAACTGCTTGGGCTTCACCCCTCCCATCCGGCGGCCTACCCCGCCGGCCGGAATTATGACGCCAATTTTAGACATGTTGAGAAAAAGACTGGAGCGGGCTATAAGCCGGATTCTGTCCCCCGAAAGGGCATGATCATTTATCTGGGATGCCGGTCGCCCGACATCTCGTGCAACCTACCCGGGAACCTCGGACGGGCCGCCCTGCACCGCGATGGACGCGGTATCGTTCCCCTATTTGGTCTTGCTCCGAGTGGGGTTTGCCTTGCCTTCCCTGTCGCCAGGAAAGCGGTGAGCTCTTACCTCACCATTTCACCCTTACCCCGGCTTAAGCCGGGGCGGTATCTTTTCTGTGGCACTTTCCTTGGGGTTGCCCCCAGTTCGCGTTACGAACCACCCTGCCCTGCGGAGTCCGGACTTTCCTCTCCGGCCTGAGCCGGAGCGATCATGCGCCCGCTCCAGTCAAAAGAATAAACTTGTCGTTATCTTACGTCAACCGCCACCCGCACTCACCCGACAGGAGCTATTCCTTTTCGGGAGAGTGGTAGAGCAGCCTGTTGCAGGTCGGGCAGATGTGCAGCTTATCTTCGCGCAGCAATTCATTATATAATTGCGGCGGGACATTCATATAGCAGCCGAAACAGACGCCTCGCGAGACTCCGACCATGGCCAGCCCGCCCCGCTTTTCCCTGATCTGCTCATACTTGCGGAGCAGATCGGCCCGCACCTTCTTGGCCCGGGTATCACGCTCCTTGGACAGCTTCTGGCGCTTGGTGGTCAACTTGGCTGTCTCCGCCTCCCGACGGCTGGTGTCTGCGGCCAGGGTCGCCTCTTCCTCGGCGCACCGGGCCGACTGCTCGTCATTTTTTTTCTGCAGGTATTCATCCTGCTCCAACAACCTTACCAGTTCTTCTTCACGCTGCCGGTTGCCATTTTTGGCATCCTCGATCTCTTTCAGGAGGCTCTGGTATTCGCGATTGGTCTGCACCTTCATCATCTTATTCTGGCGATCCTTGACCATGACCTGGGCTTCCTGAATTTCGCCTTCCAGCTGGAGTCTGCGGGCCGCCCCCTCTTCCAGTTTCTGCTGGCTTTCGGCGATGGCCGCCTGGCAGGTCTCGATGCTGCTCCGCTGTGTCTGGAGCTCAGCATCACCTGTCGTAATTTCCTCGTCGATCTGGTTAATCTCCAGGTCAACCTCCTGCAAATCCTTGAGATGATTAATTTGCTCTTTCAATTGCAACTCCCTTTACTGAATATTGTTCAAAAACATCCGCACAAAGTAACAAGCTATCCCCAAGGGTGCCGGAAGACAGCCCTATTTCAATAAATCATAAACGGACTGCGCTGCTGCCCCGTAGTCAATACCTTTACAGATGGGCCGTAGTCAGCAAGACGCTGCCGCAATATCCTGGCCAGCCCCTCCACCATCTGGTTTTCGGTGGCAAAATGCCCGGCATCGATAAGGCAAAAGCCGGCATTCTCGGCCCAACGGGCCATACTGTGCTTGATTTCCCCGGTAAGATAAACCTGCGCTCCGGCCTCTTGGGCCAGAGGCCCCAGTTCCGAACCACTGCCCCCGCAAACGGCGACGGTCGCAATCTGTTCCGGAGGCTGGCCAGCTACCGGAAGAACCGGCACCCCCAAACGGGTTTTCACCAGTTCGACAAAATCCGGAAAATCAAGCGGCGCCGGCAGATCGCCAACCCGGCCAAATCCGCAGGGGGCCCCCTCGCGATCAGGGATTTCCGGCACTAAGGGTCTGGTGGCGCCCAGCCCCAGACCGTTCGCCAGCATATCACTGACCCCACCGTTAATTTTGTCCAGGTTGGTATGGCAGCTGATCACCGCCATCCCAGTCAGGACTGCCTGGCAGAGGATCCTGGTTCCGGGCTCATCGAGACGCAACGCTTTCAGGGGCTTGAAGATCAAGGGATGATGGGTGACAACCGTGTTGCAGCCGCTACGGGATGCCTCGGCCATTACTTCTTCAGTCGGATCAAGTGCCACCATGATCCCGGTCACTTCCACCGCCGGATCACCCACCATCAGACCAACATTATCCCAATCTTCGGCCAGGTCATGGGAGGCGATGCCATCCAGCAGAACCAGAAGATCTTTGAGATGCACCCCGGTGGCCATAGCGCTGGCTTTATCTCCCAAAACAGAAAAAGGCGCAACGCTTTGGCGTTTGCACCTTTTCCGGACCCGGCAGGGTTTTCGCCCCCGGGTCTTGGAGACCGGACTTTCCCACCGGCCTTATACAGAGAGTCTTGGTTTTCAAGCGCCCCCGGCTCTCAGCCAATCAACTCTAATAGCGAACGCCCCCGGATGGGGGATAATCCAAAACATTTTCAAAAGCAGCTCTGAAGTTTTCAACGGAACGCAAAAAAAGGGAAACCGAATACCGGAAACCCTGATCAGCCGTAACTGGTGGGCCCACCTGGACTCGAACCAGGGACCGACCGGTTATGAGCCGGTGGCTCTAGCCAACTGAGCTA
>Ga0055477_10000583_pt1 | contig 10568 bp, 8 predicted proteins | sample Muzzi_PWA_D2_FD_57683 | JGI IMG/M metagenome (GOLD analysis project Ga0055477, IMG submission 57683) | Wetland microbial communities from San Francisco Bay, California, USA, that impact long-term carbon sequestration - Muzzi_PWA_D2 | ecosystem: Environmental > Aquatic > Marine > Wetlands ... | reverse complement strand
TTCCGCAGGGCAACGATCGCCGCCATCATCTCCATCCGATTATTAGTTGTGTACCTGAAGCCCCCGCTCAACTCCTGCCGCTTGCCGTCCTCCTCGATGACGACCCCATAGCCGCCCGGACCTGGATTGTTAATACTGCCGCCATCGGTATAGACAATAACTGCATCGGAATCTTCTTGTTGCCCCGGAGCGAAAACCCCGGCCTCTTGCTTTGAGTTTTGTGAAGACTCCTTTTTTTTATAGATCGGATCTTCCAGCCACGCACTGGCCTCCTCCCGGGTAGGAAAACTCTTATACTTTGCCCCGGCAAACCCTTTTACCTGTTTTTCTGCGGTGGCCCAGTCGGTATAAATGCCACAGTTTCGTCCTGCGGCGACCGCATAATATTTTTTTTTCGCCATCTTTGTGTCATGCAGGTCGGGCCAGGACATTTAGCGATTGTGTCCGCCCACCTTGCCCTGTTGTTTCGAAAATTATATCGCCGCTCGTAAGAGCCGAACCATACGCCAGAAAAAGAAGAAGCCGAACCACCCTACGGGTAATCCGGCTTCTTCGCCTGTCTCCACAACCTGAGGATATCAGCAGCCTTTGATGCCTCAGCCACCGATTCCCTTGGTATCTTTTTTGGCCGGGGCCGTGCCCCCATCCTTATTCAGCGGTGCACCGATCGCGTCACGGGAAATCTTTACGGTTATGTCTTTGGCAATCTCGAGAGTGACAACCGTATCGGTCAAGGCGGTGATAGCGCCATGCAACCCACCCTTTGTCACTACCTTTTGCCCCTTTTTCAACTCATTGAGAAAGGCCTGATGCTGTTTGGCCTGTTTCTGCTGCGGTCGGATAAGCAAAAAATAAAATACTACAAAAATAAGAATAAGCGGGATAACCTGTTGCAGTGAGCCACCGATACCAGCACCACCACCGGCGCCGGCGGCCGTTTCGGCCGCATACGCAATTCCTGTCATAACAAAACCTCCAAAAAAGTAACGGGGATATGTAAAAACCTGCTCCCTGGCACCTTGAGAAATGCATTTCCTGTGCTTAACAAGACACTCACTCAGAGGTACAGATCCCTTTATTGGGGATAGGTACGTTTTTTACATACAGAGTCAATAAACTTAGAGCATGGTAATCATTCATACTCAAGCTTGCTATAAAAATCTTTCCGAAACCGGGCGAAACTATCCGCCTCTATCGCCCGCCGTATATCAGCCATCAGATACAGATAGTAGTGCAGATTATGGATGGTATTCAAGTGATAGCTGAGGATCTCCCGGGCCTGAAAGAGATGTCGCAGATACGCCCTGCTGTAGTTGCGACAGGTATAACAGGTGCAGTTGTCATCGATAGGCCCATGATCATCGCGGAACCTGGAGTTTTTAATGGAAATTTTTCCTTTTGTGGTAAAAAGGGAGCCGTTACGGGCATTTCTGGTGGGCATGACGCAGTCAAACATATCCACCCCTCGCCAGACCCCTTCCACCAGATCAGCCGGAGTTCCGACACCCATCAGGTAGACCGGAAAGTCTTTCGGCAGATAGGGCACCGTGGCTTCGGTCATCGCATGCATGAGCTGTTTTTCTTCCCCGACACTCAGCCCGCCGATGGCATAACCGTCAAAACCGATATCGATCAGGGCGGCAGCATGACTTTCACGAAGTTCCGGATACATTCCCCCCTGGACAATACCGAAAAGGAGCTGCTCCCGATTGCTATGGGCCTCACGACATCGTTTTGCCCACCGACTAGTGAGATCGGTCGCCTTGATGGTTTCGTCCTTTGTCGCCGGGAAAGGGATACAGGTATCAAGGCACATCATGATATCCGATCCAAGCGATTGTTGAACCTGCACTGCGTCCTCGGGACTTAAAAACAATTTTGATCCATCAAGATGCGACCTGAATGCAGCCCCTGCCTCAGTGATGGTGGCCAGCTCCTTCAGGCTGAAAATCTGAAAGCCGCCGCTATCGGTGAGAATCGACCCCTTCCAGTTCATAAAGTTATGCAGGCCTCCGAAGCTCTCGATCAATTGATGACCCGGGCGGATAAACAGATGGTAGGTATTGCCGAGGATTATCTGCGCCTGCATTTCCTGCAGGTTTTCCGGAGTCACCGCCTTGACGGTGCCCTGGGTTCCGACCGGCATAAACACCGGGGTCTGGAAAACGCCCTGCCTGGTTCGAACTTCTCCCCTTCTCGCGGCACATTCAGAAGAACTGCAGAGGAGGGTAAATGGTGATTTCTGCTGCATTTTATTCTATTTATTGTTTTTTTGCGTAGACGGTCGCCACCTTATGCAGCATCTCATCCGCCCTAAACGGTTTGCTGAGATAGCCGTCCATTCCCGCCTCAAGGCAACGCACCTTGTCGCTGTCAAGGGCATGGGCGGTCAAGGCAATAACCGGGATATAGCTGCCGGTAATCTTCCGGGATATTTTCTCGAGCAACTCACCATATTCTAACTTCGACCAATCGCAGTCTCCCTTTTCACACCGACGAATATAGCTAACTGTCTGCAGGCCGTTTAATACCGGCATTTGCACATCGAGTAAAATCACATCGAAGTCATTTTCGGCAATCAATTCCAGAGCCTGCAAGCCGTTTCCCGCTTCTTGCACCTGATGGTTTTTATGTTCCAGGATCATTTTTGCCAGATCCCTGTTCGGGGGAATATCGTCGACAATCAAAATCCGCAGGGCAGGATGGTCGACAGCATCCTCCCCGCTTCCGGTTTCAGACAACGATGGGCAAAGGTCAGCAACATCGCCGCCATCGAGTGCCAGAAGAACGGTGAATCTGAAGGTGGTCCCCACCCCGACCTCGCTATGCAGATCGATCTCCCCGCCCATCATATGCACCAGTCTCTTCGAGATGGCCAGGCCCAGCCCCGTTCCCCCGTGGCTGCGGGAAATCGAGGTATCGGCCTGCCGAAAGCTTTCGAAGATACCCTCCTGAACCTCTTTGTCAATACCTATTCCCGAATCCGTGATGGTGAATTCGAGCAATGCATCATGCCCGGACCTCTCCCTGCAACTGCAATGTACCGTAACACTTCCAGCCTCGGTGAACTTGATGCCGTTACCGATCAGGTTGAAGAGAATCTGGCGCAGGCGAAGATCATCCCCCAGGTAGTTGTTTCCCGCACAGTCCTCGCTGCAATGCATCGCAAGAGCGATCCCCTTATCGACTGCCCCGGGGTTTAAGAGGCTGATGACGGTGGACAAGGCCTGCTCGACACTGAAAGGACGTTCAACCAGCTCCATTCTGCCGGCTTCTATTTTGGAGAAGTCGAGAATATCGTTGATCAGGGCAAGGAGTAATTCCGAGGAATTATGGACCGTTTCAAGACAATTCCGCTGCTTAGGACTCAGGTCGGAGGCCAGGACGAGGTCGGTCATACCGAGAATGGCATTCATCGGCGTGCGAATCTCATGGCTCATATTGGCCAGAAATTCACTCTTCGACTGATTGGCAACCTCTGCCTCCCGTTTGGCGGCGAGCAGGTCATATTCGACAGCTTTGCGATCGGTAATATCGAGCAGGTATTCAATCATGTGCACGATTTTACCATTACTGTCAAAGATGGGGTAGCCGTGCACTTCGACATGCTTGGTACTCCCGTCACCATTGCAGTGAAGGTGTTCAAGGACGACGGGTTTGCCGGTTTTCTGGATTTCTTTAATAGGGCAGGGATGGTCGACTCCACTACAGGGTGCCGTCTGATTATGGGTGAGCTGATAGCATGTTTTTTGACCGTTTCGACCGGTAAAACCCGAAGCCTTGTTGTATAGTATGATTTCCTGGGTATTGACATCAACGACATAAAAAGGGTGGGAAAGCGCGTCCAGAGCATTCTCCAGGAATCTGCTCTGCTTGACATAGACTGCTTTTGACTTTTCCAGCTCCCTGTTTACCTCGGACAATTCGGCCGTGCGGATCTCGACCATTTTTTCCAGATTCTCGTTGGTCTCGCCCAAACGTATGATTGTCGATCGAGAAAGATCCATCATCCCGTAGACAAACAGCGAACCGGCAAAAAAGACGGTGCCGGTCAGGAGTTCGAGGGGAAAAAGACGAAGAGAGGTCAATTGAATAAAAATGTAGCCGAAATAGCAGAATAAAAAGAAAGAGATCAGAAGAGTCAGTAGTCGCCATTTTAAAAATAATTGGGGAGGCACCTTTAGCTGAACATCTCTGCTGACCAGAATCGATACATAAAGGAAAAGAGCCCCGAGCAGGACCAGACTGATTACCACCGTATTTATTGAGAAAAAGGTAAAAGTCATTGATTTATTGAGGATGAATTATTTTTTCAAATACCAGCACATACCCTGGCAAGAGAGGGAGGATCGAAACCCCGTTCTTCAGACATTCCATCTCGGCTCTCCTGCGGTGTTAATGTAACGGTTGTTGCTAAAAATTCGATTGCACCGGCGGCCCGAATAGCCCACGCAGGGTTCAAGGGCCTTTAATCTCTTTTCTTTTCCTGCATTTTTCTGCATACTAGTAGAAATGACCAAAAAGGATATAGCAACACACGCGATTTTAATCTGACCTTAATTACCATGAAAACTGTTGTCATCATAGAAAATGAAGCCGTCGAACTCAAGGCTCTGGTAAGCCTCTTTGAACAATGGCAGAAAGAAATTAATATTATAACAGCCAGGGAAGAACGAGCGGCCATCAGTATCATGTCACAGCATCAGGTTGACCTCGTAGTTTGCGACCTTGCCCTGCCGGGTGGCAGCAGTCTGGATGACTTTTCTCTACTCACCCACACCTTTCCTTATATTCCCTGCATTGCTCTGTCGAAGGGGGAGGGGTTTCTCCCGGAAGAAGCAGTGCGGCGTGGGGCCAGTCATTGTCTGGCAAAGCCTGTCAATAACACAAATCTTTTAATGCATGCCGAAGAACTGCTCGACGCAGCCAACAGCGGAACGGTCAAAGGCATTCCTATTCACAGTTTCCTGCAGATGCTCGCAACTGAAGAAAAAACCTGTACCCTCCAGGTTGAGAGGAAAAATGACACGGGTCTTCTCTATGTAAAAAATGGTACACTGATCGGGGCGGAGACCAAAAATTTCACCGGAGAGGCAGCCGCCCAGGTAATCCTTTCCTGGCAGGAGACCGTCCTTCGGATACGATTCTTCAACGGCCAGCGCAAACGGCAGATCAACAAGCCACTGATTTCCATCATCATGGAAGCGTTTCGTCTGAACAGTGAACGGGATAAGTTGCACAAAGATGCCGCTGCTCTGAAAAATGATCAAATGCCATTGCAACATCTCTCCACTCTTGGCAAACGGATTCCCCTGGAAATCGGCTCCCCGGTCAAACTCGAATTCCCGCATTTCAATACCCTGTTTGAGAGCCTTATGGTCGGAATGCTGCAGGAAAACTGCCTTATTGTCACCAATCCCCAGCCATACTCCGATCTTGAGGAGTTGATCGGGGGCGAACAACGAGTGGTGATCAGATACGTACATAAAGGACGGGAATGGATGTTCAAGTCACAGCTTCTCAAAGCGGTCGATTCTCCCTCTCAACTGCTCTTCTTCGAATACCCGGGGGTCATTCACTTTCATGAATTACGACGGACCAAAAGAACACCCATCTTTATTCCCAGTACCTTCCATCTCGATGAGGAACCGGAACTCTACGGAACTCTGATCGATTTGACTACCGAGGGAGGGCTCTGCAAGATTAAACATAAAGATACCCCGCTGCCTCAGATCGACCTTAATACCTCAATTCTGCTCCGCTGTCTGCTTCCGGGAGTGAAAGAAGAGCAGCAGATAACCGGCAGGGTAAGAAATATGCAGATCGACCCTGCTGAAACCAGAATCGGGATCGAGTTTGTTAATCTCCAGTCTCACCTGGCGGATACTATCGGCCAATATCTCTATTCGATTGAGAGTCCCTCATAATACCACACCCTCAGGCAACTATCTCTGTCCAGAAGACATTACTATGTCCCGGATCTCCTGCTCCTGCCTGGCAATATCATCGGTCAGCTGAAACTGGATAACCGCCTTCGCCAGATTGTCGCCGGCCTGTACAACTTTAAAATAACGGTTCCCGCGAAGGTAATCGGTAAAAAAACGTACCCCCAGCTCAAAACAGATCAGCAGCGCACCATCAAAGATATAGCCACAACTTGCTGTTGCAAGCCGTTGCTCTGCCCGGGAAAAATAACCATCAAGCAATGACCGGCAAAAATCCAGATCAAAGGCCACCGGCCTGCGTTCCCTGCCGGTCTCCCCCACCCGGTTGCAACAGGAACGCAAACAATCTCCCAGATCATGCTGCACCAGTCCCATGGCTACGGTATCAAGATCAAGCAGACCGAGGACCTCTCCCCCCTGCCCAAAGAGGAAATTATCAACTTTGGGATCACCGTGAATCGGCTGGCGGGTGAGGATGCCGGCATGCGTTGCCTGCTGAAGAGTCCCTGCCCGCATCCGATAGCGTTCGATTGTTTTCAGACAGAAGCGTATGGCTTCATCCTCGACGATCTCCCTCATTTCCATCGACCTGTCAAATTCGGCTAAATAACCGGAAAGGTCATGAAACCCCGGCAGTGGATCGTGAAACACCTCGACATCGAGGTCTGCGACCAGCCGGTGAAAAGTGGCGAGCACCTCTCCGACCGGCCGGGCCTGATCGGGATGGGCCAAAACACTGTAACTCGCATGGGGCAGATAACTCTGCCCCCGCCAGAAAGCGCCGTTTCCATCACGATAAAAGAGGTCCCGTTCCAGGGTCAGTACCGGCCTTGCCATCTTCAAAGCGCAACCGACAGAATCCTTCTTCCGGCGCAGATGGTCGGTAATTATTTGAAAATTTTCAATAACCTTAAGAGGATTGGGAAAGACCTCATCATTTATTTTCTGCAGGACAAAAGAACATGCGGCCGATCTTATCAGATAGGTCTCATTGATATTGCCCCCGCCAAGAGGTTTTGCAGCACAGCCGGCCGGGTCCCGGCAAAATGCGGCGAGGACCTCATAAGGCACAACCTTATCTGCCATTGGAAGATCTCTCCCGCAATGCACACCGCGCAAGATATGCCGCTCCGATAAGCGCAGCGTCTTTTCTCAGGATCAGAGAAACAGGAATTTCTTTCATCAGTGCTGACATTTGCCCCTTGGCGAGAAAGCTTTCCATGAAAGGATCAAAGGAGATCTGTCCCACAAGTCTCGGCAGGATGCCTCCGCCAAGAAAAATTCCACCCCTGGCGTACAGTTTGAGTGCCAGGTTTCCTGCTTCACTGCCGAGAATCGACAGGAAAAGATCAATTACCCGAAGGCAGAGAGGACAGGGACCATCGCCAATACTCCCCAGGGCACCGCCGACAATAATAGGAATCCGGTCATCGGCCTGGTGCATTGCCTCGACCACCCGGGGAGTTTCCGACAGATGATGATACTGCCTGCAGAAATCATAGAGGTGAGCCAGTCCCGGTCCGGCTATAAGCATTTCATAGCTGACCGGCTGTATCCTTTTCCGCATCCAGGCAAGAAGGGCGAGCTGTTCCTCATTTACCGGAGCAAAATTGGTATGACCGCCTTCCGATCCCTGGACAAACTGCCTCTCTCCAAACTGGATCGACAAGCCCTCGCCAAGACCGGTACCCGGTGCGATAACCCCGCGAACATCACCAGGTTTGCCGGATCCGGCCTGAATTTGCATAAGGTCTGCCGGCTGCAGCACGGCTAATGAACTGCATACGGCGGTCAGATCGTTGATCAGGATTACCCGCTCGAAACCAAACTGCTGTTCCAAACTGCGACAATCTATCTTCCACGGCAGGTTGGTCAGGTGTGCCCTGTCTCCGTCGACTACTCCAGCCACCGCGAGACATGCGATCTTCGGCTTCCGCGCCGATTCTGCCAGGAATTTTTCGATGATCTCTTCAATTTCGCCGAATTCAGCATTGAGATGCCTCTTTTGCCTGAGCGCCCCGATTTTCGCCCCCTCCAAGGGGAAAAGAGCCAGCTCGCTTTTCGTCCCGCCAATATCGGCAGCAAAGAGTGTCGTCATTTTTTACACCAGTTGATTCACACTCCCGGAAAAACTATTCCGCTGCCTGATACAGATGGACATCACGCTGCGGATAGGGAAAGGATATTCCCCGCTCGTCGAAGGTCAGCTTGATCTTTTCTGTGAGCCCGAAGTAGACGTCCCAATAGTCTTCTTTTGCCACCCATGGCCGGACCACAAGATTCACTGAAGAGTCAGCCAGTTCTGAAACGGCTACAAACGGAGCTGGTTCAGGGAGTATCCTGCTGTCAGCAGCCAGGATTTCTTCCAGGGTCTCTTTTGCCTTACGGATATCATCGTCGTAGCCAATGCCGACGACCAGATCAACCCGCCGCGTCGGATTTGCGGTGATATTGGTGATAGTGGTATTGGAAATGGCCCCGTTGGGAATAATTTTACGTTGATTGTCACCGGTATTGAGGATGGTATTGAAGACGTCAATCTGAATGACTTTCCCCGTCTCACCACCTATTGTTACCACATCACCGACCTTGAAAGGATGAAAAAGGATCAACATCACGCCGGAGGAAAAATTGGCCAGGGAATCCTTGAGAGCAAGCCCCACTGCAAGAGACGCCGCGCCGAGGATTGCCAGGAAAGAGGTGGTTTTGATACCCAGCTGACCGGCCGCGGCAATGACCACCGTTATAAAGAGAGCGTAGTAGACGATCCCTTCCAGAAAACCGGTGAGGGTATAGTCAATTTTTCTGCCTTCCAGCACCCTGACCAGGAAATTGGTAATCTTCCGGGCCAGCCATTTTCCAATCAAGAAGATTAAAAGAGCGGCAATTATCTTGGATCCATAGTCAATTAACAACGGCTGCAGGCTCTTCAATGTTTCAACATCAATATTCAGTGCCATTTTTTCCTCCCCTAATTAGATTTCCTGTTTTCCCAAAAAGGAGTCCCCTCCCCCATGAAACCGACAACTGCAGTCAACAACTTGTAAAAAGGACAACCCTGATAAAGGGTTATTTAAGCATCCAGAGAATGGATATCCCAGGCCTCGGTCCGGCCGCTATTGTCCGGATTTTTGACGATGGTGAATTCAAAAATATTGGAAGAATCAAGAAAGAGCGAATCATTAACCTCCGGCGCCTTGGAGCAATGAAAGAAGACCGACTGCGCCAGCAATCCTTCCGGGGTTAAGCGGTAAAAACGCATAAAACCGAAACCTCGGTCGGGATTATAGTTGATCGGGATGCCCCGCTGCCGGTTTTCCCCACCCTGCGCAGCTATCGGCAAAAGCCCGGGGATAAGAAAGCCGGACAGAAAGCTGTCCGCCGCCTCCTTCAGCTCGTTGCTGACATGTTTAAAACCAATCACCTCCACCCGGCAGCCCATGTTCTGCAGGGCCAGGACCAGACGAATAAAATCGCCATCTCCGGTAAGGAGAATAACTCGATCAAGGTTTCTGGCCTGCAGCAACGCATCGATGGCCAGGTCCATATCGGCGTTGGCCTTGGTGGTCAGGATACCCTCGTCGTCGACAAAGTGCTTGACAAATTTCTTAATCACCTTGAAGCCGCATTGACGAATCACATCATGGTAACGATAGAGCTTTTGTCGATATTCCGGATCATCCTTGGTCCGCTCCCGATCCTCAGCGAGATATGAGTTCGCTCGAAGCAGCGTAGAATTCCCGGCACCGGCAAGCTCGACCAGCACGTCATAACGCATGCCGTAGCCGCCGCACATTCGTATATTTTCCGCATCGACATAGATTCCGGTCTTGAGCATTCCCCACCTATTTCATCAGGATTACCTGGGTCGAATTCAGTCTATTCCCACTCGATGGTCGACGGAGGTTTAGAGGAGATATCGTAGACAACTCTGTTGACCCCGCGTACCTCGTTGATGATACGGCTGGAAATCTCTCCGAGTACCTCATAGGGAACCCTGCTCCAGTCCGCTGTCATGGCATCCCGCGAATCGACTGCCCTGACAGCGATAACATGCTCATAGGTGCGCCCGTCGCCCATGACACCTACGGTCTGGATGGGCAGCAGTACGGCAAAAGATTGCCACACTTTCCGGTACCAGCCGGCCCTGCGCATCTCGTCGAGGACGATCACATCCGCCTGGCGCAGGATTCTCAGCCGCTCCGCGGTCACCTCACCCATGATACGGATGCCCAGTCCCGGTCCCGGAAAAGGTTGTCGATAGATTGCTTCCTCCGGGAGACCAAGTTCGAGTCCAAGTTCGCGAACCTCGTCTTTGAACAGCTCACGGAGGGGCTCAATCAGATCGAGATGCATAATCTCCGGCAGACCACCGACATTGTGATGGGATTTAATCGGGGCCTCGCCCCGGAAACTCACCGATTCTATCACATCCGGGTACAGGGTTCCCTGGGCCAGATACTTCACCCTGCCTATTTTGCTCGCCTCCTCCTCAAAGATCTTGATAAAGCCGAGACCGATACGCTTACGCTTCACCTCGGGGTCCTCGACTCCTGCCAATTCTGCGAGAAAATAGTCTGTTGCATCGATATCGATGACTTTCAGCTTACTCTTTTCCTTGAA
>Ga0055477_10000571_pt1 | contig 10620 bp, 9 predicted proteins | sample Muzzi_PWA_D2_FD_57683 | JGI IMG/M metagenome (GOLD analysis project Ga0055477, IMG submission 57683) | Wetland microbial communities from San Francisco Bay, California, USA, that impact long-term carbon sequestration - Muzzi_PWA_D2 | ecosystem: Environmental > Aquatic > Marine > Wetlands ... | reverse complement strand
CACTGACGACTGTTTACAGGACGCTCGAGACTTTCGAGAAGCTCGGTCTCATTTCCGTCGTCAACGTGCTCTACAACGCCGCGCGTTACGACGCCAACCTCACACCGCACAACCACGTCGTATGCACCGAGTGCAAGAAGATAGAGGATTTCTACGACGAATCCCTTTCCAACCTCGACGTATCTGAGATGACCCTCAACGAATACAGCATCAAGGGTTACTCCATCCTCCTAAACGGCGTCTGCAAAGACTGCCGGGAAAGTTAATCTCTGCCTGACATCCAATTATTATTCCCATAGCCGCAAATATAGATATTCTTGTCGAGAATAAACATATCCCGTTCGTCCTGCTCGTCGAGGAGAGCCAATCGAAGGACGTTCTGCCACCTTTTCCAGTTATCAATTAATCCATTTTCATTTGACAGATAATTGTGTAATCCTATTCGCATCAAGCAGAAAAGGAGAAACACATGAGCATCCCCGAAGGATTGGACAGAGCGTTTCAGTTCGGATTCATGGACGCGATATTCACGAGGCGCTCCAGGCGGTTCGGTCTCGGTATGGAGATAAAGGAGGGGACGCTCAGCCACAAATCCCGCCACGCTCCCGTGCCGCTTACGGAGCTCGAGGAGGCTTTTCTCATATGGGCGGGGACGGGGATGACGGGACTCTCTCTCGGCGACCTTCCTAGGACGGGCATCTCGTGGCTGTTCCAGTGGACGGGACGGAGCTGGCCCTGCTCGTGCAACTCCCACTCGACGGAGCTCTTCTACACGAACGACGACGGGGTGTACATGGTAAAGCTCCACGACGCCATGCCCGCGCAAGGGGAGACCTCCATATTCCACGGCAAGTCGGAGGAGGAGAAGCTCGAAAAGGTCATTGAACTCTTCAGAAAGAGCGTGATTAAACTGCAGGACGGACGCGCAGACCTGCCCAAGGGAGAGCCGGGACTCTTCGACTTCAACGCCTGGAACTGCAACCAGCCCGGTACGACTTTCTTCGTCCCGGTGACGAATACTACCGTCGAGTACATGGTGCTGCTATTCATCTATTTCGGAGCCAAGTACGGCTTCAACATCATCGACGAGCTGAACGGCGGCAGGTCGTGCGGACTCGACAAGTGGATCGAAAAGGGATACATAAGGAAGGACGTAGAGCTTTCGCTGTTCGATCTTGAGCTGAGAGTGCTCACGACACTGAACGTAGAGCAGGCGTTTATATGCCAGAATATGAACCTCGCTCTACAGACGCTCGGCATAGGGGGATGGGCGTTTACGGGGCTGCTTCCGCACTACGCTCTGGGCGTGAACCCGGAATACAAGGGGCTCGGGTTCAGGTTCACGACGCCCGAGAAGACTCTCAGGCACGCGAGCCCACAGGTGCCCGTCGGAAGGGACGGCGTTTTCGAGGCACTCTGCCCGCCGTATGTAAAGGACATGGGTGAGGCTGTGGATAAATTCCTAGATGCGAGGGGGATGTTTTGGGAGGAGGACAACCCCTACCCTTATCAGAACCCCGAGGGAGTGCTCGCCGACGAATACCACCCGAGCGAGGTAAGGATAGAGATCGTGAAGGATTTCTGTACATACGTTTACGAGAATTACGGCAGATTCCCTGCGTTTTTAGACCCGATGTTCGCGAGGCTCGTGTTTCAGGCACACCACCTCGACCTCGAATTCTACGACAAATACTACTCGGAGGGCTCTTATACCGAGATGCACAGGGATCATTTCAAGCTCTGGCACCCGGAAATGGACGACCCTTTCAGCAAGAAATAGCATTCTGAGTCAATCTCAATATATGTCGTACTTTTGAGCTTCTAAACCAGTAAATAACAAGTAATGCAGGGGTGGTTATACTACATAACTAAACAAGGTAGTTATACAATTCGTATATCATATTGCTCTAATTGCATATTTAACCTTCACCGCTTTAATGCCAATATATCCACATCTACTTTATGCAGCGATATTAGGTGGTTACTATATATTTATAATGTAATTTATAGATCGGGTTTTTATACGGGAATACCCATCAAAGCGAGGTTTTTATTCTTGTACCGCTCGTCTTCCGTAATCTCGCGGCCGAGCCATGGAGGCGCTTTGAACTGTGCGCTGTCCTCTTCCGTCTTGAATTCAACCTCGGCTACCGTGAGGCCGGCCAATGACCCCGAGTATACGTCGAGCTCTATAACGTGATTCCTGTGCGGAATCTCGTATCGCGTCTTTTCGATGCGTTTGCCGTTCGTGAAGGGCCATAATCTATCGAACTCAGTCTTATCTATCTCGAACTCTTCCTCGTCCCTTATGGCCCCTTCTCCCGATTTTACGGTAAGGAAGTATTTTTCTCCCTTCCTGCGTACCCTCACTTCTACCCCGTCCGGCGTCACGGCCACGTAACCCTGCACTATCTCGTGACTGACATGCTCTTCAAGGTCGTCCGGAAGCTCTCTCAACAGAAATTTTCTCTCTATTTCCCGAGCCATAGAATCAATTTTAAATCAAACCGTGATAATTAGCTACTGCCCGTCGATAATGCCCTTTATTTCTATCCAGAGCTTTACGTAGGTCATTGCCGACGGTGATTTCGGGAAATGCGCCGGCACGGGCTCCCTGTACACACCCATCTTTTCGATGTCCGACCTGTAGGGGATCGAGGTGTTAAGCACATGCTTGCCGTTTGCCGACATTTCATCCATGGTTTGATTATGAAGGGTCTTTCTCGCCTCCACCATTGAGAAGAACGCATACAGCTTTTTTTTGCTGAGCCCTTTCTTCTTGAAAAACTCGAGCAGCTTATCGTAGGTGAGAACGGAGAGAGTGGTCGGAATTATCGGGACGAATATAAAATCAGCGGCGTTGAAAATATTCTCCGAGATGAGCGATATGCCCGGAGGACAGTCGAGGAAGAGGTAATCGTACTCGTATTCGACCTCTTTAAAGACCTTGCGCAGGCGCTTCTTCGACTTCTTCATCGCGTCCAGCGCCAGATCCATGTTCCTGAACGACAGCTTCGACGGCAGCACGTCGAGGTTGGGAAAATCCGTGCCTTTTATGTTCTCGTCTATTATCCTCCCGCCCTTTACGAATTTATTCGTATTGAAGTTCTTTGACCCTCTGATTCTGAAATAGTACGAGGTCGCCCCCTGCGGGTCCAGGTCGCATATGAGCGCGCGTGAGCCTTCGGAGGCGGCGACGTAAGCCAGATTTACCGCAGCCGCCGTCTTACCGACGCCGCCCTTCATGCTGTAGAGGGCCAAGGTTTTCATGTGAGCTATAATCTAATTGGTGGAAAAAAGATTTTCAAACAGCGCCTCGGTTTCCTTGTTGCTGAATTCTTCGAATCTCTTTTCAAACTCCGATCTCACGTCCAGCTGCTTGCTGTAAAGCTGTGATATGAGACCGCCCGCCGAAATAATGCTATCCTTACCTTCCTTGGTCCGGGAATTCATTTTCGACACGTAATCTTTAAGACTTTCCTGCTGTACGTGCAGGTCGTTGAAGTCCCCCAGGTTGTCCTGAAGCGCCTTTAATTGCTTTACCGCCTGCCGGATCTGCTTTTCCGGAAAGAGCGATTCGAAAAATTCGAGAAAGTATCTGAGCTTCTTGCACTCTATACGGAGCGCATGGAGGTCCGTGTCGGGGGAGTTTTCATCTATTTTCTTCCCGAGCTTAAGCGCCTTTTTATATCTCTTTCTTATATGCGTCTTCGCGAGCTTTAGTATAGGCGTGTGCGCATTGACGGCACCGTCCTCAGGTATTTTAGTATCTTTTAGGAACTTACCCCACGACTGCAGTATACGCTCGTATTCCGGAGAATTCAGAAATGTAACGAATTCATCAAGTGCGCTCTGTCTTTCCTTCTCGAGCATGGAAAATAGCGGATTCAGACCCGCTCTCAGCTCGGGAGGAAGCATCTGCTCGTACTGCTTTCTCTTGATGAGGTATATGTCGAGGTCTCTCAGACGGTTAGTGGATTTCCCCAGCATGGCAAAATCCTTTTTATACCGTTCTTTGACTTTCTCGGGAAATACGCCCTTTATGAGCGTGAGCACGGAGCGAGTCCTCCTCACGGACACCCTGTAGTCGTGAAGGAACTCCGAGTCTATATCGTCGATGATACCCTTCTCGTTTGCCCTTATAGTTTCCAGCAGGCTCAGCAGTATTACCTTTGCGGCCGTCGAAGCCGGCATGTCGGGCTCGAGCTTGACGTTTATTTTCGATGAATAATCCCCCGGCTTTCTGCCCAGAGACTCAAACGCTATTTTCAGCAGATCGTCAGGTGTACGCTCCAGACCTATTCCGAATAAATATTCCGCAATCTTATCCGATTCTTCCTCATATCCCCTTACGGGCTGAACTGCAAAAAGACGAGCGGATGCTTTCTTTTCCCCGCCGTCTAAGGTGGTTATCTCTTCCAGATCGAGATATGAAACGGTTTTCTCGTCCTCGTTAAGAATTCTGTATCTGGTAGAGCTTCTCTCGATATCCACCAGAGGCATGAGCGCCCTTACGTCCAGATAGTGGCTCAGCTCCTCCCTGAGCTCGCCATCCGGGAAATCCCACCAGAATTTAGGTGCTCTTTTAGCCCTTGTTCCGAGCGTAGCGATCTGGTCGCCGTCGTCAGACTTCAAAAGCGCGTACTTTCTTCCCTCTTTTACGAGTAAGAGTCCTTTACCGTAGAGCTTATAGTCGAATGTGTCGTAGAAAGTCTGTTTTTTCTTCCGGGATACGCTTTCCATGAGCGGAAAGGCTTCCTTCAGTTCCGTTAGGATTTTTTCCTGTGATGCTTCCGGGCCCGGGACAAAGTATTCTCTCTTGCGGGAAAAGGAGTTTCTTTTCGGTTTCATCGGAGATTTACGTTGATTATGAAATTAGCGATATTATACCATTCTCAGGACTTTTGCGCCTTTTATCCTGCCCTCTTTTAACTCCATAAGAGCCTTGTTCGCCTCTTCGAGCGCGTATTCTTCATAATCGGGCTTTATTGGAATCTCAGAGGCGAGCTTGAGGAATTCAGAAACGTCCTTCCTGCTCACATTCGCCACGCTCTTTATTTCCTTTTCCATCCAGAGGTGCTCCGCGTAATCGAGCTTGAGCAGATAATCCTTGTCCGCGTCTTCCTTGCGTATCGCGTTTATGACGAGCCTGCCCTCGATGTTCAGATTTTTGAGTGCCTCGACCACGGGTTTCCATACAGGGGTGGTGTCAATGATTCCGTCCAGCTTCTCGGGAGAATACTCTTCCGTCTCCCCCGCCCATACCGCGCCGAGCTCTTTCGCGAATTCCCTCTCTCCTTCGCTCCTCGCGAACACGTAAATTTCCGAATCGGGAAACATGTGACGGGCCAGCTTGAGCACCAGATGACCGGACGCTCCGAATCCGGTAAGCCCGAGCCTCCTGCCGTTCTCTATCCCGGTGAGCCTTAGCGACCTGTACCCGATCGCCCCCGCGCACAGGAGCGGCGCCGCTTCGGAATCGTTGAAAGTATCGGGGATGGCGTAGGCGAAATCTTCCCCGACTTTCATGTATTCGGCATAACCTCCGTCCGCGTCCCTGCCTGTCGCCTTGAAATACGGGCACAGGTTGTCGTTTCCCTCCCTGCAGTAACGGCATTCGCCGCAGGACGAGTATATCCACGCCACGCCTACTCTGTCGCCTTTTTTGAATCTGGAAGTGCCGCTGCCTGTTTCCTCCACCTCACCCACGACCTGATGCCCCGGTATCACCGGAAGCTCGGGCGGCGGAGTCCTGCCCTCTATCTCGTCCATCTCTGTGTGGCATACCCCGCAGGACTTAACCTGTATCAATATCTCCCCCGACTCCGGAGAGGGAATCGGCACGCCCGCAAGCTCGAGAGGGGCGCTGTTCTCGGATAGGGATACGATTTTTTTAAGCAGCATTGCTTTCAAAGCATTTCACTCCTTGTGCCTGTAATTAGCTAGCTTATTATAAGACCGTCCTTTATTTCATATACTCTATTGGTTTCTTCGGCCATTTCAATCTCGTGAGTTATCATCAGTATGGCCCTGCCCTTATGGTTCAGCTCCAGGAATATATCCATAACTATCCGGGAATTTTTTGAATCCAGATTGCCCGTTGGCTCATCGGCCAAGATTATCTCGGGGTCGTTTGCCAGCGCTCTGGCAACGGCAACTCTTTGCTGCTCTCCGCCCGAGAGCTGATACGGCTTCCTGTCCTCTTTTCCTTTGAGGCCAAAGCCTGATAAAAGATTATAACACCTCTCGTGCGCCTCCTCCTTGTTCATGCCGTTTTTTATCATCGGCACGAGCACGTTCTCAAGCGCGCTCAGCTCAGCTATCAGGTAATGAAACTGAAACACGAACCCTATCTTCTTATTTCTGAGACCCGACAGTAGCTTCTTGTCCCTGAAATCAATAACTTTGTCGTCCATGAGCACCTCCCCGGAAGTAGGCTCGTCGAGGAGGCCTAGAATATACATCAGAGTACTCTTGCCGGAGCCCGACGCTCCCACGATTCCCACGAAGTCCCCGGAGTCTATCTGAATGGATATACCCCTCAGTATGGGATTCTCCCTTAAGTCTTTCGTAATGTTTCTCCCTTCGAGAATCATGGTTTAACCGCCGCTCCTGAATATGTCCACGGGGAAGAGTCTTGCCGCTCTCCAGGAGGGATAGAACGATGCGAGGAAGGAGAAGGTAATCGCGAAGACGGCTCCGTAGAGGAAATAATAGGGGTCTCTGTCCAGTATAAACCCTGAAACCCTCATCAAGCCTTGGAGCTCGAAATCGAGGGATTCGAGCCATTCCTGGAGCCCGAAGCCAATAAGCGATCCCGCTACCGCGCCCACGACGCCGACCAGGAGCCCCTGGGACACGAATATCTTCGTTATCTCGCTGTCTTCGTATCCTATAGCTTTCATAATAGCGATATCCTTCTTCTTCTCGAGCACGGTCATCATCATTATGTTAAAAATTCCGAAAGCCGACACTATCAGAATCGCGAATATTATCATGTAGGTCATCCAGTGCTGCATCTTGAATATCTGCAGAAAATTGCCGAACGCTTCCTGCCAGCTCTCCGCGTAATATCCCGTATCCGCCGTCATCTGATCCGCTATCACGTCGGCCTCGTTTACGTCTTTTACCCTGATTATTAGCTCGTTTACCTGATTGGGCTTGTCCAGTATCGCCTGCAGCGTGCGGAGGTTTATGTAAACCCTCGACTGGTCGATGCTCGTTATCCCGGAGTTGAAAAAGTCGACGACCTTTAGCGTGTATATGCCGCCGCTCGGTGAGACGAGCGTGACCTTCTTTCCCCTCTCCCTTATCCCGAGATCCCTCGCGAGAATCTTTCCTATCACGATGCTGTTCCTGTCGCTCACCAGCTTGTCCAGGTCGCCGTATTCTAGGTACTCGTCCACGACGGAAGCTGCTCTCTCCGGCGCGGGCTCAATCCCCAGCATCGTGGCGCTTTTCTCCTTCGTCCCGTAAGTAATGATGACCTGACCCGTAAGATGAGGCGCGATGCCCACGATTCTCGGGTCGTTATCGTATCGCTTAATTATCTGCTTGTATTCGGTTATTTTGTCCTTAAGCTCTTTGGGTTTCGAGCCGACCACGTCCGCGATAATATCACTCCCGTATGCCGCCTTTAGTATCCTGTCGGGATCGTCGGCTTCCTCGACCTTTAGCGTGATATGGGCGTTCACGTCGACGGCCTGCTTTATGAAATACTTCTGGAATCCGTTCATTATGGAACTCATCGCAATATATGCCGCCACACCGATGGCGACGCCCATTACCGAGACAAGCGCCTGCCTCTTTCTTTCCTTTAGTAGCTTGAGTCCGATAAAGACTATTGAGTTCAATGAGGCGCTATCTCCTCATCCTCGTTTACACTGTCCGTAATCTCGATGTATTCTTCGTTCTTGAAGCCGGATTTTACCGGGATTCTGAGCGTCTTCCCGTCCCTTACCACGCTCACGCTCCCGCTCCCGTTCTTATAAGCATCTTTCGAGATAAAAAGTCCTTCCTTATCCTCAATAATAATGTTCGCCTCGATAGTGATTCCGACCGGGATATTTTCCGGGTAATCGACGTCCGCCTTGACCTTCACCGTTCTGGACGTTCTGTCGGCCTCTCTCTCGATCACGGTTACCTTTCCCTCGAACACCTTATCGGGATAGGCATCCGTAGTTACGAGCACCTTTTGGCCAACTTTTATCAGCGGCACGTACTCCTCGTCGACCAGAAGGTCCGTCTCCAGGTCGTTCGGGTCACCCACCGAAAACAGGTCGTCGTCCCTCATCACGCTGTTTACGTAATCCCCCTCCTCGGCAAACTTCCTCAGCACCCTGCCATCGACAGGGGATTTTATCTGGTGCTTCTCCATCTCACGCTTGACGGCGTTCTCAGCAGCCGTAAGCGACGTGAATTCCGAATTGAGTGACGAGACCGCGTCGTTTAGCTGAGCCTGCGCTCGTGTGTAATTCCTTTCCGCAACCTCGAGGCTCTGCCGTGCCTGGTCATAGGTCTCCCTGGATATTATGCCCTTTTTGAACAGCTCCTCCCGCCTCTTGAAATTCTTCCTTTCGATCTCCGTGTTGAGCTTCCATATTTCCACCTCGTCCTGAAGCGCCTGTATGTAGTCCGAGGAAGGAGCCATTCTCTCCTGGACGAGCTTCTTTTTGGCTTCTATCTCTTTCAGCTCCTCTTTAAGCTTGTCGTTCCTTATGACCGCTATCACCTGTCCCTTGGAAACCGCGTCTCCTTCCTCGACATATATACGCTCTATATATCCCGAAACCTCCGGCCTTATCAGCACCTTGTTTACGCTGTCCACGTAGCCCGAGGCGTAAACGGACTTTATATACCTCTTCTTTTCTACCTTCCCCCCCTCCTCGAAGTCTTCCTTTTTCGTGCGCACGACCAGATAAATCGCGGCAGCCGCGAGTACAAGCGCTAATGGCAAAAGCAGATATTTTTTATTCATAGTATCTCCGAACGGACATGTGTGTATCAGGCAAAATACGTACCACGCCCTGCTATAGCCCGTATATATTCATAATTCCGCAGCAGACGGCTCAACAAACGCCTGTAATTATAGAATAACATTGTGTCAAAATTTCTTACAAACGACATAATTCATATTAGACACCATCATTTTATCCGCGCTAGCATACCTAAAACATTCCATAAGTTACTGATATTCAACAAAGACATACTGGCATGTAATTTGCATTTAATGCAAATATAAACTGATTAACAGGAGGTAGGCATTATGGCGATTAAAAGATGGACACCGAAAAACATGGAGAAGTTCTTTCACGAGATGTTCGAGGAACCGATGCCGGAAAGGTTCCTGAAGCGTTTTCCGTCGCTCAGATGGATGAAGGAATTCGAGGAGGTTTCGCCCGCAGTCGATATGTACGACAACAAGGACGAGATAGTGGTCAAGGCCGAGGTGCCGGGTATCGACAAAGAGAATATAAAGATATCGGTATCCGACAGCACTCTTACCATCAAGGGCGAAATGAAGAAGGAAGAGGAGACCAAGGAAGAGGACTATTACTACTCCGAGAGGTCGTACGGGAGCTTCATGCGCACACTCAATCTTCCCGCCAAGGTGGTAGAGAACAAGATCAAGGCCGAGATCAAGGACGGTATACTGGAAGTACATATGCCCAAGGTGAAGGAAGCAAAACCGAAGGAGATTAAGGTAGACGTCAAATAATCAAGAATCACGGGGGAGCGCCTGAGCGCTTCCCAGTGATTCACCGCAGGAGGCGAGAATGAAGATTGACAATATATTATGGGGTTCTGACGGGTCGAGCGATTCCGAACACGCGCTTAAAGTTGCTGAGATACTTGCCAGGAAATTCAAGTCGAAGATCACCGGCATTTCCGTCATACCCGAATACTACTCCGTAGTTAACGTATTCCCCGCTGCGGAGAAAGCGAAGTTCAAGGACTGGATCGACCTGAATCTCATAGAGAGAAAAAAAGAGTCGATGGATAAGCTCAAGCGCGAGCTGTCGAAGAAGGGCATAGAATACGAGTACGAGATACTAAAGGGTATCCCTTCCAAGGCTCTCAGGACCCGCGCTGAGAAAGACGGGGCGGACCTGATAGTTCTCGGCAGGGGCAGACTCCCCGAGCAGACTATCCTGGGAGGTACAGCTCTAAAGGTGCTGAGGACTTCGAAGATTCCCGTGCTTACCGTAAGAGGCGATAAAGTTAAAACCGGAATCAAGAGGATATTGGTCCCGGTCGAGCTGTCACACGGCATGTCGAAAAGCTTCGATTACACGCTCGGTCTCGCACGAGAGCTGGGGTCGGAGTTGCACGTTCTGAACGTGGTCGAGATAGGTTATCATAAATTCCCTATAGAGCTCTCCGAGCAGATGAGGGGTTTTGCCCACAGGGAGCTTGTCGACACGGTCGGGAAGTCGAAGATAGGCGGAACTATCGATGTGCATACGGTAACGGCCCCGAACGGGTGGCGCGGAATAGTCGATTTCGCTGTTAAGAACAAAACGGATATGATAGTGATGATGAGCTACGGCGGGGGGAAATTTAAGAAGGAGTTTATCGGGAGCGTGTCTGCAAAGGGTATTCAGGAGTCGCCCTGCCCGG
>Ga0055477_10000569_pt1 | contig 10624 bp, 8 predicted proteins | sample Muzzi_PWA_D2_FD_57683 | JGI IMG/M metagenome (GOLD analysis project Ga0055477, IMG submission 57683) | Wetland microbial communities from San Francisco Bay, California, USA, that impact long-term carbon sequestration - Muzzi_PWA_D2 | ecosystem: Environmental > Aquatic > Marine > Wetlands ... | reverse complement strand
CCGAGATTGCTATAGGCATCGGCCAGATCCGGCCGCAGGGCGAGCGCCCTGTGAAAGCTGCTCACCGCTCCATTCAGATTTCCTTGGGCATGGAGGGCGATACCGAGGTTGTTATGCGCATCGACAAAATCCGGCATCAGGGTGAGAGCCCGGCGATAACTGGCCACCGCCTCGGCCAGCTTGCCTTGCTCCTGGAGGGATACCCCGAGATGACAATGTACCTCGGCAAAATCCGGATACAGATCGAGAGCCCGGCGGAAACTGGCGATCGCCTCGTCCAGCCTACCTTGATCATGGAGGGTTTTCCCGATGTTACAATAGGCTTCGACAAAATTTGGTTGCATGTCCAAAACCCGGCGGAAGCAAGCCAAGGCCTCGTCCAGTTTCCCCTGGTCATGAAGGGTAACGCCGAGATTATGTTGCGCCCGGGCGAAAGACGGCTGCAGGTCGAGCGCCTTACGGTAGCTGGCAGCCGCCTCGTTCAGTTTTCCCTGTTCGCTGAGCACGTTGCCCAGGTTGTAGTGGACCACGAAGAAATCTGGGTTCAAAGCTAGCGCCTTCCGATAACATGCGGCCGCTTCCATCAGTTTCCGTTGACCCATCAGTACATTTCCCAGATTGCCGTGGGCCTCGGCGAAGTCCGGGTTCAAGGCCAGAGCCTGCCGATAGCAGGCGGCAGCATCCTCGAACCGGCCCTGGTCCAGCAACACATTGCCGAGGTGATAATGAGCTATGGGATTATCGGGCTCAGCCAGGAGAAACTGCCAATATAGGGATTCTGCCTGGGGAATACGGCCGGCCTGATGGTGAGCCATCGCCTGCTGCAGGATACTCCCCGGCGTCAAACCGGGTCGCCCGGCGGAAAGTTTCCCTTTTTCTTGCCGAGCGCCTGGACGGCTTAATTTGATTTTATTCGCCATATTCGAAATCCGTAAACCTTTGCCATTGAATTTGCCCAAGGTTCAATTGTGCCGCAATCATGAGCTCGGGCGACAAGACAGATCGGGTTGCGTATGAACATGCTGTCCGCCTTATTGTGAAACCGAAAGCGGCTCCACATTCTCCACATTGACGCTTCCGAATTCCTGGCAACTCCGCGGCTGTCGAGGTGATGGTGATAAGAATTCGCTATTGTGGCTATGCCAAATTTTCCGAATTGATTCGAAAATCCATCCTTTCCTGACTCATTTCTGTCTGAAATTGCCTTTTCCGGGTATTCCATTTAATGAGTGGCGGGACAGGCTGTCAACGCTAAATCCTCCACATCACCCCTTCTTAACTTCTTTAAAAGATTGTCCCACGCCAGTGAAGCAATCCTGCCGTTGCGGTCAACATGACCAATTTCCACACCCCGGGTATTTCATTCTCGTGAGTCGTTGCCGAGGGACGCGCCATTCAGGCTTATCACCTCCACTTCTCCCCGGGCCTGTTCCGCGGCAAAAAATACTTCCACTCCTTTCAGAAACTCTTTGCGGCGCAAGGTTTCCATGCAGGAATTGCCCATCCCTCTGAATACCGACTGATCGGCGGCAGCGATGGCCAGCCGACGGGGTCCGGGCCCGCTGCCGGCCAATAACTTCCTTAACTTCCGATGCAGGCTCCAGGAGAGCACCATCTCACCGAAGGCCGGGTGATGGGGACCGGCCAGAAATTCTGAGGCCAGCGAGCCGGTTTCCTGCAAACCCATACGTACCACTCGCACCCCTTGCGCCAGAAAGATCTCCCGCAACCGGGCGCAGAGGGCCACGGCCTTGGTCAAACTGAGCGGCCGGTAAAGACCGGCGGCGAAGTCCATCGCCAGCCGGCTGCCCCGCAGGACCAGGGCCGGATAGAGCCGGGCCACTTCCGGTCGCAAACCTGCCAGGGTCCTGGCCCCGTCCAGGATTCTTCCCGTGGTTTCACCGGGAAGGCCAACCATGACCTGCACCCCCACCCGCAGACCTGATTCCCGCAGCAACCTGATGGCCTGAAGAGAATCGGCGGCGGAATGGCCACGATCGCAACGGGATAAAACATTGTCATCCAGGGACTGCACTCCCAACTCCACTAGGGTCACCCCCCGGGATTTAAGGAAGTCGACCCGGGCCTGATCGAGATAATCCGGTCGGGTGGAAATACGGATTCCCGCCACCTGCCCACCCCCCAAAAAAGGAGCCACCGCCGCCAGCAGTTGCTCCTGCAACTCTTCCGGCAGACCGCTGAAGCTGCCGCCATAGAAGGCGACCTGACTCTCACCGCGGCCGGCGCCCTTGGTGCCCAGATAGTTCAGGATGGTGGCCCCGATCTCCGCCGCGCTCGGTAAAACGCCGGCAGACCGGCCGGTGATAGCGGTCTGATCGCAGAAAACACAGCGTTGCGGACAGCCCAGATGGGGAATGAAAAAGGGGATAACCAAAGGGGGCAACATTATATTCTGCCGAAATCCTGAAAAACTCCGATCTCCAACCTTGCAGCGGGATACGTAATGCTCGACATACTTTATATACGCCTCCGCTTCTGGATACGGAACCTTTGCCAAGCCATTTCCAGCGACAAGAATGGTTTATGCGAATTTATCATCTTTCACCGGGAACCAGGCCCAATTCGGGCAGACATCGCAAGGCTTTGGCGGCGGCCTGTTGTTCGGCCTCCTTCTTGCTCAAAGCCCGTCCCTGCGCCAGGACCAGCCCCCGAAACCGGACCGAGACGGTGAAGGTCTTCTGGTGATCGGGGCCTTCGGCGCCGTCCAACTGGTAAGTTGGGGCCTCACTATAGCTTTCCTGCAGAATTTCCTGCAGCCTGCTCTTGGCGTCGGCCCCTTGCAGTTTGCGGCGCATCCCGTCAAGGCCGGGTTCAAAGTGACGATCTACGAAAGAAGCCACACTCTCGTAGCCGCCGTCCAGAAACAGGGCGCCCAGCACCGCCTCGTAGGTGCTGCAGAGAATCGACGGTTTCTCGCGCCCCCCGGAGGACTCTTCGCCCTTGCCCAGGCAGAGAAACTCGCCCAAACCTAATCGAGATGCCATTTCGGCCAGATAGCTCTCCTTGACCAGCAAAGCCCTGAGCCTGGTCATCTCCCCTTCGCGCATTTCGGGATAGCGCCGGAAGAGGGAGTGACCGATAACCAGGTCGAGGACGGCATCACCCAGGAATTCCAGGCGTTCGTTGTCGGCCGGAAGCTGACGTACCTGTTCAAACGAAAAGGAACGGTGCAAAAGGGACAGTTGCAGGAGTTGCCGATCGCGGAAACGATAGGCCAGTTTCTCCTCGAACCGGCCCAGCACCTCACCGTTGTTTTCGGTCAATTCCGCCAAGACATCCATGTGCTGATCTCCGACCGCCGGAGAACCCGGTCCGGCGGCCTTTTTTGTCGACATTTACTCTTGTCAAAAGCGCCAATCTATGTTTAGAATTGTGCCGCGTTTCAGCGAAGGGCGGCGTAGCCAAGTGGCTAAGGCAGAGGTCTGCAAAACCTTTATTCAGCGGTTCGACTCCGCTCGCCGCCTCCAGAAATTCCAAGGGCTGGTCATCCGACCAGCCCTTTTTTTCTGCCTATTTCAGGAACGGCAGCATCTCCTTGAAAGCAGGGGTTCCGGCCTGGTTCAGGAGTTCGTAGAGCACCATCTCGGTACTGGCCACCACTGCTCCCAGTTCCCGCATCCGGGCCAGGCCGATTTCATAATTCTTCAAAGTCCGCGAGGATACGGCGTCGGCGGGTACCACTACGCGGAAACCGTCCCGCAGGGCCCCCATCACTGTCTGGTAGATGCAGATATGGGTCTCGACCCCGCAGACGATCAGGGTATCCACCGCTGGTCGTAAGCGGCCGATCCGGGCCTGAACTTCCGGGTTGCCGAAGCAGCTGAAATGCATCTTGTCCAGAGGGTTCACCCCGTCCAGTTCGGCCTGCACCTCCGGAATCAGCCCGCCGATCCGGGCCGCGTACTGGGTGGTGGCCACCACCGGTATCCGCAGGACCCTGGCGCCCTTGAGCAGCAACACCGTGTTGCTGCTCACTTCCTCCCGGCCGCAGATCACCGGCATCAATCGCTCCTGGATATCAACCACCAGCAGAGCGCAACGCTCGGGAGTCAGAAAATCCGGCACCTTCATCGCAACCTCGTCTTTTTTCTATTAAGTTATTGAGACCGGGCAGCTGATCCCGGTAAATTGGCAACAGTAAAAAAATACCGGGAAGTCTTACCCGGGGCAACCATTATCAACCGTCGATCCGATGGCTGGCAGCTGGACGGGAGTATCATGCTGATCAAAGAAATGCTCCAAAACCTACCCGGCGAGGACCAGGTCGTGGCCCGGGGCTGGGTCCGGACCCGGCGTGATGCCAAGGACTTCTCCTTCCTCGAAATCAACGACGGCTCTTGCCTGAAAAACCTGCAGGTCATCGCCGGAAGCGACCTGGAGGGATACGAGGATATGGTCCTGAAGCTTACCACCGGTTGTTCTGTCTCGGTAACCGGCCGACTGGCCGCCTCACCTGCGGCCGGCCAAACCCTGGAACTCAAGGCCAGCCGGATCGAGGTCCTGGGCTGGTCACCGCCCGAGACCTATCCCCTGCAGAAAAAACGTCATTCTTTCGAGTTCCTGCGGGAGATCGCCCATCTGCGCCCGCGCACCAACAGCCTGGGGGCGATGCTGCGCATCCGCAGCAGCCTGTCCCTGGCCGTGCACCGGTTTTTCCAGGCGGAAGGATTCTTTCTGATCCATACTCCGGTCATCACCACCAGCGATTGCGAAGGGGCCGGGGAGATGTTCACGGTTACCTCCCTGCAGCCGGCCGAGCTGGCCGGCAAGGAGGAGCCCTTCGCCACTGACTTCTTCGGACAGCGAGCTGGGCTCACGGTCAGCGGCCAGTTGGAGGCCGAGGCGTTGGCCCTGGCCCTGGGCAGGGTCTATACCTTCGGGCCCACTTTCCGGGCCGAGAACTCCAACACCAGCCGCCACCTGGCCGAGTTCTGGATGATCGAGCCGGAAATAGCCTTCTGCGACCTGGCCGAGGACGCCGCTTTAGCAGAGCGGTTTCTGCGCTACCTGATCAAACAGGTGTTGCTGGAGTGCAGCGAAGACTTGGAACTGTTCGGTAAGTTCATCGATAAGACCTTGCCGGCGCGGCTGGCGGCGGTGGCTGACCAGCAATTCGGCCGGGTAACTTACACCGAGGCGGTGAAAATCCTGACCGAGGCCAAAACTGAGTTCATGTTTCCCGTGACCTGGGGCAGCGACCTGCAGTCGGAACACGAGCGTTACCTGGCCGAAGAAGTCTTCAGAAAACCGTTGATCGTCACCGACTACCCGGCCAGCCTTAAACCTTTCTACATGCGGGAAAACGAAGACGGCCGCACAGTGGCGGCCATGGATATCCTGCTGCCCGGCATCGGCGAGATCGTCGGGGGCAGTCAGCGCGAGGAACGCTACGAAGTTCTGGAGCGACGAATGAAGGCGGCCGGGCTCGATCTCGACACCTACAGCTGGTATCTGGACCTGCGTCGTTACGGCTCGGTGCCCCACGCCGGCTTCGGGGTGGGCTTCGAGCGCCTGGTCCAGTTCGTCACCGGCATGGCCAACATCCGTGAGGCCATCCCCTTCCCTCGGACCCCGGGACATGCGGAATTTTGAGTGAGTAGAGAAATCAGAGTGACATATTCAGAGGCAATTCGTAAATGCGCCCAGGCGCCCCGGATTTGCGTGATCGCAACCGGACGCTATAGCCCCAACCATGCGGGCGTTTGCGAGCGCGTGAAGCCGGGGAGCCTGGGCGCATTTACACCATCAGGTAGAAGCCCAGGGCCTTGTCATGGCTGCTGGCATCGAGGAATTCGCAGCCGATGTAATTCTGCTTAACCAGCCGGACCACCACCCGCTTCTCGATCAGCGAGTTCTGCCGATCATTGAGAGTGAAGCTGACCCGAAGCTCATCGCCGACCTTATTGCTGTTCATCCCGATTACCTGGGCGCCGATGCCGCCCCTGGAAACATTCAAGATCAACAATTTGCCCCGCATCCCTTCCTTGCTGACCCCGAAATAATCGCCGGTCAGCTTGGTTTCCTTGCGGTAATTCTTACGAAACTCCAGTTTAACGGTAAAGACGTTCCTGCAGTTGCATCTGACCTTGACTATGTGCTTATCACCTTTGAAATCCTGGACCTTTATGGTTCTTGTGACCTCGCAGGCCGGGCATTTCAAGGCCGCTATCCCGTTCTGGTTGACATAAACCTTATGAACATCGTCCTTGCTTTCTACCATAGCCGAACCTATTGCGGATTATATTCTGACAACCAACTTTTGGGACCCCCGAAACAACTCTCCTTATTACACTTTATGCCTAACCTTGCTATATTAATAATTATTTTTTCTATAAATTATTTTTTTATCATCCGGAAGCCGACTTGCCGCCATTAATCCGATCAAGCAAGGCGCCGAAGCCGGAGATCCTACCAGCCAGAAATTCCCGGTCGGCTCCCCCCGCAAGTTTCGGTCTCCAGCCCAGAATAAGACGGGCCGTTTCCCCGGCAATCCAACCGGTCAAGCCTTTGCAGAAGTGTTTCCGCTCACTTTTCCGATGGCGGTAATCGGCGATCAGTTCCCGGCAGCACACCGAGCCGGACCTCTCCCGGAAACGATCATGCATGTCGCTTACCAGCCGCCGAAAATCTTTTTTGCTTAAACCTTCCGGTCGCCCGGGTCCAAGGAAGAGCCCCAAAGCCATTACCGCCCCGGATAGAGCGCCGCAAACACAGCCGGAATTGCCGATGCCGCCACCAAAGCCACTGCCCAGACCTATACTCGCTTCCTCTGACAACCCTCCGCCGAAACCCCGGTTCAAGACAAGCAACACCGACTCGGAACAATTGAGGCCATGGTTTTGGAAAAGGTTTTCGGCCCTGAGCCCGACCTGGCGGACCAGTTCCTCCTGCGCCTCGGCGGCGGAATCCGAGGGCGGGTCAAGCTTCTGCCTGGATTTAAACAAAGTTAGCATCAAATCACCTTACTCTTCACGGAATCACTTCGTTGCCGGGTATTTTAAACGGCTGAGGAAGCTTCGCAACAACCACGGCGGAATAATCCTTAAACGTATACACCACCGGGGAAGAAACACCTCTGCAGCGTAGACTAACTGCAGTTACCGGAACGGCTGTCGATAGTTTTAAATTTTCAAACGCTTTTCAGTGCACGGTTGCCTTGCTGAAGACCAGCCCATCCTCGTCCCGGTCAACCACGATCCGGTCGCCTTCGGCGAAATCGCCTTCCAACAGCAGCATGGCCAACCGGTCCTGCAAATGCCTCTGTATGGCCCGCTTCAGGGGCCGGGCGCCGAAGGCAGGATCATAGCCGACCTCGATCAGGAAGTCACGAGCTCCCTCTTTGACTTCCAGCCCGAACTTGTGTTCGGCCAGCCTTTTTCCCAACAGCTCCAGCTGGATATCAATGATCCTGGCCAGTTCCTCCCGATTCAAGCTGTGGAAGATGATGGTCTCATCGATCCGGTTCAAAAACTCCGGCTTAAAGTGACCGCGCAGAATTTCGTCGACCCGCTGCTTCGCCTCCACCCGTCCGGCCTCGCCCAGTTCCATGATCATCTGGCTGCCCAGGTTCGAGGTCATGATCAGGATGGTGTTCTTGAAGTCCACAGTCCTGCCCTGTCCGTCGGTCAGCCGGCCGTCGTCCAGGATCTGCAGCAGGACGTTGAAGACGTCGGGGTGGGCCTTCTCGATCTCATCGAATAGCACCACCGAATAGGGGCGCCGCCGTACCGCCTCGGTCAGGTAACCGCCTTCGTCGTATCCCACATAGCCAGGGGGCGCCCCGATCAACCGGGCCACCGAATGCTTTTCCATGAACTCGCTCATGTCGATACGGATCATGGCCCGGTCGCTGTCGAATAGGAAGATGGCCAGGGTCCGGGCCAATTCGGTCTTGCCGACCCCGGTCGGCCCCAGGAAGATAAAGGAGCCCAGTGGGCGATTGGGGTCCTGGAGCCCGGCCCGCGAGCGCCTCACCGCGTTGGCCACCGCCCGGATTGCCTCTTCCTGACCGATCACTCGTTTGCCCAATTCGATCTCGGCGTGTAGCAGCTTTTCCTTCTCGCCGGTCAGCAGGTTCGAGACCGGGATGCCGGTCCACTTGGCGACCACGCTGGCGACATCCTCCTCGCCCACTTCCTCCTTGAGCATCTTGCGATCCTTCTGAATTTCGTTCAAGTGGTGGCTTTCAGCCTCGAGCTGGCGCTCCTTCTCCGGGATGCGGCCGTATTTCAGTTCCGCCGCCAGATTGTTGTTGCCCTGTCGGATGGCCTGCTGTTCCTCGATACGCAACTCGTCGATCTCCGCCTTGATCGCCCGAATCTTCTGAATGACGTCCTTTTCCAGCTGCCAATGTCCCTTCATAGAATTCAAGCTGTCATTGACCTCGGCCAACTCGCGCTCCACCTTGTCCAGCCGCTCGCGGGAGAGCTTGTCTTTCTCCTTCTTCAGAGCCGCCTTTTCGATCTCCAGCTTGATGCGCTGGCGGTCTACCTCGTCGATTTCCTGCGGCATCGAGTCGATCTCGATGCGCAGCCTGCTGGCCGCCTCGTCGATCAGGTCGATTGCCTTATCGGGCAAAAAGCGGTCGGTGATGTAACGGTTGGAAAGGGTGGCGGCGGCCACCGTGGCCGCATCCTGGATCCGTACCCCGTGATGCACCTCATACTTCTCCTTGATACCGCGCAGGATGGAAATGGTATCCTCCACCGAAGGCTCCTTGACCAGAATCTGTTGGAACCGGCGCTCCAGGGCCGGGTCCTTTTCGATATACTTGCGATATTCATTTAAGGTAGTGGCGCCTACGCAATGTAGTTCACCGCGGGCCAGGGCGGGTTTCAGCATATTGGAGGCATCCATGCTGCCTTCGGCGGCGCCGGCCCCGACCAGGGTATGAATCTCATCGATGAAGAGGATGATCTCCCCCTCACGCTTCTGGATCTCCTTCAGCACCGCCTTGAGCCGGTCCTCGAACTCGCCGCGGTACTTGGCCCCGGCCACCAGGGAGCCCATGTCCAGGGCGACTACCTGCTTGCCCCGCAAGGTTTCGGGGATATCCCCGTTGACGATACGCTGGGCCAATCCTTCAACGATGGCGGTCTTGCCGACGCCCGGTTCGCCGATCAGGACCGGATTGTTCTTGGTTCGCCGGGAAAGGACCTGAATGACCCGACGCACTTCGTCGTCCCGGCCGATCACCGGATCAAGCTTACCCTGCCGGGCCACATCAGTCAGGTTCCGGGCGTATTTCTCCAGGGCCTGGTACTTGTCTTCGGGATCCTGGTCGGTTACCCGCTGATTGCCGCGAATTTCGGCCAGGGCCTTCAGGAACGCCTGCTGATCGACCCGTTGGCGCCGGCAAAGCTCAGCAACCGGGCTGTCCTTGTCTTCCAGCATAGCCAGAAAGATATGCTCCAGGCTGACGTACTCATCGTGCATGGCAGCGGCCTGCCTGAATGACTTCTCCAGGAGTCGATGGGTCGTTGCGGCCAGCGCCACCTGGCCGAAGCCGCCGCCGCTGACCCGGGGCAATTTCTCGATCAGTTTCTCGGTATCGGCCAGCAGATCGGCCGGCGCCACCCCAATTTTCTGCAGGACCGGCACCACCACGCTGTCCGGCTCGCTGAGCAGCACCTTTAGGAGGTGCTCGGGCTGGATTTCCTGGTGCCCCAGTTCATAGGCCAGTCCCTGAGCAGCCTGGAGAGCGGCCTGTGATTTATGGGTAAATTTATCCATTTGCATAAGAAATCCTCATCTTCAATCGGTAATCGGCTTATTGTTTCAATGTGAAACCCAAGCCTGGCAAGGGAATCAGCTCCCTGCATCAGGATTCGGGGTCAGCCGAGAAGTTAAGTTTGCCCTTCCTTCCTGTCAAGCCAAGGACTTAGGCGAATAAGCCCCAACCTTCGATATGAATATTTTTCTTACAATTATATACCACTCTGTGGTATTTTGTGGTATCTCTACAATGAAACGCTAGCGAGAGAGAACGGTATTCAGCCAGGCAGGCTTGGAGTAATAGTGGACAGCATCGAATTTCTAAAAGCCCGAAAAGTTCTGGACAAAACCCAGAAGCAGGTCGCCGAGTTGCTGGGCATCTCCATCAAGGCTGTGCACAGTTACGAACAGGGCTGGCGCAAGATTCCCTCGCATGTGGAACGTCAGGTCTTCTTTCTCCTCTCCCGGACCAGGGCCAACGAAAAAAACATCAAACCCTGCTGGGTTGTGAAGAAATGCCCCCCACAACGGCGCAAGCATTGTCCGGCCTGGGAATTCCAGGCCGGCAAACTCTGCTGGTTCATCAACGGCACGATCTGCGAGTGCAAGTCCCAGAAAAACTGGCAGGAAAAAATGAAGCTCTGTCGCTCCTGCGAGGTGCTATCGGACTTGCTGTAGACCCCACTTTCCGATAAAACATCTAAGGGCGCCCACCGCCCTGACACCTCAGACTCAGCAGGAGATCACCATGGCCGCCGAAAAAACTTGGGCATTCAACACCAGGGTCATCCACGAAGGCATGACCCCGAACGAGTGGGAGGGCGCCACCATGCCGCCCATCAGTCAGACCGCCTCCCACCTGCACCAGACCGCGGAGAATCTCAGCCAG
>Ga0055477_10000565_pt1 | contig 10635 bp, 8 predicted proteins | sample Muzzi_PWA_D2_FD_57683 | JGI IMG/M metagenome (GOLD analysis project Ga0055477, IMG submission 57683) | Wetland microbial communities from San Francisco Bay, California, USA, that impact long-term carbon sequestration - Muzzi_PWA_D2 | ecosystem: Environmental > Aquatic > Marine > Wetlands ... | reverse complement strand
AGCGGAGCGATCGGCTTCAGGGAGCTGGGTTTCCAGCCGGAGAAGGTCTATGGGCTGAACCTGTTCCGGGAGTGGACGTACTAGTGCGGCGATACCGCAAGGAACCGTTCGGATCACCCCCCCGGGGCCGCGTGTAGGAGGCGACACCGTGCCGAGTCCGTGCCGACGTGCCGGCCCGTTCCCTGCAGAAACCCGGATCGTGGAGATGTCGATGCAGATGCTCAGGATCGCCGGTCTGATGACCGGCCTCACAATTCTCATGGTCGCGGCCGGTGCCTGGTTCGGAGGACAGAGCGGAGCCGTTCTCATGTTCTTGATCGCCGCCGCCATGAACCTTGGCTCGTACTGGTTCAGCGACCGCGCCGTGCTTCGAATGTACCGCGCCCGTATCGTAGACCGGGACGAGGCACCGGAGCTCTACGCCATGGTCGAGCGTCTCGCTCTGCGCGCCGGCCTTCCCATGCCGACGGTCGCGATCTCGCCCCAGCCCCAGCCGAACGCCTTCGCCACGGGTCGGAGTCCGGAGAAGGGGGTGGTCTGCTTCACCCAGGGCATCTTACAGGCGCTGTCGAAGAATGAGCTCGAGGGGGTCGCGGCTCACGAGTTGGCGCACATCAAGCACCGTCACATGCTCGTCTCCGCGATCGCGGCGACGATGGCGGGCGCCATCACGATGCTCGCCGTGGTCGCGCGGTGGGGCGCCATCTTCGCAGGCGGACGCGACGGCGACCGCAATCCCATCGCGCTCCTCGCCATGAGCCTGGTGGCCCCGCTTGCGGCGGCCGTCGTCCAGATGGCCATCAGCCGACAGAACGAGTTTCAGGCGGACCGGACCGGAGCCGAGATCGCGGGCACCCCGCTGGGATTGGCGAGTGCCTTGCGCCGAATGGACTCCTACGCGGACCGGATCGCGATGGACGTCAATCCCGCCGGTGCCTCGCTCGCCATCGTCAACCCGCTCAGAGGTCGGCGTGCCGCCGGGTTCGGGAAGCTCTTCCTGACCCACCCGCCCATCGAAGAGCGGATCGAGCGGCTGCGCGAGATTGGCGCGCCGTAGCCGACCCCCGAGGCCGTCCCGATCCCACCCAGAACCTCGCCTCCGACCCGGGTATAAGCCCTCCACCATGCCACGAGAGTCCGTCATCGTCCGCGGTGCCCGGGAGCACAACCTCCGGAACATCGATGTTACCCTTCCCCGAGAGGCCCTCGTCGTCATCACGGGGCTCTCAGGCTCGGGCAAGTCGTCACTGGCCTTCGATACGATCTACGCGGAAGGTCAGCGACGTTACGTCGAGTCGCTCTCGGCCTACGCCCGACAGTTCCTCGGGCTCATGGAAAAGCCCGATGTCGACGCCATCGAGGGGTTGTCCCCGGCGATCTCTATCGAGCAGAAGACCGTCTCGCGGAATCCTCGCTCGACGGTCGGGACCGTCACGGAGATCTACGACTACCTCCGGCTGCTCTGGGCACGCGTGGGGACCCCTCACTGCCCCGGATGCGGCCAGCCGGTGGTCCGCCAGTCCGCATCGCAGATCGTCGAGGGTCTCCTCGAGCTGGACGAAGGGGCCCGACTCGAGATCCTGGCTCCACTCGTACAGGGTCGGAAGGGAGAGTTCCGGGTCCTGTTCGAGAAGGCACGCCGAGACGGCTTCGTCCGGGTCCGGGTCGACGGCGAAACCTACGACCTCTCCCAGCCCCCTTCCCTCAATCGGTACGAGAACCACACCATCGCTGTCGTGGTGGATCGCCTGGAACTGAACGAAGGGGAGCGGGACCGTCTCGCCGACTCGGTCGAGACGGCCCTGCGGGAAGGGGAAGGTGTCGTCGAGGTTCTCGAGCACCCTCCCCGTTCCGAGCCCGTGGTGCACGTGTTCAGCGAGCGATACGCTTGCACCGGGTGTGGGACGAACCTCCCGGATCTCGAACCGAGGCAGTTTTCCTTCAACTCCCCGTTCGGAGCGTGCCCCGAGTGCGATGGACTCGGCACGCGAAAGGAAGTCAATCCGGCCCTCGTGGTGGGGGACTCCACCCTCTCCGTCGTGGAGGGCGCCGTTCTTCCGTGGGGCCGGCCCGGCGGACATCTTCACCGCTCGGTGCTACCGGGGTTGGCGGAGGCGTACGAGTTCGACCTGTCTCGACCGTGGGGAGAGCTCGGCGACGAGGTCCGGCAGGCGATCCTGTTCGGATCAGGACGCATGAAGATCCGGTTCCCGTACGCGCGCGGCGGGACGAAGGGGTACTACGAGGACAACTGGGAGGGGGTCGTTCCCAACGTCGAGCGGCGTTACAGGGAGACGGGGTCGGAGGCCGTCAGAGGACAGCTGGAGGAGTACATGTCCACCCTCCCATGCGGGGCGTGTGGTGGCTCTCGACTCCAGCCGGCGTCTCGTGCGGTCACGGTCGGCGGACGTTCCCTCGGGGACGTGGTGGACCGTTCGATCGACGACGTGCTGATCTTCACGGAACAGCTCGAGGTCGGTGGCCGCCGGGGTCTCCCGTCCGCGATCGCCGAGCCCATTCTCAAGGAGGTGACCGAGAGACTCGGGTTCCTGACGCGGGTCGGTCTCGGCTACCTGACCCTCGGGCGGTCGGCTGGAACCCTCGCTGGGGGAGAGGCGCAGCGCATTCGCCTCGCCACCCAGATCGGAAGCCGTCTCGTGGGCGTGCTCTACATCCTCGACGAGCCTTCGGTTGGACTCCATCAGCGCGACAACGAACGGCTCCTTCAAACGCTGGAGACGCTGCGAGACCTCGGGAACACCGTGATTGTGGTCGAACACGACGAGGACACGATCCGGGCCGCCGACTACATCGTGGACCTCGGTCCGGGTGCGGGACGGCATGGGGGTGAGGTCGTGGTGCAGGGGACACTCGAAGACGTGATTGCCGAGCCTCGGTCTCTCACGGGTGCCTACCTCCGTGGGGAGATGGAGATCCCGCTCCCCTCCGAGCGGCGGAAGGTGAACCCTTCGAACGTCCTGACGGTGCGCGGGGCCCATGGCCACAACCTCAAGGATGTCTCGGTCTCGATTCCCCTCGGGACGTTCACGTGCGTCACCGGGGTGAGCGGTTCGGGAAAGTCGACCCTGATCAACGAGACGCTCTACCGGGCTCTCGCGCGGCACTTCTACCGGAGCAAGGATGCTCCGGAGCCCTATGAAGGACTCGAGGGTCTGGAGCTGATCGACAAGGTGATCGATGTGGACCAGTCGCCTATCGGAAGGACCCCCCGCTCCAATCCCGCGACGTACACGGGCCTCTTCACTCCGATCCGCGACCTCTTCGCCGACCTCCCCGAAAGCCAGATGAGGGGGTACAAACCCGGACGGTTCTCGTTCAACGTGAAGGGCGGGCGGTGTGAGGCGTGCTCGGGGGATGGACTGGTGAAGATCGAGATGCACTTCCTCCCCGACGTCTACGTCCCCTGTGACGTATGCCTTGGGAAGCGCTACAACCGCGAGACGCTCGATGTGTACTTCAAGGGGAAGAACATCGCGGAGGTGCTGGATCTGTCCGTCGAGGACGCGCTCGAGTTCTTCGACGCCGTGCCGCGCATCCGTGGGAAGCTTCAGACCCTGTTCGACGTTGGTCTGGGCTACATCCATCTGGGTCAGTCGGCAACGACGCTGTCGGGTGGGGAGGCGCAGCGCGTGAAGCTCGCGACGGAGCTGTCGAAGAAGGGCACGGGAAGCACGCTCTACATCCTGGACGAGCCGACGACGGGCCTTCATTCGGAGGATGTGCGCGTGCTCCTGGAGGTGCTCCATCGCCTCGTCGCGCTGGGGAACACCGTCGTGGTCATCGAGCACAACCTGCACGTGGTGAAGACCGCCGATTGGATCATCGATCTCGGTCCGGAGGGGGGAGGCTCGGGCGGACGGGTCGTCGTGGAGGGGCCTCCGGAACGCGTGGCGGACGACCCGGCGTCCCACACCGGACGCTACCTGGCCGAGGTATTGGGGGGAACGCGGGTGGCATAGAGCCTCGCGCCCAGCAACGGCTCTGAGTACCTTTCAGACGCACGGGAAACCGTCCTCGTCGGGGGTGCGTACGGATGGGTGAAGCCTTCCGCCGCAGACCCCTCCACGGAGACCTGACACCATGGTGACCATCGAAGACGTCGAGAGCTTCCTGATCCGAATGGGTCTGGAGTACGACGAGTTGGACGAGGGCATGTACCTGGTCAGCAACAAGAACGGCGGCGCACCGGTTGTCGTCCACTATTCGGCGCCGTTGCTCATCCTCCGTTCGAAGGTCATGGATCTTCCGCCGGGAGGGGAGGAGAACGCGCACCTCTTCCGCACGCTCCTTCGGCTCAATGCCACGGACGTCGTCCATGGCTCCTACGGGCTCGAGGAGGGGGAGTTGATCCTGAGCGACACGCTCGAGCTGGAGACGCTGGACTTCCACGAGCTCCAGGCCTCCGTGGAGAGCATCCAGCTCGCACTTTCCGGACACATCCAGGAAATCCGCTCCCTCGCGGGCGTCGGAGCCGGGGGGGCGTCGGCCCCCGCAGAGGGGCAGGTGGGAGCCTGATCCATGGGCATCTTCGACAAGCTTTCCCGACTCATCAAGTCGAACATCAACGACCTGATCTTCCGGGCCGAGAACCCGGAGAAGATGCTGAACCAGGTCATCCTCGACATGAGGGACCAGCTCGCCAAGGCGAAGCGTGAGGTAGCCGCCGCCATCGCGGACGAGCGAAAGCTCAAGAGCCAGCTCGACGAGGAGGCCAAGCAGACCCGCGACTGGGAGCAGAGGGCGATGCTCGCGGTGCGAGAGGGTCGCGACGACCTGGCCAAACAGGCGCTGGTCCGGCACCAAGAGCACGCGGAGCGCACGACCACGGTCGACCAGACGTGGCGGGCGCAGGCTCAGGAGACCGAGAAGCTCAAGAGCTCCTTGCGCCAGCTCAACGACAAGATCGATGAGGCCAAGCGCAAGCGGAATCTCCTGATCGCGAAACAGAAGCGCGCCCAGGCCCAACGGCGGATCCACGAAACGATGTCCGGTCTTTCGGACGCGTCGGCGTTCGAGGCGTTCAATCGGATGGCCGAAAAGATCGAGGAAACGGAGCGCCGCTCCATTGCCGCGGCCGAGGTGGACGAAGCTCTCGAGACTCCGAGTCTCGAACAGGAGTTCGTGCGGTTGGAAGCCGGAACCGATGGAGAGGGCGTGGAGGACCGGCTGTTGGCGCTGAAGCGGGAGATGGGGCTCCTCGCCGCCGGTGAAGCGGAGGAGCCGAAACAGCTCGGTTCCGGGGAGGAGGACGACGCCGATTCGGAGTCTGCGGCGACCGAGACGGACGCGGACGGCCCGATCAGGGACGCAGACGTGGAGTTCGAGGGCGAGGAGGACTCCGGGAGTGGCGGTGCGGTTGCCGAAACGGAGCTCCTCGCGGAGTTTGAACGACTGGAGCGCACAGACTAGCCCGACCGGGCTTTCCGGGCTTTTCCCCTATGGCAGCTCATGGGCACAGTCTATCTGAACGGCGAGTTTCTTCCCCGGTCCGAGGCCCGCGTCTCGGTGGACGACCGGGGCTTCCTTTTCGCCGACAGCGTCTACGAGGTGAGCGCGGCCTACCGTGGCCGGCTCTTCCGTCTCGATCGACACCTGACGCGGCTGGCGAGGTCGCTCAAGGAGCTCAGGATCGATTTCGACACCCGGGCGCTGGTCCCCGTCCACGAACGGCTTTTGGTCGACAACGGGCTGGCCGATGCACCCGTGGCCTATGTGTACGCGCAGGTGACCCGCGGCGCAGCTCCCCGTAGCCATGCCTTCCCAACAGAGACCATTCCGCCGACCGTCTACGCCTATGCTGCCCCCTTCGATCGTCCGACGTTGGACCGCTGGGGAGAGGGGTTCAGTGCCGTCACCGTTCCGGATCGCAGGTGGGCGCGGGTGGATGTGAAGACCACGGCGCTCTTGCCGAACTGCATCGCCCTTCAGGCGGCGGTCGAGGCGGGGGCGAAGGACGCGATTCTGGTCAGGGACGGGATCGCCCTGGAAGGTGCGCACAACAACTTCTGGGCGGTGATCGATGGGACCGTGGTGACGCACCCGGTCACGAACGTGATCCTCCCGGGCATCGCGAGGGAGTACGTGCTGGAGCTCTGCTCCAACCTGGGCCTTCCACTGGAGCTCCGCCCGACCATGGTGGAGGAGTTGGCTGTGGCCGAGGAGGTCTTCATGACCGGTACCACGACCGAGGTACGTCCTCTCGTGCAGATCGATGGTCGGCCTGTCGGAGACGGGAAGGTGGGACCGATCGCCCGCCGCCTCTACATGGCCTTCCTGGACGGCGTCGGCGCTTGACCTGGTGTCGGGGCAAGGGCGCCGCGGTCGGCGCCCTTGCCCTCGCGTCGACGACGGGCTGCCTCCCACCCGTGGCTCCCAGCTCATTCGTGAAGGACACCGAGGAAGTGGCGTGCTGTGGGCGAGCCGACTCTCCCGTCGAGTTGACCTATCTCGGCGTTGCGGGATGGATCCTGCGCCATGGCGACGACGCCATCCTCACGGCTCCGCTCTTCTCGAACCCGTCTCTCTTCGACGTCGGCCTGACGCCGATCTCGGCCGATCCCGACCGCATCGAGGCTCACCTTCCCGACGTCGCGGACGTGTCGGCCATCCTGGTGGGTCATGGGCACTACGACCACCTCATGGACGTTCCGTACATCGCCCGGAACCGGGCGGAGCAGGCGATCATCTACGGAAACGCCACCTCCGCGTATCAGCTGGCTCCCTTCGGGCTCGCGGACCGCTTCCGGGTCGTGACTGAGATGGCGGGGTCCGTCGAGACCGTAGGGCGGTGGATCGAGGTGAGTCACGGCGTTCGGGTGATGCCCCTCATGTCGGACCACGCTCCGCACCTGGCGGGTGTCACCTTGTACTCCGGGGTGCGGACCCGCGCCATGACCCACGAGCCACGGTCGGCCAATCAGTGGCTGGACGGAGAGACGCTGGCGTTCCTGATCGACTTCCTGAATGAGGACGGCTCGGTGGGCCTCCGGGTCTACTACCAGGACGCGGTTCCCGCGCCACCCTTCGGCATGGCTCCGCCGTTGGACGACGGGGTGGGGGTGGATGTCGCGATTCTGGTGCCGGCCACCTACGCCGAGGTGTCGTGGCACCCCGAGGCTCTCCTCGAAAACCTCCGTCCCCGGTACGTCCTCCTCTGTCACTGGGAGGATTTCTTCGAGCCCCCGAGTCGTGATCCCGAGCCCGTTCCGTTCACGCTCTTGCCGGACTTCGTGGCCCGGCTCGAGCGTTCGTTGCCCGAGGGAACGGGATGGGCCCTACCTGTCGCGGGCGCTCGCTTTCTCTTCCGGTGAAGAGAGATTCGTTGCCCCCGGACCGCCTCCGGCGGTGAAGGCGGGGCTTCAGGGATAGAGGAGGTAGGCCTCCCGAAGGGCTCGAAACGCTTCCGCCTCGGCGTTCCACGGACCCACGATCTCTTCGAGGCTTCGGCCCGCCTCCACGGCGAGGCGAAGACGATCCGTTCCCGCGAGCCGGTCAAAATGGTCGGCCCGCCACGCCCAGCGGTCCTCGCTCATCCGGCGTGTCTCGAGGAGCGCGGCGACGGCGGCGACGGTCGGGTCGTACACGTCGGGGTCGGTGGCGACGAACCGAACGCCGTGGACCTCCTCACCGTCGAACTTGCCGTCGCCCGGGGCCCGGGGGGTGAACACGACGGGTTCGAACCGGACACCGGGTAGACCTCTCGCCTCGAGACGGTTTGCCAGGGTCGGTCCGTCCAGCCAGGGTGCGCCGACCCATTGGAACGCCGCGTCCGTTCCGCGGCCCACGGAGAGGTTCGTCCCCTCGAAGAGGCACGTTCCGGGGTAGTGAAGGGCACTCGCGACGTCGGGGATGTTGGGGGAAGGCGGCACCCAGGGGAGGCCCGTATCCGGGAACGACATCGAACGCGTCCACCCGTCCACCGGTACGACCACGAGCGAGGCGTCAACGCCGAACTCGCCCACGTAGAGGCGAGCGAGCTCACCGACCGTCATGCCGTGGCGCATGGGAACGGCGTACATTCCTACGAAGGAGGCGTAGGCGGGATCGAGCACGTTCCCCTGGACCCGGACCCCACCGATCGGGTTCGGTCGATCCAGGACGATGAAGGGGATCCCCCGCCGCCCCGCGTCTTCCATGGCCAGCGCCATCGTGTAAACATATGTATAATATCGGGCACCCACGTCCTGGACGTCGAAGAGGAGCGCGTCGATTCCGTCGAGGCTTTCGGATGGCGGCCTTTGCGTGTCGGAGTAGAGCGAATAGACGGGGAGCCCCGTGACGGGATCCCTACCGCTCTCCACGTGCACTCCTGCCTCCGCGTCGCCCCGGAGCCCATGTTCCGGCGCGAAGAGCGCGACGAGTTGAACGTCCGAGCGCGCGTGGAGCGCGTCGATGAGCGTCCGGGACGCCAGGCCCGGCTCGTCGGGGGGGATCAAGCCGGTGTGGTTGGTGATGAGCCCGACCCGGAGGTTCCGGACGAGATGGAAGGAGTCTGCCAACAGAACCGAGGCACCGGGCAGGACCACAGGCCCGGGCAACTGCGCTGCATCCGCCGGCCCTTCCGACGATTCGGCGGGGCCGCAGCTGCCGCAGGCGAGGGCCAGCACGACGAGAACTCGTCCCGAGAGCCTGGAGGCGATCATGAAGGGTGAACATCGGCCGGTGCACGGCGACCGTCAACGGTCCTCATGAGTTCGACCCGCCACCTCCCGCCGACGGTTTCCAGGCTCTGTCGGGCGACCATCACCCTCATCTTTCTCGGGGGGTGTGCGCCGAGGAGTGCTCCGGTCCCGCCCCGTACCGCTTCGGTCGAGCCTCCGCCGGCCGCGGACACCGCGGGTGCGGTGACCGACGACGCGACTCCAACCGTCGGAGAGCCCATCTCCGGGGACTCCGCCGACCCGAAGCTCCGTCCCCTGCCCGAATCGCTGCTCTCCCAGATGAGCCTGAGAGAGAAGGCGGGCCAGATGATCATGCCCATCGTCCTGGGCGACTACACGCCCGAGGGCTCGGCGAGCTTCGATAGGATCGTGCGTCTGGTCACCGAGGACGAGGTCGGTGGCCTCATCGTGAGCGTGGGTTCGCCGATCGAGGTGGCGGCCAAGCTCAACGAGCTTCAACGGCGAGCCCGGATCCCCCTTCTGGTCGCGGCGGACCTGGAGACCGGTGCGGGTTTTCGCCTGCGCGGGGCCGTCCACGTGCCGACCAACATCGATCTGGGAGGGGCCACGGACTTTCCGTCCCTGATGGCCGTGGGTGCTACGGGTGATCCCGATCTCGCCCACGAAATGGGCCGGGTCACCGCGCTGGAGGCGAGAGCGGTGGGGATCCACGTTCCCTTCGCGCCGGTCCTGGACGTCAATTCCAATCCGGACAACCCGATCATCAACACCCGTTCGTTCGGTGAGGACCCCTCGACCGTGGCCCTCCTGGGCTCGGCGTTCGTCAGGGGGATCGAGGAGAACGGGGCGATCGCGACCGGGAAGCACTTCCCCGGGCATGGGGACACCGATACGGACTCGCACCTCGGGCTCCCGATCATCCGGGCGACCCGGGCTCGACTCGACTCCGTCGAGCTCAAGCCCTTCAAGGCGGCCGTCGACTCGGGGATGAGCGGGATCATGACGGCTCATATCGCAGTTCCGGCGGTCAACGGTGGAAATGAGGATCCGTCCACCCTCTCCCGTTCGGTCCTGACCGGTCTCCTGCGCGGAGAGATGGGATTCCGGGGGCTCATCTTCACGGACGCCATGGACATGGGAGCTATCGATCGCGGATTCGGGCGCGAGGAGGCTACCATCCGTGCGGTGGAGGCCGGGGCCGACGTGATCCTGATGCCGCCCTCACCGGCGACCGCGATCGACGCCATCGTGCGGGCGGTGGAGGAGGGGCGCATCCCGGAGGAGAGAATCGACTCGTCGGTCATGCGGCTCCTCCGCGCGAAGGAGCGCGTAGGACTCTTCGCGGACCCGACGGTTCCGATCCATGAGATCCCGCGGGTGGTCGGCATTCCCGCTCACCTCGCCGCGGCCGATGAGATCGCGCGCCGGTCGATCACGCTGCTCCGCAATGGCGGCGACCTCCTCCCACTGCTCGGCACGAGGACGGCGCGTGTCCTCTCGGTGACCTACAGGCGGACGAACGATCTTCTCGCTGGGCGGACCTTCGACCTACGGCTCCGCTCCGTGTATCCGCGCATCACCACGGAGGTCGTGGGACGGGACACGAGCGCTCCGGTCTACGACGGTTTGCTCCGTCAGGCGCAGAGGAGCCAGCTCGTGATCGTCTCCCTCTACGTCACGGCGGTCTCCTACTCGGGGAGCGTGGCTCTCCCCGACGAGGCCCTCGTGTTCATCCAGGAGTTGGCGCGTCGGGGGATTCCGCACGTGGTGGTGTCGTTCGGAAATCCCTACCTGCTCGCCGATTTTCCGGATGCGCGCGCCTACATGCTCGCGTGGAGCGGATCCCAGGCGAGCCAGCGGGCGGCGGCTGGGGCCCTGTTCGGCGACTTCGACATCACGGGGCGAACCCCCACGCGACTTCCGCCGTTCTTCGAGATCGGCGACGGGATCCAGCTCCGCCGGAAGGGTGCGGGTGGGGGCTGACGGCCCGGTC
>Ga0055477_10000563_pt1 | contig 10637 bp, 10 predicted proteins | sample Muzzi_PWA_D2_FD_57683 | JGI IMG/M metagenome (GOLD analysis project Ga0055477, IMG submission 57683) | Wetland microbial communities from San Francisco Bay, California, USA, that impact long-term carbon sequestration - Muzzi_PWA_D2 | ecosystem: Environmental > Aquatic > Marine > Wetlands ... | reverse complement strand
TTCGCGTTTCATTCTCAAGGCAATAAGAAAGACTGCAGCCTGTACGGGGTGTATTTTCCCTTCGAGAATTAATTGCATGCCAGACCTGGCGTCTTCAAGACTCAGGTCCTTGCTCATTTCAGGTCCGGTTGCGATACGCTGGAGATATGAACGCATCAAGGCATCCGAATCATGCGAATCCTGTGCAGACATTTACATTTCCACAGGGACAGATTTTGGTTTATAAAACCACATCTGGTAAAGGCTGATGAAGACTTGAGCCATAATTGAAATACCCATCAGTGCCCCCGCTATCACCACAAGATAGGCAAAATTTGGGGATATTTTGGTCAGATACCAGGAGAATATATCCACAAGAACCGTTATGAACGGGATGGCAACAGTAATACGTTTGACAAGTATCGGCATCTCGCACAGGATAAAAACCCGGCCGAGAAAGAACATCAGAAATGCGATGCCAAACAGATGAATATGCGATACACGTACCAGGCTTTGTATGGACATCCCGGTATCAGTGTCTGTCAATTTGACCACATTTTCATAGCTGGTAAGCGGAACAGATCTCATCATGCCGGACTCGGAATGGCACTTGATACAAATTTCATTGATGATCGGTGCAACGGACTTTTCGAAGACATCCCGCTTGCTACCCTTATCGATCCATTCAAGTATTGTATTCCTTTGCTGATCATTATTAAGGAAGCCACTCATCGGGCCGCTGACAGCCGCGCCGAGACGGGTTTGCTGGTGAGTACCGTAATATGCAATACGAATATCGTCCACGGACAGGCCGGGTTTCTTGTCGTGGTACTGATGGGTAAATATCAGGTGTGCCATAGCGAATAAATATCCAAGACCGATGGTTATCAGGAACATGGTATCCAGGATTTTTTCACTTAGGGAGGCATCGGAGAATCTTCGATAATGAGGCATGGTTATATCCTGTTGCTGGGTTGAGTTGCGATCAATTTTAGGTCATTAAAACCGAATAATTATATACTGTATTGCCAGATATCCGGATTTATTCAGACACGGTCAAGGTGAATTCAGATGATAATACGAAAGAAATAATCAGTGATAATCATATGAAACGGTTATTTTATTGTACAACCACCATAAATGATACCTTCATGTACGTTGACCTCGCGGGCGGGAATTTAGTCGATGGATAACAGCAGTTACGAAGCACTCGAGAAACGCGTCGGCCGGTTACATTTAAAATTACGGCTTGGCGTCGAGAATGACCGGGAAGCCAAGGTGTTTGGCCAGGGCATCAATTTTTTTCACCCGGAAAACTGGTATTCCATGCATTCAGCCATAAGGAATACATTAAAATTATTACAGCTTCATGGCAGGGGTAAAAGGAATGCACTAGCAATACAGACCAACCATAACCATGTCGATATCGGTAACCTTCCGGCTGAATTCGAAGGATTCAAATTACTGCACATCACGGATTTGCATATCGATGTCAACCCAGAGATGCCCGATGCGCTTATCGCTAGAATCCGAGATATCGAGTATGACATCTGTGTGATGACCGGTGATTTCAGGGCAAAAACAACGGGCGCATATGACTCGACACTTGCGGGGATGGAGCGTGTTTGCACCTATATCAATAAACCCATCTATGGTGTGTTGGGGAACCACGATACTATTCGCATGGTGCCCGGTTTGGAGGCGTTGGGGATTCGTGTATTACTTAATGAATCGGTTATGATAGAACGATCGGGATCTGTCATCTATCTGGCAGGTGTGGATGATCCGCATTACTATCTTGCCGATAACATGGAAAAGGCGACCTACGAGATACCCTACGAATCGGTGTCAATACTCTTGTCACATTCTCCTGAATTATACCAACATGCGGCGCACGCCGAGTTTGATCTGATGCTGTGCGGCCATACACATGGCGGCCAAATCTGCCTTCCGGGCGGCATCCCGTTGTTAACCAATGCCCGTTGTCCGAGAGAATATTGTCGCAAATCGTGGAAATACCACAACCTGGCAGGCTATACCTCTTTTGGTTCCGGTGTCTCCATTGTCGATGTCCGGCTCAATTGTCCGCCTGAGATCACCATCCATCATTTACACCGGAGAGGTCAATAAACCGGATTCCAGAATATGAGATACAAATCTCAATAGGGACTTGTTTTCATATAAAACCTGATGAACAGGTGTGAAAGGATAAGTTCGAGAACGAAAAACTCGCTCATGATTATCAACATCTCATTCCAGCTAATATCAAAATAGGATCTGACCGCCAACAAAGGCAGCAAGGATTCGGGTATCTGGTCCAGGCCGAGCGCCATTTTGCTGGAGGGAATACCAAGCCTGCGTTTGATAAAACTGGAGGCCAGGTCGCCCAGCATGGCAAGGAGCGCGACTATTGCACCTGTTGTGGCGGATATCCCGATAACCAGTGCCATCAATGTCGTCATTAAAATGGATGACAATACACCGCGAATCGTTTTCGTATGACCTAAAACAGGGCGGCCGTCGATAAAAGAGTGTTTGCCGTCAAGCGGATAATCAAGATAATCCCGCAAGGTTATCTTCATGACAACCGGGGTACCATTTGCGATGAGAAGCAGTAGCAGTATGTGTAGTGTTTCGGTCATCACCATGATCAGGGAAGTCTGTCAATAAATCAGCTTAGCAGAGAATCTTGGGCAGAGTATATTGGCGGAAGACACCGCTTACGGGAGTAATAATTGATGCAATATCTATTAAATACAATCAGATATGCTATTTTGTTAAGATTAAAGTTGAATTTAAGGCGACATATGTTATACAAATGACAGGGTAAGAACCTGAAAAAAAACTGCTAGAAACATTATTTAAAATCAGCATCTTTCATAATATTAAGCGGTAAACCAAAGAGAAATCTACTCGCGGATTCTTGGCATTATGGTATTGTATATCGCTTGTTATGGTTCATGGGTTTGCTAGAACATTCAAATGGGGCTGGGAGCGCCGGAAAAATACTGCTGTATATTTCGATGCCAAATCAATTTAAAAGGAGATAATAATGTCAGATGGTAATGAAATCCTCGTCGTCGCATCTAAACTTAAGAATTACATCCGTGCCAAATCCGGAATGAACACGTCTGCAAGCGTGCTTGGGGTGCTTTCGGAAAAGGTACGTCTTTTGTGTGACCAGGCAATTGAAAATGCGCGTGCCGATGGCCGCAAGACAGTGAAAGATAGAGATTTCTAGGCTGATAAATCGCCTATAAGGTCATTAAGGAAGCCCTGATCCACCTTGATGTCATCAGGGTTTAACTGGCAGAAGCAGGATATACGCGGTCAGGTTGTCTCAAGCAACTGAATCAGGGCCTCTGAATTTTTACCGGATTTGAGGCCCGTATATCCTTAAATCAAATCACTTTATTAGCTACACCACCGCGCCTGACATCACCGGCACCGTCAAAATGTTCCGCTTTGCGCATCACCGCGTGTGTTCCCCCGAAAAATAAATTACGTTTCTGCCATATCTTGTGTTCAGGGTAATGTTCGATAAGCCTGTTTATTTCAGTATGCTGGAAACCACCCTCGATGCTGAGAAGCCCCCTTTCATAATGAATACGGGGAGAATTAACGGCATCCTCCAGTGACATACCATAGTCAATCAGGTTAATGATGACCTGCAGGATTGCAGTCCTGATCCTGTTGGAGCCTCCTGAGCCCAGCGCAATCGAACTGCCATCAGGTGTGAATAAAAGAGTAGGGGACATCATGGAGGTCATACGCTGATCAGGCGGCCAGCCATGAAAACCGTCGGTATTCAGGTCTTCTTCTCCCAGCATATTGTTAAGCATGATCCCTGTATCGGGTATCAGATGGCCGCAACCCTCGCCATTACTCATGGACATACTGGCGATATTGCCCATTTTGTCCATGATACTCACGTGTGTCGTGCCGCGCAGGCTTTGGGCGCGGTCAAGGATATGTCGTTGGTACTTCCGCAAATAAACCGGATCGAGTAATTGACTGCCATAAGAAGTACTGGAATTTGCAAGCTCGGCATCGACCCGTGCCTTGTTGGTAAGTTCCATCACGCCTGCTAAAAGATCAAGATGCGCCAGTGAACCGAAGCCATATTTTGCCAGCCGTTGCTCATCCAGTAATTTCAATGCAAACGCAATGAGTATGCCGCCCGAGGAAGGAGGGGGATTGGTCAATACCATCGAGTCCTGATATGACAATTTCAGAGGCGTTCGTTTAATGACCTTGTAATTCTCAAGGTCCTGACGTTTTAAATGACCACCCCCGGCGCTACAGAGTTCGGTAATACGCTGTGCAATCTCTCCGATATAAAAAAGTGACTCACCTTCATACGTCAATGCCTCAAGTGTGTCGGCAAATTGCAGTTGCCTGATTACGTCACCTTCACTGATTTGAAGTTTGTTTTTTGTCTGGCCGGCGAATACGCTGCGTGCATCTTCGGTTGCCGAATAGATGGCCTCGACAATCTCAAAGATATAGGCATGGAATGAATTGATCCTGACACCCAGTCGCGCCATTTCCAATGCAGGTTCAGCTAGACGCTTCATCGGCATCGAACATAAGTCGCGATGTATTTCAAATAATCCTTTAATACTTCCCGGTGTGGCAACGGCACCTAAACCGATATGAAATTCCTGTTGGGCCGTACCGAAATTTGCAGAGATTGGATAAAAGTCTAGGTCAGTGACAGCCGTTTTTTGTTTGGGTGTCTGGACGAAGAAGTCATAGATAATATCTTTGTTATCTTTGCTATGGGCCAATAAAAAACCGCCACCGGCAAGTGAGGCCAGCACGGGTTCGGCCACACAGGCTGCAAAATGTGCCGCAACAATTGCATCAAAGGCATTACCGCCTTCGTGCAGAATAATTTCAGCAGCCCTGGCAGTTTCAGGGTGCCCGGCCGAGATAATGCCTTTGTATTTCATTATTAACGAAAAATGTCTGATGAGATTTCTATTTTATTTGTAATTACAACAACATAGCAATCCCCTGGTGTTAAAGAGTTGATTTAAAACAACCGATAAATAAAACATGAGTAAAATCAAACACAATACCAGCACCTCGAGAACAAATAAGAACAAGAGATCTTATCCTCGATTTTCACACATAGACGGCACCCATTCTTTTCGAGATGTCGTGCCCAATGGCTATGTCGATTATCCGGTAAGGACGCGTCACGGCGGCAGGGTATTTTATTTTAATTTTGAGCTGGCCAGGGAAATGGGATTGATAGCAAGGGATCATCCGATGATTCTGACCAGGGAACTCTCAAAGGCTATCCTTGATACATTCAGTCTTGAGATTATCAACGAATACGATGTCAGTCATAAAACTCCTGTGCCGAAAAAGGATATTCGTCCCAAAAAATATATGGCGACACGCTATTTGCAGTTACAACATCCGGGCAAGATGGGATATACATCAGGCGATGGCCGGAGTATCTGGAACGGGCAATTCAAGGGAAGCGATGCCGTCTGGGATATATCGAGTTGCGGGACAGGCGTAACATGCCTGAGCCCTGCAACGGCGATCGAAAAGAAATTCTTCAAGACCGGGGACAAAAATGCCTCATACGGATCGGGACGATCGGAATTGTGGGATGGTGTCTGCGCCGCATTAATGAGTGACATTTTGCATCACAACAATATCCTGACTGAAAGGACATTGGCTGTAATCGCGTTTGACGATAATACATCAATAAATGTGCGTACATCAAAAAATCTTTTGCGGCCGGCACATTTCTTTTATCACATGAAACAGGGCAATTATGAAGGGTTGAAGGGGGCGATCGACTACTATATCAAGCGACAGGTAGAAAACAGGAGCTGGGTTAAAATTTCGGATCCAAAGAAAAAATACCGGGATATGCTACGGCGTGTTGCAATTGCTTTTGCCAGGGCTGCGGCCCGCTTTGAGAGCGAATATATATTCTGCTGGCTGGACTGGGACGGCGATAATATCCTTACCGATGCAGCCATCATTGATTATGGGTCGGTCAGACAGTTCGGCCTTTACCATCATGAATATCGTTATGACGATGTGGAAAGGATGTCAACAACCATTACGGAACAAAAAAACCAGGCAAAATATATTGTGCAGACATTTGCCCAGATAGCAGATTTCCTTATTACAGGCAAAAAGAAAAACATAAGAGCATTCAGTAAACACAGAATATTAAAAGTGTTCGATGAAGTATTCGAAAAAACAAAGAATGAAGAAGTACTGAACAAGATAGGCTTTGATATGGTACTGCAAAAGAAACTAATGAATGATAATAGCGCATTGGTTGAGGTCAGGAACTTCAGAAAGCATTATTCTTATTTTGAAAAAGCAAAATCCGCGCAGGGTCGCTATGAAGTTGTCGACGGCATAACATGGGATGCAATCTTTTGTATTCGAGATATCATGAGAGAGTTACCACGGTACTATTTGAAGGAAAATGAATACATGAGTCCCCAGGAATTTGTCGACATCCTGAAGTCGGACTATGCTACGGACGATGATCTTTTATTAAGCAAGAACAGAAAAACCAGGGTCCGTCAATTTCAGCAGGCATACTGGAAGCTTGTTCACAGGGCGGCCACTGTTTCAGGTAAATCGGTGAGTAAAATCCTGAAAGAAATCGCGGATCGATCAGCATTGATTAATCGTTATGACCGGGTCACGGGAGATTCAATTATTCATGTAGCAAGGCAGATTATGAACAGCCGGAAACATATGAAATCCGACGAATTACATCAAATAGTTAATAAATTTATCGAGCAACAGATCCTGTGCCCGGATTATTTTCAGCGCGCAAGACTGCCCAGAAAAAAATTAAGAAACAGAAAAGCAAAAAAGGCATTCGAGTCAATGTTGAAAATTGTCAAAGATTGCCGGGAAGGGATATAAATATATCCTGTGTACTAGGATGCATTCCTGCTTATTTATATCCCGGCGTTATATCTCCGCATGATTCACACAGCACTGCTTAACGGCAACAGGCAACATATCATGTCGTGCATTACTAACGCCCGCTATTTGAATAATGCATTGTAATAACAGAGTAAAGCTGGTGCAGCCATGATGTTTAAATTTACGAATATCTAAAAATGCACACAGAAATACTCCTTAAATCCGTAATCAATAAGGCTGTTATTGATGAGGCAAATGAACTTGATGCAGGGAAAAGATACCCTGTAGACAATGCCCTGGATATCGTCAAAAACGTACAAAACAGGGCCTCAATATATTTGTCTGATTTCGGTAAAAAACGTGGCATCCAATGAAAGAACGGGATATAATCCCGGCTGTTACGGGTTTAAATCACGGTATTTTTCGGAACATCCCTCCTGGGTTTTCATGTGAATTTCCTGTTTTTTTAACCGCGTGCGAATACTTTTGTAATAATATTTTTTGAGGTTATATATTCATGCGTACAGGTACAGTTAAGTGGTTTAATGATTCTAAGGGATTTGGTTTTATTGCACCTAAGGACGGTGGTGATGATGTATTTGTACATCATTCAGCTATCGTAGGAGAAGGGTTTAAAACTTTATCCGAAGGACAAACTGTAAATTTTGAAGTTGAGCAAGGCCCTAAAGGTCTGCAAGCGACGGAAGTAACACCGGCGTAATTTAAAAGGCCCGCATTAGCGGGCCTTTATTCTTTAGCAGTATTCTTCAGTGGGTGATTTAATTACCACTGGCCAAGGGTACATTTGTATATTTCCCCCGGAAAGACATAATCAGGTTCGAATTCTGGGCTTTGTGCTTTGGTTTCCCCGCCGCATTCTTCTGGACTTCAATCTGATATAGTGACCGTAGCGTGCGTTATCAGCAATACCACAAAACATCCCCCAGTCATCCGATAAATTATTTAATAAATACCTCTGAATGATGTCAGGTATCACTTAACAGACGGCTGGGTAACAGTATAATTCGAAATAGTTTTTATCTTGTATTAAGATAACGCGATCACACAAACCATAATAACGATATATTAAGCCGGTTTGCCTCAGGGGATAATATTTTTTGTAAGACAGGGAGCATATAATTTCATATGATTGTCCATAAATGAATAAAAAAAATAAATACTTGCAGGAAGATCTCATACTTTGTGGGCATGGCCAGTTATTCGGGCCTGGCAATGCACAATTGCCGTTACCGCCTATGCTGATGTTCGACCGTATTGTCGGAATTAGCGACAAAGGGGGAGTGTTTGGTAAAGGGGAGATAATCGCAGAACTGGATATCAAACCTGAACTGTGGTTTTTTAATTGTCATTTTGATGGTGATCCGGTCATGCCGGGTTGTCTAGGGCTTGATGCCATGTGGCAATTAATTGGTTTTTTTCTTGCGTGGATGGGTGGGGCAGGCCGTGGTCGCGCGCTTGGTTCGGGAGAGGTCAAGTTTACCGGGCAGGTGACACCGGCTAATAAGCTGGTCACATACCGAATTGAGTTGAAGAGAGTCATTATGCGTAAACTTGTCATGGGTATTGCTGATGCCACAATGGATGTTGACGGAAGGATAATATATTCAGCGAAAGACCTGCGAGTCGGGTTGTTTACATCAACTGAAAATTTTTAAGGGGATGTAGCATTGAAGAGGGTTGTTATAACAGGATTAGGAATTGTCTCCAGTATCGGGAATAACAAGCAGGAAGTCATACAATCCCTGGAATCCGGTAAATCCGGCATAGAGTTTTGCCAGGAATATGCGGATCTTGGTTTCCGCTCGCATGTGCATGGCCCTCTTCGCATCAATCCCGCAGAACACATCGACCGTAAGATACTGCGTTTCATGGGAGATGCGGCGGCATTCAATTATCTGTCCATGAAACAGGCCATTGAAGATGCCGATCTTGCGGACACACATATATCCAACCCGCGTGCCGGGTTGATCGTCGGTTCCGGTGGCGCTTCCAACAAAAATTTTCTTGAGGCGGCGGATATCCTGCGAAATAAAGGTGCCCGCCGTGTCGGTCCATATATGGTACCGCGAACCATGGGCAGCACAACCTCGGCGAATCTGGCGACCGCGTTCGGGATAAAGGGCGTTAATTATTCCATCAGTTCGGCATGTTCAACCAGTGCCCACTGTATTGGCAATGGATTCGAACTCATCCAGCAAGACAAGCAGGATATTGTATTCGCCGGCGGCGGAGAGGAAGTCCATTGGACCATGACCATGTTATTCGATGCCATGGGGGCATTATCGTCAAAATATAACGCAAAGCCTGAAACTGCATCGCGTACCTATGATGTTAACCGCGACGGGTTTGTGATCTCGGGTGGCGGCGGGCTGGTGGTACTTGAAGAACTGGAACATGCCAGATCACGCGGCGCCAGGATCTATGCCGAACTGTTGGGTTATGGCGCCACTTCCGACGGTTATGATATGGTTCAACCTTCGGGCGAAGGAGCCGTACGTTGTATGCAACAGGCTATGGCAACCGTCAATGGCGAGATCGACTATATCAATACCCATGGAACCAGTACGCCGGTTGGTGATCTCAAGGAACTCGAGGCCATCCGTGAGGTATTCGGTGACAAGATTCCACCGTTTTCCTCGACCAAGTCACTTACCGGTCATGCGTTGGGTGCTGCAGGTGTCAACGAATCGATCTTTTCCCTGTTAATGATGGAAAACGGATTTATATCGGCCTCTGCCAATATAGAAGATCTTGACCCGGCAGCTGAAGATATGCCCGTGGTACGTGAGTGCATGAAGAATGTAACCCTTAATACTGTCATGACGAACAGCTTTGGTTTCGGTGGCACCAACGCCACGTTGATTTTTCAGAAGTATCAGGGTTAAGGGGTTGTTACCCTGTTGTTAGTTTGATAGTGATATCAGCTTGTCCGCTTTGATCTAAGATTGCCGGGTCTCGTCCCGGCGGACGAGGCACTTTTGTTTCGGCAAAAGTGCCCAAAACCATTTGCCCCAATACTTGTCCCACGAATCAATTTTGATTCGTGGGATACCCTCACAGCATTCGATTTCAAGGGTCGCTCTGATGTCACCTCCCTGTACCAGCAGAGCTTAAACGAGATCCTTCTCGTTTAACCCTCGAAATCCATGCGCTGTTCGGCTACGGATAAGGGGCATTAAAACCCAGCCAGATAGAAACGTTTCTATTTGAGATATGTCTTCCAGTTGTCATTTCGAGCATGGCGATAAATCTGGGATCGAACGAAAAAAAGATCTTTAGATTCCTCAATCGCTACGCTCATTCGGAATGACAACTTCGAATAATAGATTCAGTGTTCAACCATCCGTACCACTACGCGATGCGCGTTTGCGTTCGTGTTCTTTCAATAACTTCTTGCGCAGATGAATATGCAAGGGAGTGACCTCGACCAGTTCATCATCATCTATAAATTCCAGCGCCTGTTCAAGGCTCATGCGAATAGGGGGTGTTAACAGGATATTTTCATCAGAACCCGCGGCACGGATATTGGTCAATTGTTTTGCCTTTAGCGGGTTCACCACCAGGTCGTTGTCACGCGAATGGATGCCGATGACCATGCCTTCATAGACTTCATCGCCATGCCCGATAAACATCCGGCCCCGTTCCTGCAGGTTGAAGATCGCATAGGCTAGCGCCTTGCCATTACCGTTGGCTATCAACACGCCATTGTTACG
>Ga0055477_10000561_pt1 | contig 10655 bp, 6 predicted proteins | sample Muzzi_PWA_D2_FD_57683 | JGI IMG/M metagenome (GOLD analysis project Ga0055477, IMG submission 57683) | Wetland microbial communities from San Francisco Bay, California, USA, that impact long-term carbon sequestration - Muzzi_PWA_D2 | ecosystem: Environmental > Aquatic > Marine > Wetlands ... | reverse complement strand
TATGGAACACGGCGCGCCGGGAAACAAAGATATCCAGCGACAGCCTGGGGTCACGGGCAATGGCAATCGCCAGAACCGGCACCGCCATGGCGTTCACGAACCCGCGTGCCTCCCACAAGGTACTGTCCAGACTCTGAAAGAGCAGTGCATTGGAGTACAGGTAAAAATCGTAGATGAAAATAACGCCGAGTCCGATACAGAGATACTTGACCGCACGGCGGGATTCCACATGCGCGTTGCGCATGATCTGTTCTATCAGAACCAGGCCGGCAATGGCGACCAGCAGGAAGCCGCCATAGAGAAGATCGACACCCAGGTAGACGATGGCTTCCGGACCCGCCAGCAGGCGGTACAGCACCAGCGACATCAGCAGCAGGGTATAACTGACAGATAACAGGGCCGCCTTGCGAAACCGGCGGCTGGCAACCGTGGCATCGGAGATGGAGGAACTCAGGATAAAACCCAGAAACAACAGCCAGGAAAAACTGCGGATCGGCTCTAGCAGGTAGGAAAAGATGGATGCGCCGTAATAGGCAGTCACCGCGGTGAAACCGAGCCAGACGGTACTGACCACGGATGCGAATTTGAGGGCATTCTTGCGTGAATGACCCTTCTGGCCGGTCAGCAGGACAAGACTCAGGATCAGGAAAAACAGCCCCCCCGCCCCGAAGCTGATGACACCGGTACTGATCATTCAGGCATAATCAAATTGGCAGGTGATCCATGGAAAAATACTTCACCGCAGAGACGCAAAGGGCGCAGAGATTTTGAAAAACAAAACAAGAACCTTGTCGTTTGTATGTATCGTGTTTATCTGTGTTTTAACTAGTTTTGCTGGTTCCTGAGTTGATCTTCCCTGCGCACTTTGCTTCTTTGCGTTTATTTATTGCATTTTCTTCCATGGATTTCGTGACTATTAAATTGACCCAATGTCGTAAAATTATCTTGTGGGAGCGGCGCCTCGCCGCGATGATGTATAGGGATTCACAAGTGGCGCTAGAGGGCAGAATGCCCAGAGCGGCCGTCGCCGGTGGCGGTGCTCCTACTTGATGTCCGCATAAACACGACGCGCTTCTTCCACGCCCTCGTAATTGTATTTATCGTCAATCGCACCAGCAAGAATCTCCTTCGCCGCCCGATTGTCACCCTGACTGTAGTATGTCATCCCCAGGTGATATCGAAACACCGGTACTTCCGGCATCTGCTCGACCACGCCCGACAGGATCTTTGCGGCCTCATCGTATTCGCCTAGGCGGTAATACACCCATCCCAGGGTATCCAGCAGCGCCGGCTGATCGCTGTCGGCCAGCTTCAATGCCAGTTCCTTCGCCCTGGCCAGACTTTGCTCGTCATCCCGATGATCGGACAGCAAGGATGCCTGGTTGTTGGCTGCAATCAGATTCTCCGGGTTCTTCTCGACCAGCTGATCGTAAATGGAAATGGCATCATCGTAGCGCCTCTGCCGTTCCCGCACACTGGCCAGTCCAAGGGGAAAACGCGGATTATCCGGCGCGGCCGTCATCCCCTGTTCAAAGGTGCTGGCGGCCTTGTCCAACTCCCCCTGACCTGCAAACAGGCCGGCCAGACCCAGTAGCAGCCTCTCGTCATCCGGCAATATTACCAGCCCGTCCTGGAAGGCCTGCTTGGCACCGGCGATATTCTTCTGACGGGCGCGGGCCGTAGCCAGCTGCGCGTAGACGATACTGCTCTTGTCATTCACCTCGAGCTGCCTGCTGAACGCCTGCTCGGCACTGGCATAATCTTCCTGGGCCATGTAGGCAACACCCAGCAAATCATGGGCCGTGGGGTGCGTCGGATTGTCCATCAGAAGCTTCTTGAGGCGTTCGACCGCTCCTGCTGCATCACCCATGGCAACTTGGGTATTGACCAGCGCGGTCAAGGCCAAAATGGAGTTCGGCTCGCGTGCGAGCGCCTCCTCGTATGCCCCGACGGCCTCCGGATATTTGTTCTGCGACCTGTACAACCGGCCCTTGCCAAAGGCCCCCAGTCCCGTCTCGGGAGAAGCCTTCTCCAGTTTGGTCAGGACTTCTTCCAACGCACTCACATCCCCCTGCATGGCCAGGATCTCGGCCTTGCGTCGCAATGCCGGCACGGAGGCGGCATCGACCTCCAGGGCGGCATCGACTTGCTTGAGTGCGTCGTCCAGTGCGCCACCATTGGCCAGAAAGGCCGCCAACCGCAAGTGCGCCTGGATATCTTCCGGTTTCACCTCGACCGCTCGAAACAGGTTTTCCATGGCCAGTTCTGCCTCGCCATTGGCCTGATGGGCGCCGGCCAGCAGGGTCAACACCTCGACTGAATCCGGCTGGTCCTTCAGCACCGAGCGGAAGGCTGCAACGGCATCGGTATAAGCCTTCTCCTGCATGGCGATGCGGCCCTTGAGCAGCAGGGCCTGGGCATCCTTGGGATTCTCCTTCAGCACTTCGGCAATCAGGGCCTTGGCCTCCCCCAGCTTCTCCTGCTGAAAACGCAGGGCTGCGATTGCATTGCGGGCCGTCAGACCATCAGGCTCCAGCCCGTGTGCATCGATCATCCCCTGGAACACCGCCTCGGCCTTGTCCGGTTGCTCGGTCTGCAAGTACAGCCGTCCCAGAGCGAACTGCAGTTTGGTCAGTTCGGGATTGGCCTTGACCATGTCCTTGAGTTCGGCAATGGCCCGGCCATTATCATACTTTTTCACAAAGAAATCCGTCAGCATCAGGTAACGCTGTTCATCCTCGGGATCGGCCGTGATGGCATCCCGCAACACCTGCTCGGCCTTGTCCTTCTGGTCCGTCTGGCCATAGTAGGACGCCAGGGTCACCTGGTACTGCAGTTCACCCGGATGCTGACTGACGAGATTCTGCAGAATTGTTTCGGCCTTCTCATTTTCCTTGCGCTCGAGGTAGGCTTGCGCCAACCGGGTCTGCAAGGCGACACTCTCGGTATTTACCGTCGCCGCACTCTCCAGCACTTTAAGCGCATCATCCGGCTTTTCCTGTTTCTCATAGATTGCCGCCAACAGAATGGCGGCGTTGGCCTGCCCGGGCCTTGCGGCAAGCACCTGCTGCAGGATGGCAATCGACTCGTCCATCTTATCCTGTCGCATCAGGATGGTTGCATTAAGTGTCAATGCACCTGCATTCTCCGGCTCTCGGGAAAGGGCCTCACCCGCCTGCTCAGCCGCTTTGTCGATTTCGCCGGCCAGCACATAGAGACGGCCCAGATGTATCCGGGCTTCTACATGATCCGGATCCAGTTCCACCACCTTGGTGTAGTTGCCGAAGGCCTTGCGCCATTCCTGGTCTTTTTCCGCGATCTGCCCCAGATAAAAATAGGGCTCCGCCGTCTTGGGATCGATCTGAATGACATTCTTGAATTCAACCGCAGCCTTGTCGTAGTTCTCTTCCTCGAAATAAGCCTTGCCACGCTCCATATATTTGGCCTTGCGCTCCTCGGCGCCCCCGCAACCGGCCAGGACGATAGTCACCAGCAGAATGACTGCCAGCAATTTGCTGTTCTTATCAAGTGCAAACATGTGTGTCTCCAGGTTGATCTGTTTCAGGTGGTGCATTGACATTCATTTGAATGACTTATTACCCATTGATTATTAATAAATAATTATCCCGGTATGCGTATGGGCGCTTATTCAATAGCCTTGGAAACGCAGTGGATAAGATCATATCTCTCTGCAGCAATATCATCCGCTGGACTGCTTTCCAGATAAACATTTACTTTATAGTGGCCAAAGCCATTCAAACAAGGTTTTTTATACTGTGTATTTGTTTTTATTTCCGTGTCTATCAATAAACTGTGATTTCATTTTTCAAGAAACCACTGATAGGTGCGCCTGACCCCCTCCATCAATGGAATCCCTGCCTGCCAGCCCAGACCATTTATCTTCGTAGTATCCACCAGCTTGCGGGGCGTCCCGTCCGGCTTGCTATTATCGTAGTCAATTTCCCCTTGATATCCAGTCACTTCCTTGACCAGTCCCGCCAGCTCTGCAATCGTGATATCCTCCCCCACCCCAATATTCACAATTTCCTCACCCTCATAGTTCTGCATCAGGAACAGGCAGGCCGCCGCGCAGTCATCCACGTGCAGGAACTCCCGCAACGGCTTGCCCGAGCCCCAGACTGTGACGGACGGCTGATTATCGACTTTTGCCTCGTGAAACTTGCGTATCAGCGCCGGCATGACGTGCGAGGTTTCGAGGTCAAAATTGTCCTCCGGACCATATAGATTGGTAGGCATAGCCGAGATAAACCTGCAGCCATACTGGCGCTTATAGGCCTGGCACAACTTGATTCCGGCGATTTTGGCCACAGCATACCATTCATTGGTGGGCTCCAGCGGCCCTGTGAGCAGGTAACCCTCCTTCAATGGCTGCGGTGCCAGTTTCGGATAGATACAGGTGCTGCCAAGGAACAGCAGCTTTTTGACATCATACTGCCTGGCGCTCTCGATAACATTGGCCTCGATCATCAGGTTCTGATAGATGAAATCAGCCGGGTATTCGTTATTGGCCAGAATACCGCCGACCCTGGCGGCGGCCAGAAACACGTATTCCGGCCGTTCAGCGGCAAAAAACTCCCTGACGGCCGCCTGTTCCCGTAGATCCACTTCCCGGCTGGTCGCCGTTACCAGGTTGGTAAAACTCTCCTGTCGCAGATGCCTGATTATGGCGGAACCCACCAATCCCCGGTGGCCGGCCACGTATATCCTGGATTGCTTATCCATCGATCAGATGATCACGGAATCCATAGAAAAAGATAGGGGGAAAAACTCCTTCATTGCAGATCGTTAGATTATTTAGCATCTTATAGTTGTGCGCAGATTTGGGAAATCAACCAACATCCCAAAATTGCTGTTTATTGCTTAGAGGTAGTTCAACCATATGTTCTTTCCATTCTCCGCATTCTTTGCGTCTCTCGGTAACTGCTCCATGCGTTACTCTACCTCCTGCATCCATGCAGTCGTGCTGTGAATATTTTCCTTGCTCTTCGGTGGATACCATCGCCACTTCTCATTCCTGATAGTCGAAGGTTCTATACCCCTCCCTTTTACACAATTCATCCCGCTCGGCGATCTTAAGATCCTCCCTGACCATCTCCGCCACCATGTCATGTAATGGTATCCTGGCCTCCCAACCAAGCTTTTCCTTTGCCTTGGAAGGATCACCCAGCAGGGTTTCCACCTCGGTTGGCCTGAAATATCGCGGATCCACCTCGACCAGGACATCCCCTGTCTCGACATTGATGCCCTTTTCCTCCACGCCGGAACCCTCCCAGATCAGCGTAATCCCCACCTCCGAAAATGCCGCCTCGACAAACTGACGTACCGAGTGCTGCTTGCCGGTGGCAATCACATAATCGTCGGGTTCGTCCTGCTGCAGGATCAGCCACTGGGCCAGCACATAATCCCTGGCATGACCCCAGTCACGCTTTGAGTTCAGGTTACCCAGATAGAGTTTGCTCTGCAGACCGAGCTTGATTCGACCCACTGCGCGCGTGATTTTTCGGGTTACAAATGTTTCGCCGCGAATCGGAGATTCGTGATTGAACAAAATACCATTGCAAGCGTAAATGCCATAGGCTTCACGATAATTAACGCAAACCCAGTAGGAGTAGACCTTGGCTGCAGCATATGGACTTCTCGGATAGAAAGGCGTGGTTTCCTTCTGGGGAACTTCCTGCACCTTGCCGAACATCTCACTTGTGGAGGCCTGGTAAAAACGTGTCTTGTTTTCTAAACCCAGTATGTGAATCGCTTCCAACAAGCGTAGTGTCCCCAAGGCATCCGCATTCGCCGTGTACTCCGCTGTCTCGAAGGAAACAGCCACATGGCTCTGGGCTGCAAGATTATAGATTTCGTCAGGCTGTACATGCTGGATGATACGAATCAGATTGGTCGCATCTGTCAGATCACCATAATGCAGTACGAACCGCTGGCATGGGTCATGAGGATCCTGGTACAGATGATCAATGCGATCAGTGTTGAATGAAGATGCCCTGCGCTTGATACCATGTACAGTATAACCCTTGGTTAGCAGGTGTTCAGCAAGATATGCGCCGTCCTGGCCTGTAATACCGGTAATAAGCGCAATCCTGTTTTCATAGTTCTTGCCAGTCATAAGTAATCCATTTGTATGTGATTCGGTATTTTATACCACAAACGATACAAACCCACGATAGCCAAGTACCGCAAGTGACAGTAATACCGATGAGGTAAAAACATTCCAGCGTGCATGCATCCGGCTAAGAATAATTTCGCTTCCATAAAACAGAATGACAATTTTAAGTATCAATGCGGAAATCACAGAATCAACGGCACCCAGTCTGGTTAGAATTCCTATCATGATAACCATTAGCACTACGAGGTAATCCATGGGGGTGGTCTGAAAGCTCCTGGTGTCGTTGATCCTGATCAACAGGACAACTGCAGCTGTGATGACTCCGTAGAAAATATATGTAAAAGGATCAGCGCCTACGAACTGCTCAGGTTGGTAGATCGTCACGAGGTAAACAATAAAGGCAATGGTCACATACACCAATAGCCGCAGAGGAAGATACACAAATGACCTCTCCAGAGACAACCCGAGCAGCATCAAAATCCCGAGCGATGCGGCAATACCACCAAAATCCGGTGGAATACTCGTGGCATACATTGAACCTGCGACCAGATAGGCTGAGATACTGTAATAAAGGATCTTATTGGCTATTTTCTGGAATAACTGATTATCACTGAGGGCTCCTATCAGGTATTTCAGGTACCCAGGCCGGTCGCTTGTACGTACACTCCATTTGTATCGTACCGCGAGGTTCAGGAACAGGTAGATCAACGCAGCCCCTGTGAGATATACGAGTAATAGCAGCAGGTCCGATTCATAGTGGTACATAACGGCAAACAGGACAATCAGGCTCTGCAATGAGTAGATTATCACTACCGACTCGTAATGATGGAATCCCATATCAAGCAACCGATGATGAATATGCCCCCGTGTGGGTCTGAACCAGCTGATACCCATCTTGTTTCTCTGGGCGATCACATAGAACAGGTCAATAATCGGCAAGCCGATTATAAACAGCCCCACCAGGGGACTCATGGCGGTATTCTCCTTCTGGGTCAGCAGCACTGCCAGGAACCCCAGTGTATAGCCGAGAAACTGACTGCCATTATCACCCATGAACACCCTGGCCGGATGGGAGTTGTATCTGAGAAATCCCACGATACCGCCAGCTGCTGCAATTGACATTGCCAGCACGCTTACGCTGCCTGATACATAGGCCAGATAGGCAAGACACATGAAACTGAGCAGTGATTCACCCCCCGCCAGGCCATCGAGGCCATCGGAAGTATTTAGGGCATTGATCACGCCAACCAGCACAAGGACCGTGAACGGCCTGCCAAACCAGCCGTCGACTATATCCATACCGGCAAATGGTAGGCGTGTAATATAGACATCACCATAATAGACAACAACGGCTACTGCGACTATCTGCCCAATGAATTTAGGTAAATACCCTATATCACGGACATCATCCCAGAGTCCGAATGCAAACAGGATTATTGCTCCATAAAGATACGCCAGAACTTCCGGGACGGCACCGATCCAAAGCAGAGAAGAAATCACCGCACCAAACACAATCCCAACACCACCTACGCGTGCTATAGGTATCCGGTGTATTTTTCTCCGAGCCGGCTGATCGAGCATTCCGAGTATCGGTGCCAGCCGCATCATGAGTGGTATGACCAGCATGCTGATAACAAGCGCCATCAAAAAGATGAAAACGAGTGCGCGTGGAGCGCCGTTCGCAGTCTGGTTGAGTAGTCCGGAAACATCCATATTGCCACCGTTGATAATGATATCAGCGAGGTCAATCATGACTGGCAGGACTTTTCATGCTGTGTATGGTGCTCTGATTATGCGCCCCAACGCGGCACATATAAGGAAAGGCAACCCATGTTAGTAATATCCGATTATGCAGGTTCCTCTGTAATTTACGGGTCACAGGCTGGTTTATCTAGAGAGGTATGTAGTCATCCAGTTGCTTTACAACCTCACGCGTGAATTCTGTTAGTATCCTGTCACCGTCTTCCAGTTGCATACCCGGTTGGATAAATACCGTCAGTCGAATCAGCGAGCCGTCAGTACGATTCCTGGTAAGGGAATCCCAAAATAAAAACCACTTGACCATATATTCATTCGTTATAATACGACTACGTCCCTGGAACCAATAATAAACCAACTCGGTGTTTTCCCCTTTCTTTATAAGGACACGGTTTACCTTCAATGGCACTCCACCGGCTATGATGCCGTCAAGCTGCCGGACAGAGTGTTCCTTAATCTGCCAACCACTACCCGGCAGGCAGGACCGGGGGGAGTGTGCAGACTCACCCTTTCTTTGGGATAAATAGTATGCGACATAAAAATTTACCGACTTATTTGCACTATTTGTATAATTGGACATAAAATAGTCGTCCAGTTTCAGTGCATCAAGAGTTATTCGCTCAAGACTCCCAGTGGTGCCGTTCCAATCCCCTATTTGCAATGGAAATTCGCTGAAGGAAAGGCGCTCAGGCAGTATTTCCTGCCGTTGCTCGACTACGTTAAGCATTATCAATGCCGCTACAAGCAGGCTGGCAGATAATATTGAGGTACTGGATATATTCCTGATGTGTATTCTGGCATCTGGTGGTGTTGGTGCCGGCAGATCCAGACTAAAAGCCTCGCTTAAGGATCTCCTGTCGCCTCCTATTCTTGATAGTGCCCATATTTCGAAAAACAAAATCACCATACATGCCATAAATATAACCCAGCCTTCAAAGTAATGGAGAAATCCCTCTGCCTGCGATTTCCCCCATTTGTCAACAAGGACGCCGATAATTGCGATGCGCAGGCTGTTCATGAAGATCGTGATAGGTATGCTGGACAGAAAAACAATGGCCCGCTTCCATAAACTGGCTTTATATATATATGCTGCTATAAATGACAGGCTTGCAAGCGGGAATAGATAGCGCAAACCGCTGCATGCCTCCACAACCTGGAGTTTATAATTACCCAGATCAATAACATTTCCATCAAGAAATACACTTACACCGAATAACCTTAAAATTGATACACCGGTTTCTGAAGATATGAGTTGTAGATTTGCGGATAAATTCTGATACAAAAAGACTGGCAGTGGTATCATAAAGAACAGAAAGAATAACGGAATCCATACGATCTTGAATCCTCTCCACCCCATTACAGCGAGCGCTATACTTAACAATACTATTACAAAAGAATACTGAATGATGATATACAAGGTGCTTAAATATCCAAGGATCAGCAGTACCAGCCCAATGACAGCCAGCAAAACTCCCCACCATGATCCGTCATACCTGATTCGTTCCAATTGATCCTTTTTCTGCCAGAAAAAAAAGAGAACTATTGCGGGAATGATGTACGCATAACCATACTCTTCTGATGCCGACCATTTACGCACCATCTCGGCCAGTCCTTCATAAAACACCAGGACCAGCAGTACCCCTGTAATCACGACAATGATCCAGAAGGACGCCGATTCTTTCCATACTAATGGGCTTTGATTGCCCGTTGGAACAACATCGTCAGGCCTTTCATATGACAGTTGCATTTTAATTCTCGCGATTATCGATTAATTACATATTCTTTATTCGATTGTATATGCAGCCAATTCAAATCTGCCGGTAATCTTCTGCATGACATATCCAAATGATGTACAGGAACAACATTAGTCCCTGCCTGCATGGCAAAAAACCTCTCTTTGATTCTTAATCAGCGCGAATAAACGGCACGCCAGCTGAAATGCCATATTTCCGAATATGTTATAGATCCAGAACAACTTCGGACTCCATGCAAACGTATGCAAATGGACCTCCTTGACCGTGAAACCGGCTTCAGAAAGCAGGTTACCCAAGTTCATTGGGCTCCATGTAAACAGGTGAAAATCGCTATCTCCGGGCCGCCAGTTTTTGTTTTTGGATGATCGCCAGTCATCAAATGGCACAACCATTATAAGTTCTCCTCCCGTAACAAGAACCCTTTTAATTTCCCGAAGTGTTTCAAGTGGCGACGGCACATGCTCAAGACAGTGGTTCGATACAACGATATCAACAGATTCGCTGGCAATATTATTTATGTTGTCATGAATTATGACAGGGACATCGAGTCCTTCGTTTTTCTCCGCTATTTTCTTGTAACAGGATTGATTGACCTCTATACCAATCTTGTTACTTGCGGGAAGCTGGCGAAGAATAGTTCCGTCACCGCAACCGAAATCCAGTAAACTTTTATCCAAACTGCAGTATGGAGCAAAATAGCGACTTTGATAGACCCTTCCAAACTCCATTTTGTCTGTGAATCGGCCGTCATAGTATGCTTCTCCCTTATCACCCAGATAATGCGTACTGCTGTCACTCATGCGGGGGCTCCGGTATATATTGGATGGACAGGATTTCAACATCCTTAACTTATTCAGCAATGGATTATATTTTACACATAAAACTACATCTTAATATAACGTGAATTCAATTTGTAAGTGCAACTCTACATGACGGTAAGAGGGCAAGCTGCGTTAGCATTGTGGCTTATCTCACCGCCAAGCAAGAGGAGCACACATGAGAGGCTA